>Ga0335077_10009666_pt1 | contig 11982 bp, 11 predicted proteins | sample Lox_Sample_31_FD_207151 | JGI IMG/M metagenome (GOLD analysis project Ga0335077, IMG submission 207151) | Soil microbial communities from Loxahatchee National Wildlife Refuge, Florida, United States - Lox_Sample_3.1 | ecosystem: Environmental > Terrestrial > Soil > Wetlands | place: USA...
CGTATCCGCCAGAATGATCCGGCGTGTGTTGCCCAAGCCAGTAAGTGCTGCGTTCGCCTTCTTGCTCTTTTCCGAAAGCCTCCACCGGTAGACACCACGAACCTGCGTACCCGCCTTTTCGCTCAATCGGACTAAGCGGGCCTTCAACTCTTCGTTGTCGAGGGGCTCGAATTTGTAGAAGATGGGGAAAAGAACCACGGGGGCAATCTGCGCCATAAGGACAAAAAAAACGAGGAAGGCCGCCCAAGCGATCAACCACCAATGTTGAGGCGCCATGCGGATGATGACATAGAGCAACTCGGCGCCAATGGACGCCAGTACTGCCCCGACTAGAAATCCCTTGGTCTCATCCCAGATCCACGACCGAAATCTCAGATTGGAAAGCTGGAAACGATGCTCCAGGCGAAAACTGTAGAAGTCGAGTCCCGAGCCCAGCAGCTTGCCGATTACCATCAGCATGAGTACATAGAGGAAGACGGCGAAGCTGTAATTCTGAAAGGCGGCGCGATAGGCCAGATCGCGTAAAGCGCCAGTCCAGCCGGTGGCCAGCAGAACTATCAGAAAAGCCAGGGCAAACACGAAATCGGCAATGCCCAACCACCGCCGGATGCGGTTGTAGCGCTGAGCATCAGGCGAGTCGGCCGGCATCGAGGCGGTAGCAGCAGCGGAGGTCATTTTTGTTCGTCAATCTCTAAAATCGGCAGCCATTACTGGATTATCGCCTCCAGGAACCTGCGCGGGCGAGTCCCGAAAGTGCAGGTCCTCCTCGGTATCGACCCCAATCGTGTGGTGGCGAGTCCCGCAGGGCCGGAGGACCGTTTGCGGCGGCGTTTCTCGCGCAACCTCGAGTATGCCCCGGCGTGAACAGGCCAAAAACAGTGGCCTGTAGCCAGCTTCAAGCGGTTTTCGTAAATTCTTCCCCCTTGGAGAGAATCTCGTTCACCAGCTCAGGCGATGCTGCTTCAGCGTAGACCCGCAGCAACGGCTCCGTTCCCGAGGCGCGGAATAAAATCCACGCCTCCGCCCCGTTTCCGTTGGTGGGCGCGTCCAGAAAAAACTTGATCCCATCGAGGTTTTCTTTCCTTAAGACGGAATAGGCGCCCAGACGTTTGGTCTGATCAGAGCGCGCCCGCTGAATCGCCGCGTGCTTGAGGTTTTCCGGAATGTGCAAGTCGCGACGCCCATAATAGTGCGGGCCGAACTCCTTTTGCAGGTCAGCGACCAACTGCCCGAGGGGCTTACCCTCTTCCGCCATGGCGTTCGCCAGCAATAGACAATTGAGGCTTCCATCGCGCTCCGGCAGGAAGCGGGAATAGCCGATCCCTCCGGATTCTTCTCCCGCGATCAAAATCTCCCGCTCCATCATAAGATCCGCAGCGTACTTGAAGCCGATACAGCACTCAATGACCTTGCGCCCGTATTTTGCCGCGATGCGGTCGACCATGCGGGTGGTGTTGAAAGCGCGCACCACTTCTCCCGGCCACTTCTTCCCTTCGAGCAGCCAATACACTAGGACACAGAAAATCTTGTGCGCATCCACGAAACTGCCGTCTTCCGCAACCGCGCCGATGCGGTCCGCATCGCCATCGGTGGCAAGTCCGGCATGGCAGTGTTCCTGCAGTACGGTTTGCTGAAGCAGTGCCACGTGAGGCTCAATGGGCTCGGGATTGATTCCCGGGAATAGCGGATTGAGCTCCTGCCGGATGGCCATGTGTTCAATGCCGTGATCGTAAAAGATCTTCGACAGTACCCCGCGACCCGAGCCGTACATGGAATCGACGGCGAATTTGAACTTGGCCTGCGCGATCAGCGCAAGATCGGCAAAGGCGCAAATGGCCTGAACGTAGGCGGGCTTGAGGTCCGCTTCAACGATGGGTGCGTTTGCCCCGCGCGGCATGGCGCCAGCGTGAAGTTCGTCCTCAATTCCCTTCATGATCGACGGTGTTGCCGACCCGCCGAACTTGCCCTTAAACTTCACTCCGTTCCAGTTCCACGGATTGTGGCTGGAAGTAATGACCACGCCGCCCGCCGCGCCCTGGTTCTTTACGGCAAAGGAAACGGCCGGGGTGGGAGCGTAATCGCAGGCCAGTGTGACAGGAATGCCGCCGCTGGCCACGACTTCGGCGGCCACTCGGGCCACGGTTTTCGATGCAAATCGAGTGTCGTAGCCGATCACGACTCCATTCTGTGGCTGCTCGTGCTTGAGAACGTAGGAAGCAATCGCACCTGCGACACGCCGCACGTTGTCGAAGGTGAAGTCGTCCGCGATGATGCCGCGCCAGCCGTCAGTGCCGAATTTGATCGCAGAAGACATCCGACTCATACCAACTTGTGCAGTTTCTTCTGGTCCAGGTGCTTTACGACTTTGGCCACGTCCTGCGCCCGTTCGCGCGTGGTTACCAACAAGGCATCTTCTGTTTCCACGATCACCAGGTTGCTCACTCCCACCGCAGCGACGAATTTTCCCGGCGCGTAAATATAGTTCTCACCGGCATCGAGCGTGAACGTGCCTCTGCCGGTGATCACATTTCCATCTTGCGGAGTGTGTTTCGCGACTTGATGTTCATGCAGGGCCGTCCAGGAGCCCAGGTCATTCCATCCGAATTCGGCTGGCAGGCAGAAGATATTCGATGCGTTCTCGCCCTTGGCCGACCGGGGCTCAAGCAGAGCGTAGTCAACACTTATGTTTTCGCATTTGGGGTATAACCGTCGGAAGGTGTCGCCAAACTTGCGAGTACCCAAGGCGGCAGCAATCGGTTCAAGGACACGCGCCGTCTGCGGCAAGTGTTCGCGCAGCGCATTTACCAGGGTGCGAGCGCTCCACAGAAACATTCCGCTGTTCCAGAAGTAATTCCCGGCCTCCAGGAAGGCTGCAGCACGCTCCGTGTTCGGCTTCTCTGTGAAGCGCCGCACGCGCAATGCGCCCCCGGGCACCGTGGCACCGGCTTCAATGTAGCCATAACCGGTCTCAGCCCGCGTGGGACGAATGCCGAGCACGACGATGTTTTCACCTGATGCCGCAATCTCGATCCCTTGTTCAAGTGATCTCTGGAAGCGCGCCTCGTTGGAAATAACGTGATCGGAAGGAAACATGCCGATGATGGCGTCGGGAGCATGTTGCAACAACAGAAATGCGACTAGGCCAATGGCCGGTGCAGTGTTGCGGCCAACCGGCTCAGCGAGAATCTGCGGCTTGGCCAGGCGCGGAAGTTGCCGAACTATCTCGCGTTGCGATTCCTCGTTCGTGATGACCCAGAAGTGTCCTGTCGAGGCGAGCGGCAGCAATCGCGCAACGGTCTGCTGAACCATGGTTCGCTTGCCATCGAGCACCAGCAGTTGTTTAGCGCGGCGCTTGCGGCTCAACGGCCAGAAACGCGTACCGCGGCCGCCGGCGAGGATCACGGGATAGAAGTTGGTTCGCTTCACCAGAAATCTGGGACTTCAGATGCGGATTCTAGATCGCAGAGTTGGTATCCAGGAATCATAAATCCAGCCCTTCCGAAAACCAATGGACTGAGTGTCGCCAAGCTTGGGTCAGGGCCTGGTCTCTGGCTCCGGGACGGACAACCCGGGGACGGATGACTTCAAGAACTCCACGGACCACTGCGGGCGAACCTTGAACTCCTTCACGCAGGCCGGAACCACGACCGCGTCGCCTTTGGCCATGGTCACGGGCGTGCTGCCTGGCGCTTCGATCATCGCGCAACCCTCGACCGCCACCAGTACCTGGGTCGACCGTCTTCCCCCGCCTGCGTTGGTCGACAACGCAAGCGGATCTTTCAGTTCGTACATTTCCACCTGGAAATACGGCGCCGAAATCAGCGGAGCGAGCAGGTTCCTGCCGCCATTCAACTTTGAAGGAGCTGGACGGATCACTTTTCCTGACGCAGTTCTCTCCTTCACGACCGCCAGGCCTTCCTTCGAGTGCAACTCGCGGGGGCGGCCGTAGTCATAGAGCCGATATGTAACATCAGATTGCTGCTGCGTTTCCACAATAATCGAACCCGGGCCGAGAGTATGCACTGTCCCCGCCGCCACGTAAATCATTTCGCCGGTGAAGACCTGGATCCAGTTCAGCAATTCTTCGGCGCGGTTTTCGCTTATTGCGTTCTCAAATTGCGCTCGAGTTACACCCGGCTTCAGACCCAGTCCAATTTGCGCTCCCGGCCTGGCGTGCGCCACGTACCAGCACTCCGTCTTGCCCCAGGGCTGCCCAACGAGGCGGGCAGCTTCGTCGTCTGGATGCACCTGCACCGAAAGCTTTTCGTCGGGAAACAAAAACTTTACCAGCAATGGAAACCGGGTCGCATCTGCGGCCGCATCGCCCACCAAATCGCACCCGTAATGCACGGTGAGTTCAGTTAACGACTTTCCCGCCAACGGGCCATTCGCAACTTTGCAGTGATCACCGGTCAGCCAGGCTTCGCCGATCTTCTCCGAGAACTGATGATTGGGATAAATCGGCGACAGATCCGTCGTGCCCCAGGGACGGACATCAAAGGCAGGCGACATCAGCAGTGGATACAACTCGCTCATGGCGGATTACGAGGTCCAGAATTACAGGCTGGCCAGGAACTTCCGCATGCGTTCCAACCCGCGATCGAGTTCCGCCATCGAGGTGGCGTAGGAAACCCGAATGTGCTCGCGCGTGCCGAAGCCTTCACCCGGCACTGTGGCAACATGCACTTCGCGCAGGAGTTTTCCCGCGAGATCCGAGGCGGATTGCACGCCGCCCCGCCCGAAGAATGCCGAGATGTTGGGGTAAGCGTAGAACGCTCCCTCGGGCAACGTACAGGTCACGCCTGGAATGGAACGCAGCCCCTTGACCACGTGGTCGCGGAGCCGGACGTATTCCTGCCGCATGTCTTCCACGCACTGTTGAGGCCCTTTCAGCGCGGCGACCGCGGCCTTCTGCACGATCGAGGTTGGGTTGGAAGTGGACTGGCTTTGCAGCTTCGCCATAGCGCTTGAAACCGAGGCCGGAGCGAGCGCATACCCTAAACGCCATCCCGTCATCGCATAAGTCTTCGACAGTGAGCCAACCATAACCATGCGGTCGCGGTATTCGCGCAACCCGCCCACCGAAAACCGCCGGCCCGTGTAGTTCAAGTATACGTAGCACTCATCTGAGATCACCCAAATGCCCCGCTCGGCGGCCAGACGTACAACCTCCATCAGGTCTTCCGGCGACATGACGGCGCCGGAAGGATTGGCGGGAGAATTCAGGATGATGAGCTTGGTGCGTGGAGTCACCAGACGCGCAATCGCTTCCGCAGTAACCCGGAATCCCTGAGTCTCGTCCGTCTTGAGCAGGATGCAATTGCCGCCGGCGTAGCGAACGATATCCTTGAAGGAAACCCAGTAGGGAACGGGCAGGATGACCTCGTCGCCGTGGTCCACCAGAACCTGGATGGCATTGAACAACGCGTGCTTGCCTCCGACCGAGGCCACGACTTCTTCGCGGCGATAGTCGGAGTCGAAATCTACGGCGTGGCGATGCACAATGGCATCGCGCAATTCAGCTGTGCCCGCCACGGCTGTGTATTTGGTGAAGTTGCCCTGGATGGCGGCAATGGCGGCATCCTTGATGTGTGAAGGCGTGGAAAAATGCGGCTCGCCCGCGCCGAAATCGACCACGTCGATGCCTTGCTGGCGCAGCTTATCGGCTTCCGCTACCACAGCCATGGTGGCGGAGGGTTCAATACGGTTGATGCGTTCGGTGAATTTGACGCCTTCCACTGTCGCGACGGTCATCCCTTCTTCCTTCTCTTGCCCTTCTCAGTCTGTGAAGCCGGTTGCAACTTGTAGGCCGGATCGAGCTTGGCGTGCAGCTTCTGTTCTACCACTTCCGGCACTAATCCTTTCACCGGCCCACCCGCCTGCGCCACTTCCCGCACCAGGCGCGAACTGACGTATGAATATTTGTCGGCGGGCATCATGAAGACAGTTTCGAGCGTCGGCTCGAGTTTGCGGTTCAGCAACGCCATCTGCAGCTCATACTCATAGTCGCTGACGGCACGAATTCCCCGCAGTACGCAGGTGGCGTCGATCGATTTAGCATACTCGACCATCAGCCCGTCGAACGTATCCACCCGCACATTCTTCAGCTCGGCGGTCAAAGCCAGCAACATCTGGCGCCTCTCCGTCACGCTGAATAAAGGGCTCTTCTCCGAGTTCCGCAAAATCGCCACCACCAGTTCTTCAAAGATATTGCTGCCTCGCTGAATCAAGTCGAGGTGCCCGTTGGTGGGGGGATCGAACGAACCGGGATAGATGGCGGTGATCTTCTTCAATCGGCCTCTTCAGGAACAAGCCAGCCAATAATAGATTTTATGCGGGCAGGAGTGGAGATGGCAATTGGGGAGTTGCGCTTGATGGATGGTCTGGCACCAGCCCTCTAGTGTTGTCATCCCGAGTGCTCTCCACACACTGTGATCCCGAGCAAAGCGAGGGATGACAGACAGCGACTTTAGGCTGAGCGCCGTGGAAAACGGAACGTCTCCGGCTGGTCCCACTCTCGCGCCAGGTCATCCCACTTGGGGTTCGTCGATTCCACCAACGCGAGCCGCTTGGCCGGAGTCCAAGCCTTGATCTGCTTCTCGCGGTCGATCGCGTTGCGGACATCCTCTCTCGAACTAAACCAGCCGGGTGATGTTGTATTTGGCAGTGAATCCGGAGGTCAGTTTAAGCTTGTGCTCATCCACCCGCCGGCGAAGATTGTTTGTCATGCCGGTGTAGAGGGTTCGCGACGGATTGGTCATGATGTAGACGAAGTAGCATTTCCCGGCGCGCATAAAAACTCTTTTCTACTTGTCATCCCGAGCGAAGCGAGGGATCTAGATTTCTGCCTGCGTCAGCATTGATTCCCGCCGCAAGCAAGAACCCAGATCTCTCGCTTCGCTCGGGATGACAGCCATTCGGTGTGACTCTAGCGTTTCGCCGCCGCTGGAGCCCTGGCGGGCTCAGGCGCGACGCTCGGCATCGTGGTGACGCGGGCGCCACCTTGTGCCGCTGCCTGGCCCTGCGCAACCGGCTGAGGCGTCGCCGGAATCAGGCCCAGCGCCTTGCGGACCTCCACCTCGAGCTTGGCATAGACTTCTTTATTGTCTTTGAGGAACTGGCGGGCGTTCTCGCGGCCCTGGCCAATGCGCTCGCCTTTGTAACTGAACCATGAGCCGGACTTTTCGAGAATGTTGTGATTCACCGCCAGGTCGATCAAGTCGCCTTCGCGGGAAATGCCTTCACCATACATGATGTCGAACTCGGCCTCGCGAAACGGCGCGGCTACCTTGTTCTTAACCACCTTGACCTTCGTGCGCGAGCCGGTGACCACGTCACCTTCTTTGATGGCGGCGATGCGGCGGATGTCAATGCGCACAGAAGAATAAAACTTCAACGCGCGGCCGCCGGTGGTGGTTTCCGGATTGCCGAACATGACGCCGATTTTTTCACGAATCTGGTTGATGAAGATCAGGCAAGTGCGCGACTTGGAAACTGTTCCCGTCAGCTTGCGCAACGCCTGCGACATCAGCCGGGCCTGAAGACCCATGTGACTGTCGCCCATTTCCCCGTCGAGTTCGGCCTTGGGCACAAGCGCCGCCACCGAATCCACCACCAGCACGTCGATGGCGTTCGAGCGTACCAGCGCTTCCGTGATTTCCAGCGCCTGCTCACCATAGTCGGGCTGGGAGACCAGCAGGTTGTCGACATCGACCCCCAGTTTCTTGGCGTACGCAGGATCGAGGGCGTGTTCCGCGTCCACGAACGCGGCCATGCCGCCGAGTTTCTGGGCTTCAGCGATCACCTGCAGCGTGATCGTGGTCTTGCCCGAAGATTCCGGGCCGAAGACTTCGATGACACGCCCGCGCGGAAAGCCGCCAACTCCCAGCGCAGCGTCAAACGAGATCGCGCCGGTCGAAATCACCGAAATCGGGACGATGGCTTCCTTCGACCCCAGGCGCATAATCGAGCCTTTGCCAAACTGCTTCTCGATCTGCGCCAACGCCAGATCAATCGCTTTGCCGCGTTCGTCTGCCATGAGTGCTTCTCCCTCAAATATGAAGAACTTAAGCTATTGAAGCCGAATTATACACTCCGCCCAAAGCGAAGAAAAGGCGAATTATCGAAATTCCGGTGGAAAAGTCCCGAAAAGGAACCCGGCAGGGCACTCGGTGGCCCGACATCACCCGGGCCAGAACCGTAGTAGAATCCTGACCCGGAGATGCCTCCCGAAGCGCGCGGCAAGGTGCGCAAGGGAGCCACAATGCTTCCTCTCGGGAGATCTACATGGACCCTCAGGTGCAGAGTAATCCGTCAACAACCAAGACGCAGCACGAAGGTCGGAGCGTTTGGGTAGTCACAGCGTATGCCATCTCTGGCCTGGCACTGTTCGGAGTGTTGGTTTACTTCTTTTCGACTTTCATCACGAAGTAGAGGACCTAGGCTACCGCGACGGCCACGCGCCGATCCGGAGGAAGTCCGAAGTGTAATTTCGGCACATCCCTTCAAAACTCTCCACCCGGTTTTGCCGGTCCGCTCCCGCGAACATGCTACAATTGCCCCGCTTAGCAGCTCTCGAATAGCAGGCGCCCAGCGGCTTCCCCACTTAACCGAGATGGATTGATTCCGTGGCCGACGACTCCGCGAATACTGCCACCATTACCTACGCCGATGCCGGCGTAGATATTGACCGCGCCAATCGAACCAAGAAGCGTATCAAGTATCTTGCCCATAAAACTTTTACCCGCGGCGTGCTGAGTGAAATCGGCGGGTTCGGCAGCCTGTTCGCGGTCGACAAGGAAAAATGGGTTGACCCGGTGCTGGTTTCGAGCGTGGACGGCGTAGGCACCAAGCTGAAGGTCGCCTTTGAAATGAAGGTGCATCACACTGTGGGCGCTGATCTAGTGAACCATTGTGTGAATGACATCGCCGTCCACGGCGCCACCCCGCTGTTTTTCATGGATTACCTTGCCACTGGTAAGCTGGATCCGGAAGTCGCAGAGAAGGTCATCGAGGGGCTGGCCGAGGCCTGCAAACACAATGGCTGCGCGCTCATCGGCGGGGAAACCGCAGAGATGCCGGGATTTTATCCGGAAGGCGAATACGATCTCGCAGGCTTTATAGTGGGCGTGGTAGAGCGGGAGCGGATCATCACGGGCAAGACCGTCGAGCCCGGCGATGTGATCCTGGGACTAGCCTCCAACGGACTGCACACCAACGGCTATTCGCTGGCCCGCAAGCTGCTGTTCGAAGTGGGCCGCTACACTCCAGAGTCTTACGTAAACGAACTCAAGGCAAAAGTTGGCAATGAGTTGATGCGCGGCCACCGAAGCTACTGGCCGATCATAAAAAAACTTCTTGCTGCAGATTGTGTATCGGCGATGGCCCACATCACTGGCGGCGGGATCACAGAAAACCTGCCACGGGTTCTGCCCAAGGGTGTGGCCGCAGTCATCGAATTGGGCTCCTGGCCAGTACTGCCCGTGTTCGAGCACCTGCAACAGCTCGGCAATGTGCCACAAGAAGAGATGCTGCGGACATTCAACATGGGTCTGGGCATGCTGCTGGTCGTGCCATCGAAAAAATTCAAGAAGGCGCAGAGCGTGCTGGAGCGCGTAGGGGAAAAAGCCTACACCGTGGGGAGGATCGTGAAGGGCGAGCGGAAGGTGATGTACACGTGAGAAGCTGTTTCTCACCGCGGGAGTCACGGAGAAACAACTCCGGTTTTATTCCCTCGTCATTCCAAACGTCGGCTTCATCTGTGGAGGAATCCCTTTTCTTGTGAGCAAAGTGCCGCAAATCATTCGTGCAGTAATGCTGCACGACATCCCCGATCTTAATTCAAATTAGTTCGTGGATTGCCCTAAAGCAATCAGCTGCAAGCCTTCTATCTTCTCGAAGTGCTTCCGATTGCGAGTGAGCAAAGGGAGGTTATGCGCCAGTGCAATTCCGGCGATCAGGCTATCGGCCATACCGATCGACAGGCCTTTCCGCTCCAGCTTTTGGCGCACCTTCGCCGCCTGCGTGGCTGACTCGCGATCAAGGGGAAGCACCGGGAGATCTGCGACGAAGTCCCGCGTTTGCTGGCCTCGGGCGTCCTTATGTGCGCCGCTCAACATTTCGAAGCAGTTGACGGCAGTGGTCTGCAGGCTGTCCGATTCTATGTATGCCTGCACCTGGTTCTTTGCCGGCTGGGTTCCGGTCAGATAGTCGATGAGCACATCCGTGTCGGCCAGGATCACCGCCAGTGCTCCCGTAAGGACTTTGTGATGCTGCGGAGTCTTTCGCCCTCTTCCACTGATATCGAGCCCGCATGCGCCAGCAACCGTTTGCGCCGCTCCGCCCGGGCGCGCTCACTATCGAGATATTCTTCGATTGCTTCCGCCAGAATCGAGGAAAATCCCTTCTCGCCGCGGTTCGCCGCCAAGGCTAAAAGGGCGCTGCGATGTTTTCCTTTCATTTCGACTGTGGTTCGCATAGCTCTATTGTAACATGCATGTGCATGTCTTGGAATGGTGCCGTCTTTCATCGATTGCCTGCAGCCAGGTCACCGCTTCAGCAAATCCACCGGCTCTCTCACATCGTGTACCCGAAAATACTTCGCCAGCGCGGGATACTTCCTCGCAACTTCTTCATACATCCTATACGAAACATTGCGGTAGGAAGTGTGGCCGGCGGGAGTGGTTCGCAGTTCCGAGATGTACACCACTTCGGCAAAGTCCATCTTGAACAAAGTACGCTTCCGAAAAGCGAGCGGGATAGCGTATTGCGACTTCTCTTCCGTTTCCGGGGCAGAGCTTGCCGCCAATTTTTCTACCGCCTGCGCCGCGCGGCGCATGGTCGCGTGATAGCTTTCCGAAACGCCGGCGGCATTTACTTCTTCCGGTACGTCATAGCCATGTTTCGTCGTGAATCCCTGGCCAATTTGGATGCAGCGGCGGTGGCGGTGCATGTCACGGAAGCCACCGATATCCATCAGAATGTCGAAGCGGAACTTCTGCCCGGCGCAGAAAGCCCGCAGCATCTCGTCGTGCTTGCCGCGGTGGCGCAGGCCCCGGTCAATGATCTCGTGCCGCCGCTTTTCTCCTGCCGCTTCGATCGCCTGCCGAATCTGCCGATAGGAATAATGGCAGTGTTCGTAAAGCAGCGTTGTGGCCAGCTCGATTTCGAGTGGTTCGTCATCCAGAAGATCGGCGCTCTCAGCCGTCGCAACAGGCACGCCCTTCATCAATTCGGCAGCGGCCTGCCGCAGTTCACGCCGGGTTTCCGCCTCGTACAAATTGGGATCGGCATATTTCACCAGCGTGGGCGCGACCCGGACTTCGCGCAAAAGCTCCTGCTCCGCTTTTTCCGCCAGCTCGGGAGAGACTGTCCGAATTTCTTCAACCAGCTTCTGCAGAGCCTCATGATTCACGTTGTACGCGGGGGAAATGGCAGCGCTCTTGAGCAGAGCACCCAAGTCGCGTACTTCTTTATGCGTGTGCGACAGCAGCCGCGAGACCTGACTCTCCAGCGTTCGGGCATTGACGATCTCGCCCAGCGAAGTGTTGGTGGCCAACGGCAGCAAATATCGCGTGATGTCGAAGGCGCGTGCTCGCAAGGTGCGCTCGTAGGTTTCCTGCTTCATCTCCGCTGGTTTGGAGGTTATGCTGCTAAGGTGACGAAACATCTTTTCGGAAAGCGATTCGTACTCTGAGAACAGTAACTCGACTGTCTCGCGGTAGAGCGCCTGGGCGGGCGAGTCGCCCGCGTCCACACGGTCGTTGCTGAAACCAGGTACGTAGTACCCGCTCTTTTGGAAATTCTGGTAGCGCGTGGACCGTTCCTGACCGTCCCAGCGCTGTTCATCAGCCACCGCGATGGCGGCGAGAATCGACAGGCGTTCGATTGCCAACGCAATGTGCGCCAGATCGGCGATCGACCGATGCCCATACTGAAAATAAAAAGTGTTGAGAAATTTCTCCGCCTTCTGCTGACTGATCT
>Ga0335077_10009667_pt1 | contig 11982 bp, 11 predicted proteins | sample Lox_Sample_31_FD_207151 | JGI IMG/M metagenome (GOLD analysis project Ga0335077, IMG submission 207151) | Soil microbial communities from Loxahatchee National Wildlife Refuge, Florida, United States - Lox_Sample_3.1 | ecosystem: Environmental > Terrestrial > Soil > Wetlands | place: USA...
TCCGACCGCACCACCTAGCAGCAGCAGCGCTGCTATCACCGCATAGCTGGATCCCACCGGCCACTGTTCAGAAGCGCGCTGCATCAGATCCTGAATCTGCAGCGTTCCCAAGCGCGTAAACAGCAGAAACAAGCCCAGTGACATCGCAGTATCGCCCACGCGGGTCACAATGAAGGCCTTACGACCCGCCCTGCCGTTCGCAGGATCGCGGTACCAGAACCCGATCAGCAGATAACTGCACAACCCGACGCCTTCCCACCCGAGATAGAGAAGTAGAAGGTTATCCGCCAGCAGCAGGGTAAGCATCGCCGCGACGAACAGGTTCATGTAAGCGAAGAAGCGGCTGTAGCCCTCGTCTTCAGTCATGAACTCAGCCGAGTAAACGTGAATCAGGAAGCCGACGAAAGTGACTACCAGCACCATCACGAGCGACAGCGCATCGAGATGCAAACCAATCTGCGGCTCAAAACCCGCTACGCTAATCCAGGTCCACAAAAGCTGTGTATAAGAATTGCCGGCGGGAGGAGCACTGAGAAAGCTGACCGCCACTAAGATCGTGACGAGGGCTGAGAGTCCGATCGATCCCACCCCTACCACCGCTGCCGCCCGGCGCGAAAGACGCGAGCCAAACAGCACGAGTACCAGTGCACTCGCGAGAGGCAACGCCGGAATTAGCCACAACAGAGTGATCACTTTATCCCCGCATCTCGCTCAGAGCATCCGCATCCAAGGACTTGAAGCGGCGATAGATTTGCAGCACCAGCGCCAGTCCCACGGATACTTCAGCCGCTGCCATCGCCAGAATGAACAGAAACACGACTTGCCCGTCGGCCTGATGCCATCGCGACCCTGCCACCACAAATGCCAGGCCCGCCGCGTTGAGCATCACCTCGAGAGACATCAGGACGAAAATCAAATTACGGCGTACGAGCAGGCTGGTCAGTCCCAGCGAGAACAAGATCCCCGCCAGCATCAGCCCGTCTCTCATGGATATCTGCGTCATGTTGAATTTCCTTTTTTTCCGGTTTCTCGGCTTTGCGGAAGCCCACGTGGTAAGCGCCCACCAGTCCGGCCAGCAAGAGCATGGAGGCAAGCTCCACGCCGATCAGGTAAGGACCATACAGGGCCATACCAACTTCCTTCGGTCCCACCGCTCCAGCGCCCAGGCCCGGAGTGCCGCCTCGCGCCAGGTAAACGACCTCAACAATAAGGATGGAGGCCAGCAGGACAGGACCAACCCAAATCCCAGGGGTCAGCCACTGTTTCTCCATTTCGACTGCGTGTGCTCCCAGGTTGAGCATCATGACCACGAACACAAAGAGCACCATGATCGCGCCCGCGTAGACTATGACTTCGAGCGCTGCCACAAATGGCGCACCGAGCACGTAGAAGACCACCGCCACCCCAAGCAGCGACACGATCAGGTAGAGCAGGGCGTGCACCACGTTCAGACGCGTCAGCATGAGAACGGTCGCTATGACCGCTACGGCGCCGGCGATGTAAAAGGCTGCTTCCATAAAGGTCTCACGGCAACAGAGAACGGACGTCGACGGGCGGCGCTTCGTGCGCGGCCTCACCCTTACCCTTCCCGCCGATCTGGACTCCCGCCACTCGCCAGAAGTTGTAACCCGGATGCTTGCCGGGACCATCGATCAGCAAATCTTCCTTCTCATAGACAAGATTCTTCCGGTGAAATTCGCCCATCTCGAAATCAGGTGTAAGTTGGATGGCATAGGTGGGGCAAGCTTCCTCGCAATAACCGCAGAAGATGCAACGCGAGAAGTTGATGCGGAAGAAATCCGGGTAACGCCGCCCGGTTGCGTCCTCGGTTGGCTGGAGCGCGATGCAATCGACCGGGCACGCGACCGCGCAAAGATTGCAGGCCACGCAACGCTCGCCTCCATCGGGATCGCGCGACAGAATGATCCTGCCGCGATAGCGCGGCGCCAGGTACGGCTTTTCCTCCGGGTATTGAACCGTGACCCGCTTCTGGAAAGAATGCAGGAACACGTACCAGATTGTCCTGAGTATGCTGATCATCTTCTAACTCCACGCGAGCACTACCGCACCGGTCACCAGCAGGTTGGCCAACGCCAGAGGCAACATCACCTTCCAACCCAGGGACATAAGCTGATCGAATCGCGGACGCGGAAGCGACGCCCGCAGCAGAACAAAGAACGAAATGAAGAAAAAGGTCTTAATCAGGAACCAGACCACTCCGGGCAGAACCGGACCAAGCCAACCTCCAAAAAAAAGAACTGCGATCATGCCTGAGATCAAAGTGACTCCCATGTACTCTCCGACGAAAAACATGCCGAACTTCATCCCCGAATACTCGGAGTGATAACCGGCGACCAGCTCGCTCTCGGCTTCGGGCAAATCGAACGGGATGCGGCGTGTTTCGGCCAAGCCCGCGATCAGAAATAAGACAAAACCAGGGAACTGCGGGATCACGAACCAGACCTTCTTCTGCGCTTCGACGATGGCAGGGAGACTGAATGATCCGGCAAGCAGCACGACCCCCATCAGAGAGAGGCCCATGAAGACTTCGTAGCTGAGCATCTGCGCCGCCGCCCTCAAGCCGCCAACGAGCGCATACTTGTTGTCGGAGGACCATCCGGCAAGCACAATGCTGTAAACGCCCAGCGACGACATGGCGAGAAAAAACAGCAGACCAACGTTTAGGTCGCTCACAATAATCCCGGGCGCGACCGGCAACACGGCGAAGGACATCAGCACCGTCACGAAAACGATGGCCGGAGCAACAATGAAGACAGGCTTGTCCGCGAAGGGAGGAATCCAGTCCTCCTTCATAAACATCTTGATCGCATCAGCCACTACCTGAAGCAAACCGAAAGGCCCGGTGCGGTTCGGCCCGTAACGGTCCTGCCAGAGTGCGAGCAAACGTCGCTCGACCCAGATCAGGAAGGCCGCGATACTTAGCGCTACAATGACGACTCCGAGGATCGCAAGGATTGGGTGTGGGCTCGTCATTTCGTCCTCGCGATCTTTCCCCAGGCGGGCAGTGTGATTCCGGCCAGGGGAGGCACGCCAGCAGATAGCGCGGCAACACCCCGCGGGAGATCCGGGCGGATGTGCACAGGCAGGCGGAAGATTCCACCGGCGCAGTTCACTTCGACTTCCTCACCCTCCGTCAGATCGCCGGCATTGATGGAGATGTGCGGCTTAGTCACGAGCTGGGCAATGCCAGGCGCGGAACGACTTAGCTCATCGGAGCCGAAGAGGTGATACATCGGCACCAGCAGCCACTCACCCTCCCGCGGCTCAAATGCCGAAGGAATGGCGCTGAAGTAAGGCTGGCCGTTGGCCGGTGCGGGGTCGAGGATGCGCACGCCGGCGTCGCCACGACGCAAGGGACCGCCGGGCTCTGTCTGATAGGTGTTTGTCGCCTGAATGGAGTTCCAACTGGGGGCCCAGAAAAACGGAATCAGAGCCGCGGGCGGCTGGTCCGGCGTACCTTCCATGGAGAACGACAGGGGAGAATCGGGATCTTCCGGTGGCTTAGGCTCAGAGATATTGATGTTCACGAGCGTGGCCGTGCGCCCGCTCTCGCGGAGCGGCGAGCGCGGGACCTTTGCGCCGGCAATGCGAAATGCGGCCGACGGTGCGGCATCACGTACCGCCGCAAGTTCGGGCAAGTCCGCGGACATTGCTGCAAGCACATCATCCAGGCCGTGCCAGGTATCCGGCTTCAACCAGCGCCAACTTGCGGCGACGTCATTCTGGGGGACGAATACCTGAAAGAATCTCTGGGCGCGTCCTTCGCTGCTGATGAAAGTACCGTCGGACTCGGCAAAGGTTGCGGCTGGAAGAACCAGCTCAGCCTTCTCGGTTGTTGGATTGGCAAGACTATCGAGGACGATTACGTGCGCTGCGGCCTTGATAAAGGAATCTACCTCTGCGGCGGGCGCGCGGCGGTAGAGATCATTTTCCAGGACGATGACGGTGTCGGCGTGCCCATCCCTGACCTCCTGAAGCGCGGCGCTCAACGGCCTTCCACCTATGAGCGCGGCGCCGATGGTATTGCATTCGGGCGCCGTGAAGCTCAGCGCGGCCCGTGCCGCCATTGCCACATTCGCGGCCGCTTCGATGACAGCCCCGCTACCGCAACTTGTGCCGGAGATCACCAGCGGCTTCCTGGCAGCCTTGAGGGCGCTGGCGATCTCCCCCGCCAGTGGGAAATCTTGCGCGGCCGGTGCGGGTGAATCGAGAGCATGCGCCACGGCAAATCCCAGGCGAGCCAGGTCGTCAGGAGCGGCGTGAAACGTGGCCGTGGCGATGTCGTCGAGGCGAGTGGCATACGGCGTCGCAATGTAGAGCGGGCCCTTGGCGCCCTGGATGGCGTCTCGTACCCCATGATCCATCCACAACGGGATTCTCAGCTTCCTGGCAATCTCCATGGGCTGCTGGCGCACCGACCGGCGCACCGACAGCGCCATCCTGGGGGCGACATTGGTTATGTCCTCGCCCAGAATGAATACGGCGTCGCATTCCTCGATCTCGCGCAGCGTGGGCGTCCGCATAGGACCGCGCCGCAGGATCGCGAGCATCCGTGCAACCAGCCTCGCCTCATCATCTGCCATGCCACAGTGGAAGCGGTCCGCGCCCACCAGAGTGCGCAAGGCAAAGTTCGCCTCCAGCGACGCGCGCGGTGAGCCAATCGCGATCACCTTGCCGTTCCCGAGCCTTTCGTTCAGATGTCGCTGAGCCAGCGCGGCGGAAATGGGCTGGCCTCCCAATAGGGGCTGCCTGAAACGTCGTTCGCTGTTGACGAACTCGTAGCCAAACCTTCCACGGTCACACAGGAAGTAGCCGTTCACCTCGTGGTTGTAGCGGTTGACGATGCGTCGCAAGGACCCGTAACGCTCGCCGGCATCGGTATTGCAGCCGAGAGCGCAGTGCATGCAAACCGAGGGAGCGAACTGCTGGTCCCACTTGCGAGCGTAATGGTGCTTCAAGGTTTTGTCGGTGAACACTCCGGTAGGACAAACTTCGACCAAGTTGCCGCTGAATTCATTCTCCAGCACGCCATCTTCGTGTCGCCCGAAAAAGACCTGGTTCCGCGAGGCGAAGGCGTTCAAATCGTCGCCACCTGCATAGTCGCGATAGAAGCGCACGCAGCGGTAGCACTGGATGCAGCGGTTCATCTCATGATTCACCAGCGGGCCCAGGTTCTGATTGCGAAAGGTGCGCTTGTCGAACTCGTAACGGCGGTAATCGTGACCGGCCATCACCGTCATGTCCTGCAGGTGACATTCGCCGCCCTCGTCGCACACCGGGCAATCATGCGGATGGTTCAGCATGAGTCCCTCGATGATTCCGGCGCGGAAGGCAACCACCTCAGGGTCAGCGATGGAGATTCGCGTGCCTTCCGCCGCCGGCGTCATGCAGGACATCACGATCTTTCCCTGCGCGTCGTGCTCGTCCCTGAACTGTTTGACGGCACACTGCCGGCAGGCGCCTACCGAACCCAGCGCCGGATGCCAGCAGAAGTACGGCAACTTGAACCCCTGCGAAAGACACCCGTGGAGCAGGTTCTCATCCGGGTTCATCTGGTACGGTTTGTTGTCAACGTAGACGGTCGCCATAGCTATTTCCAGGGGCAGCGGTGCTCGCTGACGTGCCGTTCGAAATCATCGCGAAAGTATTTCAACGCGCTCTGCAGGGGCTCCGCGGCCCCGGGCGCCAGCGCGCAGAACGTGTTGCCGGGGTTCCACATCCTGGCTAGAAATGCGAGTTTGTCGAGGTCGCCGGGCTGGCCGCCGCCCTCCTCCATGCGCTGCAGAATCCGCTCAGCCCATCCCAGCCCGCTCCAGCAGGGCGTGCACCAGCCGCAGGATTCCTGCGCGAAGAAGTGGGTCACGTTCCACGTCATGCCGACCGGACACGTGTGGTCATCGAGCACGATCATGGTGCCGGTGCCCATGCGGCTGCCCACCTTCTCCATGGCGCTGAAATCCATGGGCGTGTCCAGGTGCTGCTCGACAATGAAGTCGGTAGAAACACCGCCCGGCATCAAACCGCGAAATTTCACTCCGTCGCGCATTCCTCCGGCATGCTCCTCGAGAATCTCGCGCACGGTGGTTCCCATGGGCAGCTCCCACAGGCCCGGACGTTTTACTCTTCCGCTCGCTCCGAACAGCTTCGTACCGGCGTCCTTGGTCCGGCCCAAACCGCGGAACCACGCCGCGCCGTTGTTGATGATGTGGGGCACACAGGAAAGCGTCTCAACGTTATTGACCACCGAGGGTTTGCCGAACAGACCCACAACCGGCGGAAACGGCGGCTTCGATCTGGGGTTGGCGCGCTTGCCTTCGAGCGCGTTCAGCAGCCCGGTCTCCTCTCCGCACATGTAACGGCCGCCGCTGAGGTGCAGATAGAGCTCCAGGCTGTAGCCGGAACCGAAAATGTTCTTGCCCAGGTAATGGCGTTCATAGGCCCCGGCGATGGCGCGCGACAGCCGTTCCGCGGCCAGCGTGTATTCTCCGCGTAAAAAGATGTAGACGACGTCGGCTTCGATGGCGAATCCGGCCACCATCGCTCCTTCCAGGAGCTGGTGCGGATCGCGCTCCATCAATAACCGGTCTTTGAATGTGCCGGGCTCCATTTCGTCGGCGTTGACCAACAGGTAAGTGGGACTGGGAGCATCTTTGCCAAGCGGCACGAAAGACCATTTCAAACCGGTTTGAAAACCGGCGCCGCCCCGGCCACGCAGATTGGCGTTCTTCACTTCCTCGGTGACCGCTTTCGGCGTCATGCCCCCGTTCAGGACCTTGCGTATCGCCCGGTAACCGCCAGCCTGCTCATAGGCGCGCAAGTCCAGGGCAGACCCGTCGGAACGCATCCTTTCTGTCAGCGGTTTTTCGCCCTTGCCGGTCATTTGTATTGCTCGAGTGCAGAATCGACTTTCTGCGGATCCAGATCGCTGTGCAGATCGCTGCCTACCATCATGGCCGGGGCATGATCGCAGCATCCGAGACACACGATCGGCAGCAGCGTGAAGCGATTGTCGGGCGTCGTCTCGCCAAGTTCGATACCCAGGCGCTCGCGGAGATGCTTCCGCACGCGGTCGTAGCCCATCATCCAGCAGCTCACGCTGTCGCAGACCATGATCACGTTTCGCCCCACGGGCTTGCGAAAGATAAGGTTGTAGAACGTGGCCACGCTATCCACGTCCGTAGGCGACATGCCGAGATGTCCGGCAATGTCACGAACGTTTTCATCAGAGACCCAGCCACGATGCCGCTGGACGATCTTGAGCGCGTCAATGCACAGCGCTGCGCGCGTGGGATAGTGCGGCGCTTCGGCCTCAATCTCGTTAATCTCTTCCGTGTTCAGCATCACTCAGTTCCTTTACCGGTCTACGTCTGCCAATACGAAATCCAAGCTTCCGAGAATCACAACCAAATCCGGAATCATCAGGCCCCGCGACAGCAAGGGCAGGGTTTGCATGTGAGCGAAGGAAGGTGTCCGTATGCGCGTGCGATAGGAAACCGTGCTGCCGTCGCTCACCAGGTAGTAACCGTTGTTACCTTTGGTAGCTTCAATCGCGCCCAGTGCTTCTCCCACCGGCATCACCGGTCCCCAGCTCACACCCAAGAAGTGAGTGATCAGGGTTTCGATGTCGTGCATGGTGCGATCCTTCACCGGAGGAGTGGCCAAAGGGTGATCCGACTTATACGGGCCCTCGGGCATGTTGTTGAGGCATTGCTCGATGATGCGCAGGCTCTGACGCATCTCCTCGATCCGTACCGCGGCGCGGTCATAGCAATCGCCCGCCTGGCCGGTGGGAATGTCGAACTCGAACTGGTCGTATCCGGAGTAGGGCTGGCGCTTGCGAAAATCCCACTCGAGTCCACAGGCGCGAAGGTTGGGGCCGGTGACGCCCCACTCGACAGCCTCATCCGCAGTGAGGCCGCCGATGCCCTTCGTGCGCGCTTTGAAAATCAGGTTTCGCATCACGGTGCGGTCGTACTCGACCAGGCGGGGAGGCAGGTACTTAATGAAGTCGCGGAATATCTTGTCCCAGCCTCTGGGCAAATCGGCAGCAACGCCGCCGATGCGAAACCATGCCGGATGCATGCGCGCACCGGTGATTGCCTCGATGATGCCGAAGGCGCGCTCGCGGTCGTTGAAGGTGAAGAAGACCGGCGACATCTGCCCGAGGTCCTGGGCAAACGTGCCGTACCAGACCAGGTGGCTGATAATTCGGAACAGTTCCGCCAGCATCACGCGAATGACCTGGGCGCGAGGCGGTACCTTGATGCCGGCCAGCAACTCCACCGCCGTCAGGTAAGCCAGGTTGTTCATCACGCCGCCCAGGTAGTCCACCCGGTCGGTGTAGGGGATGTAGGTGTGCCAGGACTGCCGTTCGCCCATCTTTTCGGCTCCGCGATGGTGGAAGCCGATTTGAGGAATGGCGTCGATGATCTCTTCGCCGTCAAGCTGCAGCGCGACGCGCAAGACACCATGCGTGCCCGGGTGCTGGGGGCCCACGTTGAGAAAAATGAAATCCGAGCCGTCGCGTTCGCGACTCATGCCCCATTGCTCGGGACGGAAGCGCAGCGCCTCCTGCTCGGCACGTTCTTTGTCCGGAGGTAACTGATACGGCCCCATCTCCGTAGCTCGTGCCGGGTGCTCTTTGCGAAGCGGGTGCCCCACCCAACTGTCCGGCATCAGGATGCGCTCGAGATGCGGGTGACCGTCAAAGACGATCCCAAACATGTCCCACACTTCGCGCTCGTACCAATTGGCTGCAGGCCAGACGTCTGTGCAACTCGGTAGCGAAAGCCGGTCGCTCCCCAGGCCGACCTTGATGCGCAGATATTCGTTTCGGTCAAAAGAGAGGAGATGGTATACGACCGTGAAATCGCAAGCCGGCCGGCCATCGCGATGTACCCTCGCGCGCTCATCAAGGGCGGAGAGGTCATAGAGCATCTTGTAGGGCTGGTCTATCTCCTCTTTGAGAAAGCGGAGGAGACCGAGCACCTGATCTTTCGCCACCCAAAAGGTGGGTATGCGATCGTGCGTGTCCTCGGGCACAGCGGCAGGACCAAGCCGGTCGCTGATTTCCTGCGTGATGGTTGGGGCGGCGATCATACGTCGTCAGGCTCTCTCAGCACGGTGGCTTTCTGGCGCGACGGCCGCATCAGGTCCCGCAGGGATGGAAGAGGCGCCCGAACGGTCTCTTGTGAGCCCACCACCCAGCTCAACGGACGCTGTTCCGTTCCGACAGCTTTCTGCAACAACAGCAGTCCTTCCAGGAAAGCTTCAGGACGCGGTGGGCAGCCGGGCACGTAGACATCTACGGGGAGAAATTTGTCAACGCCCTGGACTACGCTGTAAATGTCGTACATGCCTCCAGAGTTCGCGCAGGAGCCCATCGAAATCACCCAGCGCGGCTCCATCATCTGCTCGTAAAGCCGCTGAACGATGGGCGCCATCTTGATGAAAACGGTGCCCGCGACCACCATGAGATCCGCTTCGCGGGGCGTACCGCGAATCACTTCAGCGCCAAAGCGCGAGACGTCAAACTTGCTGGTGATGCTGGTGGCCATCTCCACGTAACAGCAGGAGAGACCAAAATTGAAGGGCCACACGGAATTCTTGCGACCCCACTTGACCAGATCTTCCAGCCGCGAGAGGACTATGCTGCGGCGCACGGTTTGTTCCAATGGCTCAGGGTCAGGGCTGGCAACTAGGCCCGTAACGTCCGGCTTGGTCAGTGACCACTGCATCAGATGCTCACCTTCGAACGGTGCGGTTTCCGCGCCCAATCCAGCGCGCCGACCTTCCAGAGATAAATGAGGGCCGCGACCAGCACCCCGACGAACACCACAACTTCGCCATAACCCGCCCAACCCAGTTCGCGCGCCGCTCCGGCCCAGGCGAACAGAAAGACTGCTTCCAAATCAAAAACGACGAAGAACATGGTAACCAGGTAGTAACGTACCGAAAAGCGCACGCGCGCCGAGCCTTCCGAAACGATGCCGCCTTCGTAGGGCTCACCGGTAGCGGGCTCGGAATGTCTTTGCCCCAACAGGTAAGAAACGATGAGAACGGCAGCGACCAGAACAACCGCGAACGCGAAATATGCAACCAGCGGCCACAGCATAAGGACAGACGCTCCTTCGACCACTTACCCTCGTGACCCGTGCATCCGGGCAGGCTTGAAGTTTGAAAGCTCTTACTCCGGGAAATTCCCAGCGATGTAGTGCTCCAGTTGCTTAATGGTTTCTTCCTGCTCTGTGATGATCCACTTCACCAGGTCGCCAATTGAAACCACACCCAATAAGTTCTCCCCCTCCACGACTGGCAGATGACGTACGTGGTGATTTGTCATGATGGTCATGCACTCATCCAGGCTCTGATGCCGAGTCACGTGGATCACCGGGCTTGCCATGATCTCTTTCACCAGCGTTTCCTTCGAGGATTTTCCCTTGAGGATGACCTTGCGAGCGTAATCGCGCTCTGAAAACACGCCCACAAGTTTGCCTTCGGAAATCACCAGCAGCGCCCCCACTTCCTTCTCGGCCATCTTTTCTAGTGCTTCATAGATCGACTGACCCGGTGACACCGACCAGATTTCCCCACCCTTGTGCTTCAAAATGGAGGCAACGGTGTCAGCGCGTCTCATGTTCATCTCCTGCTAACCCGGAAGATTCTCGGCAATTCGCCATCCCCTCAACTTCGGGGGAATGTGACCACGCCGCAAGCGCGGACAAGCCGACGATTCCACAGCCACGCCACGCACACAGCAACCGGGATGCCAGGAGGGTGGACTTGAAACGGAATAGGCAAACCCCTTCCCCATGAGCAAAGACGGAGCCTCTACGTCCGAACCGTCACAGGTCTCCAACTGACAGGTTGTCGTCACTTGCCAAACGATTTGTCATTCAGCGTTTTGGGAGCGCGTGAGCCGGCGCGCCTGCACGCCTTAGGCGAATTCGCGCGAGAGACAATGGTCGTTGAAATGCTTCAAGTTGGGAGTGAACGCCATGCGCCAGGTCGAAGCTGGGCGCCCGGCCGGCAACGCGAAGAAACCATGAGCGACGATTCAAGACGGCCAATATTGGTATTGCTTACCAGTCACTGGGTCAGCATGTTAGGCGTCGCGCTGGTGACGACCGCCGGTTTTTCCTGGCTGTTCGTTTTGCCAATCCAGCTTCGAGGCCACGCCAGCAACCCCTACATCGGCATAGTGGTCTTTATCTTCATCCCGGTTATTTTCATCTTAGGCCTCGTATTGATCGCGCTCGGAGTCTTCCTGGCGCGGCGGCGCATCGAGACCGCCGAGCAAGCGCTGTTGGCGACCGCCAACCGGCGAACCGTGATTCGAAGGCTTGCGATTTTCTTCGCTGCAACCACCGCAATTAACATCGTGATTGGGACGCAGGGCACCTACCGTGCTGTTCAGCATATGGAAACACCCCAGTTCTGCGGGCAGAGCTGTCACGTCATGAAACCGGAATTCATCGCCCATGAGAACTCGCCGCACGCGCGCGTGGAGTGCGTGGATTGCCACGTTGCCCCGGGTGCTGTTGGCTGGGTGGAAAGCAAGAAGGCCGGTACCCGGCAGTTGATGGACGTAGTCTTCCACCGCGTCCACTACCCGATTGAATCGGCCATGGAAAGCAACCGCCTGGTCCCCTCCCGCGACACTTGCGAACAGTGCCACTGGCCGCAAAAGTTTGACGCCGTAAAGCTGCGGGTGATTTTTCACTTCCAAGACGACGCGGCCAACACCCAGACGCAGACGGTTTTGATGATGCTCACGGGCGGAGGCGATCTCGGCGGCATTCACGGGAAACATGTCGGTCCCGGAGTTCAAATCCGTTACGCAGCCGCCGATCCCAGACGCCAAACCATTCCCTGGGTGGAGTACAGGAAGCAGGGCACCGGCGAGATCCGGACATTTCTCGCGGATGGCTCAACCGCTCAGTCCGTCGCGAATCTGCCTCG
>Ga0335077_10009669_pt1 | contig 11980 bp, 11 predicted proteins | sample Lox_Sample_31_FD_207151 | JGI IMG/M metagenome (GOLD analysis project Ga0335077, IMG submission 207151) | Soil microbial communities from Loxahatchee National Wildlife Refuge, Florida, United States - Lox_Sample_3.1 | ecosystem: Environmental > Terrestrial > Soil > Wetlands | place: USA...
GTGCTCACTCACCCAGTGTACGGGCGAAAGAACAAAAACGCGCCGAAATGCTTTTGATTTTTTCACAGCTTCCTGTCCCCTGTTCTCCTCCCTGGGAGGGCGAGGACAGGTGGCTGGTCTAATTGCCGCAAGCGATGACGTGAAAGATCGGGAAGACGGCACCCGGCTCAAAACAGAAACCATCAGTACAGCCGACTGAGTGTTGCGCCGGGTAGAGGGCGAGACCCTTTGACGCCGAGACACCCGTCTGCAACGTCCCCCCCACAACCAAGAGCCCTTCCAAGACTAATATCCCCTGGCTTCCATCGGAGTAATGGATCTTCAAGATTGCAGTCCCGCCACGCGCGTTCGCTGCATTGCCGATGTTGTCTGTGGGGAGAGAAAACGGCAAGGCGGCCACGTCGAAGCTAATCAACTCGGTAACAACATAGGTGCCGCTGGTCGTGCCGTCTGTCCAGGTACCCCCTCCAGTCACAAAGAAGGGGCATATTAACGCAGCTAATCCTTTGCAGGATTTAAAGGTGCCGCTGCCGGTGAACGTGATTTCGGGGGACTGGGATCCGATGAAGTAATACGCTGTCGCGCTGCCCCCGGCGCTAATGCCATTAACAACATTGTCTGGGCCATTTGCGAAGGCAATGTCCCACTTGTACGTGGTTTGTTGGCCACTGGCGACGGTCACCAGCGCCAAAAGGACAATGGCACCCAGAAGCATTCGGCTTTTCATAGATTTCTCCTTTCCGTGGTCACCTGAGTCAAGTCAACCGGGATTTCCATTTTGAGCTTCCCGGCACGGCTTAGTATACATCCGTTCGATATTTTCGGATCTGTAAATCTCAAACAGGCAATTTTGCCTCGCCCGCTCTGCTTTGTTCCTCCAAAGGCTACTGCACCCAGTTCTTGTCGGGTCATGTAAAAAGGCTCTGGAATTATTCCGCGGCGCCGATTAGAGCTCGCGGCGTCTCGCCGGACCCCTCTGCTATATTGAAATTTCCCATGCAACTTGAGAAAGTCTACGAGCCGCAGCGGTTCGAGCCGCATTGGGCGCAGTGGTGGATCGACGAAGGCATTTTCTACGCCGACGTGAAAAGCCCGGCGCCCATGTTTTCCCTCATGATTCCGCCGCCCAATGTCACCGGCTCGCTGCATATCGGCCACATGCTCGAGCACACCGAGATCGACTGCACCGTGCGGTGGCACCGCATGCGCGGCGACAACACGCTGTGGCTGCCGGGGACGGATCATGCCAGCATCTCCACCGAGATGATGGTGAAGCGCCAGATCGAAAAAGAGGGGACCAGCCGCCGCGAACTGGGGCGCGAAAAATTTCTGGAGCGCGCCTGGAAATGGAAAGAGCAATACGGCGACACCATCAAGCGGCAGATGGTGCGCCTGGGCGCGAGCTGCGACTGGAGCCGCGAGCGGTTCACCATGGATCCCGGACTTTCGCGCGCCGTGCGCGAAGCATTCGTGCGGCTGTGGGAGCGCGGTTTGATCTATCGCGGCGAGTACATGGTGAACTGGTGCCCCACATGCAACACCGTGCTCTCGGATCTGGAAGTCAAGCACGAGGAGAGCGCCGGCCATCTCTGGCATATCCGTTATCCCGTGGTGGGCACGGACCGGTATCTGGTTGTGGCGACCACACGCCCGGAGACCATGCTGGGCGATACCGCGGTGGCGATCAACCCGAAGGATGCGCGCTACTTCGATCTGCACGGCAAGACGGTGGTGCTTCCGCTGATGGACCGGGAAATTCCCATCATTCTCGACGAGCTGGCGGATCCGAAATTCGGCACCGGAGTGGTGAAGGTGACGCCGGCACACGATCCCAACGACTTCGAAGCCGGCAAACGCCACAATCTGCCGCGAATCAAAGTGATCGACGAAAGCGGCCGCATGACTGAAGCGGCGGGCCGGTTCGCGGGCTTCGACCGCTTCGAGGCGCGCCGGCAGGTGGTTGCGCATCTCGAGGAGCTCGGGGTGATCGACAAGATTGAAGACTACACATTGAATGTGGGCCGCTGTGAGCGTACCAAGGACATCGTCGAGCCGCTCATCTCCACGCAATGGTTCGTCAAAACCAAGCCGCTGGCAGAAGCAGCCATCCGCGTAGTCGATTCAGGCGAGATTGTTTTCATTCCTGACAACTGGACCAAGGTCTACCACGAGTGGATGGACAACATTCGCGACTGGTGCATCTCGCGGCAGTTGTGGTGGGGGCACCGGATCCCGGCGTGGTATTGCCGCGATTGCGGCAAGATCATCGTGTCGCGTGAAGATCCGACGCGCTGTGATTGCGGAAGCTCGCGCCTCGAGCAGGACCCGGATGTGCTGGACACGTGGTTCAGCTCCGGGCTCTGGCCGTTTTCAACGCTTGGCTGGCCGGACGAGAATGTAGATCTGAAAACGTTCTACCCGACGTCACTGCTGATCACGGGTTTCGACATCCTGTTTTTCTGGGTGGCGCGCATGATCATGTTCGGCATGGAATTCATGGGGCAGGTTCCCTTCCGGCAGGTTTACATTCACGCCCTGGTGCGCGATGCCGAGCGGCAGAAGATGTCGAAGACCAAGGGGAACACGATTGATCCCCTCGTTGTGACGGAAAAGTACGGGACGGACGCGGTGCGCATGGCGCTGTTGATGGCGGCCGCTCCGGGGACGGACATCGCGCTCTCGGAAGATCGCATGGAATCGGCGCGTGCGTTCGCGAATAAGATCTGGAATGCAGCGCGGCTGATCTTCATGAATATGGAGCGCTCGGGAGTTGAGCCGTGGGTGCCGGAGGATTTGCAGAGTTACAAGCCACAAGGTGAAAACGGTGGAGTCCCGATTGAAGACCGCTGGATTTTCAGCCGTCTGAGCGAAGTGGCGGAGCGCGTGAACCACGCGATCGATCTGTATCGCTATCACGAAGTGTCGCAGGAATTGTGGCATTTCTTCTGGCATGAATTTTGCGACTGGTATCTAGAGTTCAAGAAGCTGCGGCTGGAGCCGGAGTCGGGGCTCACGGCAGACTGGCGCAACATTCTGGCTGCGTTCGAGGCGGCCTTGCGGCTGCTGCACCCGGTGATGCCTTTCCTGACCGAGGTACTGTGGCAGAGCCTGGCCGAGAGGGCGGCAAACCGGCCGAAGTCCATCGCACTGGCGCGGTATCCTGTGTGCAACCGAGCGTGGATTGACGGCGCGGCGGATCTCGAGATTCGCACGCTGCAGGACATCATCACGGCGGCACGCACGTTGCGGGCGGAGATGAAGCTCGATCCCAAAGAGCAACTGGACGGCATTCTGTATTCGCAACACGCGGCGTTGGATGTGGCGCGGGCCAACGAGGCGGCGATCCAAAAGATGGCCAACGTCAGACTCCAACTGCGCAACGAACCGGCGCCTCAGGCAGTGGCCATCCGCTCGACGTCCGAATTTGACCTGGTGCTGAACGTACCCCGCGCACAACTCGCCGAACAACGCAAGCGTCTGGAAAAAGAGCGCGACCAGTTCGAAAAGAACATCGCCAATAACAACCGGCAACTGGCGGATGAGAAATTTCTGAGCCGTGCGCCGGCGCATGTTGTGGAAGGCCTGCGAACCAAGCTGGCGGAATATGAAACGCAGCTCGAAAAGGTCCGCAAGGCGCTGGACGGGCTTTCCGCATGAGCGACTTCTCGCATCCGGAGATACAGGATTGCGTGAAACGGGCGCTCGTGGAGGATATCGGCGCGGGTGATGTGACGTCCGCAGCATGTGTGCCGGCGGAGCAGAAGGCGCATGGGAGATTCCTTGCGCGCGAACAGCAAATTGTCGCGGGGACCGAACTGCTGTCTCTCATCTATGAAGCGCGCGGCGGAGTGGACGATCTGCACGTCTACAAATTCAGCGGAGCGTGCGCGGCGGAAGGCGAGGCGCTGGCTACGGTGTGCGGGCATGCCCGCACACTACTTGAATGCGAGCGCGTGGCATTGAACTTTTTGCAGCGCTTGGGCGGAATCGCGACGCTGGCGCGGCGCTATGTGGACGCGGTTGCGGGCACTGGCTGCAAAATCCTTGATACCCGTAAGACGACGCCCGGCTTGCGGCGTCTCGAGAAGATGGCCGCGGCGGCGGGAGGCGTGACCAATCATCGCATGGGTCTCTACGATGCGATCCTGATCAAGAACAATCACATCGCCGCGGCGGGCGGCGTGCGGAAGGCGTTGGAGAATGCGCACGCTGCGGGACTGCCGATCGAGATCGAAGTGCGCACGCGCACCGAACTCGAGGAGGCCATCAGTGCCGGCGCCACTCATCTGCTGCTCGACAATCTGACTCCCGAGGAAGCCGCCGAGCAGATCCGCTGGATCGCGGGGCGCACGAAGGTCGAGTTGTCGGGCGGTATCACGCTCGAAAATGTCCGCGCCTATGCGGAAACCGGCGCGGACTTTGTTTCCTCAGGCGCCATCACGCACTCCGCGCCGGCGGTGGACATCAGCTTCCGCCTGGATCTCGACTGATGCCTTTCGACCTCGAGTTCGTGCGCCAAAACTGGCCGCACCCGGTGTCTTATTTTGCGACCATCGATTCCACGATGCACGAGGCCTCGCGACTGGCGGCGGCCGGCTGCGAACACGGCACCGTGGTGATTGCCGACGAACAGACCGCAGGACAGGGCCGTCACGGCCGAACCTGGCACTCGGAGCCGAACGCCGGGCTGTATGTTTCCATCGTGCTGCGGCCGTCGCTGCGGGGCGCTGCCCTGCCCGTCCTGACGCTCGCTCTGGGACTCGCTGCCGCGGATGCGATTGCGGAGACGACTGGCCTCACGTGCGACTTGCGCTGGCCCAATGACGTGATGCTCGAAGGGAAGAAAGTCGCGGGCATCCTGGTGCAATTAGTCGATTCCGCCGCTATCGCCGGAATCGGGGTGAACGTCAGCCACACGGCATTTCCGCCGGAAATCGCGGAAGAAGCGACTTCACTTAGAATTGTTTCGAACCGGCCGCATTCACGCGAGCAGCTACTGGTTGCTCTTCTGGACGCGGTCGGCCGCTACTGCAAGGTGCTCGAAGGCCAAGCCGGGCGGGACGCCATCCTGCACATGTTTGCGCGGCGATCGAGCTACGCGCGGAACAAACGGGTGACCGTGGAGCAGGGCGCGTCGGTGGTGGAAGGCATCACTGCGGGACTCGATCCCTCCGGGTTCCTCATTCTTCGAAGGGATGACGGCACGGAGCAGTTGGTGCTGGCGGGAGGAGTAAGACCGGTTTCAGGTGTCAGGTTTCAGGTGTCAGCGAGCACTTTGAAAACTGATACCTGACACCTGAAACCTGGCACCTGAATCTATGCTATTAGCACTCGACGTTGGCAACACGAACCTGACGATTGGCGCGTTCGACGGAACGAAGCTGGTGGCGCACTGGCGTCTGCGGACGGTGCACAACCAGACCGCGGATGAGTGGGGCATCCTGCTGCGTAATTTGTTTTCGCTTTCCGGGCAGGATATCGCCAAAATCGATGGCGTCATCATCTCGAGCGTGGTGCCGCCGCTCGATTCTTCGCTGGCGGCGATGGCCCCGCGTTATTTCCGCAGTGAGGCCCTGTTTGTGAATCCCGCCGATGCGGGCCTGGTCATGAAGGTGGATCAGCCTTCCGAAGTCGGAGCGGATCGCGTGGTCAATGGCGTCGCAGCCTTCAAGAAATACGGCGGGCCGTGCGTGATTGTGGATCTGGGAACAGCCGTCAATTTCGACGTCGTGTCAGCCAAAGGCGAGTATCTGGGCGGCGTGATTACCGCCGGAATCGGAATTTCCATCGCGGCGCTGTTCAGCAAGACGGCGCGGCTCCCCATGGTGGCATTCCGCGAGCCGGAGAAACTCATCGGGACAAATACCGTGGCGTGCCTGCAGTCGGGCTTTTACTATGGCTCGCTGGGCATGATCGACGGCATTCTCAAGCGCCTCCTGGAAGAACTTGGGCCCCAGACGAAGGTGATTGCGACCGGCGGCCAAGCCAGCCTCATCGCCCGGGGATCAAAACTCATTCAGCACGCGGATGAGCACCTGACGCTGGAAGGGTTGCGCTTGATCTGGGAGCGGAAGCACCACGCGTGAACGACGAAAACTGGACGCTGAACTATTTCAATTACTTCACGGAAATCGAAGAGCATTTTCAGCGCGCGCGTGGCACGAGCCTGTTTCTGTTGTCGCCGCTCGACTGGGCGCTGATTGAAAGCTGGAAGAATGCCGGCGTGCCGCTTGAAGCGGTGCTGCGCGGAATCGACGCGGCGTTTGAGAAATGGCGTAGCCGGAAATCGAAAACACAAAAAGTCAATTCCCTGGCCTTCTGCGCGCAGGCCGTGCTGACCGAGGCACAGCAGATGCCGGGCGCTGGCGCGGCGGCGGATAGAAGCAGTGCGAGTCCTTACACTCCCGCGGAACTCCGCGCCTACCTGGGTGGACACGCTGAAGCGCTCCGAAAAACGGGCATTGGCGCGTACGCCGAACTCGCGGAGGCGCTTGACCGCCTGTCCGCTGAAATGGACATATACGCCGGCGATCTCGAGCGGCTGGAGCAAAGGTTGACCGTGCTGGAAGAAAAGATGCTGGCCGTCGCGCGCGCTGCGCAAACCGAGGAAGAGCTATTGACAGCCCGGCAGGCCCTCGAAGCCGAGCTACGCCCCTACCGCAGCAAAATGAGCGCCGCGCAACTGGCCCTGCTCGAGAAGCAATACCTGGAACGGCGTCTTCTGGATGGGCAAAAGTTGCCCAGGCTCAGCGTGTTCTATCTGCGGTGAACCTTAGGGCCCGATTTTGCGTAATATATTGCGGACGGGTATATCGATATGTTCTGCACAGCTTGTGGTCTCCAGATGACCGAGGATGCGGCGTTCTGCTCGCGCTGCGGCAAGGCGACGGGTGCGCCGGCCGCTCCGCGCGCGGCTTCCCCGCAGCACCGGTTGAGCCGCCCCATGCTGGATAAGAAGATCGCCGGCGTCTGCGCCGGGTTTGCGCGTTACTTCGAGGTGGACGTCACGCTGATGCGCATTCTGTGGATCATTCTGGCCCTGTTTACCGGCGTAGGCTTCATCGCCTATATCGTGGCGTGGATTTGCATGCCGCGAGACTATACACCGGTTGGGCAAGTTTGCGTTCCGCAGCAAACATAAGAAACCTCTATTCGGTATTCCTGGCAGCCACGTTGCCCCCCAAAGTATGGAACACTGAGGGACTATGGCCACGCGCTCCTCCACGCGGGAGGTGAATGCGAGTTCGGGTTCCTGGTACAAAGCGCTGAGCGGTTACCACTGGTGGGTATTGGTGGTGGCCTCGCTGGGGTGGCTGTTCGACACCATGGACCAGCGCATTTTCGTGCTGGCGCGCGGGCCCGGCATGAAAGATCTGCTGCCGGCGGGAACCGCGCCCGCGGATCTCACCTGGTACAGCGGCCTGGCAACCGCGATCTTCATGTTGGGCTGGGCCGCGGGCGGATTGTTCTTCGGCGTCATGGGAGACCGTTGGGGGCGCGCCAAAACCATGATGCTGACTATCCTGGTTTACTCCGGTTTTACGGGGCTCTCGGCGCTGTCACACAATCAATGGGATTTCATGGCGTACCGTTTTCTCACGGGCCTGGGCGTGGGCGGCGAGTTTGCGGCCGGCGTCACACTGGTAGCGGAGGTGATGCCTGAACAGGCGCGCGCCCACGCGCTGGGCATGCTCCAGGCGTTTTCCGCGCTAGGCAATGTCATCGGCTCCGCCATCAGCTTTATCGTGCTGCCGCTCGGATGGCGGTGGATGTTTACGGTAGGCATTCTCCCGGCGCTGCTAGTGGTCGCGGTATTCCGCAAGATGAAAGAACCGGAAGCCTGGCAGAAGGTGCGCGACTCCGTCGCACGCGGCGGCGACAAGAAGCAGCTCGGTTCGATGGCCGACCTGTGGAGCCATCCTAGATGGCGGAGGAACACGATCGTCGGATTGCTGTTAGCCATCTCCGGTGTGGTGGGCTTGTGGGGCATCGGCTTCTGGTCGCCGGAATTGATTCGTGAAGCGCTGAAGAACCTGCCGCTCGATCAACGCAACTGGTATGTCAGCATGGGCACGCTGTTGCAGGATTGCGGCGCGTTTCTGGGGATTTCGGCTTTCACGGTGGTGACGGCAAAAATCGGGAGGCGGCCCGCCTTCGTGCTTTCTTTCCTGCTCGGCATGGCGGCGACCGTGATGACATTCGGGCTGCTGCATAAGCCTTCCGATGTGCTGTGGATGGTGCCCATGATGGGCTTCTGCACGCTGCTGGTGTTCGGCGGCTACTCGATTTATTTTCCGGAATTGTACCCGACGCGCCTGCGGAGCTCCGGCGTAGGTTTCTGTTACAACGTGGGCCGCATCGTCGCCGCACTGGGGCCATTCACCCTGGGGGGGCTGACCGTATTTTTCCGCGATGGCGGTTATGCCACGCCGTTTCGCGCCGCGGCGATTTCTTTATCCAGCATTTACCTGGTGGGCGCGGTCGCGGTGCTGTTCGCGCCCGAAACAAAGGGAAAAAGACTGCCTGAGGAGTAACCAGTGCTCAGCCAACAGCGTCACAACACGTGCTACAATTCGACATCTCATGCCCGTTCCCGCCCGCTTGGGGCTGTGGTCGAAGACGGTTATCGCCACCATCAGTATCGGGCTAGAAGAAACGCTGCAGGTGGCCGGTCTGATTTCCCCTGCCTCGGGTAAAATAGCTATCACATAGAACGTGCGCCTCGCTAACTATGCTGGAAGCTTTTGCGCTGTCTGACGTCGGACGGGTACGAACCAACAATGAAGATTGTGCGCTCATTCTCCCGGAACTCGGCCTTTATCTGCTGGCGGACGGAATGGGTGGCGCGCGCGCGGGGGAAATGGCTTCCCGGCTGGCGGTGGATACCGTCGCGGAGGTGGTGCGCCAGGCGTGGCAGCGAGACCCGCAGGTATTGTTGAGCGCGGTGGAAGAAGCCAACCGCCGCGTGCTGGATGCATCCAACAGCGATCCGCAGCTGGAGGGGATGGGTACAACCCTCGTGGCCGTGTTGGAGACTGGCGACGAACTGGCTATCGCCAGCGTAGGCGACAGCCGCGCATACCTGCTGGACGACGCCGGCTTCCGCGCCGTCACCGAAGACCAGACATGGGTACACGAAGTCGGCCGGCCCCTTGGCCTCGATGAGGAGAGCCTTCGGAACCACCCGATGCGTCACGTTCTGACAATGGCCATTGGAGTCGGCGGCGCGCTTGCCGTGCACTATTACATGATCAAGCTCAAGCCTTCCGCGCTGCTGCTCATGTGCAGCGACGGACTGCACGGAGTGATTGAGCCTTCCGTGATTGAGAATATCCTGCGCGATAACAATTCGGGGCACGACCAGCTCGATTACAAGTGCCGCACCCTCATCGAAGCCGCCAAAGAAGCCGGCGGCCCCGACAATGTCACCTGCGTGCTCCTGCGCGGCGCCACGGCCTGGCCCACAGCATCCGACCACCACTACCAACCGGTTGCCTGACGGCCGGCGCTTCAGCGGAGAATTTTCCTTTGGCCGCCTCACTGTTCTAGTAAAGAACAGGATCATCAGGTGTCCCGAATCATGAACAAAACACTGCACCCGGCGTGTGTCTGGACGGTCTGCCTCCTCATGCCACTCGCCTTGACGGCGCAAAGCGGCGCGCTTCGTATCACGGTCGTTTCCGGAGCAGATGCGGTCTACTCAGGCGGCGCTCATGTCGCGAAGCCCATCACGATTGAAGTGACCGACGCGGCTGGACAGCCGGTTGAAGGCGCAAGAGCAAGCTTCCAGCTTCCTGAAGAGGGCCCGGGAGGCGTGCTCTCGAGCGGACTTCGCACCGATCTCGCCGTTACCGATTCCCATGGGCACGCCACGCTCCGCGGTTTTCAGCTCAATCGGATACCAGGACAGTTCAATGTTCGCATCACAGCAGCGAAAGATCAGGCGCGCGCGGGGCTCGTGGTCCGCCAGAGTATCGGCGAAGTGAACGCCGCCGGCGCGAGTGCAGACAAGAAAGCTCTGCCACCCGCTGCCAGCGCCACAACCGCGGCGCCGGCCAAGGCCACGCCGCCGGCGACGGCGCCTCCGAAAGCAACTCCTGACACTGCGCGGCCAACTCGTGCCGCAACTCCAAGAGCCATAGAGGCGAGCGCCAGGCCGGCTCCGGTGAGCCCGAAGACTGTCTTGGAGACCGCGTCAGATGCAGCCCCCTCCAGACCCGCACAAATACCGACCATCGTCATTACGCAGAAGCCGGCGAAGTCCACGGGCGGGCCAGTGGCAAGTAGCGAGCACAAATCGCACAAGAAGTGGGTCTTGCTGGGCATCCTGGCTGCGGGCGGAGCGGCTGGAGCATTCGCCGGAACGGGCATGGGTGCGGCGTCAGCGGCTCACGGTTCCGGTGTTGCCGCAAGCATCACGTCGGCTATCAGCATTGGGACTCCCACGTTCACGATCGGAAAACCGTAATGAATCGAGCCGCCGTTTTTTTTCTATTTGGTGTTACTGTGGCCGTGGCCGCGTCGAATTTGAGTGCGCCGCTGGTTGGACTCGCTCGCGATGCCAAAGGGACGCTTCATCCGGTGCACGGGGTGGCAGGGAGTTTCGTCGTGCGAGGCGCTATTGCCGGCGACGCTCTGGACTGGGCGTTTGATGCTTCCGGCGGTCTGATGAAGACCGCAAATGAGCTACGAGCGCTGGACGCGCAAGGGAACGTCATCGCACGGCGCAGCGCGCCAGGGAGCGAGGTTGTTCTCAACTCGCGCTACGCATTTTTCCCAGAGACCGGCGAGCTGTGGCGCGCGCAGACCGATCGCGGAATTACGATTCAGAGCGCAGCAGTTGGAGGAAGGGTGATGGCGCTCGGTCCGGCGAATCAAAGAGAGGTCGTGCTGGCTGCGTGCCGGGCCGGCCAGCTCTGGCTGCTGACGTTCGACATCACCAACGGCGCCTTGAAACACGAGTCTGCGCCCGGAGGAGAGCTCGGCGAGCAGGCATGCCGGGCCGTTGACGGAGCGGCCTTGCTGGTGCTGGAGGATCGATTGCTGCTCACCACGGCGCACGAAATCGTGATTCAAACCTCCACGGGCCATGAACGCCGCGTGCCGATTCCACAGAACCTCGGGGCGCAGATTCATCGCGCCGGAGAGCATTCGGTGGAGATTGAGGTTTCCGGCTCGCCATCTTTACTGCTCCGTCTGGTGGAGGACGGCGAGCGGCTCTACGAACTGCCCGCCGCGGAGTCACGCCCATGATGTCCCGCCTGCTGCTCCTGTCGCTTCTCGCTGCATGTTCCTTGCCGGCTCAGTTTTCCCTGCTCCTGGTGCAGAGCGGGCAGGAGGTCGCCAGTTTAGATCAGACGTACGGCTTCGGCAGCAAGCCGGTGGGCGCCGTGGTGAACCTGGAATTCCATCTCCGCAATACCGGCGCGGATGCAACCTTGACCGATCTTCATCTGTCGAGCCCGGACTTCCTGTTCATCCCGTCCGCCCCCTCGCTGCCGCAGACGATAGCATCTGGAACCGCGCTCGATCTGATGGTGCAGTTCCGGCCCAGCCAGCCGGGCCCGGCCACTGCGGACTTCATCGCGAACGGCATCAAACTAGCGACATTCAACGGAACCGGTATGGCGTCGGTTACGGTGTCGATGGGAAACGGCATCCCCGTGCCGTCGCCATTAGATTTCGGCAGCGTGGAGCGGGGCAAAAGCGCGGCGCGGAGTATTCTGATTTCGAACTCCGAAGGCAAAGATGTCGTGGTCAACATAGGTACCCGAGATCCTGCATTCCAGGTGAAAGGCGGAGCGTCGCCGATTCCCGTGGCTGCGGGAGGAACCCTTACCATTGAAGTCGACTGTGCCCCCACGGCTGACGGGCCACAGCAAAGCGCGCTTTTGATCGATCAGCTCGTGTTCCCGCTAGCAGGCACAGGGATCGATCCGCCGTTTCCACCCCCGGAAATCGACCTCGACCATGCCAACTT
>Ga0335077_10009670_pt1 | contig 11980 bp, 14 predicted proteins | sample Lox_Sample_31_FD_207151 | JGI IMG/M metagenome (GOLD analysis project Ga0335077, IMG submission 207151) | Soil microbial communities from Loxahatchee National Wildlife Refuge, Florida, United States - Lox_Sample_3.1 | ecosystem: Environmental > Terrestrial > Soil > Wetlands | place: USA...
GAACGCGACCGCCATTTTCGGATTGTGCTTGATGGCGTCGTCATAGTTTTCGATGGCGCGGTCAAAATCGCCTTTCGCCGCATATCCATTGCCGCGATTATAAAACGCCACCGAGAGACCATTCTCATTGCCCCTGCCGGACTCGATCAGCCCTGTGCAGCCGGCAATTTGCTGATCCGCTGATGTGCCGTTCTTGCCGTCGCACCACTTGAAATCTTGCGAAAACTTCGCGTCGTCGCCGGGCAATGTCACCTTGTAGGAAAAGGAAAATGTCGCCCCGCGCCAGCACGTGCTGACGATCGTAAATCCAACGATCGGCATCAGCAAAACAATCAGGATGTTGCGAAGGCGGCCAGAACTTTGCGCTTGCGTGTGCCCGCTTTGCGGGGCCGCATAGGCCGCCCTGCGCCCAAACTCTGGTACGTTCTGTGCCATCGGCACAAAACGTAACAAGTCTGATTTAACGAATAATTTAAGCAATGTTTTCTGTTGCGGCGGCATCCGGTCACTTTGCGTTAATGCTGTCAGACGCCGCTAAGTGGGTTTGTGATCGCCGCGCTCCAGCGCCCTCGGGGTTCCCATTGCAAAAGCCGCCTGCGGAAATTCCTTTCGATCTCAAATTTCCTGGAGTGTCTGACAAGCGGAGGCCCTCGCCGCAGCCAAGGCCGACTGCGCTGCCATCAGCCGCACTTGCGGATGGGGTGTCCAAAGAGGGGCACCAACACGGTTCGCTGATCGCCGACCATTTTTTGAGTTCTTGCGCTATCGCGAGAATTTCGCGATAGAACCGATTATATTTTTTTGTTTCGCCGTACAATTCCGCATTGAATTGACCGAGCGCGAGCGCGGTAATCGCTCGATCAATTACGGCGCTGTCATCGTTCCTAAATCGGCACCTTTCATCGACAGCACAACTCTAAAGGCCTACCTTTCATGTATCACCAAGCCTGCCGCCAAAGCGTCGTCCGTTTGGCGGGTGCGCCGGTGATGAGCGGGCGCCGGTGTGACCGGCGCGGCGCAGCACCGGCACTATTCGAGACCCCGACCGTGCGGGCCCATTCCAGCTCCGCGCGCGTGCGCGCCGGCGAATGTTTCACCGCCCGTATGCGTGCTCCCATCAGCATCGGAAACGTGACGATGGAAATTTCCCAGAGATCCACCGCGTAAATCCGCCGAATGCGCGTCTTCGAATCGATGCGCGCCTTCGCCGTGCGAAAACCGATCGATAAACCGTCGATGGCGCCGACGCGGAGCAGTGACAGCAATTCGCGTCCGCGCGCGACTTCCGGAATGAGACGCCCGCGCGCGAGCAGCCCGCGGTGGTCCTCGCGCAGATCGAGCCAGATGCCGACCGGCTCGGAAGGATCGTGCTGGAACAGCATCGGAACGCGGCGGATGCCGCGCGCCGCGAGCGTCTCGGCAAAGGCGCCGCGCATCACCACGTCGCGCGCCTGATCGACCTCGCCAAACAGGCTGGCATAGCCCTCGACGGTGCCGTCGGCATCGATGGTGGTGCGCGGCGCGAAAACGGACGCGACAGTAGGTTCTGATAAAGATGCAAGCATTGAAATTCCCGGCCGCGAGCAAAATTCGGCCGTCACCCGCGGGCTTGGCCCGCGGGTCCATGATGCGTTTCCGCCTGCGGCAAAAATTCATGGATGGCCGGTCAAGCCTGGCCATGACGAGTCGATTAATGACGAGTCGATTAAGGACGAGTGGATAAGGACACGCAGAGAAGCGGTGGCTAACGCTGGGTCCGCATGTCCTTCGACGCCGCGGTCAATTCATTCCGGCCACGCGAGATACGGCGAAGGTGATCGAGAAATTCGCGGAATATATCGAGATGATCGCGCCGCTCGTCGGTCTCGCGACGGACCGAGCGCAGCAGGGTGCTGAATGTTTCCATTAATGGCCTCCAAAAAGCTCGTTGAAGCGCGCGAGTTCGCGCATGAAATCGTCAAAGCGCCGGCTGGCGGCGGTGAATTCGCGCAGCGCGAACCAGGCGAGCGCGCTCGCCGACATCGCCCATAACAGCAGGGCCAGATGCGCAAGGTCGCCGCGCTCGGTGAAGATGCGGATGAGATCAGTCATGGCAATGTCATGTGCGACCGCACGTGAGGCGGTGTCGCGATCAGCGCGTCGCGGTTATCACAAAGGCACGGATGCGCCCGTCGATGGGGCCGTTGCCGAACCTGCGCGCCAAGGCGTCGGCCGCCGCGGTCGTGGCTTCTTCCAGGCGCGATTTGTCGCGCGCTTCGATTTCGTTTCGCAGCGGCGTGCCCTGGCAGAATCCGATCGCGGCATCGTGCGGCGATGGCGCCTTGCTCCGCGCGTCCACCGCGTCGATCGACACATTGGTGAATCCCGCAGCGTTAACGTCTGTCCGAATCTGCTCGACATCATGGTAGCCGTGCGGCGTGCGCGCCATGAAACGCGGCGGGTCGTCGGGAAAGACCGCCGCCAGGGCTTCAGTGACGGTGTCGGCAAAATCGTTTTCCGAAATGCGATCCCACACGTTGAACACGAAATGACCGCCGGGCTTCAGGACACGCCGCGCTTCCTTGTAGCCCTTGACCTTGTCGGGGAAGAACATCGCGCCGAACTGGCAGGCCACGGCATCAAAGTGCTGATCCTTGAACGGCAACGCGAGCGCATCGGCCTGCCGCCACTTGATTTGGCCCCCGGCCTGCCGCGCCTTGGCGTGATCGAGCATCGGCTGGTTCAGGTCGGTCGCGACGATGCGCGCGGGAACTTGCGAGGCGATTGCGCGCGTGAGAACGCCGGTGCCGGCTGCCGTCTCCAGCACATCTTTCGGACGGGTCGTGGCGAGCCGCGCCGCAAGGTCGCGCGCATAGAATTCGAAAATCAGGGGGACCATATACCGGTCGTAGATCTCCGGGATCGATCCTGCGAACTGCTTATCGGTCGTAACCATCGCGCCTCGCGTCAATCCGCACAGGCCACCTGCCAAGTTAAGCACGGTTTGTGGAGGCTTGGAACGAAGACGGGACGGCCGGTTCTGCAGTCTGTTATGGTTCCACCCTACAGGAAGCGTAGTCTTGCGGGGGCCTATGCAAAGACGCGAGTTCCTTGCCTTTCTTGGCGGCGCGGCAGCGTGGCCACTCACGGCGCGCGCGCAGCGCAATGCGATGCCGGTGGTCGGTTTCCTCAACGGCGCCACCGCCGAAAATTATGCGCGCTTTGCAAACGAGTTCCGCCGCGGCCTGAACGGAATGGGTTTCGTCGAGGGCCAGAACGTTATCATCGAGTATCGCTGGGCCGAGGGCCATTATGAGCGGCTGCCGGAAATGGCGGCCGATCTGATACGCCGCGGCGTGACCGTCATAGCGGCCACCAGCAGCCCCGCCGCGCTTGCGGCAAAAGCCGCCACCACGACCATCCCGGTTGTCTTCACCACCGCCAGCGACCCGGTCGGCCTTGGCCTTGTTGCCAGCCTGGCACACCCCGGCGGCAACATGACCGGCGCGACGCAGCTCAACATGGAACTCGGTCCGAAACGGCTCGAGTTGATGCGTCAGCTGTTGCCGAAGGCGACCACCATCGCTCTCGTCGTCAATCCGACCAATCCGCCAGTGGCCGCCGTGCAAACCCGCGATGCGCAGGAAGCGGCGCGCGCCCTCGCCGTGCCGCTCCAGGTTCTGCAAGCCAGCACCTTGGCCGAGTACGAGAAAGCCGTGGCGGCCCTGCCGAAAAAATCCAGCGGACTCGTCATCGGCGCCGGCGATTCATTTTTCCTGAGCCAGACCGCAGAATTCGCGGCAATTGCGCTCCGCAACGGCGTGCCGGCAATCTCCAACGGACGCGAATTCGCCGCGGCCGGCGGTTTGCTCAGTTACGGAGGCAGTGTCGCGGATTCCTATCTTCTTGCCGGCGTCTACACCGGCCGCATCTTGAATGGCGAAAAACCCGCCGATTTGCCGGTCCAGCGATCCTCCAAGGTCGAGATGTTCATCAACCTGAAGACCGCCAAGACCCTCGGCATCACGGTGCCGCCGGGGCTGGTGATCGCCGCCGACGAGGTTTTCGAGTGAGGCGCAGCGCAACTGGCAAGGCTCGTGCGCCTGTGATTGGATAAGCCGCCATGAGTGCCGCGGACGAGGATGGCCCGTTCTTTATACCCTTGCGCGGAGGCGCGGATCGACCTGCGCCTCAGCGAGCGGCCAAGCCCGAGCGGCCCGCCGACGCCGCCAGATTGACGCTCGCGCGCGCCGGAAAAACCGCCGAGGGCGAATGGTCGGCGGACGACTATGACGTGCTCGAGGGCAACCGGACCATCGGCCGCATCACGCTGAGAACGCAGACACCGCAGGGCATGCCATGGTTCTGGATGATCACCGCGCGGCCGGATAGTGCGCAAAATCGCGGCTATGCCGTGAGCCGCGAGCAGGCGTTGAAAGAACTCCGGGCACGCTGGGCGAACCCGAGCAAGTTCTGAAAGTAAGCGCGCATCGCAATGTCGTGCCCCGGACGCGTCGCAGCACGAAGCCATAAGCGCGACGCGCTATGGCGCAGTGGTGCGACGCAGATCCGGGGCCGTTCCGGACGAGAGCCTGGAAATCCTTACGGTCCCGGGTCTGCAGCGCAGCGTTTCACGCCGCGCCGCGCCCGGGACACGCCAACGATAATAGCCGGGTCCTCCGCATTCGCGGAGGACGACCACCGGTGCTGACAGCGAATAGAAATGACGCCCGGCTGCGGGGACCAGCAACGGGCGTCATTTGAAGCCATTCGTCGCGCCCGCTCCCGTCCACGGGGGAACCGGCACAACATCGAGGCTTCAGCGTGAAGACTGTTTCTGCGCGACCTGCTTCTCGAGAGACTGCGCCGCCTGCAGATGTTTCTGCAGCACCGGCAACGACTCCTTGGCAAGCTGACCGGCCGGATCGTCCTTCGAGGATTCCTTCTTGAATTCCTTGATGTCTTCCTGGTGGTCGCTGACCATCGACTTCGCAAACGAGCGATCGAACATCGCGCCTGAAAGCACTTTCAGCTTCGCGTAGGTCGCCTTGGCGCCGAAACTCGAGCCGGTCGGCGGCTCAACCCCGAGCTTGCTCGCGACCTCTTCGGCCTTGGCCTTGTGCTCGGTGTGATCCTTCACCAGCATGGCGCCATATTGCTTCACGGCATCGTTCTGGCCTTTTTCCTGCGCGAGCTTGCCGGCATCGATTTCGGCGATGTCGCCCTCGATCGCCGCCTTGATGAATTTCTGGCTGTCCTTGTCGGCCTGTTTGGTTTGCGCCATCGCGCCGGTTGCGGCGAGCGCGCCCGCCAGCCCGATGGCCAGCATCGTTGCTTTCCTGATCATAGTTCCACCTCGTTGGAGTTCCATTTGCATTGCCTCGCGCGGCGAGGCTCCGGAAATGGAAACGGCCGGCCCTTGATCTTTGTTCCTATTGCGGCGGAGGCAATCCGTCGCCCCCGTCGAGCGGGGCGTAACCCGTCGCCAGGCGTTTTTCGTTGATGCTCAGGAACTGCGCCTTGCCGACGCGCTCCCACAAGGCCGCGCGGTCGGCGCTCAACGCTTCGATCCTGTCGGTATCGGCGGCAAGCATCAGGCTCTCGCCGAAGGCAGGCGTGAGCCAGTGGGTCAGCGCGCAGGCGATGCGCGCCGCCAGCGGCAGCACGCTCTGGCGCCAGAAGACGCGATTGGCTTCCTGGTAGTTCGAATAGGTGTTGTCGCCGGGTATGGCCAGCAGCATCGGCGGCACACCAAAGGCAAGCGCGATCTCGCGCGCCGCGGCGTGCTTTGCTTCGAGGAAGTCCATGTCGCTCGGCGACAGCGACATCGGTTTCCAGTCGAGCCCGCCTTCAAGCACCAGCGGACGACCGGCATTGGCCAGGCCCTGATAGTGTTCGGCAAACTCATTCTTTAAACGCTCGTATTGCAGCGCGGACAGGGTCGCCCCCTCGCCGCCGTCATAGACCAGCGCGCCGGAGGGCCGCGCCGCGTTGTCGAGCAACGCCTTGTTCCAGGCGGCCGCCGCATTGTGCGTGTCGACGGCGATCGCGGCGGCTTCGAGCGGGCCCATTCCGTAGTGATCGTCGAGCGGATTGAAGAACGTCAGATGCAGAATTGGCGGCAGCGGCGCGCTTTGGTCGAAGCGCACGGTCGATCCGGCCACCGTGTAGTCGTAGGCCTGCGGCCAGCCGTCCGTGCCGGGTATCAGTCTCATGCGGTCGGGCCGCAGCGCGTAGAGTTCACGCACCCGTGCATCGCCCTCCCCGCCGAGGCCGACCGCTTCGATATAGGCATTGCCGGCAAGCAAAAGATGCGAGGTGACGCTTTCAAGGAAAGACGCGCCGTCCTGCCGCGGATTGGGCCGCCGGATGAGCGCGAGCAGCGGATGCGTGTCGTGCTCGGCGGCGCCTTCATACAGGCTGAACGACAGCGACCCGACGCTTTCGGCGATCAGCCGCACCGCGCGATAGACGATGGCGTTGCGCGCATAGCCTTCGCGCGCCAGCGCCGAATAATCGCGCGGGGTCCAGCGCGCCCTGCCGCTATTTTGCATCGCGATCAGGCGCCCCGCGCGCGAGGATTTCGATTCGAATGGATTGAGAAATCTTTTGAGATAATTGAGCATGAAATTCCTGTCACCCGGCGGCTGCGCGCCGGGACGATGTATCGGACTAAGATTTAAGATTATTGAGTGAACGCTACTTCGGCTTGAACACGCCGCGGTCGAGAGCGTTTAGCACTGTTGTCACTATCGGCGCCTGTTACCGCTGAGCAGACTAAAAATATTTAACGTCGTCACCGACAAGATAATTGCGCAGTCCCGCCGTCACCGGAAATCCATAACCGCGGCCTGGAACTTCAAGAAAGAGTTTGCCCGACTTGTGATAGTTGGTTGCGTAGATCTCGCTTCCGATCATTTGAAGCGCAAGCACAACAGCCTGCATTGAATCGAGCCCCACCGCCGACGCTTTGCGCTTGACATCTGGCCAGTCAATCTCAAAACGGCATGACCACTCGCCGCCTATGCGTTCCGGTGCAAAAATCCGGATGGGAATTGCAATATTTCCACTTTCTCCGGCAAATTTCAGAGTGCGAGTCGCGATCAGCATTCTAACGCCTCAGTAGTTCAAAGGCGGTATCGGTATGCCCGCCAAGCAATTACCATACCGCAGTGCGGCTTGCGCATAACAAGCCCTTGACCCAGCGCGACGACAAGTTCGCGCATCGATTAGATAGAGACTATCGCAATCCATTCGGAGGCTTGGCGAAATACTTTGAGCAACTTTATCTTGTTGCCAGCTTCCAATCCTATTGGCACTAGGTCCCCGTCCACCTTCGAAAGCAAATCGACCTTGATCATCGCGTAACTGGTCTGGCCGGTATCTGCGCTCAAGACGCTCGAAGAACCTGTAGAACGGATCGTTCTCGTATCCCGGCCGCCAGAAGCGCCGCCAGTCGGGGCGCAAAAATCGATTGGCGTCCGGCCGAACGCGATACCTGAGCTCGCGCTCGGTTAAATAGTCTTTTGATATTGTCATTGAGTATTGTTCTGGATTGCTATTCGTGTGCGCGCTGCGCACGCGGATTCGGTCGCTGCGGCTAAAGCCTGCGCACGCGCGGCTCGGCCTTGGCGCCAAAGGAGAGCGCCGTCACCGCCCAGACCAGTGCGTCGAGGCGATCCGGCGAGCGGCCCGACGACAATCCATCGAGGCCGAAGTCGCACATTTCATCTTCCAGCGCCGGGAATGTGCCGGCGTGTTTCACGCGGCCTTGCTCGTAGAGCTGCGCCACCGGCTCGGCGCGCAGATATTTGCCGCGCGTTGCGTGCACGGTCATGACCGGCACCGAACGGTCGGCGGCACCAATGACGGCGCGCACCATGTCGCCGCCGAAATTGACCTCGGCCACCAGCGCGTCGGCGTTGAGACGCCGCCACAGGGCGATCGCCTTCATCGCCCAGGCTTGCGGCGAAAGCCCCGCCGCAGTGTCATCGGCAAGCACATAGATGTCGTCGTCTTCGCCGCGTCCCGCGGCCACCAGGCCGCAGGCGCCGGCGCTGCGTGCTGCGGAACCGGGCGGATCGACCGCGACCACGATGCGCGTGAGCGCGGGCGCGCCGTCCACACGGCATAACTCCAGTTGCGCGCGGGACCACAACGCATCGTTGCGCTCATCGATGATTTCGCCGTCGATTTCCTGCCGGCCAAGCCGCGTGCCGCCATAGCGCGACAACACTGTTTCGAGGAATGCGGGTGCCAGATTGTAGGCATTGGCCGCCGTGCCGGCCCGCGTGATTGCGGTGCGGGGATCGGCAATCAACCGTTTGAGAAGCGCGATCGGCCGCGGCGTGGTGGTGATCACCTGCCGCGGCCGCTCGCCAAGGCGCAGCCCGAATTGCAGCATATCGAAAGTTGCTTCGGCATGGCGCCACTTGGCGAGTTCGTCGCACCACGCGGCCGAGAATTGCGGTCCGCGCAGGCTTTGCGGATCTTCTGCAGAAAAAATTTGCGCGACGGCGCCGTTCGGCCATTGCAGCCGGCGGCGCGCGGGGATCCAGAGCGGGCGCTCGGCCTGCCGGTGCACGGCGAGCAGGCCGGAGATCCCCTCCACCATTACTTCGCGCGCTTCGTGTTCGCCCTCGCCGATCAGCGCAATGCGCGCGTGGGAATCGGCAAGTGCGGTGTGCCGCACCCATTCGGCGCCGGCGCGGGTTTTGCCTGCGCCACGCCCGCCGAGAACCAGCCAGGTGGTCCACGCCTCGCCACTATTGGCGCGGCGCGGCGGGCGTTGATGATCGTGCGCGAAAGTATCGAATTCGACGCGGAAATCATCGAGCCAATTCAGCGGCAGGCGCGCCAGCACCCTCGCTTGCGCCTCGTCGCTCAGCGTCGACCAGTCCTTCAATGCGGCGCGCAAGCTCGCGGCGGAACTGGTCAAGGTCGTTGGGTACGGGGTCGGTGTCGGCTGCATCGGCGAACGTGGTCTGGTCTGTCCTGGCGATCATTGCGATCTCGCGCAGCGCCTTGTTGAGAGCGGCGAGAATACGCACCGTGCGCTCCGACTGAATTTCCTGCGTCGGGCGCAGCGTTTTCTGGATGGTTTCGATAGTGTCCATTTGCCTCTGCACCGCGTCATAGACACGAACAGCAAGCGCAAGGGGCGGCTCGCGTCTCGGCGGGTTTGCCGTTGCCGGATCCGATCCACCGTTTTCCGCTGGAGGATGTTCCGGAGCGGGGTTAGGCGCCAGCGGCAAACCCGCATTGCCGGCAATGCTGCTGTAGCGCCGTCTCACCCAAGCTCCTTCATCCCTGCGCGCATAGAAGGCGCAGCGCGAAACTCCCATTTTTCTGCAAATTTCCGAAATCGGGGTCAGCGTATCTTCGTAGAGATATCTGCCCTCGGCGAGCACCTCGGGCGGAAGGTCGATCCTTGCCGGCATGTCGGTTATCCAAAAAACAAAGCGCCGGGACAATCCCGGCGCCGAAATCAACCACTGCAAATCTCACCACGTCGTCGCGATATAGGCCGCCGCAAAAAGCACGATCACCGCCAGCGTGCTGATCAGCAACACATAACGCACATTGTGGCCGGTGACGGCGGCACGCGCCTCATTGGTATGTTCCACGATACGGTCGTTTTCGACATACGGCATTGTTTGCCCTCCGTCAGCAGCACGGTGCCGCCAACCGACAAACAACGCGCGGCTGCCAGCGGCTGTTCCGCCATTCGCCTTGAGCAACAGATGCAAATTGGGAGTGTGCGCAATCTCTACCTGAGCAGCGTGACGCTGTCAAGACTATTTTCCTAGGAATTTTTACAGGCATGAATAACTACGAACAATTATGAACAATGCACGATGCATGGAATCTTTGCGGAAAATCCAATAGCTTGTGCGCCGGGTATGGGGACCTCACGTGGACGAAAAGCGGACCAAGAATTCGGGCGTGATGATCGTCGCGTTCGCGGCGGTTGCTGCCTGGCAGATCTATGACATGGCGACCGCGACCGAGGCGCCCAGTCGCGCGCTATCGATCCTGCAATATGTGTTGCTCATCGGGCTTTTGCTCGGCCTCATCGGCGCCCTGCTGAATTTCCTGCGCTCGCAGTAGGTGGTTGGCTCAAACTTCTGAGGTTGATGCGGTCCAGGGTCCGCAGCGCACCACTGCGCCATAGCGCGTCGAAGACGCGCGTGAATGCGCTTATGGCTCCGTGCTGCGCTGCGCCCGGGTTACGTGCCCCTGACGCGGTGCAGCGCGTAAACGCGGTGCACCGCTGATCCGGGGCCGCTATAGATGGAGGACGAGACGCTTGCCGCCGGACGCTCAGGCGCGCTGTCAGCCTCTCACGTGCGCGGTGAGTCGGAGCGGCAGCTGCGCGCGCCCTGATCCCACAGCCAGCCGCAATGTGTGCAGCCGCCGAGGCTGAGCCCCAGAAGAACCAAACAGATAACCGCGGCGATGCGCTTTGGCATGAGGCGACAATAACTGATCGCGTCCGCCGCCGCGAGGGTGAAGATCCAATTCGGTGAGGATCTCTGCGCATAAAGACAAGCACGTGTCGTTATAAGCACATCATAATCATCCGGACGCCTACCGTTCGACCAGGGGATATAAATGCGAATAGACGATATGCGTTTAGAGGATGTGGGTAGCGTTGAATGCCCTTTTTTCTATGGACGAAAGCCTTATATGAACATCGGTACATGAATGGCACTCTGGTTGGCGCATCGCGCCAGACGAAAGGCATCTGGGTCCATGTCAATCCGTCCTATCAAACACGTCCTGCAATCAAAGCCGACCATCGAAGGCGCCGGCGTGAGGTTGCGTCGTGCATTCGGTTTCGGCGATACCGCGGAGACCGATCCGTTCCTGTTGCTTGACGATTTCCGCAATGACCGGCCGGCCGATTATCTCGCCGGGTTCCCATGGCATCCGCATCGCGGCATCGAGACAATTACGTATGTATTGTCGGGTACGGTGCAGCACGGCGACAGTTTGGGAAATCGCGGAACGCTCGGTTCCGGTGACGTGCAATGGATGACCGCGGGGCGCGGCATCATGCATCAGGAAATGCCGCAAGGCGACGAACTGGGACGCATGCACGGGTTCCAGTTGTGGGCGAACTTGCCGTCTTCACTCAAGATGACGCAGCCGCGCTATCAGGACATCAAGGGGGCCGAGATTCCGGAAGTCATCGACGATGACGGGACCCGCGTGCGCATCGTGTGCGGCGAGTTCGGGGGCAAGAAAGGGCCGGTCGACGGCGTCGCCGCTGATCCTCGCTATTTCGATGTGACCGTGCCGCCGGGCAAGTCCAAGACGCTCAAGGTCGAGGTCGAGCGCCACGCTTTTGCTTACGTTTTCGAAGGCGACGGCACGTTTCGTGCCGCATCGCAGCCGATTGGCGTACTCAGTGAGAAGCATGTCAACGGCGACGAGATCCTGCTGCGCGAGAAAGTCGGCGACCGTTCGCTGGTGCTGTTCGACCGTGGCGATGAAATCACGGTTCAGGCCGGCGACAAAGGCATCCGCTTCCTGCTGGTGTCGGGCAAGCCGATCCAGGAACCGGTCGCCTGGTACGGCCCGATCGTCATGAACACCCAGGCCGAGTTGCAGCAGGCCGTCTCCGACCTGCGCAGCGGCACCTTCATCCGGTAGCACCGAAAACTGTCGGCCGCGTGCGGCTCGTCCATTCCGCGCATCCTAAACTGTCGTCCTCCGCCACCGGGCCCGCGCACAGCGCGGCCCGATGATAAACTCCAGCGGAGGACCCAGCTCTTACGGCATTAGAGCTGTTTCGAAAGAAGCGCTGGATCCCCGCCTTCGCGGGGATGACGGCCGGTACGTCTTCGACGCGCTATGGCGCAGTGGTGCGCTGCAGACCCGGGACCGTAACGATCGCTAAGCCCTCATGTGAAACGGCCCCGGATCTGCGGTGCGTCATTTCAAACCGCACCGCGTCCGGGGCACGCGTTTGCTGCGTCCCGGTCCGGCAACACCT
>Ga0335077_10009672_pt1 | contig 11979 bp, 11 predicted proteins | sample Lox_Sample_31_FD_207151 | JGI IMG/M metagenome (GOLD analysis project Ga0335077, IMG submission 207151) | Soil microbial communities from Loxahatchee National Wildlife Refuge, Florida, United States - Lox_Sample_3.1 | ecosystem: Environmental > Terrestrial > Soil > Wetlands | place: USA...
GCACGCGGGTGGAGCAGTTGTACCACAGCACCCTGGTCGAGGAGCGGCACCGGCACCGGTACGAGGTCAACAACGCCTACCGCACGCCTCTGGAGCAGGCCGGCCTGGTCTTCTCCGGGCTCTCCCCGGACGGTCACCTGGTGGAATTCGCCGAACTGCCGGGTCACCCGTTCTTCGTGGGCACGCAGGCGCACCCGGAATTCCTGTCCCGCCCGACCCGGCCGCATCCGCTGTTCGATGGCCTGATCGCCGCCGCGCTCGCCCGGTCCAAGTCCCTGGCGACCGCCAGCAACCTGGCCGACGCCCGCGCCGCGGCCACGGCATGAGCGAGCCTAGGGGCGCGGCGCTGCCCGGACTGAATTTCCCCCCCAAGCCCACCCCAGGCGCAAGGAACGAGCGACGAGGGAAGGCAGTGCAGTGAAGGGGGATGGGGAGGTGGGCGGTGCCCCGCAGGCGAGCGGGGAACAGAGCGTGAACGTCACGGACGAGCCCGGGGGATGGCCGGTCATCTCGTCTGCTGAGCTGCTCCGTAGCCGTCTGGTCACCGTACGCAGCGATAAGGTCCTCACCCCTGATAATGATGTGGCCGAACGGGACGTGGTGCTTCATCCGGGCGCCGTGGCCGTGCTTGCCCTGGATGACGCCGACCGGATCCTGATGATCAGGCAGTACCGTCACCCCGTGGGACGCCTGCTGTGGGAGATCCCGGCGGGCCTGCGTGATGTCCCGGGGGAGGAGCCGTGGGTCACCGCCGCACGCGAGTTGGAGGAGGAGGCCGGCTACCGGGCCAGGGACTGGCGCGTCCTCGCCGACTACTTCTCCTCGCCCGGCTTCAGCACCGAACGCCTGCGCATCTTCCTGGCCCGTGACCTAGGGCCCGTCCCCGCCGCCGAACGCCATTTCGTCCCGCACGCCGAGGAGGCTCACCTGCTGCTCGACTGGCTGCCGCTGGAGGCGGCGGTAGCCAAGGTCTTCGCCGGCGAACTGCACAACGGCCCAGCGGTCCTGGCCGTCATGGCGGGGTACGCTGCCAGGTCAGATGGGTATGACCGGCTTCGTCCGGCGGATTCGCCCGAAGAGCAATGACGCTCCCCGGTCTGGAGGGACCACCATGAAGGTCGGAGTTCCCAAGGAAATCAAGAACCACGAGTACCGGGTGGCGATCACGCCCGCCGGCGTGCACGAACTGGCCCGTGGCGGCCATCAGGTGGTCCTCCAGGCCGGAGCGGGGGAGGGCTCCTCGATTCCGGACGAGGACTTCATCACGGCGGGGGGGAAGATCCTGCCCACCGCGGATGACGTGTGGGCCGAGGGCGAGCTGATCCTCAAGGTCAAGGAGCCGATCGATGAGGAGTACCACCTGATGCGCTCCGGTCAGGTGCTGTTCACCTACCTGCACCTCGCCGCGTCGGCGGCCTGCACCGACGCGTTGCTCGGTTCCGGTGTCACCTCGATCGCGTACGAGACCGTCCAGCTGCCCGACGGGTCGCTGCCGCTGCTCGCCCCGATGTCCGAAGTCGCCGGCCGGATGGCGCCGCAGGTCGGGGCGCACCATCTGCAGCGTGACGGCGGCGGCCGCGGAGTGCTGATGGGCGGGGTATCCGGCGTGTACGCGGCCAAGGTGGTCGTGCTCGGCGCGGGCGTGTCCGGCATGAACGCGGCCGCGATCGCCCTCGGTATGCAGGCCGAGGTGCTGCTGGTGGACAAGAACATCGCCCGGCTCCGTCAGGCCGACGCCATCTACCAGGGTCACTGCCAGACCGTCGCGTCCAACGCCTACGAGATCGAGCGTGCGGTGATCGACGCCGACCTGGTGATCGGGGCCGTCCTCGTACCGGGCGCCAAGGCCCCGCGGCTGGTCAGCGACGAGCTCGTCTCCCGGATGAAGCCCGGTGCGGTGCTGGTCGACATATCTATCGACCAGGGCGGCTGCTTCGAGGGCTCCCGGCCCACCACGCACGCCAGCCCCACCTACCGGGTGCACGACGCGCTGTTCTACTGCGTGGCCAACATGCCGGGCGCCGTCCCGCACACGTCCACCCACGCGCTGACCAACGTCACGCTGCCCTACACCGTCGAGATCGCGAACCGGGGCTGGCGCGACGCCCTGCGTGCCGACCCGGCCCTGGCCCTGGGCCTGAACACCCATGGCGGCGCGGTGACCTGCGAACCCGTCGCCCAAGCCCACGGCCTGGTCTACACCCCGGTCGCCGAGGTCCTCGGCTAACGGCCGCGTCCCGCCCGAGCCGGACTCGGCCGCCCGCTTGAGCTCGCCCGCCCGGGCGCTGATGAGCATGCCCCGCAGCAGGTCCACCAGCGGGCCGCGGATCACCAGGCCGAGCACGCGGCCGAGGTCCACCTCCAGCGAGTAGGTGGCCCGCGTCCGGTTCCCGCCCAGGTCTTCGAGTTCCCAGCGCCCGTCGACCGACTTGAGCTCGCCCTTCTCCTGCCTCCAGGTGAGCGTGGTGGGGCCGTCGTAGGTGAAGCGGACGGTGGACTTGATCGTCCGGACCTTCGCGTCGGATTCGGTCTGGCACAAGATCGCGTGCCCTTCGCCGTCGCGCTCGAGGGCCTGCACCGCCTTCAGCCCGCCCTGCCACTCGGGGGCCCGCTCAACGTCCTCGACGAGCGCCCACACCCGTTCGAGCGGGGCGTCGACCTCCGCTGTCGAGCTGCCGGTCAGCATCCCCATCGCCCCTTCCTCCTATCATCCTGGGAACATCATTGTCATGATGACAGGCCAGACCGTCAGCGGGGCGGTGCACGGATACCTGCAGCACCTCGCGGTGGAGCGCGGACTGGCCCGGAACACGGTCGAGTCGTACCGCCGGGACCTGCGCCGGTACGAGTCTTCGCTCGCCGGGCGGGGCAAGGCCCGGCTCGCCGATGTTACCCCGTCCGACGTGGCCGAGTTCCTCGCCTCGCTGCGGGAAGGGGACGCCGAGCACGGGGCCCTCGCCGTCAGTTCGGCGGCCCGGGCGGTGATCGCGGTCCGCGGCCTGCACGCGTTCGCCGCCGCGCAGGGCCTGGCCGAGACGGACCCGGCGCGTGACGTACCGCCCCCGGCGCCGCCCCGGCGCCTGCCGAGGGCGATCGCCCTGGCCGAGGTGGAACGCCTCCTGGATGCGTCCGGGCCCGGCCCCGATGACCTGTCGGCCGATCCGCGGTCGCTGCGGGACCGGGCGCTGCTGGAGTTCCTGTACGGGACCGGAGCGAGAATCTCCGAGGCGACCGGGCTGGACGTGGATGAGCTGCACCTGGACGCCGACCCCGTGGTGCGGCTGGCCGGGAAGGGTGGCAGGCAGCGGGTAGTGCCGGTCGGCAGCTACGCGGTGCGGGCCCTGGAGGCGTACCTGGTGCGGGCCAGACCCGCCCTGGCCGCCGCGTCGCGGCGGGTTTCCGTAAGCCCGGCGGTGTTCCTGAACGCCCGCGGCGGGCGCCTGACCCGGCAGGGCGCCTGGGGCGTGCTGCACGCCGCCGTCGGCCGGGCCGGCCTGGGCGACGTCTCTCCCCACACGCTGCGGCACTCGTTCGCCACCCATATGCTGGACGGCGGGGCCGACATCCGGGTCGTCCAGGAGCTGCTGGGCCACGCGTCGGTGGCAACCACCCAGGTCTATACCCTGATCACCGTGGACCGGCTCCGCGAGGTCTACGCATCCTCCCACCCCCGCGCCCTGGGCTGACCGGAACGTTCCCGGTGCGTGCCACCACGGCCCGTTCGGCAGAAATTCACCGGAAGTGGGTCAGCTCGTTGGCATAACTGCGGCCCAGGGTGTCCTTGTGGTCGGTGATCCACCTGGTGAGGGAGGTCTCACCGGTCGCCGGACCGTCGGTGTCGGTGACCTCCGTCCCGGCGGCGTCGGCGGCCCGTACGCACAGCCGGGCCGCTCTAGTCCGGTTGTCGTGCAGCATAGAAGGGTGATACTAGTGAACGATGCCGCCCGCGGGAGCCGGGGCGGCTGCGCGGAGCGGCCCAGGACGGAGACCCCGGCCGGAGCCGGGGACTCGTTCGGGATGCTGGCCGAGGTTCTCCTCGGCGGCGGCGCGGTCGTGCTGAGCGGAGCGGGGCTTTCCACCGAGTCGGGGATCCCCGACTACCGCGGGCCGACGGGGCAGGCCAGGCGCGGTCAGCCGATGACCTATCAGGCCTTCACCGGGAGTGCGGTGGCGCGGCAGCGGTACTGGGCGCGCAGCCACCTGGGCTGGCATCATATTGCCGCTGCGAAGCCGAACGCCGGGCATCACGCGGTCGCCGAGCTTGAACGGCGCGGGCTGCTCGCCGGAATCATCACGCAGAACGTGGACGGGCTGCACCAGGCGGCGGGCGCGCGCAACATAACCGAACTGCACGGCAGCCTGTACCGGGTCGTCTGCCTGTCGTGCTGGCAGCGCACCTCGCGACGGGTGCTAGACGAGCGGCTGCGGGCCAGCAACCCCTCGTGGCACCAGCGGGCTTCGGCGGTCCACCCGGACGGGGACGTGGCCCTGGAGGAGACCGCCGGGTTCGCGGTCGTGGACTGCGAGGAGTGCGGTGGGGCGCTGAAGCCGGACGTGGTGTTCTTCGGCGAGAACGTGCCGAAGCAGCGTGTCGAGGCGTGCTACGCGATGGTGTCCGCCGCGCGCGCGCTGGTCGTCCTCGGCTCGTCTCTGACGGTCATGTCCGGCTTCCGGTACGTCCGGCACGCCGCCAGCATCGGCACTCCCGTGGTGATCGTGAACCAGGGCGCGACCCGCGGGGACGACCTGGCGGCGGCGACGCTGGACGCGCCGCTCGGTGCGACGCTGAGCGCCGTCCTCGGCCGCGCACCGCGCATTTGACGCAAACGAGCTTCGGTAGCTGCTCGTCACGGGTGCCCCACCGATAACATCACATCGTCCCCGCAGCAGCCGGGCGGGCATTAACGGGGAGGATTCGGGCCTTGGGGAGAGTCTGGCGGATCATAGGGGGTTCGAACAACAGCAGGCAGTGTCTTCTGTATGCACGGTGATCCCGGTGAGGGCACTGTTACTTGCCCGCCGCGCGAGGGTTGCCGGGTGGTAGCGTCCGGGGCCGGCCGCTAGGCCGGGACGGTGGTGATTGCCCGGGCGACCGTGGCGGCGGCCTTCCTGTCGAACAAGATCGTGTAGTGGTTCACGTCTGGCACCACCTGCGGCCGCAGCTGTGGGACGCGTTCGGCCCACGCCGCAACCAGTTCGGGCGGCAGCACGCCCGGCGGCTCGCCGAGGAACCCGGCCTGCGCGGTCAGCAGCGGAGTCGGCTGCGTCAGCCGGCCGAGCGCGTCCGCGAACGGCTTGTCCGCCAGCACGTCGCGGCTGTCGGGGCCGAGCACGGCCTCGGTCACCCTCGATCGCATGCTGCCCGGCTCACCAGTCAGGTCGTAGCGGGCGTAGGCCTCGACGTCGGCGCTCCAGTGCCCGGTCAGGGCCGGATGCACCCGCCAGAAGTCAAGGTAAGCCTCGGTGCTCGCGAACGTCTGCCGCAGCCGGGCGATCGCCGGGCCGATGGAGGCCTCGAGCGCGGCTTCCGGGTCGACGCCGTCCGGTACCGGCAGCGGCAGGCCGCCGTCCACCAGGACGAGCCGCCGTGTCTTGCCCGGGTGCGCGTCACGGACGAGCAGTGCGACGTAGGCTCCCATCGAATGCCCGGCCAGGACGGGCCGGACCCCCGAACCGCCGAAATGCCGCAGGACCGCGGTCACGTCGGCGGCGTGCCGTTCCAGGCCGTAAGGGCCGGGCAGATGGGCGCTGGAGCCGCGGCCACGCAGGTCGGGCGCGGCGAGCGTCCAGCCCGGCGGCATCTGGCGCGCGACGGCTTGCCACGCCATGGCCGAGGCCGTGATCCCGTGCACGGCCAGCGCCACCCGCCTGCCGGTGCCCCACTGGAGCACCCGCAGCTTCCCCCCGTCCACTGGGACGTCAAGCAGCCGGAGTTGCATATTCTTACCCTCCCCGGTCCCGGCGGTTATGGCCGGGACCGCCCTTATCCATACCCATTATCCGCCGTGAAGATGACGTTGGTATGTCAACTCGACCACAAAGCGAACCGTCGAACCATGACATGCTGGACGGGGACTGGAATGCTGGGTAAAAACCGAGGCTTGGAGGTAAGCGGGCCATGTCTGCAGCACTGAGTTACTCGTCGGGAGAATCGGCAACGCCGCTGCTGGGCGACACGATCGGAGCCAACTTCGACGCTACCGTCCAGGCGTTCGGGGATCGTGAGGCGCTGGTCGACCGGACCTCTGGGCGGCGATGGACCTATACGGAACTGGCCGCGGACGTCGACGCCCTGGCCCTCGGGCTGCTGGAAATGGGCATCGAGAAGGGGGACCGGGTCGGCATCTGGGCGCCGAACTGCCCGGAATGGACCCTCACGCAGTACGCTACGGCGAAGATCGGCGCGATCCTGGTCAACATCAACCCGGCCTACCGCACCCGCGAGCTCGAGTTCGTGCTCAAGCAGTCGGGCACCAGGCTGCTCGTCTCGGCCGAGCGGCTCAAGAACTCCGACTACGTGGCGATGATCGCCGAGGTGCGGCCGCGCTGTCCGGGCCTGGCCGACGTCGTGGTGATCGGCCACCCGCGGTGGCAGTCGCTGCTGGAGAGCGGGCGCCGGATGGACCGTTCGGTGCTGAATCAGATTCAGCTGGACACCGATGACCCCATCAACATCCAGTACACCTCCGGTACCACTGGCTTCCCGAAGGGCGCGACACTTTCGCACCACAACATTCTCAACAACGGATTCTTCGTCGGCGAGTTGTGCCACTACACCGAGGCCGACCGGATCTGCATTCCGGTGCCCTTCTACCATTGCTTCGGCATGGTCATGGGCAATCTCGCGGCCACCAGTCACGGCGCGTGCATGGTCATCCCGGCGCCCAGCTTCGAGCCGGTCGCGACCCTGGAAGCCGTGCAGGCCGAACGCTGCACCTCGCTGTACGGGGTCCCGACCATGTTCATCGCCCAGCTGTCCGCACCCTCCTTCGCCGACTACGACCTGTCCAGCCTGCGCACCGGCATCATGGCAGGCTCGCCGTGCCCGGTGGAGGTCATGAAGCAGGCCATATCCCGCATGTCGATGCGCGAGGTGTCCATCTGCTACGGCATGACCGAGACCTCACCTGTGTCCACGCAGACCCGCGCCGACGACTCGCTGGAACGCCGCGTGGCCACGGTGGGCCGCGTCGGGCCGCACCTGGAGGTCAAGGTCATCGATCCGAAGACCGGGGTGACGGTGCCGCGGGGCACGCCGGGCGAGCTGTGCACCCGCGGTTACTCGGTGATGCTCGGCTACTGGGAGCAGCCCGACAAGACGGCCGAGGCGGTCGACGCCGCGCACTGGATGCACACCGGCGACCTGGCCGTGATGGACGAAGACGGGTACCTGGCCATCACCGGGCGGATCAAGGACATGGTGATCCGCGGCGGCGAGAACATCTACCCGCGGGAAATCGAGGAGTTCCTCTACACCCATCCCGACATCGTGGACGCCCAGGTGATCGGCGTCCCGGATGACGTCTACGGCGAGGAGCTCATGGCCTGGGTCCAGCTGCGGCCGGGCGCTGCCGCCCTGACCCCCGAGGATCTGCGGTCGTTCTGCTCCGGGCAGCTCGCGCACTACAAGATCCCCAGGTACGTGTACATCGTCGACGAGTTTCCCATGACGGTGACGGGTAAGGTACGCAAGGTAGAAATGCGCGAGCGGGCCGTGGACATCCTCGGCCTGGACACCGGGAACCGGCGGGAATGAAGGTCCTTATCGCGGGGGGTGCCGGCTACATCGGCAGCACGATCGCCTCGGCCTGCCTGGACGCGGGGATCGATGCGGTGATCCCAGACGCACCTGCTGCGCAACCGCTGCGGGCGGCTGATCTTCAGTTCCACGGCTGCTATCTACCAGGCCGCCGAGGATCTGACGGTGGACGAAGATTCGCCGGTCGAGCCGCAGAGCCCGTACGGGCACACCAAGGCCACGTGCGAGGCGATATTTGCCGACATCGCCGCGGTGCACCCCATTCACGTGCTTTCCCTGCGGTATTTCAATCCCATCGGCGCGGACCCGGCCCTGCGTACCGGCCTGCAGCTGCGGCGGCCGCCCACCGCCCTGGGCAGCATGATCCGCGCCCGGGAAGAAGGCGTCCCGTTCCTGATCACCGGCACGGATTACCCGACCCGGGACGGGACCGGCATCAGGGACTACATCCACGTATGGGACCTGGCCCTGGCTCATCTGGCCGCCCTCGGCCGCGCGGAGCGTCTTTGCGCAGCGCGGCGAGCTGATATACCGGATCCGGCCGGGCGCGGTCCTGGTCGGGCAGGCCCGCCAGTTCCGCGCACAGCGCGCCGACCCGCTCCCGGCCCGCGGCCGCCATCCAGTCAAACGCGTTCCCCGCCAGCCGCTTGCGCCAGCGACGCGGGCTCACGCCCTGGCCCATCCCGACGAAGGTGGTCTGCGCCGCCAGCCTCAGCCCGCGCCGGCCGCCGACCGCGAGAACGCGGTCCAGCCGGTCCGTCTGGCCGGGATCGAACCTGGCCCGGACCGGCCCCAGGATGGCCGCCGCGTCGTCGGCCGGGCCGAAGGCGGCGTCGTTCTTGCCGACCGTGGTGATCAGCAGGCCGCCCCTGCTCAGCACCCGGCCGGCCTCCGCGAGCGCCACGGCCACCTCCGCCGCACTGAGCAGGTGCAGCAGCCACACCATCGTCACCACGTCGGCCGATCCGCTCGCCAGCGGGAGGCGGGTGACATCGCCGACCGTGATCCGGCCCGGCAGCCGGCCCGCCGCCACCGCCGCCATCCTCGCCGACCGGTCGATGCCCACGACCGGCCAGCCCGGCCGCAGCAGCCGGGCGGTAACGATCCCGGTCCCGCATCCGACGTCGGCGATCCGCACGGTGCCCTCGGCCGGCAGCAGCCTCTGGATCGCGCGGGCGGCCGCGTCGGCTCGCGCGTCCCCGCCCCGGGTGGCGTCGTAATGCGCCGCCTCGCGGTCGTAATCGAGCACGCTGGTACCTTATGCGGAGCACCGTATCGGACGAAAAGCGCACGGTGGCCGTGCAGTTCATGATCACGAACTTCGCGACATAGCGAACAATTAGTGATTTTATTGGATGAAATCGCCGCGCAAGCGTATAATCGAACGGCTGTGGTAGCCAACCCCGCAAGCGGGCGGGGTTGTGGGGGTGCGGAGATGGGCGAGCAGCACGGGCTCACACGCGGAGCGAGCCGCGACCCATCCTGGGCGACCGTCGCCGTGACCACGTGGCGCCTGTGGCTGCAGCGGCACACCAACGGCAGCCGGCGGCCGTCCGTCGGGCGCCAGTGCGGGGTCGTGGTGCTGAGCGCCGTGGTCGCCATGGCCGTGGGAGCGCTGGTGACGCTGGCCTTCACCCACCAGGGGCAGCAGGCGGCCAAGACGGCCTCCCCGGCCCGGAACACTCCCGCCGCGCTGCAGGTAGCCGCCGCGAACCGCGGCCGGGCCGCGGCCTGGGTGGCGCAGCAGGTCCTGCCCAGCGTGCTCATCGGCTGTGACCCGCTGATGTGCCAGGCGCTGGAAGCGGCCAATGTCTCGGCCAGCAGGCTGTCCGCGGTGCAGCCGTCGGCTCCGGACCCGCTGGGCGTGGAGGTGATCGTCGCCACGTCGGCGCTGCGCAGCCAGTTCGGCCCCCGGCTGGCCACGGTGTACGCGCCGCTGGTCCTGGCCAGTTTCGGCTCCGGCGCGCAGCGGATCGACATCCGCTATCTCGCGCCGGGCGGAACCGCCGCCTTCGAGGCGTCTCTCGCCGCCGCGAAACGCGCTCGCATCCTGGCGGGCCACCAGTTGCTGAGTAACAAGAACGTCACGGCCTCCGCGCAGGCCCGGTCGGCCCTGCTGATCGGCGACGTCGATCCCCGCCTGCTTGTAACGCTTGGGCTACTTGCCCACCAAATGCCGGTACGACTGGTAGCTTTTGATGACTCGTCACCAGGTACGGGTTCGGACATCCCGCTCCGTGGCGCCGAAATCGGTGCCACGGCATCCGCTGGCCTGTCGGCGATGCTCGCGTTCTTGGCTCAGCAGACCACCTACCAGCCCTCGCAGTACCACGAAGCCAGGATCGCCAGCGGTCAGGTCGTAACCGTGCAGTACGACGCCCCCGGTCCAATGGGGTTGACCGGGCCCTAACACTCACCGGCCGGGGTAGGGAGGGGTCAATGAATTCTCGACGTGCAACTAGAAATATTCTCATGCTGCTGGCCGCATCGGCGCTGCTGCTGGGCGTTCCCGCTGCCGCGGCGTACGCGTCCTCGGCTACGACGGGCACCGGCTGGATCAGGCTCGCCCACCTGTCGCCGAACACCCCCGCTGTCGACGTGTACCTGTACTCGTTCGGCAACTCCAACGCGATGATCGTCCTCCACCACGTCGCCTACGGCACCGTCTCGCCTTACGAGTCGGTGCAGGCGGGGGACTACAGCGTGGCTATGCGTGCCACGGGCGCGTCCGCCACGAGCCAGCCCGTCCTGTCCACCAGCGTGACGATCTCCGCCGGCCACGCCTACACGGTGGCGGGGATGGGACCCGAGTCGGGCCTGCGCCTGGCGGTCCTGGACGATGACCTGACCACTCCGTCGGGACAAGCCCTGGTGCGCGTGATCCAGGCCTCCCTGAAGGAGCAGGTGGTCAACGTCACCCTCGGCCCCACCACGCTCGCGAGCGGCCTGAAGTTCGCCAGCGTGAGCTCGTACCGGGCCGTGTCCCCGGGCGCCCTGACGGTGACCGTGAGCTCGTCGGGCGGGACCGCGAACTCGGGTGTCACGCTCGCCGCCGGCACCGTCCACACCCTGGTCGTGCTCGACGGCGCCAGCGGTCTGGAGGTCGTCAGCCTGGAGGACGCGTCCGGCAGCGGCAAGCCGCCGCTGGGTGGCGTCTCGACGGGCTTCGGCGGCACCGCGCCGCATGGACCGGGCTCGCCGGTGCCATGGCTCGCCGTCATCGGAGCCGGCTCGCTCCTCGCCCTGACCGGCGGCCTGAGGCTGCGCCGTAACCGTCAGCTTCACGCCGGGGCCTAGCCCATGCCGACCCGCAGGCCGGCCGCGGCGTTCGCGCTCGCGGCCGGCCTGGCCGTAATCGCGGGCGGAACGTCCGGCCTGCTGCTGACGCGGCACCCGACCCCGGCCATGCACCCGGTGGCGGCCGGGGCGGCGGCGCTGCCCGCGCCGACCGGCCCGATCGTGGCTCGGCCGCAGTCGGCGCCGCCGAAGCCGGTCGCCGCCCCGGTCTCGCTGACCATTCCGCTGATCGGCGTGCAGACCCAGCTGATCACCCTGGGCCTGACCTCGGCCGGTGAGCTGCAGGTGCCGTCCACGACCTCGGTCGCGGGCTGGTACACGGGCAGCCCCCGACCGGGCGCCATCGGCTCGTCCGTCATCGTGGGGCACATCGACTCGCTCACCGGTCCCGGGGTGTTCTACCGTCTCTCCGAGCTGAAGGCGGGGGACAAGGTCTACGTGAAGCGGTCGGACTGGACCCTGGTCGAGTTCCGCGTGACGTCGGTCCAGACCTACCTGAAGGACCGCTTCCCGACCGAGGAGGTCTACGGCCCGGTCCCCGATCCTGAGCTGCGCCTCATCACCTGCGGCGGGGCCTTCGACGCCGCTGTCGGCCACTACCTGAGCAACATCGTCGTCTACGCCACCGAGGTGGGCTGAGGCGTCATCCTGGTCACCGGGGCGCCGATGAGTTCCGCCGCCCGGCGCCGTTTCACAGGTAGCATCGGCTACCGCCCGCCGACGAGCAGCCCGAGGCGGTCGCCATCCAGCGGAAGACCATCTCGCTGGCCTTCCTGGCCGCCCTGCAGGTCCTGCCGCCCGCGCTGTGACCCTCAGAACATCGCCCCGACGTCGCCTCAACTGCGGGCCCACCCTGCCGACCGGCCTCGGCGATGTTCTGTGGCGGCTGGCACGTCAGCCAGCGTCAGCCAGCACCGGGCAGG
>Ga0335077_10009673_pt1 | contig 11977 bp, 8 predicted proteins | sample Lox_Sample_31_FD_207151 | JGI IMG/M metagenome (GOLD analysis project Ga0335077, IMG submission 207151) | Soil microbial communities from Loxahatchee National Wildlife Refuge, Florida, United States - Lox_Sample_3.1 | ecosystem: Environmental > Terrestrial > Soil > Wetlands | place: USA: Florida...
CGAGCGCATACCCCGGAGCATACCGAAGCGCAAAAAACGGCCAACGGTACGCCCGGCCAGGGAGTTGGGTAACTTCGCCATCGCCTCAAGCATCCTATGGCGGGTTAGAAGCGGTCAAGTAGGCTTTCCTCAGCCCGGGGGCGGAAAGCGGGTTGACTGCCCGGCGGCAAGGGGACCCGAGTCCTACTTGACGCGGACAGAGTTTTCGGTAAACTGCGTTTTCGCCATGGCGACGATTGCACCATCTCTGCCGATTGAAATCATCGCGGATCTCGAATTTCCGCAGCGAGAGGCGGCCTTTTTCTACGGATTGTTCCTGCGTGGGCATTCGGCCGAGCAACTGCGCCGTGATATCGAAGTTCCGCCCGCCGTGCTGGCCAAATGGCATCGCGATGCGGAGCGCGAGCCGCACCTGCGCAACGTATTTGCCCGGATGGTGGAATACCGGCGTCACGTGCTAGCGATTTTCGACCACCTGATTGGTTCGGACGAGCAGCTCCACCGACTGCAGTGAGAGAAGCGCAGTCCCAGTACCTGGACATCGATCCTGCGTTCCCACTCTGAAATTTCCTTTGTTTTCTGTTTTCCTCGAGAATGGCAAGGCAACTTCGTTCGGCAAGGGCCCGTCTAAACTAACAACAACAGCAAGTGTCTTTAAATGAGAGAGATTCACGAATTGACGTGGCTCAGGCGGGGGATTAGAATCAAGCGGTCGTAAGGGTGTCGGCAATGTCCAGCATTTTGAAAACCATTTCTGCTTGCATAGCGGCTTTGACGCTTCTCTCTGTTCCCCTTCCCGCGCAGCAGGCCCAAGAGCAGGGCCAAGCGAAGGATGCTACAGCTCTCCCGCCACAGAACCAGAAGCTCACTAAAGAACAAAAGCAGAAAATGAAGAAGACGCTGAAAGAGCTGGCCACGCCGTACAAAACATGGCTCGACGAGGACGTGGTCTACATCATTTCTCCTGAAGAGCGTCAGGCATTTCTGCAACTAGAAACCAACGAAGAACGTGAGCAATTCATCGAAGCGTTTTGGCAGCGCCGCAGCAGCAATCCAGACTTGCCCGATAACGACTTCAAGGAAGAGCATTACCGCCGCATTGCCTATGCCAACGAACATTTTGCTTCCGGCATTCCTGGGTGGAGAACCGACCGTGGCCGTACCTACATCATTTGGGGCAAGCCGGACGAAATTGAGTCGCACCCCGCCGGTGGAACGTATGACCGGCCGATGGACGAAGGCGGCGGCTCGACGACCACCTATCCGTGGGAGCGTTGGAGGTATCGGTACCTGGAAGGAATCGGGGAAAACGTAGAGCTGGAATTTGTCGATCCCAGCGGATCCGGTGAATACCACCTGACCATGGATCCCTCGGAAAAAGACGCCCTATTGCACGTGCCCGGTGCGGGTTTGAGCTTGCTGGAAGAGATGGGCATGGCCTCCAAGGCGGATCGTTTCACGCGGACAGACGGCACCAACTTGCCGACGACGCTGGGCGGCACGCCCGCAAGCATGGATGAGTTCAACCGCCTGGATCTCTATGCCAAGATCCAACGGCCGCCGGAAGTGAAGTACAAGGATTTAGAAGCAATCGTGACCTCGCGCATGGTGCGGGACCAGTTGAAGTTCAGCTATCGCACCGATTTTCTCAAGGTGACCAGCGATACGGTGCTGGTGCCCGTGACCGTGACCGTTCCGAACAATCAACTTTCCTTCAAGACGAAGGAGGGCGTCCATTCCGCGGAGCTGAATGTCTTCGGCCGCGTGAGCACGCTGACGGGCCGCGTGGTTCAGACGTTTGAAGATTCGGTTTCGAAGGACTACCCGGACTCGCTGTTTGCGATGGCTGTGAAGCAAACGTCGATTTACCAGAAGGCTTTGCCGCTTCGCCCAGGGCTGTACCGGTTGGACCTAGTCGTGAAAGACGTCAGCAGCGGAAACGTGGGAGCTGTGAACACGCGCCTGCAGGTTCACCGCTATGAGGAAGACAAGCTGGAAGCCAGTTCGCTGATCCTTGCGGATCAGATCGAGCACGTCCCCGCCAAGCAAGTTGGAATCGGACAGTTTGTGCTGGGGTCCTCCAAAGTTCGTCCCCGTCTTGATGGGGATTTCACTACCGCGGAGAAACTTGGGATCTATTTGCAGGTATACAACCTGAAGCCGGACGAGAAAACCCACAAGTCGAGCGCGGCATTCACCTACACGGTGAAAAGAGGCGACCAGCAGATCATGCAGTTCAAGGAAACCTCCGAGGATATGAAGCAGACCGGCGACCAGGTCACCATCGAGCGGCTTTTGCCGCTAGCCACGCTTGCTCCGGGGAAGTATACTTTGGAGGTCAGCGCGACGGATCGCCTGGCGCAGAGCACAATTTCCCGGACAGCGGACTTTTCGATCAAGAACCCGGTAGAGCAGAAAGCTGCGGCGAACACATCGCCAGGGAGGTAATGGGGGTGAAGCACGGCCCGCTCCTGTGCTTCGGTGCTTTACTCGCTCTCACCATGGGTGTGTCTGCAAGCGCTCCTTGTGCCTCAGCGCAATCCCGTTCGAACACTTCCGCGGGGACCATTTCCGGCAGCGTTCATGATTCCAGTGGGACTCCTCAACTGGGGGCCAGCGTAGAGATCTTCTCTGAGGCTCCGGGCGTGCTTTTGAGTCAACAGTTTCTTACCAATACGCAAGGGCTGTTCCGTGCCGAGAATCTGCCGCCAGGCTTTTATACGGTGCGAGTAACGCTTGCCGGCTTCTTGCCGAGTTTCGAAAAACACATTCATATCTCGTCGAATCTCACGACCGTCATCCGCATCGAATTGCAATCTTTGTTCGCCTCGATCGAACAACTGCGGCGTCCACCGACGAATGCCTCCGTCGAACCTGATGACTGGAAGTGGGTACTGCGCTCGGCCTCGGGCCTGCGCCCCGTACTGCAGTGGCATGAGGAGGAGACCGGGACTAGCTCCGCGGTCGTGGCGGATATGGGCCGTGCCGGGCAAATTGGAGAGATTGAATTCACCGGGGGAGCGCGACGCCCGGGTTCGGTCTCGAACATTACGGGGGCGCCGGGCACCGCATTCGCTTATGACCAGCGGATCGATTCCTCGAACCACCTGGTCTTTGCCGGGCAAGTGAGCTACGACGAGGACTCGCCTGCCGGCGGACTTGCTGCCATGTGGCTCCCCACCGGCTCCGTGCAGAATGGGCCTCGGAGCACCATGGTGCTTAGGGAAGCCAGAGTTGGTCCTGACGGGCCGGTTTTCCGAGGCGTGCGGCTGGACCAGAGCGGCTCGCTGACGCTTGGCGATCGCTTTCTCCTGCGTGTCGGTGGCGAATACGTTCTGGTGGGGGCCGGTGCTCCGACGTGGGCGCTTCGTCCACGATTGAGGTGGGAAGCGCGTATCGCGCCGAATTGGTATGTGGACGCGATCTATGCGGCTCTTCCAACGGGTGCGGCTTACGGAGATGACGTAATCACGGAGCTGACTGGCGGCGATTCTCCGAGCGTGCTCGCGACCGCGCTCGGCCAGTTGGATTCCTTCCCCGCGGTTTTATGGCGCGCAGGCAGGCCGGTGCTGGAGAATGGACGGCACGAAGAGCTTGCAGTGGAACGAAAACTCGGCGGCCACAGTATGCTGCAGCTGGCTGCCTACCACGACGACAACAGCCACGTCGCCTTGTTCGGCAAGGGCAATGATCTTCCCTCCGCGGAATATTTTCAGGATTTCTATTCCAAGGGCTTTGCTTACGATGGCGGTTCTTCCGTCTATTGGGGCACACGGGCCGCGCTGCGGGAAAGGATTGCGGATGATCTGGAATTGACCACGATTTATGCGTTTTCGGGCGCCTTGGTGCCCACGGACACCGATGGGGTCCTACGCGACTTGTTGCGGACCGTTCCCCGGCATTCGGCTGCGGTGAAATTGACAGGCAGAGTTCCCGTTACCCGGACGACGCTAACGGCAGGGTACAAATGGATTAACGGGACGGCGTTGTCCCGTGTGGATCCGTACGGCGAGGACATCTTCGACGTTAGTCCGTACCTGCACATTGGAATTCGGCAACCGCTGCCCTGGCCAACCCTCGGGCGGTGGGAAGCCAATGCGGAGTGCGACAACCTCCTGGCGCAGGGATACGTCCCCATGAATCCCCGTGACGGCCAAGTGCTGTTGGTGCCGGCGTTTCGGAGTTTTCGAGGTGGGTTGAGTCTACAGTTCTAGCCATTCCTTGGGTTCTGGAAAGTTGTATCCCACCTACCAGAAAGTGGACATTGTCCTTTGTTTCCCTCCTTAACGAATGCATATTATTGAATTAATTAAACTTATTTGGGTGGCTGCCTACGGAAGATTGGAAGATGACTTGCTGCGAGAAGTTGTAATATTGCGAGTGGTAAGGACCGCACCATGAAGGAGACTCTCCGCGTCAGCGTAGGGGCTGTCGTCCTGGCGTTAGCTACGTTGGCTGCCGTCATATTCGCCTGGCTGAATTTCGTTCAGCGGTCCCGCTTCGACTTGGTGGATGATGGGGTGGCGTGGTCGGATGTTTCCACAGGAGTCGAAGCCTGGAAGGTTGCGCCTGATTCTCCTGCGTCCGCGGCTGGAATCCATCCTGGCGATCTCCTGATTGCCATCAATGACGTCCAGGTGCCGAGCGCCCTGCACGTGTCACGGCGCCTCTATCGCGCCGGACTCTGGACGCAACTGCGGTACAAACTTTCCCGCAACGGCGAGGAATTTGAAACCCGCCTGATCACCACTCCGCCGCACAAACCGATCACGGTGGAGAATTACCTCCGCATCGTTGGACTCCTCTATCTGTTCATCGGGCTGTTCATCTTTATTCGCCGGTGGAACGCACCGCGGGCGGTCCACTTTTACGTCTTCTGTCTGGTGTCATTCATTCTGTATTCCTTCCAGTACAGCGGAAAACTGGATGCGTTCGATGTGGAAGTGTACTGGTCCAGCGTGGTGGCTCGGCTGCTGGCCCCGACGCTGCTGCTGCACTTTGCCCTGGTGTTTCCCGACCGCGTGGCGACGGATCGCAAGTCCCTCCTGAAGATTGGAGCTGTCTACGGTTTGCCGGTTGCCTTACTGCTGGTGCACATCCTGACGGTCTTCAACACTCTGGGTTTCGTCCCCACGACGCGCTCGCGAGTGACCCTCGATCAAATCGAGCTGGGGTTCCTGGGAGCTTACTTCGTAGCCGCCGGCGTGGCCTTTTATGGGAGCTATCGGCATACACGGTCCGGTGTCTTGCGACAACAATTGAAATGGCTGACGGGTGGCACGCTCGCGGGCAGCCTGCCGTTCACGGTGTTCTACATAGTGCCGTACGTTTCCGACGCCGCAACTCAGCCGTGGATGCAATTCTCCGCGCTGAGCCTAGTGCTGATTCCCCTGTGTTTCAGTTACGCCATCATCCGCTACCGGCTAATGGACGTGGACATTATCTTCAAGCGCGGCTTGGCGTACACGGCAGCAACGGCAGCGGTCGCCTCCGTTTATTTTGCACTGGTCGCCTTGATCGCGGAGATCTTTCATGCGCAGGCCAGCGGCCCGGTCGCAGGCATGATCGCCATCGTCGTTGCCGCGTTCTTGTTCCAGCCGTTCCGGGAAGGCATTCAGGCTCGTTTGGACCGCTTCTTCTATCGCGATCGGCTGAACTACCGGCGGACACTGATCGAATTCGGCCGCACGCTCACCAACGAAGTGCGGTTCGAGCCGATGTTGGGCTCCGTGATGGACCGTGTCTCGCAAACGCTGCTGGTGGATCGGCTGGCAGTTTTCGTAGAAGACCAGCAGCGGCCGGGCGAAATGCGGCTTGCGCGCTCCATGGGCGTGCGCTTGAGCCAGCCGCTGGACTTGAGTTTCATTGCGCCCTCGAGACCCGAATTCGTGGGTGGACCAATTTTCTTTGAATCGCCCCGTAGCGCCAGGGACGTGACGGAATCCGTGCGGCGGACTTTGGAGCAGTTGGAATTGAACTACTTCATTCCATGCCGGATCCGGGAGCACACGGTCGCCGTCTTGGGTCTTGGAAAGACCGTGGACGGGGATTTTCTCTCGAGTGACGACGTCGAACTTGTTCAAACCATCGCGGGCTACGTGGCCATCGCCCTGGACAACTCACAACTTTATTCTTCGCTCGAACAGAAGGCGGCCGAAGTCGCCAAGTTGAAGGACTTCAGCGAAAACATCGTGGAATCGCTCAACGTCGGCGTGCTGGCGGTCGATCTGGACGGCAGCGTCGAAGCCTGGAACAGCCGGATGGAGCAACTCATCGGCGTGAACCGAAGCGATGCTGTTGGCCAGCCGCTCAGTCAAATCCTGCCTAGGGAGCTCATTCTGGAAATCGAAGCGCGTGGGGACCAGGAGCAGATAACCGGCATTTACAAGCAACGTCTGGAGCACCTTGGGCGATCCGTGGTCCTGAACGTGTCCATTACGCCGCTCGTTGGGAAGTCCGGAGAAAAAATCGGGCGGCTGCTTCTCTTTGACGACGTGACGCAACGCGAGCGCATGGAAGAGCAGCTGTCCCAAACGGAAAAGTTAACATCATTGGGGCTCCTTGCTGCGGGCATTGCCCATGAAGTGAATACGCCCCTCGCGGTGATCTCCAATTACATCCAGATGCTTGCCAAGCAGATGCCGGAGGGCGACCCTCGGCACTCCATCATCGAAAGAATTGTGAAACAGACCTTCCGGGCGAGTGAAATTGTAAACAACCTGCTGAATTTCTCGCGGACAGGTACGGGCGAACTCGCGGATGTGGATGTGAACCGCGTCGTGGAAGAAACATTGTCGCTCGTGGCCCACCCCTTGAGGACTTCACAGATCCAAGTGGTCAAACAGCTAAGCGAGGGCCTGCCGCCCGTGCGCGGTTCGGCCAATAAGCTCCAGCAGGTTTTCCTGAATCTTTTCTTGAATGCCCGCGACGCCATGCCACTTGGGGGAATGCTTGAGGTGCGCACCGCCGCGCGGAACGGCGGCGTGGAAGTCGAAGTCGTGGACACGGGAAACGGAATCTCCCGCGAACACATTCACAAGATTTTCGATCCATTTTTTACCACCAAACCAGGTGGCCGAGGCACCGGGCTCGGCCTAAGCGTCAGCTACGGAATCATCAAGGAACACGCCGGCAAGATCGATGTGCGCTCGACGCCGGGCCGTGGAACGTCCTTCCACGTGGAATTCCCGGCCGTCAGGAAAGCGGTCCATGTCTAAGGGCTCCATTCTCGTCGTCGATGATGAATCGGAAATCCGAGAAGGCCTCGAATTACTCCTGAAAACCGAAGGCTATCAGGTTCTGAGCGCAGAATCGGCCTCCTCCGGCCTATCCCGCCTCGAGGAACGGCCCTTCGACCTGATGCTCCTGGATGTCAGTCTGCCGGACCGCAACGGAATCGACATGCTGAGAGATGTGCGTCGGCAAGACCCACATCTTCCGATCGTGTTGATCACCGCTTACGGCTCGATTGAAATGGCGCGAGCCGCATTCAAGAGCGGCGCGATGGATTACATCACCAAGCCATGGTCGAACGACGAGCTGCTTGCGCAAGTGGCCCAGGCGGTCGAGGCACGCCGGCTCCGAGATGAAAACGTTCAGCTGAAGAGAGCGTTGAAGCAGCGTTTCAATTTTCCCAACATCGTTGGGAAGAGTGAAAAGATCCTGGCCTTATTGGATTTGGTGGCGCAGGTCGCTCCTTCCCGCTCCACGGTCCTCATCAGCGGGGAAAGCGGCACCGGAAAAGAATTGATCGCCAAGGCCATCCATTCCGCTTCTCCACGAGCGGACAAGGCTTTTGTCCCGGTCAACACCGGATCGATTCCCGTCGACCTTCTCGAATCGCAATTGTTCGGCCACGTGAAGGGAGCATTCACCAGCGCGGTGGCCTCGAAAAAGGGGCTGTTCGAAGTCGCCGATCAAGGCACTATTTTCTTCGATGAAATCGCCACGATCAGCCCGGAGACGCAGGCCAAACTTTTGCGCGTGATCCAGGAACGGGAATTCATGCGGCTCGGCGGCACCGAGCAAATCAAGGTGGATGTACGAATCGTAGCCGCCTCCAATGTGGATCTCCTATCCCTGGTAAAGGAAGGCCGTTTCCGGGAGGATCTCTACCATCGGCTGAATGTCATCCATCTTCATTTGCCCCCGCTGCGCGACCGGCGAGAAGACATTCCTCTCCTGCTGGTGCACTTCATGGAGCGCTTCTGCCAGGAAAACAACAAGCCCATCCGGCACTTCACTCCGGCAGCCATGAAGCTCTTGATGGATTACGACTGGCCCGGCAACGTGCGCGAGCTGGAAAACGTTGTGGAACGCGCGGTGGTGCTGTCTACGCAGGAGCGGGTGGATGTGGATCTGCTTCCTGACTCCATTCGCAGCAAGGAAATCGTGCGCGGGGTGCGCTTGCAGCTATCGGAATTCCTGCCCCCATTGCCGGGGGAATCCGGCGCCCGCACCGCGGCCGATAGCCGCAATCCCTCGTTGTTCCAGATCATGGATGAAGTCGAGCGCCGCATTGTGGTCGATATGCTGGAGCGTTGCGGTTGGAATCAAACGGAAGCTGCAGAGAGATTCCTGATTCCCCTTTCGACGCTGAATCAGAAAATCAAGCGCTTGGGGATCGACGTGCGTCGGCGCGGCCGCGGCGACGATAACCATTCTTCTCCCCTCGGGAAATAGGCGTGTCCTTTGGTGGCAGAGCCGCCCCGCGCACCGGGCCCTTTTCGTGCGAGGACTTGCAAAGACTCTTAGAGGTGCCACCTTCACTCCGTTCGTTGCGTTCTCTTCGCAAAGCCCCTTTTTGCATGTGGCTCGAAGGCGGCCGGTGGGAACGGTGGTCAGAAGTGGCCACATGATCGCCATCGTCTGGTTGTGAACCAGTTCCCGGCCCGTGAATAGCCAACGGTATTGACTCCGTTCCTTGCCAGTAGGTGAAAATTGCTTGCACACTCTTGGAAAGCGGTTTCCAGTTGACGGCCCAAGATTCCCCGCAATGGGCTCACACCTACAGCTTTTGCGGCGGATATCGCTTCGTAGGCTGGAGTTAGCTCTGTTCACGGACGTAGAGATTTTATGCCCGCTTGGCATGAAATATGCTGAAGTGTCGCTTGCGGGCTACATGGTCTGGTGCCTCAATCCCCTCTGGCTTGGAGATGCCAACAGGGCGATCTAAAATGAAATATTCCTGTACCAGTAGCCCGCGCCATCAGACTCCCTCCAAATCCACTCATCCCTAACCATGCCCTACTCGCGGGCGGCGGATGTTCGCATGGTAATCCGAATTTCGCTAATTCTGTAATTCGCATCAACCGCAAACACGGCACGGCGGAAATCGTGGCCGACTTGAGCCGATTTTTCCAGGACCATCCTGTCGCACATCCTAATGCGGGCCCCACGGGGGACTTCGAGCCAGATGGCACGCCCTATCACATGACATCGTTCCATGGGGACTTGCTGGTTGTTGAGGCAAACCATGGAAGGCTACTGCGCATTACTACCTCCGACAGGTTCAAACCGAGGATTGAGCAGCTTACCGATACCTCTGCGGTGGTGGGACACGTTGTGCCTACTAGCGTTGCAAGCAGAGACGACCGCTTCTACGCAGGGAACCTCGGCACGTTCCCGATTACCGTGGGTCAGTCGAAACTTTACCAAGTAACGCACCAAGGTTTTATCGTGGATTACTGGGGCGGGTTCACAACTATCCTGGGTGTCGAGGGGGACGACGAAGGGCGCATGTACGTGCTTGAGTTCTCGAGCGCGGACGGTTTTCCCAATGTCGGGCAGGGCCGCATTCTTCGTATCACCGGTACTCTGGTGGAGGAGATCGTGAGCGGGCTCAATGTGCCGACAGCGATGACCTTGGATAGTCACGGGGACATCTACGTCAGCGACCTCGGGGCCGCACCGGGGGCTGTAGGTCGTATCCTGCGCTTCGCGAACCCCATCTCCGGTACTGTGATCACTACCGTCGAAGTCCGCAAGCCAACGCCTTTGAAGGATCATTATTTCGATGACGACCACCGCTAGTAATCAACGTTAACGACGAGAGTCAACAATCATTGTGGCCACCCACAGGGAGTCCTCCCTGAGGCCGCTTTACTGTCGGGCGCCTAGCCAGATCACGTCCCACGCGAGTAATCCCTACTCCCTGGATTGGTCCGACCCAGACATCTGGAGGCGCGCAATAAGGAGCACCCTGGCCGCAAGCCAGGAGCGGAACGGTTTCACTGACGCCAGCGCCGCTGTCGATGTTGCTCGAAGGGATCGATTGTCGGCGTCCGGTGCGCACACAAGAGCCGCAGATGGCCGTGTGAACGGAAATTCGGGTAGTGTCCTAATTTCGATCTCCCATGCGATGCACGGCTTCTTGACTGGCAATAGGCCGAAATAGTACAAGTTCAGACGATTTCAGTAGTTCAGTCTGATGATCACCAGCATCCACACCCTGATTTATTCCGACGATGCCCCCGCAACGCGCGCATTCCTTCGCGACGTACTCGGCTGGCCCTACGTCGAGGATGCGCAGGGCGGAGGAGCAGGTTGGCTTATCTTCAAGACCGGGCGAAGTGAGATGGGCGTGCACCCGACCCACAGCGTCTACGATGGCAAGACGTACGAATCGCCGCGGCACCACCGGATCTCCCTGATGTGCGACGACATCTCACACACGGTGGCTGAACTGAAAGGCAAAGGAGCGGAGTTCCGCGGCGAAGTTCAGGATCACGGGTACGGACTGGTGGTCATGATGGCCGTACCTGGCGCGGACGACATCATGCTTTACGAGCCCAAGCATTCGCTGGCGTACAGCCTTTGACCGATTGAAAGGCCAACTACCTACTGTGCGCCGAACCTACTGGAACTCTCTGTCAGGATGGTCCTCCAGAGAGTTGCTCCGCCTTTTCGCCGATAATATACACATGGACTATGGTCCCTGGGCATGACAGTTTGGGCCGGATAGGCTTTCTCCCGGAGATTCGACTCTAGCCCGTTACGGCAATCCGAGGCAGATATGGCAGACAACGCGTTGACCCCCGCTAAGAAAAGGTCTCCGATTGCGAAAATTGCATGGGTGTTGGTTGGGACGATATGTCTCTTCACCGTGGAGAACATCTGGGTCGAACCTTGGGTGGCACGAAAGTCTCATCATAAGTTGCCCTCATTCGTGCCGGAGGCATTGGGTGGCACGTGGTTCCTCACCCTGTTGGCACTGGGCTTTGCGTTGATTCTGGTAGCATTGTGCCAAGCTCTACTGATGAGAGATAGCGGTCTTCCTGGATGGAAGAAGGCGCTTACGGGGATGGCCGTCCTGGCGGCAAGCTTGTTAACCGGTGTGTGGTTTGTCGCTACCGGGGGAATGACGCTAATTGAACAGATGCACCCGCACCGAAGAGACCATCGGGTCATACTGCACTGGGAGGCAAGCACAACTAAGAATGTGCGCTACAACGTCTACCGGGGCCCGTCACCCGGATTTCATCCAGACAGGTTGAACGCCGCTCCCATAGACGGCCTGACCTTTAAGGATACGACGGCCGATAACGGAAAGAAATACTATTACGTGGCGCGGGCAGTCAATGCCGCCGGCCAGGAAAGCATCGATTCCAATGAATCGTCGGCCACGATTCCCTGAAATAAGGCACAAAAGGGCACTTTCTCTCTCCTATCCCGGACGCATATTGGTAATCGTAGGAGCAAGCTATGATTCGTCGGAGAGGGTGGATGGGAAGGAGAACTCCCCATGCCGTGACGGACTTCGCCCGTAGAGCCTCTCATCGGGCTCGAACTTCGCGTTACCGTATAATCGGAGAAATCGGCAGGGGGAATGGGCGTGGTGTTCCGTGCCCGTGACCGAGTACATTTCACGGCACTATCGCTCGTGGAATACTTGCCTGGGTGCATCCACCACTGTCAGTCTTAGGAGTCAGCTATGCCTGGCCCGTTGTGGGCCGGAGCCATACGCACTAGCGAGCGC
>Ga0335077_10009674_pt1 | contig 11977 bp, 12 predicted proteins | sample Lox_Sample_31_FD_207151 | JGI IMG/M metagenome (GOLD analysis project Ga0335077, IMG submission 207151) | Soil microbial communities from Loxahatchee National Wildlife Refuge, Florida, United States - Lox_Sample_3.1 | ecosystem: Environmental > Terrestrial > Soil > Wetlands | place: USA...
CGAGCTCGGCCGCATCGTTGGACTCTCGACGCCGGCGGTGACGGAGCGCGTCCACAAGATGGAGGAGGCTGGCATCATCGTCGGCTACCGCGCGCACATCGATCCCGCCAAGGTCGGGTTGCCGATTCTCGCCTTCGTCAACGTAAAGGTCGGCGGCGAGAACCTCGGACGTTTCATGGAAGTTGCCGGCAAACATCCTGAGGTTCTGGAGTGCCATCGCATCACCGGAGCCGAGTCGTTCCTGCTGAAAGTTGCCGTCGCCGACGTGTCGCATCTGGAGAGGCTGCTTGACGCGCTAATGCCGTATGTCGCGACCACCACCTCGATGGTGCTTTCCACGGCGCTGGCCTGGGGCAACATCGCCAAGCCGTCGGTTGAGGTAGCCGCGGTTGCGGGGAACAAGCCTTGCTAAACTCTCACTGCCTAGTTGCGCCCGCTGAATAATCTGCAACCCCAAGGCCGGATTCGCTTTCCAGGCTCCTGTTAATCCGCATAACAACCAGAAGCTTGGTATGTATTCGCGATTGCAACTTAACTAGCATTTCTGGTTGAGGCTTGCGCATCCGCGCGTGCACCAACGAGGCAAGATGGCCACCGCAGCTCTTCAGCACGGAATTTTCGCTTGGAATGGTCACGCGGTAGAAGTGGACGAAGACGGATTCATCCAGCAACCCGAGTTGTGGAATGCGGCATTAGCGTTGGCCCTCGCACAGACCGACGGCGTCAGTGAGCTGACCGACTCGCATTGGAAGGTGATCAATTACATCCGCGGCTACTTCCAGGAGTTTGAGATTGCGCCCATGATTCGCAAGATGTGCAAAGAGACCGGTTTCACCCTGCGCGAGATCTACGACCTGTTTCCCTCGGGCCCAGCGAAGGGCGCATGCAAGGTCGCGGGTCTGCCGAAGCCGACCGGCTGCGTGTAGCTGTCGCTTCATGTTTGAGAGCGGTGCGGCCATGTTGATACTTCTCTCCCTTTTCGTCGCACTCCTCATCTTCATCCTGGGCAATGCCGCGCGCGTCATTCGATATGTGCGCCTGCCCCTGCCGTTGCGATGGGAGCTGTACCCGATCCCGAAAGGTCCGCGCGAACGCCAGAGCTACGGCGGCAGCTACTTCGAAGATTCCGAAGGGTGGAATCAGCGGCCGGAGAAGGATCGGCTCGGCCAATTGAAGTTTGCTGCCAAAGAAGTTCTGCTGCTCGGCACGGTTCGCGATAATCTACGCCCACTTTGGGCCTGGTCCTTGCTTCTACACTGGGGACTTTACCTGTGCGCTGTTGCACTTGTGATCGGCGAGGTCTCGCGGGTCGCGAATTCCTTCCGGCTTATTGATCTGGCCGTCATCACGCATGCCATTGGCTGCCTCCTGGGGCTGATTGGAAGCGTCGGGACGCTGGCAGTGCGGTTAACGCACTCGCGTCTGCGCAACGATACGGGCCGTATCACGATATTCAACTTGCTTCTGCTCGGCGGAATATTCGCCACGGGCCTGCTTTCGTTCGAACGGCTGGCCTTTGGACGGTACTTCCTCGCGATGTTCCTGCGAGGGTTCCCGGCCGCTGCGATCAGCCTCCAGTTACCACTTGCCATCACGCTGCACCTATGCCTGGTTGCGTTCTTCCTCGCTTATTTCCCGTTCACCCACATGACGCACGCCTACATGAAGTTCTTCTCCTGGCATGGCGTGCGCTGGGACGACAGGCCCGCGGTTCACGACTCTCGTGCATCACGATCGCTGGCCGTTAGCGTGAAGCGCCGAGTCACTTGGTCGGCTCCGCACATCGCGGGCGAACAGGCTGCGTCATGGGCCGAGGTCGTTGCTGATGTCGCAGGGAAGGGGGGCGCGAAGCGTGCTTAAGCCTGCCGACATCGCGCACGGATCCGGGCAGTTGACTGCGCTCGATCCGCAGAAACTTATTCCGCTGCCCGCGCCCTATGATGACCTTGCCAGCCTGCCCCGGCACAAGGCGCCGGACCCGCAGAAGGTCGACATCTCGTTGGACGGATTCTCCGCGCTCGGATTTGCGAGTCCGCAGACTGCCGAGGAAGAGAACGATCTGATCGACGCATTTATCGCAGGCCTGAAGAAGCTGCTCGACTCTGACAACAACTGGACGTTCCTGCGCCAGCTTCGACTGTCGCTGGACCAATGCGCGCGATGCCAAACCTGCGTGGAAGCCTGCCCCATTTACGAAGCTAGTGGTCACGACGAAGTCTACCGCCCGACGTTTCGCAGCGAAGTCTTCCGCAGAGTGGTTAAACAATATGCGCAGCCCGGCGGTGAAGCGCTGGCGTGGCTCCAGGGCGAAACGGTTGAGCTGAACATCACGACCCTGGCGCGGCTTCTTGAGTCGGCGTATCGCTGCACGCTCTGCCGCCGTTGTGCGCAAGTCTGCCCGATGGGCCTTGACAACGCCCTTCTCACGCGGGAGCTGCGCAAGCTCTTCAGCATGGAACTGGGTGTCGCACCCAAAGAGCTGCACGAGAAAGGTTCGATGGTGCAGCTTCGAACCGGATCCTCGACCGGCATGAACAAGCGCGCCGTTCGCGACAATATCGAGTTTCTGGATGACGAGATCGGGGATCAGACTGGGCCGGTCATAAAAACACCTTGGGATAAGGAAGGTGCTGATGTTCTTCTGATTCACAACGCCGGTGAAATTCTCGGGTGGCCGGAGAATCCGATGGCCTTCGCCATCATTCTCGAGGCTGCCGGGATTAGCTGGACGATGTCGAGCGATTTGGCCGGCTACGACAGTGTGAACTACGGGCTGTGGTATGACGATGTGCAGTTCGCACGCGTAGCCGTACGCCAGGCCGAAGCCGCCCGCAAGCTCAAGGTGAAGAGGATCGTGCTGGGCGAATGCGGCCACGGGCACAAGGCGTCGATGGTCACCGCCGATCGCCTGCTCGCCGGCGACGGGAACATTCCTCGCGAGAGCGCGCTGGTGCTGCTGCGCGACATCGTCCGGAGCGGCCGCCTCAAGCTCGATCCTGCGCGCAACGACTTCCCGGTTACGCTGCACGATCCCTGCAACATGGTTCGCATGATGGGAATCGTCGAGCCGCAACGGGAAATCCTGCGCGCCATTTGTCCGCAATTCCGCGAGATGACGCCGCAAGGCGTGAACAACTACTGCTGCGGCGGAGGCTCCGGCTTCGCCATCATGTCGGGCCACAACTTCGAGGACTGGCGATTCCTGGTCTCGGGCCGCAAGAAACTCAAGCAGGTGCTCGACGCGTTTGCCGATTGCCCCGGGCCCGAAAGGAAAAAGTATGTCTGCGCCCCCTGTTCGAACTGCAAAGGGCAGATACGCGATCTATTCCGCTACTACGGGGTGTGGGAGAAGTCAGCAATCCTGTACGGCGGCCTGGCGGAGCTGATCGTGAACGCCATGGTTGCTGTGAAAGAGCCGTTCATCAAGTGGGAATTTCATTGAGGTGCCATCATGCAAGGGTCACTCATCTATTTCGACAATGCCGCCACCGGCTGGCCGAAGCCGGAAAACGTTTACCGCCACATGGATTGGTTTTATCGCACGCACGGGATCAACCCGGGACGTAGCGGTTACGACCTGGCCATCGAGACCGGCACCATGCTGGACCGCCTTCGCAAGCGCCTGACCAAGTTCTTCGGAGGCGATGAAGGCTCCTCCGACCGACTGGTGTTTACCTACAACGTTACCGATGCGCTGAACCTCATCCTTCCGGGATTGGTCGCAAGCGGCGACCACATTATCACCACGAATCTGGAGCACAATTCAGTGATTCGGCCGGTGAATCACCTGGTGCGCGATCACGGAGCGCAAGCGACGTTCGTGCCGTTCGATGGCAACGGATTCGTGGACCCCGATGTTATTCGCCGCGCCTTTCGCCAGAACACGAAGGTTGTCGTCGTGAATCATGGCTCAAACGTAATCGGCACGGTACAGCCAATCGCCGCGATCGGAAAGCTGTGTCGCGAGCGCGGCATCACCTTCGTCATCGACACGGCACAGACGGCCGGCGTGATTCCGATCAACATGAAGGAGATGAACGTCGATGTCGTCGCCTTCACCGGGCACAAAGCCCTGATGGGCAGCATGGGTATCGGCGGCCTGTGTATCCGCAAGCATGTTGAGGTGAAGCGCACTCGTAGCGGTGGCACCGGAGTGCGCTCCATTCATCCTTACCATCTTGAGGAATATCCCTGGCGACTGGAATATGGCACACCCAACCTTGTTGGGATCGCTTCCCTATGGGCGGGTCAGGACTGGCTCGATGAAAACGGAGTGGAGCAGGTCCACGGACGCGAGATGAAGCTTGCCCAGAAGCTTGTCGACGGCTTTCGTCAGATCGACGGCGTCGAGCTTTACTGTTGCGACAATCTCGAAAATCACCTCCCGACCATACTCATCAACATCGTTGGCATGGATCCTGGAGACATCGGCGTAATGCTCGATGTAGATCACAACCTCGCAACCCGCACCGGGCTTCACTGCGCGCCGCTGGTACATAAGCAGCTTGGAACGGTGGAGCGCGACGGCGGGGTGCGGTTTTCGATTGGCGCTTTCAACACCGAAGCAGAAGTCGATGTGGCGATTGCGGCGGTTGCCGATATTGCGCAATGGTCTCGGGAGCGTGCAGCGAAATCTGTGAAAGCGCCGCTGAGCGCCGCAGTGGTGTAGGCGAAGCGCCTGCTCCAGTTGTGATCGCACAGGTTGAGACTAATTGACGATTGGGAGCTCGGGCAAAATAATGCCGGACGGCGGTAGAGTTATCGCTGCAAGGTGTAGGGATACGGTTCGTCGGTAGCCACGCAGGCCAACAGCGAGGTTGTAAAGCTGGTAATTCAGTAAACCGCTGATAACTGCCTGCTGGCGTCCGTAAGCTATTGAAGTTTGGCTGCCCCCCAGGGATTCGAATGCCGTCACTCACAAATCCTCAATAACTTAGCAAACCTCTAGACAGCCAAAAATGCTGTTTGCAGCCCATTGCAGCCGTAATTGGCTGAGAAGTGGCTGAGAGGTTTGTCTATGTCGAACAACGCACCGCCGAGTGCCAACACACAGCGCGGTCGCATTCTAGCTGTTCTCTTAGAGGCCCGTGGCGAGTGGGTTTCCGGGCCTCGCATCTTCCGGCTTGCAGCGCAGTACAGCGCACGCATTCACGAACTACGCAAGCTGGGGTTCGCAATCGAGAACATGACGAAGCTAGTGGACGGACAGCGGCATAGCTGGTTCCGGCTGGTGCGGCCTGCGGTTCAACAGCCGTTGTTCGCGGGCAGCGATGTTGCGCGTGACGTGCAATCTCGCGTGTAAGAGAGCGAAAGCCGGAGATGGCGTCTCCGGCTTCCAAAATCTCGCCCCGGCGATGGGGCGACGTTGACCAAGGTTGATTGCCATGATTTTACATGGCAGCGTCCGCCGAGCACACAGTTTCCTTGAGGTAGCGGAAACGAGTGATGGCCGACTGAGACGAAGGGTGAGCAGGCAGTTGGTCACTCTGAGGCTGAAACGGCAATGGACGCGGCGAACCGATGTAGCGACGATACCGGGCCGTCACTCGCCCCCACATTCTGAGCTTGCATAGTCCTTGTGGGAGTCGAGTGGTAAGCGGGAGCTACTGAGCCATCCGAAGCGCGAGCGACCGACGTTGCGAGGCATTCGTACGGCTGCTAAGGCCGTGCTCTGCTCACTCGCTCCCTCAGAAGCTCAGCATTCTCTTAAAGACAGTCTCAAATTGAGACAGCAGAGGTTGAAGTGGTCACGATTATCAGGGATGAACGAACAGGCAAAATCAAGGGCACGGGCAAGGCTCGCCCATGCTGGGCGACAGAGCGTGAACTTCGCCGCGCCTTGTTGATGCCCGCGATTCGCCAGCTTGGCGCAGTGCTGCGCTATTACCGGGATGGGCGCAAGGCGGCAGAAGTGATGCGTGAAACCGGATACAGCAGACCGGGCCTGATGACGCTGCTGGTTCGCACGCGCAAGGGTCTGGGCATCACTTCCGATGTTTCAGTAGCCCAGAACAAGCGCAGAGGCGCACGGCAACGCCTTGCAGCGAAGCATGACCAGTTCCACGAAGGTTTCAGCGTACAGTCGATGCCGTGGAACAGCAGAGGCCGTCGCTACCATCCGACTTTGGATGAAACGCGGCTACAGGATTTCTTTCTCGGTCCTGCCTTGCAGCGGTATTTTGTCGCGTGCGCGTTTTGGATTGAAGGACTGACATCCGGCGACGTTGCTGTGCGGTTCGGCATCAAGCGCAAGGCAGTCGAGTACCAGTTGGCACGTATCCGGCGAGTGATGAGCAATCCGTTGCAGCCAATCAAAGTCATGCGACGGGTCACACGCGATGGAAAGCGGCGCGAAGGCGTATCCGCGCCGTACACACGGAGTGTTGTTCAAAGTGGGCAATCGAGAGGTACGCTGCAACCGTGATTGCTGATGAACCGATGTTTCCACTGTTCGACGTGAACGAAGTGTTCATTCGTGAAGTGACGGCGAGCGAATGCCAGCAGCTAATCGAAGGCGGGCAGGCGACAGGCACAGATGTTGGTGTCAGGTTGACCGTTGAACGCAGCGACTACTGCTATGCGGCCTCGTGCCTGAGCGCCCGTGACGCGCAACTGATAGCTGGCGAATATGGCGACTGCCCAGAGGCCCGCGCCTCGCGTGTGAAGCTGCTTGCGTGGAGGTATGCGCTGTGACACGGCGATGTCGCAACTGCGGCCAGCCCAGCCGCGAACGGTTTTGCAGTCCACGATGCAGGCTGGCGAATCGAGGTAAGACAGACCGTGACGCGGTGGCTGACGGCAAGAAGAGTTGGTCGCAGGTTACGAGTGAGTGCAAGTCTCTTCGGGAGCGGGGGCCAAATAGGATGGGGGGTAAATTGTAGCAATCTCGCCGCTGGGGACCGGCGCAGCACCATTTTTTAAACGCAAGGAACAAGGTTTTGGCTAACAAAGTTCCAAAAGGCTTATCGAACCAGAGTCGGCAGACGTGGAAACGCATCACGGCGAATTTCATTCTCTCGCCTGATGGTCTGCTGGTTCTGGAGGGTGGACTGCGCGAGTGGGACAGCTATATTGCAGCCGAACCCGGCAGCCGGGGAAGAGCCACGCACTTCAAGAACTTCATGGCTGCAATTCGGCATCTTGGGATAAGTGCCGCATCAGGAGATGCCGCGCTATAAAGCGAAACCTGCCATCCTACGCGCAGCGTACGCCTCGGACGGCCTAGAAGATTACCTAGGCTGTTCCAGCGGCGCGCAGCGCGTCCGGCGCTTCTTCACGCTGCTTCGGCACGTCAAAGGCCCGAAAGCTGGCGAGCCATTCATTCTGGCCGACTGGCAGGATGCCGAGATTATCACGCCCCTGTATGACTCACTGAGGCCTGATGGGACCCGGCGCTATCGGCAAGGCTATCTCAGCTTTGCCCGCAAGTCCGGCAAGACCACATTGGCAGCGGGCCTCGGACTGTATCACCTGTTCGCTGACGGTGAAGCGGGCGGCGAAAACTACGCAGCAGCCAGCAGCCGGGAGCAGGCTTCGCTGCTGTTCGATGTGGCCGCTTCGATGGTCGAAGCTAATCCGCTACTGCGGGCACGCTGCACCGTCAGCCGCGCAACCAAGCTGCTGAGGGACCGGGCCAGCCAAAGCATCTTGCGGGCGCTTTCGGCTGATGTTCCACACCTGCACGGACTGAACGGCAGCTTCGCCGTGCTGGATGAAATCGCCCAGCAACCGAGCCGTGACCTGTTCGACGTGCTGAGCACCAGCATGGGCGCAAGGCGACAGCCGCTCATGCTGGCGATTGGCACTGCCGGATGGGACAAGCACAGCATCGCGCATGAGTTGTACGAGCACAGTCAGCAGCTTTTGAACGGCACGGTTGAAGATGACAGTTTCTTTCCGCTGGTGAAGGAACTAGCGAGCGATGCGGACTGGACAGACGAAACGCTGTGGCCGGTCGCCAATCCGGGCCTTGGCGATTTCCGCGACCTCGCAGAACTACGGCAGGCGTGCGAACGCGCCAAGCTGGTGCCGTCGCAGCAGAACACGTTTCGCAACTTGTACTGCAACCAGTGGGTGAGTAGCGAGACGCGCTGGATTGACCTCGCAGCGTGGGATGGTGCGCCAAACGCAGAAATCGAAGCCGGACAGCCGTGCTACTGCGGGCTGGACCTGAGCAGCACTCAGGACGTAACGGCGCTAGCGTGCTGCTTTCCTCGCGAGGATGGAACCTTCAGCCTGAAGGTGCACTGCTGGCTGCCTGCCGATAACTTGCGCGAACGCTGCCAGCGTGACCGTGTGCCCTATGACGAATGGGCAAAGCAGGGCTGGCTGACGCTCACGGCTGGGAACGTGGTCGATTACACAGCCGTGGAAGAAAAGCTGCGCGAGTTGCGCGACCAGTACGACCTGCGGGAAGTGGCGTTTGACCCGTGGAGCGCGAACCAACTGGCACAGCGGTTGATGGCTGAAGGGTTCCTGATGGTGGAATTTCGGCAGACGCTGGCGAATTTCAGCGAACCGAGCAAGGCGTTCGAGAGGCTGGTGCTGGAACGCAAGCTGCGCCATGACGGTAACAAGCTGCTGCGATGGATGGTGGACTGTTGCAAGGTGTACGCCGATGCCAATGGGAACATTCGGCCCGTGAAACCAGACCGTCGTAAGGACTCACGGCGCATTGATGGCGTGGTCGCCAGCATCATGGGCCTTGCCCGCGCATCGGTGAACGCGCAAGCCGGGAATTTCGATGAGTTTCTGGCGAACCCGATTTTTGTGTAACGAGCTTTCGAAAGCCCATGCCGGGAGGCGTGGGGTCATGCATGAACACCTACCAGAAGCTAGTTCAAAAGCACGCTGAACTGACAGCGATGCTTACCAAACTGGCCGCAGAAAATCGCGGCCCGAACGAAAACGAAAAAGCCGAACTGGAGCAGTTGCAAAAGGACGTTGCTGCGCTGAAGGCGGAAAACGAGGCCGAAGGCAGAAAACTGTTCGCCGCCAATCTCGGCAAGACCGAGCGCAAGGACGGCATAACCATCCTGAAGAAAGGCCAGAGCCTTGAGCAGCACATCAAGGCCCGTGGCGACTATCCCGCAGAGTGGGATGACATCAACCTAGGCAGGTTGCTCAAGGGCATCGTGTTTGGCGACTGGGACGGCGCTGCGCTGGAACGCAAAGCGCAGAGCGAATCGAGCAGCGGTTCGGGCGGCGTGTTTATTCCTGCACCCGTAGCCGCCCGCGTCATCGACCTCGCCCGCAACTATGCCCGCGTGTTTCAAGCGGGAGCGCAGACCATTCCGATGGACAACGCGACTCTGCGGGTTCCCCGCTTGACCAGCGATGTGACTGGAGCATGGACGAATGAAGGTAGCGACATCGCGCAGGTTGATGCCAGCTTTGATGGCGTGACCTTCACGGCCCGCAAGCTGGGCGTCATCGCAGCCATTGACAACGAACTGCTGGAAGATGCGCCGATGGTCTCTGCCAGCATCGAAAACAGCTTGGCAAAGGCGTGCGCCTTGTCGTTGGATTTGGCCGGACTCACTGGTTCAGGCGTTGCGCCTGTTCCCGCTGGGCTGCTGAATGCCAGTGGCGTGAGCATCACTTCTGGCGTGGGAAGTGTCAGCAGTTGGGACGCGCTTGCGGCACTCGCACAGACGGTGCGCGGCTACAACTTTGAGCCGAATGCAATCCTGTGGGCACCAGCAACGGAAAGCATCTTCGCCAATCTGAAGGACACGCTGGGTCAGCCGAAACGTCCGCAGTCTACGCTTGACGGCATCGACCGCTTGAGCACGAATCAGTTGCCGAGCGGGGACGCCTTCTGCGGCCAGTGGGACCAGCTTGCATTCGGAATGCGGGCCGGAATGCGAATTGAGGTTTCGAGGGAAGCCAGCTACCTGACTGGTTCACCTCTTTCGCTGGAGTCGGCATTCTCGCGTGACCAGACGATTTTCCGGCTGGTTGTGCGGTGCGATTGGCAGCCGCTGCATCCGAAAGCGTTTGCCATCGCAACGGGTATCACGAGCTAGGTTCGGGGCGAACCTTCCCCGATGCTGGCGACTAGAGCCGGAGGAGAACTCCGGACGCGGCTCACGTCCGCACCTTGAACACGCCGGCTTTTTCTGAGCCCTGGGCAAGGTGGGAACCTGCCCGCACCGCATGAACCTGATTCAAAGATTTTCGCAATACCTGCTGAAGAAAGCGGGCTGGGCAGGTTTCGGGCCTGACCGCTGGTTCGCTGGTGAGCACTCATGGTTCGGGCACACAGCGGCTGGCGTGCCCGTCACCCCGGAACACTCGCTGACGTGTGCAACCGTCGCCGCGTGCGTGCGGCTGCTGAGCACCAGCGTGGCATCGCTGCCTTGCTACATCTACCGCGAGGCCGGACGCGCCAAGCTGAAAGCACCAGAGCACAAGCTGTGGCCGTTGCTGCTGGAACAGCCAAACGAGTACCAGACCGCATTCACCTTTTGGCAGCACGTCGTGACGCACGTGCTGTTGGAAGGCAACTTCTACGCCTACATTCAACGCGACGGAAAAGGCGACATCGCTGCGCTGTGGCCGCTGCGTCGTGGCACAGTGGTGGTCGAGGTAGATGAAGGGCTGCCGAAATATCACTACGTCTGGGGCGGCACAAAGCAGATTTTCGAGGCCAGCGAAATTCTGCATTTCAAGAACCTCAGCCTGAATGGTTTCGTGGGCATGAGCACCTTGCAGATGGCCCGTGAGGGCATCGGCGCTGCGCTGGCTGAGCAGAACCACGCGGCAAGTTTGTTTCGCAACCGTGCGCGGCCCGGAGTCGTCTTGAAGTACCCGCAAATCATGAATGCCGTACAGCGCGAACAGTTGCGAAAGAGCTTCGATGCCGACTTTGCGGGCGCATTGAATGCGGGCAAGACGTTTGTTCTGGAAGGCGGCATCGACGTTGCCAGCGTCGGGTTCAGCAGCGAAGATGCCCAGTTTCTGGAGTCGCGGGAGTTTAGCGTCCGCGAAATCGCACGCTGGTTCGGCCTACCGAGTCACATGGTGGGCGACATCTCGAAAACCAGCTATGCCAGCAGCGAAGTGGAGATGTTGTCGTTTCTGACTCACTCTCTCCGTCCGTGGCTGGTGAACCTTGAACAGGAAGTGAACTGCAAGCTGTTCCCACAGCGCACGCAGTTCTTTGCGCGGTTCGATGCCTCAGCCATAAGCCGTGCTGATATGGCCTCACGCTACGAAAGCTATTCGAAGGCGCTACTGGCCGGATGGATGAGCGTGGCCGACGTGAGAGAGGCCGAGCAACTCCCGTACATCGAAGGCACGGACAGGCTAATGACACCCGCGAACATGCTGCCCGCGAACAGCGGAGCGGAAAGGACTGGCGACAATGGAAAAGTTGACGGCGGAGCTTAAGGAATTTCGGCTGCTGAAGGGTGCCGCGTGCGAATGCGACTGCCCCGAATGCGAGGCGGGCAACTGCGCCGACTGCACTGACCCGGAATGCGATGACCCGAACTGTGAAGGGCACGAGAAATCGCTGTCGGAAGCCGAGTTTGAAGGACTGGCGAGCACCTACGGAAACGAGGACCGGGTGGGCGATGTCATCCAGCGCGGAGCATTCAGCAAGTCAATCGCTGAGCGGCCCACGGTGCCTCTGTTGTGGCAGCATGATTCGCGTGAGCCGATTGGCACAGCGGCGCTCATGGACTCAGCCGATGGGCTAAAGGTCAGGGGCAAGCTGGTGCTGGAAAGCGATGTCGCACGCAAGGCGTATGCGCTGGTGAAGGCGAAGGCCCTTTCTGGACTGAGCATCGGGTTTCAGATTGTGAAAAGCACGGCACGTGATGGTGCCCGCCTGCTGGAAGAAATCCGCTTGTGGGAAGTGTCCCTCGTGACCTTCGGGGCCAATCCCAAGGCGCTGGTGACGGCGGTGAAGCAGGAACAGGAATGCGCGGCGGCGCAACTGCTGCCGTACTGCTAAGATTGGCACGAGAAC
>Ga0335077_10009678_pt1 | contig 11974 bp, 5 predicted proteins | sample Lox_Sample_31_FD_207151 | JGI IMG/M metagenome (GOLD analysis project Ga0335077, IMG submission 207151) | Soil microbial communities from Loxahatchee National Wildlife Refuge, Florida, United States - Lox_Sample_3.1 | ecosystem: Environmental > Terrestrial > Soil > Wetlands | place: USA: Florida...
ACCTAAGCTGGATCAGCGTCGTCCTGCTCGTGGTGACGCTAACCATCATGACGATACAGATGGTGCACGTTAGTGGAGGACATCTGCCTCAACATGCACCGAAGTCGCTGCCACCCGGAGTGCTTGCACTGGACGGCTGGGCTGATCGCCTGGTCGTGCTGTCCAACTGCGCGTGGGTGCTTGTGGCCGGCTGGTATTCGATCAACCTGCGGCGCCATGCTGATGTCGGTCACAATCGGTGAGGACGGAAGTCACATCAATCCGTGAGGAATTGTGTCCATAATCTGCATAAGGGCAAATTGTCCCAATTCGGGGTATTTCGGAAGAGGTCGTTGCCCGGCGGAGCGAGTATGTCACCCGAGAAATGGCTTGGCGATTATGTCGAATACGGCAGAACACTGGTGGATTCCGGCGCGAAGGGAATGCGCTCCGGAGCCGCGTCTTATCTGAACGGCAAGCCGCTTTGTGCCAAGGTGGGCGAATCGGCGCGCACCTCGCTTCCCTTCGCCATGATCGGGGTGGGAGCAGGCTTGCTACAGCTCATGGGCGGCGGCCGCCGGCATCGAATCGCCAGAACCGTCGCGGCAGTCGTTACCGGCGCCAGCGTGGGCTTCCTCATGGGATTCTCGTGGAAGACCCGCGAACTGGCGGCGAGTATGGCGCATGACGCTATGAAGAACATTGGCGTCACGCGGGACGCTCACTGGTTGGAAAACCATCCCATCACCTACGCCTGATTCCAGATCGGGAAAGTTTTCGTACCCTTCTTCCGCGAGGCATGGGACGCCAAAATGCGCCACCGCCGCTCGGGCGGCGCGATCACTTCGCTCGGGAGGAAAGGGACAGTGCAAGAGTCAAACCATCCATCAGCCCTGATCGTTGTCGTCTGTCTGCCTACGTGTCGCTTTTGCTTCAAGTTCTCTGGTTGCGAGCCGGGACACTCCGGTCCTCCCCGTTGTCTGCATTGCTAAAATCGCTTAGTTTCAGTTGTGTGAGTATTCTCAAGAAACAACGAAACTGTATCTGATCTGCCTCAATCGGAAGGCGTTCTTTCACCGTTATAGCAGTTCAATAGTTAATGAGATTCGAAAGTAACCATCAATTGGTACTTGGTTACGTCACCGCCATCAGCCAAAACGAGATTTTAGTCACGCACGCCCGTGACCTAGCTCACGTCGCTCTAGACCATACCTCACTGAATCGCACAGTCCCAAAAAAGCACAATCCCACTGAGCTGGTTTCAGATCGCTGCCCCGGCACCAGGCGAGTTCATCCGGCAACCTGCAGCTCGCGGATTACTTTGGGCTGCATAGGTCGTTCAGCGTCAGCCTCGGTTGGTCAGCGCCGTTTCCCGTGCAGTAAAGCGACCAGCAATAGCAAGCAGAACTGATGCGATGCGGCGTTCTATCGACGCCTTAACTTGGATATCTCCACCTAACGACCTCGCAGTCTGCCGTTCGTGCAACAGCACTCTGCGGAGTTTCCCGGGACCCACAGGGGCAGGTCGGTATGCAAGCTGTTTCTCCAGCCATGCAACCTATCGCGGCAGTTCTGCCAGCGCAAATCGCGTTTGTGCTGATCCAAATCGCCGGTATTGGTCTGTTCTGCTACATCGTCAAACAAAGGCTTGCGCCTCTGATGGCCGCGGAGCGCGACGTTCGCTTTGACCGGCCGGGACAGCGAATTCAGAACGTTCTGCAGTATTGGCTCGGCCAGTGGAGACATCCCCGCTATCCCGGTGCCGGCGTTCTGCACATCCTTATCTTTGCCGGATTTATTGTGCTCGCGGTCCGCTCGTTCTCGCTGCTGGTTGTTGGACTGCCGAGGTCCTTTCAGCCCACGACCGAACCGGGGCATGTGGCGCATGTATACACCCTGATTACCGATTACGCTGCGACGATTGTCTTTCTCTGCATGATTGTCGCCGCAGTCCGGCGCATCGTGTTCAAGCCCGCCCGGTACGCCGTGCCGCCGAGATACGAGAAAGGGCATTCGGCGGACGCCATCTTCTTATTAGGGCTGATCGCGATTCTCATGTTTGCCGACAGCCTGTTTGCTGCCAGCGAACCTGTGGCCACTCAGGCTGGAAACGAGGCGCTGGCGGTGTTTTCCCTGGCGTGGCGTTTGAAGCTGGCGATCGGCTCGGCATCCGCAGCTAGGCTTTGGAATATTCACACCGGAGCCTCCCTCCTGCACGCATCGGCATTCTACTTTCTACTGTGTTACCGGCCATTCGGGATTCAGTTTCACGTGGAGACGTCGCTGTTCAACGTGTACTTCGCGAAACTCGATCGCGGCACCATCAAGCCGGTGAAGTGGGGCGTAGACGATGACAAGATGGACCAGGTGAAGTCGTTCGGGGTGAAGACCTTCGAGGACTTCACCTGGAAACACATCCTCGACTTCTACTCCTGCGCCGACTGCGGACGGTGCTCCGACAAGTGCCCCGCAAATGCAGCGGGACGGCCTCTGTCGCCGAGATTCCTGAGCATCAAGGCACGTGATTACGCGTTTGAGCACTACCCGGTCTTCGGCAAGCCGGACAACAACCATGCCCTAGTCGGCAGCCTTTACTCTGAGGACGAAATCTGGTCTTGCACGACCTGCGGGCAGTGCGAACAAGAGTGCCCGCTGCTGATCGAGTACATCGACAAGATCGTCGATCTGCGTCGCGGGATGATTGACGACGGTAACGTGCCGCAAAGCTTGCAGAAGCCGCTCAAGGCTTTGGAGAGCCGCGGCAATCCCTATGGCAAGCTGGAGAAGAAGCGCGCCGACTGGGCAAAGGACAGAGAGTTCGCGCAGACCTGCGACGTCAGGGTTCTGAACGGCGATACCGTCGAGACTTTATTCTTCGTCGACAGCGTAACCTCGTACGACGATCGCATCCAGGCGATCGGGCGGGCCACGGCGCGTATCCTCAGAGCGGCTGGAGAAGACTTTGCCATCCTCGGTGCGGCCGAGAAAGATAGTGGTCACGAAGTGCGGCGCTTCGGCGAAGAGCTGCTGTTCATGGCGCTGCGTGACGAGAACACCGCAGCCATCCGGGAGTCGAGCGCAAAGCACATTGTTACCAGCGATCCACACGCCCTGAACGCTCTCCGGCACGACTACACGGACGTGCCCCCGGCGGAACACATCAGCCAATTCATCGCGCGTGAGATTCGCTCCGGCAAGCTGGCGTTCAAAGGACTGGAAGAACCCACCAGCGTTTTCGCCTATCACGACCCGTGCTACCTCGGCCGTCACAACCAGATCTACGACGATCCTCGCTTTGTGCTGGACGCGATTCCCGGGCTTCAGCGGGTCGAGATGGGTCGCTGCCGCGATCGGTCCTTCTGTTGCGGAGGCGGCGGCCTGATGCTGTTCTACGAGCCCAAAGAGCAGGAGCGCATGGGTGTGCTGCGGGTGAAGATGGCCGCCGAAGCCGGAGCGAATGTCATCGTCACGGCCTGCCCGTTTTGCATGGTGAATATTGAAGACGCAATCAAGGTTACAGGAATGGAAGGAAGAATGACCGCCATCGACTTGGCGGAACTGGTGGACCGGCAACTGGTCCGTGCGCCACAGCCGCAGCTAGTGCCGGAAGAGGCGGAGGTCGCGCAATGACCCAAATTTCAGACGTAAGGAGCAGAAGGTGAACATTCTGGTTTGCGTGCGAAGAGTGCCGGACACCTCGGAGAACGAGATCCAGCTCAACAGCGCGGGGAGCGATATCGAGCGCGAAGACCTCGTTTACTCCATCAACGAGTGGGACAACTATGCTGTTGAAGAGGCGCTGCAAATCACCGCGCGCATCGGCGGCGAAGTAACCGTTGTGACCGTCGGCGACGAAGAGGATGAAGAAGTGCTTCGCCGCGAGATGGCCATGGGCGCCAAGCAGGGCGTGCTGCTCACCGATGAAGCATTCGCCGGCTCAGATGCGAAAGGGATCGCGACGATCCTGAAGAGCTATGTGGACAAGAACCCGTTCGATCTCATCCTCACCGGCGTTCAGGCAGAGGACGGCGGGGCGCAGGTTGGCGGAATGCTGGCTGCGCTGCTCGATTACCCATTTGCTTCGCTGGTGAACGCAATCGAGGTGCTCGACGGCCACCAGCTGAAGATCACGCGCGAGATCGCCGGGGGCAACAAGGAGATCAGCGAGATTGATCTGCCCTGCGTTCTGTCCATCCAGACTGGCATTAACGAACCGCGGTACGTGGGAATGCGCGGCATACGCCAGGTTGCGTCGGTAGAGATTCCGGAATTTGGCGCTTCTGAACTCAGCGTTGATAAGAGCGCGGTGGGGGAAACAGCCGCCAAGGTTAAACGGCTCGACTACTTCGTCCCCGTGCTCGGAAAAGGTGCGGAGATGCTGACCGGCGAACGCGAGCAGATCGTGGAGAAGGTCTTCGGGCTCCTGAAGGAGCGGGGAGGGGTGCAGGCATGAATCGCATCTTCGCTTATATCGAGCAGAAGGCAGGCGTGCCCGACGAGACCGCAGCCGAGATGATCGCTGCAGCCAAGAAACTGGATCCCTCCGCGTCTCTAATTGCGATCGCCGTGGGCTTCGGCGCCGAACTCGACAGCGCGTGCCAATCGTTGCGCCTTGGCTATGGCGAAGTCTGGAAGATCTCCAACGAAGCACTTGTGTATCCGAATGCCGAGTTGGTTCGCCAGGCACTCGTGAAAGTGCTGCCGGCCGACAGCGTCGTGCTGGTGCCGCACGCCCACTTCGGAATTGATCTCGCCCCAGGGCTCTCGGTCAAACTAAAGGCGGCCTATGTCCCCGACATGATGGATATCGAGTCCGTCGCCGGCAACTCAGTGCGATTAGTGCGCCAGGAGTTCGGTGGCCAGGTGAGTACGCATGTTGCGTGCGACTTTTCGACTGGCGCCGTAATCAGCGTTCGTCCCGGCGCGTTCAAACCTGAACCAAGTGCAACCACCGGTCAGATCGTCGACAAGTCTGCCGAGATCGGCAGCCTGAGCGCTCGCCGCCGCTATCTGGAAACCGTCGCGGCCGAAGCTGGTGCCGTGGACATTACCAAGCACGCGGTGCTGGTGTCCATAGGCCGGGGCATTCAGGAGCAAGACAATGTCGCAATTGCCCAGGAACTCGCGCAGGCGCTCGGGGCCGCTGTCAGTTGCTCACGTCCGGTTGTCGATGCCAAGTGGCTGGACAAATCGCGGCAGGTCGGATCGTCCGGCAAAACGGTAAAGCCGAAGGTCTACATGGCGCTGGGAATCAGCGGCTCGTTCCAGCACCTTGCCGGGCTGAAGGGCAATCCGTTCATCATCGCCGTCAATAAAAATCCGAAGGCGCCGATCTTCCAGGTCGCCGATGTTGGGATTGTCGACGACATCCTCGAATTCATCCCTGAGCTCACCGAGAAAGTTCGTGAAGGCGCAAGAGTCGCCGTTGGCAAGGCATAACGAACACGAGGCGGTACTCCATGATCACGAAGAAAACACTGAATCTGAGTCTCAAGTCGCTGAAGGAGTTCGGCAAGAAGCGCCTGCCTGACGAGCTGCGAATCGAGCTGGACGAGCGCGACGAGTGTCCGCTCGACATCGTGCGCGACATGTGCGATCCCGACAAGCTGGGGATTCAGCTCCTGTTTGTGCCGGAGGACTGCGGTGGCATGGGCGGCGGCGCATTCGACGTTTATCGCGTCTGCGAGGCAATGGCGGCAATGGATCTTGGCATTGCCACTTCGGTGCTTGCCACTTTCCTGGGCAGCGATCCCATCACCGTCGGGGCAACGCCGGAGCAGAAGAAGCTCTGGCTAGGCAAGATCGCGGACCAAGGAATTCTCTTCGCTTATGGTGCTACCGAACCAGATGCCGGCAGCGATCTCGGAGCGCTGAAGACCACCGCCGAACGCGTCATGGACGGCGACAAGATCATCGGCTACAGGATCAGCGGCCTGAAGCAGTGGATCAGCAACGGCGGCATTGCCGATGCCTACTCCATTCTCGCCAACGCGCCGGGCGGGCCGAGCTGGTTTGTGGTTGAGAAAGACGCGCCCGGTTTCACCCACGACAAGCCCGAAAACAAGCATGGCATTCGCACCAGTAACACCGCAGCGCTGGCGCTGGAAGGGGTTTACGTCACGCCCGACCGTCTGATCGGCGGGGTTGAAGGGCGAGGCTTGCTGCAAGCGCAAGCGGTCTTCGGCTACACGCGATTGATGGTCGCCGCCTTTGGGTTGGGAGCCGGTTGGGCAGCACTCGACCGCGCCATCCCGTACTCCACCAAACGCATTCAAGCTGGAGGGCCGCTGTCGGAAAAGCAAGGCTACACCCATAAGCTGATCGTTCCCAACGTGGCGCGGCTCGAGGCTGCGCGCGCTTTCATCGAGGAGACTGCAGAGCGGATCGACTCCGGACTGGAAGGCAGCCTGAACACCGAAGGCGCGATTGCAAAGTACATGGCTACCGAAGCCGGCAATCAAGCTGCCGAGGACAGCATTCAGGCGCTCGGCGGTTACGGCTACACGCACGAGTACATGGTGGAGAAGATCAGCCGCGATGTGCGGATCACCATCATCTACGAAGGCACCTCCGAGATCATGGAGATGACGATCAGCCGCGATCGTTGGCAGCTTCACCTCAAAACACGTGGCGAGCACTACCACGACCTCGCTCGGCAATCGGAACTGCTGCACGCGCAGCACCCGAACATCGGCGCTGGCACCGCTGCGCTGGCGCTGCATGCGCTGGCTGAAGTTATGGAGCGAGCTCGCGTGGGGCGGCTCACTCGCTATCAGCATGTGCTGCTGCGACTTGGCGAGTTGATCGCATTTGCTGAAACCGCTGCCTGCCTGGCGCGCCGCGCCGCACGAGCGGAGGAAGGTCGCCTGCACGAGAAGGCGAGCGATCGTTTCAATGCGGAGTCTCTGGCTGCCCTGAGCCGAGTCTTCGCGCGGGAGGCCGCGCTCAAAGTCGCGCAGGATGGACTGCGGTTGGTCGTCGGAGCGGCAGCTGTCACCGAGTCCGAGATCGCCGCTTTCGAGACAAGGTTAAGTTTGCCCGCGATTCATCGCGCGCAGACAGGACACATGAGAGACATGGACTTCATAGCCGACACGCTATACGGGAGAGCTGAGAAGCCCGCGGAAGTAGCTGCGGCTTTGCAGCGATAGAGAGACGGTGCGCGCACCTGCGCGCTCCTCACGACAGGTGCGCCACCGTCTAGTAGGAGCGCACTCATGGAAACGAATGGTTATCGCGCTATCGCAATCGTCGGCGTAGGCGCCGTCCTGCCCGACGCGCCCAATGCCCCCGCGTTCTGGAAGAACGTGAAAGAGGGGCGCTACAGCATTACCGATGTCTCTCCCGAACGTTGGGATCCCAAGCTTTACTACGATCCCGATCCCTCCGCTCCCGACAAGACCTATTCCAAAATCGGCGGCTGGGTGCGTCAGTTCGAATTTGATGCGATGAAATGGCATATGCCCCTGCCTCCGAAGGTGGTGGCGGCCATGGATGAGGCACAGCACTGGGCCATCGCCAGCACGCGTGAGGCATTGGAGGACTACGGCTATCCGAAACGTTCGCTGGATCCTGAGCGCACAGCCGTAATTCTGGGCAATGCCATGGCAGGAGAGAAGCACTATCTCAGCGCGCTGCGCATTTCCTTCCCGGAATATGCGCGCGAGTTGGAGCACAGCGAGAGCTTCGCAGCGCTGCCGCAGAAAGTTCGCGAGGACATCACTCGCCAGCTTCACGAGCGCATTACGAGCCGGATTCCGGAGATCACGGAAGACAGCATGCCCGGCGAGCTGGCGAACTGCATCGCTGGCCGTATTGCGAATCTCTACAACTTCCACGGGCCGAACTATGTCTGCGACGCTGCCTGCGCGTCGGCCATGGCCGCCATCAGCTCCGCGGTCGAGGGACTGGTCGAGCATGACTTCGACGCGGCAATCGTCGGCGGTATTGATCGCAATATGGGGGCGTCAACCTATGTGAAGTTCTGCAAGATCGGAGCCCTTTCGGCGACCGGGACGCGTCCTTATGCCGATGGTGCCGACGGGTTCGTCATGGGCGAAGGGGTTGCGCTGTTTCTGCTGAAGCGGCTTGCCGATGCTGAGCGCGACGGCGACAAGGTTTATGCGGTGATCCGCGGCATTGGCGGCTCAAGCGACGGCAAAGGCAAGGGAATTACCGCGCCTAACCCCATCGGTCAGAAACTTGCAGTGCAGCGAGGCTGGGAGAATGCCGACCTTTCGCCGGCTTCGGCGACTTATATCGAAGGCCATGGCACGTCCACGAAAGTCGGCGATGTAGTTGAGCTGAACAGTATTGCCGAGGTTCTGAAGCCCTACAATCTGGCAATCGGCTCGGTAGGCATTGGCTCGGTTAAATCAAATATCGGGCACCTCAAAGGCGCTGCGGGAGCCGCAGGTCTGTTAAAGACCGTGTTCGCTCTGCGCGACAAAGTGTTGCCTCCGAGCATTCGGTGCGAGCGTAAGAATCCGGATATGGATTTTGCGCACTCGCCTCTGTATGTCAACACCGAGTTAAAGCCTTGGGAGATTCCAGCGGAAGCGACCCGTTGTGCTGGCCTGAGCGCGTTCGGTTTCGGAGGAACGAACTTCCATGCCGTGCTGGAGGAGTACATCCCGGGGCGGCTCAAGACCAACCGCAAACATGCTGTAGCTGTTGGCGATGTCTCGGGAGCTTTCGCGCGACCAACGGTCACGAGTGCAAGCGCGGCGCCGCAAGCAGCCGCACTGAAGCCACCGCTGCGAGGTGCCCTGGTCATCGGTGCTGATTCTCAAGGTGAACTGATTGAGCGTTTGCGCAAGGTATTGAACGATGCGCAAACCGGACGTGCACCCGCTCCGGCGCCGCCGTCACTCACAGACTTGCGTGCGCGCGAGCGCGTTGCCATTGACTACGGCGATGCGAGCGAGCTGGCGGACAAAGCCGGCAAGGCTCTCAAAGCATTGCAGGCGAACGAGCCCGCGATCTGGAAGGCGCTACGCCCCATGGGTATCTTCCGTGGAAGCGGCCCTGCGCCGAAGGTAGCCTTCCTCTACACCGGACAAGGATCGCAGTACGTGAACATGCTTAAGGCGATGTGCGCGGTTGAGCCGATCGTCGCCGAAACCTTCGCCGAAGCGGACCGGATCATGACGCCCTTGCTGGGCAAGCCGCTGACCGAGTTTATCTACGTTGACCAGAATGATGAAGCGGCGCTCACTCAGGCCGAAGAAGGTCTGAAGCAGACAGCGATCACCCAACCTGCGGTGCTTGCCGCTGACCTTTCGCTGACGCGTTTGCTTGCGGCCTACGGCATCGAGCCTGATATGACGATGGGCCACAGCCTTGGCGAATACGGCGCTCTCGTCGCGTCGGGCGGTCTGCCCTTCGCCGACGCCTTGGAAGCGGTGAGCGCGCGCGGGCGTGAGATGACGCGCGTCGCCGTCGCCGACAAGGGCAAAATGGCGGCGGTGTTTGCTCCCATCCGTGAAGTCGAAAGGATTCTGGGGACAGTTGATGGCTATGTCGTAGTCGCCAACATCAACAGCGAACAGCAGGAAGTTATTGGCGGGGCCAGCAATGCCGTTGACCAAGCCTCGCAAAAGCTGCTGAACGCAGGTTTCAATGTCGTTCCGCTACCGGTTAGCCACGCCTTTCATACGTCTATCGTTGCGCCGGCAACCGACCCCTTACGCCGCACGCTGGAGCGCCTGCACCTCGAATCGCCTCGCATTCCAATTGTCGCGAATGTGGATGGCGAGTTCTACCCCACAGGCCCGGATGCGCGCGCGAAGATGCTCGACATTCTGGCCAAACAGATTTCGTCTCCCGTGCAGTTCATCAAGGGGTTGCGAACACTGTACGCCGCAGGCGCGCGGGTCTTTGTAGAAGTTGGTCCCAAAAAAGCACTGCAGGGATTCGCCGAAGACGTTCTTGGCAGGCACGGCAATGTGCTGGCCCTGTTCACGAACCATCCCAAGCTGGAAGACGCTCTCGCATTGAACCAGGCGCTGTGTGGACTGTATGCCGCCGGGCTCGGGAAGGGAACCGCAGAAGCTCGTATAGAGGCTGTCGATCAGCCCAACGCCGTCGCGCCTGTCACTCCGCCCGTTGATATCGCAGTGACGCAGAGCGCGGCGGCTTCGCCGTCTTCCGCCGCAGGCTCGAAAAACGGTGATCGTTATAGTGCTCTGGGACACTTGTTCGAAGATTTCATCAAACAAGCCTCGCAGCTGTATCGAGGAGAAAACGAAGCTCGCGGTTCCTATTCCCCCGTGGTGATAACCGGCGCAGCGCTCGGCCTACCCGGTACCGAGCAAGTGTTTGATGACAAAAACGTCGCGCGGCTGCTGCACGGCGAGCAGTTCATTGACGTGGTCCCGACGAAGCTACGTCGGAGCATGCTCGAAAAGCACATCACGCGCGTGGTCAAGAGCGACGACGGCAGCGGCTCGTTCGAAACCATCACGGATGTTTCCGATGTGATCAAGCTGGCGGGCCGTGCCGGGGCTTTCGATCTGGAGAGAGAGTTCGGAATCGCATCAGAACGAGTTGCCGCTCTGGATCGCGTGACCTGCCTGGCGCTCGGCGCTGGGATTGACGCGCTGCGCGATGCAGGCATTCCGCTCGTGCATCGCTACAAAACGACCAGCAAGGGCACACAACTGCCGGACCGCTGGGGCCTGCCCGACGACTTGCGCGACGACACGGGAATAATTTTCGGCTCGGCGTTTCCGGGGTATGACGCTTATGCGCAGGAGATGGCAAATTTCTACGCTGACCGTGCCCGCCGCGAGCAGTTGGCGCAATTGCAGGATCTGCGCTCGCGAGTCGCCACAAACGGCCAGGGAGGAATGGCGCAGGAGTTGGATCGGCGCATTGGGGAGCTACAAGCGGAGCTCGAGCAGAATCCCTATCTGTTCAATCGCCGCTTCCTCTTGCGGGTATTAGCCATGGGCCATTCGCAATTTGCCGAGTACATCGGCGCGCGTGGGCCGAATACGCAGATCAACTCAGCCTGCGCCACCACGAGCCATGCGCTTGCTCTGGCGCAGGACTGGATTCATGCCGGACGTTGCTCGCGTGTCATCGTAGTTTCTGCAGACGATGTCACGACTGACAACCTGTTTGGCTGGTTCGGAGCGGGATTCCTAGCCAGCGGGGCGGCTGCAACCGACGAGAACACCGAGCAGGCTGCACTGCCCTTTGATCGCCGCCGTCACGGATTAATCGTCGGCATGGGAGCCGCTGCATTAGTAGTAGAAAGCGCAGAAGGTGCGCGCAACCGCGGCATTCGGCCAATCTGCGAAGTGCTGAGCTCGATCACCGCCAACAGCGCGTTCCATGCCACTCGCCTTAACGTTGACCATATGGGTCAGGTGATGGAAACTCTGATCACTCAGGCCGAACAGCAGGCCGGAATCGATCGCCAGCAAATCGCACCGCACACCGTTTTCGTCTCGCATGAGACCTATACGCCGGCGCGCGGCGGCAGTGCCTCTGCCGAAATCTTCGCGCTTCGCAAAGTCTTTGGCGATGCGGCCGACCAGATTGTTATCGCCAACACCAAAGGCTTCACTGGCCATGCCATGGCTACCGGGATCGAAGAAGTGCTCGCAGTTAAGGCACTGGAAACCGGGTATGTGCCACCCATCCCGAACTTCAAAGAAATCGATCCCGAACTTGGAGCTCTGAATCTGTCGCGTGGCGGCTCGTATCCCATCGAGTACGCGCTCAGGCTGGGTGCAGGTTTCGGGTCGCAGATCAGCATGACCCTACTGCGCTGGGTGAAGTCGCCGACAGGAGTTCGTCCTGCGCCGACCGCTCTTGGATATCAGCAACGGGTCGCGGATAACGACACTTGGAGCGCGTGGCTCAAGAGGATCACTGGCCATACTGCCCCCGATCTGGAGATCGTGCAGCGTACGTTGCGGGTGCGCGATCAAGGCGCGAGCACTCGTGTACAGCCCGCGGCTGAGAGTAAGGCGACCACAACTCC
>Ga0335077_10009679_pt1 | contig 11973 bp, 4 predicted proteins | sample Lox_Sample_31_FD_207151 | JGI IMG/M metagenome (GOLD analysis project Ga0335077, IMG submission 207151) | Soil microbial communities from Loxahatchee National Wildlife Refuge, Florida, United States - Lox_Sample_3.1 | ecosystem: Environmental > Terrestrial > Soil > Wetlands | place: USA: Florida...
GGCGTGGATTTCGCCCGAGCCTATTGGACGCCGCCACTGACTCCGGCATCGGCGCTGCGGCTCGAGCAGAAACAGATCGAGGCGCACGGCTTGCGGCCGCTCGTGTCCCTGACGGATCACGACAGCATCCAAGCCGGTATGGCGCTGCAAGTCACAGCGGATTCCCGCGAGGTTCCGCTTTCGGTGGAATGGACCGTGCCGTACCACCGCTCGATTCTGCACCTCGGAATTCACAACCTTCCGGCCGACTCCGCGCGAGACTGGATGGCCGCGATGTCCGCCTACACCGCTGCCCCCCAGGAACAAAAGTTGCCGGAGATGTTGCGTGAATTGTCCGGAATCGCGGATGTTCTGATCGTCCTCAACCACCCGTTTTGGCTGGAGGAAGGAGTGGTGGAGGCCGACCATCGGCGGGCGCTCGATCGGGTTTTGCGCGAGTGCCTGCCGTGGCTCCATGCGTTCGAACTGAACGGCACCCGACGATGGGCGGAAAATGCCGCCGTCCTGGATTTGGCGGGTTCCTGTTCGCGTCCGGTGATCTCCGGCGGGGACCGCCATGCCTCCGAGCCGTCCGCCTGCATCAACCTCACGGACGTTCAGTCCTTCGCGGAGTTCGTGGATGAGATTCGCGGCGGGCATAGCTCCGTCCTGTTCCTTCCGCAGTACCGGGAGCCCATGCCAATCCGCCTCCTGGAAGCCACCTGGGACATCCTGAAGCCCTATCCCGAGTACCCCGGCCGCGAGCGGTGGACCGACCGAATCTTCTACCGCGACGAAGCCGGCTATCCGCGGCCGCTGTCGGTGGTCTGGAAGGGACGGATACCCTGGACCATCCGGCCGGTAACCGGGCTGGTACAGTTTTCGGCCGCGCCCAGCGTCCGGTCGGTGCTGCGTTTCCTGCTTTCGCGGGAAGCGGAAGCCTTGCGGTAACTCCCCTTCAGCTTGCGAGACGCCGGCGCTCGTGCCCCGGCGTCTTCGAGAGGATCCCCTCCAGCAGATCGGGAATCTCGAATACCGCCGAATTCCCCATCTCGGCCGCTCTTTGGCGGAAGCGCCCGTAATTCTCGGGCGCAAGCAGCGTTCGCACCGCCTCGGCGATTTCCGCGGAGAAACTGCGGACCACCAGGCCGACCCCCTGCTCCTCCACCCAGGCGGCATTGTACCGCTCGTGGGCCATCGTCCAGGCGTTGCGGTGAACGATCACCGGCAAGCGCTTCGCCAGCGCTTCGCTGATACTGCCCGGTCCCGGCTTTCCGATGAAGAAGTCGGCCAGCTCCATATAGTAGGGAACTTCACGGGTGAAACCCTCGATGAAGATGGGAATTCGCGCTTCAACGCCTCGCAGTTCGTCGGCCACCGCCTGGTTTTTGCCGCAAAGCAGGATCAACTGGATTCCGGAGTTCGCGCGGTTGAGCGCGCGCACTATACGCGCCATCTCAGTTGAGCCTTCGCCGCCGAACAGGACCAGGCCGGTCGGCAGGTCGGCGCGCAGACCAAGGCGCCTCCTTTCGGCGTCGCGGTCCACACGCAGCGGCTCGTAGAACTTCGGGTTGAGGATCATGCCGGAAGTCCGCAGCACGCGATCTTGCGGAATCCCGAGTTCGAGCGCTTGAGCCGCGGCGTGCTCCGATCCGCAGATGACGTACTGGTCCTGGCGCTCGATCCAGAAGTGCGGCGGATAGTCGGCGATATCGGTGAGGAGCGTAACGAATGGCGTGCCCGGCCACGCGCGCTCGAGCGCGGCTTTGAGGGCGCGGTTGTAGTGCGGGATCAGCGATACCACGAGGTCGGGGTGGTCGTGCGACCAGTGGCGCCCCAGGACCTCGACCTGCGAGCTGTGAGAGAGACGGATCACCAGATGCATCAGCCGGATCAGGGGCGCCGATCCAAGCGTCCAGCCGCGCCGCAGCATGATGTTGTAGATGTCCTGGAAAGGAATACCCGTAGACTTGCGAATGAAATCGATCGAGTCCAGCAGATCCTGGATGGATAGCATCTCGACATCCCAGGGCCGCTCCTCCTTCCGGATCACTTCGCGCAAGGCGTTTGCCGCGGCACGGTGGCCGCCGCCGGAATCGATATAGATGAGCGTGATCTTTCGCATCTCCTCATCTTGGGAATACCTGTTGTTACGTATGGTTACAGCCGGCTGAAGATTCCGTGAATTCCTTCCTCTACGAAATTACGCACGCCGAGTTCCAGCGGGCCGAATCATCCTATTGGAAAGCCAGACTGACGGTATTAGCCGCGATGCCATCGACCGTCAGCTGCAGACTCACGGTGCCGGACCCTCGCAGCGCCTGGGGCAGCAGCACGTTTACCTGGTCGAGCCCGGCAAACGAGCCCTGTGGGCCGGCAAATATGACTCCAGCCGGATTGCTTCCGATGGTGCAGCTTGGCGTCGCCGCGTAGTGGCGGATTCCCGTTCCATAGAGCAGGAGGAAGACTGTATCGGTCGGACTGCCTAAGTCGATTGGCACGGGCACCCACACGTTCTGCCTGGTATCGAAGACAGCTACGTTTTGCGGAGAATCCTGCGTTCCATCGGTGTGGAGACGAATCACCTGCGCGGCTGCCACGCCCTGGCCGGTGGCGTTCGCGGTGAAAAGTCCGGGGGCCACGCTACCAATGACGAGAGGTGTCGCCACGGGCGTCTGGCCGGGATTGGCAACCATCAAGGTGCCTGCTCCCGGTGCGACCCCTGCGGGCACCAGAACGCTCGCCTGTGCCGACGACATGTAGAAGATCTGCGCCGCCCGCGTCACGCCGGCACCGTCAGTGATGCTCACGGTGCTTCCTCCCAGAGAATCGGCCGGCGGCGAGGCGTAGTTGGTAGCGGTCCCCAGACTCGATCCGAAGAGCGTCACGATTTCGTCGGGCGCCACATTGAGGGAGGAATACGACGCGGAGTTGGTCACAGCGAGCCGTGTCGCCGGGTCGGAGGTGCTGGCCAGGAAGCAGCCGTCTCCGGAATAGACGGCAATGATGGGGTCGGTGATTGCCGGCAGCGCGATGCTGGCGCTGGATGCGGTCAACGAAGCGGTCGCCAGCACGGCATTCGAGGCGGCGTTGACGAATTTGACGCTTCCGCTGGGCGTGCCGGCGCCTGGTGAGAGGACGGACACGGCGGCAGTGAGCGTCGATGCGGCTATCGTCAATACGGTGACCGTCTGTGCTTTGCCCACCACTTGCGACATGGGTGCCGACGTGGCGGGCGCCCAGTTGACATCGCCACTCCAGGCGGCAGTGATGGCATGCGTGCCGGGCGAGAGGTTACTCAGCGTGAGCGCGGCGGTGCCGCCGGAGAGGGATGCCGCGCCCAGAGAGGCCGTTCCTTCGGAGAACTGAACCTGGCCCGTCGGGGCTGCTCCGCTGGAAGGCGAATTCCATTGGGCGGTGAAGGTCACAGCCTGTCCGAAGACGGAGGACGTAGGATTGGAAGTCAACGCCAGCGTCGCCGTACTCTGGTTCACGACCTGCACCAGGCTGGCGGCAGCTGCGGGGAAACTGGCGTCTCCAACGTAGTTCGCCACCACAGTGTGACTGCCGATAGCCAGCGCAGCGGTGCTGAAACTCGCGCTTCCGCCAGCCAGCGAAACGGTTCCAATACTGGTTCCATCGGCTGATAGTTGCACAGTGCCGGTGGGCGTCGTGCCCGGGCCGGCATCATTCGTCACAGAAACGGTAAACGTGACGGCCTGGCCGGGTGTCGAAGGGTTGTGGTTGCTGGTCAGAATCACGTCGGCTTTGGCCGGCGTGACGGGCGCGGACGTGCTGGCGGCGAAGTTCGTGTCGCCCAAATAGGCCGCGGTGATGCTTCCGGACTGCGTGTTGCGCGCCAATGACGCAACGAAACTGCCGCCCTGCGGTTGTAGCGTCGCCGTGCCGATGACTGTACTGCCGTTCGAGAATTGCACAAGCCCCGTAGGGGTTCCGGCGCCTGGCGGTGGCACCGTTACAGTCGCGCTGAACGGTCCGCCATTGGCCGCTGTCAGAGTAGTAGTGGTGGGAGCCTTGGCGATGCTCAGGGCGAGCGGGGCGGAAGTCGCGTTGGCGTAGCTGGAGTCGCCGCTGTAGACCGCGGTGATGCTGTGATTGCCGGCGGCGAGCGCTGCGATCGTGCCGGCTGGCGCGGTGAGCGATGCCTGTCCCGAGGCGGACAACGGCGCCGTGCCAAGCGGGGATGTCCCGTCCGAGAACACCACTGTGCCGGACGGCGCGGGGCCGGAGGAGGCAGGCGCCACGGATGTGCTGATGGTGACCGGCGCGCCAAAGACCGGGGCCGTTGGCGTGTAGGCCAGCGTTATGTTTGAAGGCGCGAGTTTGGGGGGCTGGCCGACGGTCAACTGGATTGTAGTGCTCGCGGGGCCCGTGTTGAGGTCGCCGGAATAACTGGCAGTAATGGCGAAAGCCCCGGCTTGCGGAAAGCTGGTGCTGCAGCTTGCCGTGCCGTTCTGGCTGAGCACTCCGATGCAGCCTACGATTGCATTCGCTCCATTGCTGAAGGCCACGGTTCCGCTTCCGGCGGGCGAGGAGGTGGCGATCAAATTCACGGCTTGGCCCGCCGTGGGAGAGTCGGGGCTGACGGCTAACGTCAGCGTGGTTGCAGCTTTGGAAATCGTCACCGCCAGTGTCGGAGCGGTGGCGCTCAAGTAGTTGGCGTCCCCGTTGTAGACCGCCGTGATCGTGTGGGTGCCGGAGGCAAGCGCGGCGGCCGATGCCGATGGTGCCAGCAGGGTCGCGCGTCCGTCGCTCCCCAGCGTCAACGTCGCGAGCGTGGTCGGGCCATCGGAGAACGTGACCGTCCCGGTCGGATTGGGGACTCCCGTTGCGCCCAAGACGAGCGCTCCCAGCGTCAACACGGTGCCGTAAGCCGGCGAAGACGGCGATGAAGCCAGGTAGGCTCCCGGACTGCATTTACCGACCGTCAGTTGCAGAGATGCCGTGCCCGGGCTGAGGTTGGTATCGCCGCTGTACGACGCACCGATCGTCACCGTGCCGGTTTGGGGAAAGCTCGTGTTACAGACCGCCGCCCCGTTTTGGAGCGGCAGGCCGGTGCAACCCGCGAGGGGGCCGGATGCCGCACTGAAGTCGACCGTCCCTCCGGCAGTGGAGACTGAAACAGCGGCGGTGATCTTCACGGGCTGAGAGATCTGGGCCGGCGTGGACGAGAGAGTCACGACGGTCGGGGCTTTGCTGACCGCGACCGACACCGCGGCGGCAGAAGCCGCAAGGTAGTTGGAGTCACCGCCGTAAGAAGCGCCGATCGTGTGCGTTCCAGGAGTCAACGCGGGCACGGACCCGGAGGGCACCACCAGCGAAGCGTGGCCGTCCACGCCCAAAGCCGCCGTCCCCAGAGGGGCGCCTCCATCGGTAAAGGCCACCGTTCCCGACGGCGCGGTAACTCCCGGCGCACCGGTCACCGATGCGTTGAGCGTGACCGCCGCCCCGGCAGCCGCGCTTGTCGGGGAAGCCCCCAACGCGACCAAGGGGCTGCCCTTGCCGATCGCAAGCTGCAGGGAACCCTTGCTGGCAGCGGTATAGGTATCGCCCGCATAGCTGGCGTTGATGGTGATCGTTCCAACCTGCGCGAAAGTGGCGCCACAGACTGCGGCGCTGTTCTGCAGCGCAACTCCGGTACATCCGGCGACCGGAGTCGACCCATTGGCAAAGTCTACGGTCCCGCCCGGAGTGGCAGACCCCGCCGACGATACGGCGGCGGTGATCTTGACCGGTATGCCGATTTGGGCGGCCGGCGCGGTTACGACTGTGGTCGTGAGAGGCTTTCCGGTCATCACGACTGTCACCGGCAAAGCCTGGGATACCCCGTAATTGGCATCGCCGTTGTAGACGGCGCCGATGGTGTGGGTTCCGGGAGGGAGGGGTGGCAGTGTTCCCGACGGGACGACAAGGTGGACGGAAAAGTCACTGGCCAGGGGCAGGGTTGCCAGTGCCGTGTTGCCGTCCGAAATCGTTACCGTGCCGGTCGGCGCAGGCACGCCAGTGGCGCCGATCACAAGGGCTCCCAGGGTCACCGGCGCGCCGTTCGCGGGGTTGGACGGGTCGGCGGCCACGTAGATCCCCACGGCGCATTTCGCAACGGTCAACAGCAGCGACCCGCCGCTCTGGGCGGTGTAGACATCGCCGGAGTAAATCGTGCCGATCGAGTAAGAGCCGACCTGGGAGAAGTTGGTGTTGCAGATGGCCACGCCATTCTGGACCGGGAGTTGGGAGCAGCCGGCGATGGGACTGGTTCCGACCGCGAAGTCTACTGTCCCGCCCGGAATTCCGGCGCCCGGGGCTTGCACGATGACGGTCGCCCGGATGGCTACCGGCTGCGCGATCTGAGGAGGATTAGACGCCATCAGAACACTGGTGATCGCCCTGTTCACCGTCAGGTTGAGAGTGGACGACGTGGACGCCTGGAAGTTCTGATCACCGGAATAGGCGGCACTCACCGTGTGTGTCCCGGCCAGCGGATTCAGCACGACGGAAGCATTGTGGTTCGAATCCACCAACACGGGCGTGCCGGCCACGTTGTCGAGCGTGAATGTGATGGTCCCGGTGGGGTTGCCGCTGGTGGCACCGACAGTCGCGGTGTAAGTAATCGCCTGGCCTGAGTAATAGGTCTGCCCCGCCGGAAAAGGCGTCAGCGTAAGAGCCGTCGGCAGGGCGCTCGATCCAGCGGCCAGGGGAAGCGGAATCCCCAAGGCCCCGAGGGCGACACAGGCCGCGATTCCCAGGCAAGAGGAGTTTGCCATCTCTTATTCGTAATTTTGCCGGGGCGATTCTCTCAGGATTTTGAACGAAACCGGGCGGTGGGAGCCGGTATGATGAACTGAGGCGGTCCCGACGGCTGCCAATACCTCAGGAGGGTTAGCAATCGTGTTGCGTACGAAATGCGTGTGCTGGTTGTACCTGGCGTGTGTGCCGCTCTTGTCCGCCGATCAGGTGGTATTGAAGAACGGGGACACCATCACCGGAGCGATCGTCAAGAAAGACGGAGCGAAGCTTACCATTAAAAGCGAATTCCTGGGCGAAGTCAGCATGCCTTGGACCGCGGTGAAAAGCCTGAAATCCGATACCGATCTGACGGTCGTACTTCCGGGAGGAGAATCGGTATTGGGAAAAATCAACACGAGCGGCGACAAGTTGGAAGTGGTCACGTCGACGGCGACCAAATCCGCGCCGCTGGCGGATGTCGGCGCGGTCCGCAACGCCGCCGAGCAGCATACCTTCGAGCATCTGCAGCATCCGGGATTCCTGGAGTTGTGGACCGGAACCTACGATTTGGGACTCGGCCTGGCGCGGGGCAATGCCCATACCGAAACCCTCACCAATGCCTTTAACGCAACCCGCATTACCCGCAGGGACAAGATCACGGTGACGTTCAACGAGATCTATGCCACCGCGCGCGTCAACACCGCCCTGCCGAGCGGCGCCGAGATCTCCACCACCAACACCACGGCCAGCGCCGTCCGCGGCTCCTGGACCTACAATCGTGACATCACGCCGCGCTTCTTTATCAGCACTCTCAACGGCTACGAACACGATCGCTTTCAGGACCTGACCCTTCGATTCGTAGCGGGCGGAGGATTCGGAGTGAACGCCATCAAGACGGACAACACCAACCTCAGCTTTACCGGGGGCGGCGACTATGAACACGAGAGCTTCACCAACAATCTGAGCCGCAATTCGGGGGAGGCGAATTTCGGAGACGACTTCCTCCACAAGTTCACCAGCACCACCAACGTCACTCAGTCGTTTCGGTTCTTTCCCAATCTCACCTTCACGGGACAATACCGCGTGAACTTCGACGTCAGCATCGTGACCGCGGTGAAGAAGTGGCTGGGCTGGCACGTAACCGCGAGCGACCGCTTCATCAGCAACCCGGTCTTCGGGAACCAGCGCAACGATCTGCTGCTCTCCACCGGGTTCCGGTTGAGCTTTGCGAAGTAGCGGGCGGGGCTCTGTTCGAAGGCGCGCGAGCAAAGCCATTTCCAAGCGGGACCCTTCCAGAATGGAATAGTCGTGGTTTGGGACGGCAATCACCCGCGGCGCTTTCGCAGAGCGCGCGTCGGCGGCATCCTGAGGCCGCCCGGTTCGATTCGTTGTTACGAATCAGCGCGTCGCGACCAATAAAAAACACCGGAACGGAGTCAATCGACCCGCCAGCCTTGCTCGCCCATGCCTCCTCAAACGACAGCCCGGCTATGGATGCAATAATGTCGATTCTGTTCGGCTTGACACCAAGTTGCAGGATCTGATCTGGCTGAGCTAACTCTTCGGCGTCACCTGCGGGCTGGAAAAACCAAAGTCCCTGGTTGGTTTGACGACAAGCTAGCCAGATCCGGTCGAACCAGGAGATCGATGCCTGCTGTGGTTACTCAACTCTGTTGGCGTTGAGTAACTCGATAAACTCGCGCAAGTCCTTCCTGAGAAGCATCCGGGTGGACCCTTGCCCGCGGTTCCAGAACCATTGCTACCCGTTGCTCGGGGGTCATCGAAAGGTCCTCTTCGATGTCTGCGGCTTCGGCCTCCTCAACGCTGCCGAAATGGCGGATCACTTTTCCATACTGCACCCACGTCTATTGTGGGCGAGACCCTACGCCAGGTCGAATTTCTCCAGGTGGAGTTGGGCGTCGCTCTTGACCAGCACGGTCCGGCCAAGGATCTCTTCCAACTCCTGCAGGAAGGTGTTCTGGTTGGACTTCAGCACCCGGGCCACATCCGGCGACACGCGCAGCATGACGTCCTTGCCTTCCACTACTTTGGAAATCTTGTGCGCCTCCTGCAGGATTTCGCCAACAACGGTCTGCGCGCTCTTGACGTAGCCGGCCCCCTCGCAATACGGGCAGGGCGTACACAAGGTGCGCTCGAGGCTCTGCTTGACTCTCTTGCGGGTGATGGCGACCAGGCCGAAATCGTTGAATTGCAGAATCTTGTACGGCGCGCGGTCGGCCCGCATAGCCTCCTCCAGGGCCTGCATTACCTTCTGGCGATTCTTGCGCTCGTCCATGTCGATGAAGTCCACCACGATGATTCCGCCCAGGTCGCGGAGGCGGATCTGGCGAACGATCTCCTTGATGGCGTCGGTGTTGGTCTTGACGATGGTATCCTCGAGGCGGTTCGACTTGCCGACGAATTTGCCGGTATTCACGTCGATGGCCACCAGCGCTTCGGTCTGATTGATCACGATATAGCCGCCCGACTTCAGCCAGACTTTCGGCCGCAAAGCCTTTTCCAACTCGCTGGTGATGCTGAACTCCTCAAAGATCGGAGTGGAGCGGGTGTACATCTTGACCCGGTTGACGAGGAGCGGCTGGAAGCGCTGTACAAAGCGCAGGACGCTCTCGTAGGCTTCCTCGTTGTCCACCCAAATGCTCTTGAAGGCGGACGTCAACTGATCGCGGAGCACGCGCTCCACGACGTTCAGGTCGTGGTGAATGAGGAGCGGCGCGGGCCTCTTCTCGGCCTTCTGCCGCATGTCGAGCCACAGGTTGTAGAGGAACAACATGTCGGCCCGCAATTCCTCTTCGGTGCGGCCTTCGCCCGCGGTGCGCACGATGTACCCGCCCGAGATGCCGGTTCGGTTGGATTGCAGAACGCGCTTCAGACGCGAGCGCTCCTCGTCGCTCGGGATCTTGCGCGAGACGCCGATGTGATCGACGGTCGGCATATAGACCAGGAAGCGGCCGGGCAGCGCGATATGCGACGTGATGCGGGCGCCCTTCTGGCCGAGAGGTTCCTTGGCAATCTGAACGATGATTTCCTGTCCCTCTCGCAGAAGATCGCTGATGGAGGGAGACCCGGGCTTCTCCGGACGCGGTGCGGGAGCCTGCGCCGCCGGGGTGGAAGCCGTCCGCTCCTGGGCATTCCGCGACCCGGCGTCCTGCGCCGGGTTCGGCGCGGCAGGCTGCGGACCGCGCCCGGCTTCGCGATTGGCGTCCTGCATGGGGCCTCCGCGGCCGTCCCGTCCCCGCCGGCGCATGCGGCGGGAAACGCGGTGCAGAAAGCGGGGACCCTGCTCACGAAGAGTGGCCGTCAGGCTGGTGGGAATGCGGGCAGGCTCGGGCCCTTCCGGTTCGACAAGCGGCTCGCCTTCCTCGCTCGCCTCGGCTTCGGCGGCCTCCACGGGCTCGCCATCTTCGGCGGGCGCCTCGGCGGTGCCCGAAACCAGTTCGGACGCTTCGGGTTCGGCTGCGTCGTTGGGTACGACATCGACGTCTTCGGCGGTTTCCGCCGACTCGGCTTCGAGCGGCTCGGGTTCTGGCTCGGCCGTCGGAATTTCGCCGGTACCCGCAGCTTCGGCGCTGGCCTCCCGAACTTCCTCCAACGCCCCGGCGAGTTCGGGCTGCGGCTCCGCGGGTGGCTCGGCTACGATCTCGGAGACGAGCATCGGCATTTCAGCCACGGCGGGTGCCGGTTCGGATTCGGCCTCGGTCCTGGCTGGCAATATGGTTTCGAAAGCCGTCGCCGACACCGCGGTAAGGGCTTCTTCACGCAATTCCGTGGGTGGTGGTGCCGGCTCGTCGGCAGCTTCGGGTTCGTCCGTTGCAGCAGCCGCTTCCAGGTGACGGGCTTCTTCTTCGAATCCCACATCCTCGGGCTCGCCTCCATAACCCGCATCGGCCTGAGACTCCTCCGCTTCGTCCTCGGAGCCCGGCCTGGTGTATTTTGCCAGGGACTCGCCGGGGAGGACGAAGAAATCGTCGGGCTGTTCGCGCGGCGCTGAAGGCACGGGCGGGGCCTGACTCTCCGGAAAGGCCGGCCGCGCGGCTTCGCTTTCGGCCGAGCTTCGTCCTGCCGGCGAGTAGAACTTGGACTCGGGGAGGCTGCGCCCCCCGCCCTTCTGTCCCCTCCGCCGGCGCGAGCGCCGGCCCCTGCGGTCCCGATCGTCGCGCCGCTGTTCCTGGCTGGGAGCGGGAGGCGGCGCCGGCGCGGTGGCCGGCGGTGCCACGGCCTCGACCGGGGGCGTACTGACTTCCTGCGCGGCAGGGCGCGCTTCGGCAAGCTCTGCGTTCTCGGCGCCTGGGGCGCTCGGAGGCAGGGCGGCTGAGGGAACCGGCAGCGGGGGGCGTTCCAGCTTGAGGACTTTGTCCTCCACGCTGGTCACAATCTTGTCATATTCCTCGTTGTCCTCGAAGAAATCCGAGACATAGAGAAACGCGTCCCGATCCAAGCCGATATCCACAAACGCCGACTGCATGCCCGGAAGCACGCGCGTGACCCTGCCTTTGTGAATGCTGCCTGCGAGTGAATATTCGTTCTCGCGTTGATGATAGACTTCGACGACCTGATCGTCTTCGATAATCGCCACACGGGTTTCGTGGCGGTTCGCCGAAATCACTAACTCCTTGGACATCGACACCTCCAAAGGAGCGTGAAGAGAATACGTCTGTGGAAGGTAGGCGCCCTGCGTGGCTCTCGTGCTCCCGGTCCTGCCCGGGAACGTAAAACACAGCCGCTACAAGATCACGCTGGCCGAAGGCGGAGCTGCTTTCCTCAAACACCTCGGCCGGGAACCACTCCTTTTGCCGGGGAGAGCGCTTGCGCGCCACCATCCCCAGGGATCTCAACAGGCTCCCTAGAATCCCAAAATCATTTTGCGAGCAAACCGTTCCAGAGGAATTCTCCGAAGCCGCTGCCCGGCTAGTTCACAAACCTTCTGAGGCGGACGCTATTCACCAGCCCCAAAGCTAAAAAACTCGACCAGACACTCGAACCGCCAGCGCTCATGAAGGGAAGCGGAATGCCGGTCACGGGCATTATTCCGGCCACCATTCCCACATTCACCAGAATGTGGAACAGCATCAGGCCGGCCACCCCCATACAGATATACATACCTGCTCGATCGGGCGCTGTCTGCGCATTCTGGACGATGCGCATTACCATCAGAAAATACAGCGACAATACTACCACGACTCCCACAAAGCCGTGCTCCTCGGCGAAAGCCGAAAAGATAAAATCCTT
>Ga0335077_10009680_pt1 | contig 11972 bp, 6 predicted proteins | sample Lox_Sample_31_FD_207151 | JGI IMG/M metagenome (GOLD analysis project Ga0335077, IMG submission 207151) | Soil microbial communities from Loxahatchee National Wildlife Refuge, Florida, United States - Lox_Sample_3.1 | ecosystem: Environmental > Terrestrial > Soil > Wetlands | place: USA: Florida...
TGGACGCGCGACGCCCCGCCGAATCCGCTCCTCGGCGCGCGGAGGCAGTGGCGTGAGAATCCTATACGTCTCGCACTACTTCCCTCCGGAGATGGGGGCTCCCGCAGGTCGCGTGGCCGGACTGGGACGCGTGTGGGCCGCGGCGGGCCACGACGTTCACGTCCTCACCGGCTTTCCGCATCATCCCACGGGCCGAATTCACCCCGAGTATCGCCGCGCCTTCCGACGCGGGTTCCTGCGGGAGGAAGTGGACGGAATGCACGTCCATCGCACCTGGATTTTTCCCGCAGCCAATCGCGGCAAGATCCGCCGATCGCTGAACTACTCCTCGTTCATGGCCTCCGCCGTCCTGTTCGGCTCATTGCGGCTGCCCCGTCCGGACGTCATCGTGGCCACTTCTCCACAATTGCTCTGTGCGGCCGCGGGTCATCTTCTCGCCCGGCGTTTCCGCGTGCCCCTGGTCATGGAGGTCCGCGATCTCTGGCCGGAATCCCTCATTGCGGTGGGAGCCTCCGGCCGGCAGTCGCCTCTGGTGGCCGGGCTGGAGCGGATCGCCCGGGGCTTGTACGCCCGCTCCGCTCACATCGTCACCGTAACGGAATCGCAGCGCGACGTCATCGTGCGCATGGGCGTTCCCTCCAACCGCGTGAGCGTAGTGCCCAATGGTGTGGACCGCGCTTTCCTGGCCGCCGGTGCTTCGTTTTCGGATTCCTCCAAACCCTTGGCGAATGGGCGCTTCGTAGTCACCTACATCGGCACCCTCGGCATGGCCCATCATCTCGAGACCCTGCTCGAAGCCGCGGAGATTCTCCGCGACGATCCCCGCTTCCATTTCCGTCTGGTGGGAGAAGGCGCGCGCCGCAAGGCCCTGGAATCCCTGGCATGCTCTCGCCGGCTGGCCAACGTGGAATTCTGCGGCGAACAGCCCCGCGGCGAGGTGCCGCGGTGGATTGCGGAATCTTCCGCGTGCGCGGTCCTGCTTCGCCGCAACGACGTCTTCCGTACCGTGGTTCCCTCCAAGCTTCTCGAGATCATGGCCGTCGGTCGGCCGGTTCTTCTGGGCGTGGAGGGAGAGGCGCGGTCGCTCCTGGATCGTGCCGGGTCAGGAATAGCCATCGAGCCCGAAAACGCCGCCGAGCTCGCTGCCGCCATTCGCACGCTTGCTTCGGACCCGGAGCGATGCCGCCGGCATGCGGAGAACGGCGGCGCTTTTGTTCGTCGCGAATTTGTGCGCGAAAAGCTCGCGGAGCGCTATGCGGGGATCCTGGCCCGCCTCGTGGCCCCCGCTGATTTCGCCGTGGTTTCCGCACAGCAACCCTGCAGTCCACTTCCATCGGTAGAGGAGCGCGGATGAGAACCTACATCCTCATATTGGTAGTCTCCAGCACTCTCTCTTATCTGGTCACGCTCTGGCTCTCGCGCGTGGCGGCTGAGCGGGGATGGGCGCGCCGCGAGGATGAGCGCGGAGGCGCCGCCGGAGTTCCGCGCCTGGGCGGGCTCGCCATTTTTGTCGCCATTCTCGTCTCGCTGGCTGCCGCGCTGCTGCTCCGCAATATGGTCACCGACCGCCTCCTCGCCGTCGGCAAACTCGGCGTCGCTCTCACCTTTGCCTGCCTGGCTGTCTTCGCCCTCGGCCTGTACGACGATTTGAAAGGCGCGCGGCCCTGGCAGAAGCTGGCCGTGCAGACCTTCGCGGCCGTTGCGCTCTACTCCTTCGGCTTTCGCGTCGATATTCTGTCCAATCCCTTCACGCACACGCCGATTCATCTCGGCATTCTCGGACTCCCTCTCACCGTCCTTTGGCTCGCCGCGATTTCCAACGCGTTCAACCTGATCGACGGCCTGGACGGACTGGCCGCGGGCGTCGGGTTGTTCGCCGCCGTGTCCCTGTTCCTGCTGGCTGCCCTGGGCTCCAATGTTTTCGTCGCGGCGGTCGCCGCTTCCGTGGCCGGCGCCCTGCTGGGATTCCTCCCGCACAATTTTCATCCCGCCCGCATTTATCTGGGGGACTCCGGCAGCCTCACCGCCGGACTGGTGCTCGCTGCACTCTCCATCGTCAGCGAACAGAAGGGCCCCGTGATGGTCACCATGGCCATCCCGCTGCTCATCTTCGGCCTGCCACTTCTCGAAGTTGCCGTGACCACTTCGCGCAGACTGCTCAGCGGCCATCCGCTGTTCGGCCGCGACGAGGATCATCTCCATCACCGCCTTCTCAAAGTCGGTGTGGCCAAACGCATCGCCCTGCTGGTCCTTTACGGGCTGGCGGCTCTGTTTGCACTCAGTTCCATCCTGCTCGTGAACTACTCCGGTTCCGTCGCTCCCTTGATCGCCGTGCTCTGCGGCGCATTCGCCTGGATCGTCGTGAATCAGATGCGGTATCCGGAATTCACCGAGCTCGACGCCCATATCCGTCTGTCTCTCGCCAGCCAGCCCGCCGTTCTCCGCAATCAGATCGCCATCCGCAAAACGGCTGCCAGTTTCGAAAGCGCCGGCACGGCTCGCGAGGTGTGGGACTGCCTGTCCTCCCTTCTGGACCAGCTCGGCTTTGCGGAGGCACGCTGCGAGCTGCGAACCGCAGACGGGGACCTGGCGAACGAATTCATCTGGGAGGCCCTCTCCCCCGCCGTGACTGGCGCTGCTGCTTTGCGCACAGCGGGCTACCGCGCCGGCTCCATGTGGTCCATGGAGATTCCGGTGTACGGCGCCGGCGGCGCAAACGGAATCGTTCGTCTGGGCCATGCCTTCGATCGCCGCGCGCCTCTGTTTCGCATGCAGTCGCTGGTCGAGCTGATTTCGGAGCCATTCGCCGCCGCTTTGTTCGCCCGCGTGAATGATTCCCGAGTCCCCGTCCCCGCAGTGGAGCCCGCCCCTTTGGCGCCCGCGCAATTGAAGGCCGCGGCAGGTGTTCGCCGGTAATTCTCCCGGCTTGAAACGACTCCCGTCGTTCCGGTTTCAGCAGCTTCTCCTTCCATGAGCCAGCTCCTCTCCTATCTCGCCGCACAAGCGCGCACCCAGCCCGGCTCGACCCTCCGTTTTGTCGCCGGAGAACTCTGGCGTCGCGGCCGTGCACGGCTGCACCCCTCTCTGGCCGGCGATCTTTCCGAGCTGGACAGCCGCAGATTCCGCGATCTCGCGGGGTTTTTCGTTCCGTCCGTTCAGATCGGTCGCAAAAGCCCCTCGGCGGATCCCTGGATTGCGGCAACACTCGCTCGCTCTGGCCAGGCCTCGCGCGGTGAGTTCGAAATCTTCCGCGAATGGGCCGCCCTCGGCCTGCAGCCGGACTGGCACCACGACTGGCATTGCGGCCATCGCTGGCCTTTGGTTCCCGCCGGACGTCTTCGTGTTCTGGATGCTTCTCCGGGCGCCGATGTGAAGCGCCCCTGGGAGCTGGCACGATTTCATTTCGGGCTCGATCTCACCGCCGCCTCCGCGCTCACTGGCAGCCGGCACGGCATATCCACTTTTGCCGCGCTCGTTTCCCACTGGATCGAACACAACCCCTGGCCTCTCGGAATTCACTGGGCCATGCCCATGGAAGTGGCCATCCGCTCGATGAACTGGATCCAGGCGGCCATGCTGGCCAGTGCCGGGGGCCAATTGGACGATTCCTTTGCGCGCGAGATTTCGCGCAGCCTCTTCCTCCACGGGCGTCACCTCTGGGCCTATCGCGAATGGAACCCGGTGGCCCGCGCCAATCATTACCTGGCCTGTGTGGTTGCGTTGCTCTGGCTTGGCATGCTGTTTGAAGCCACGCCCGAGGGCCGCCAGTGGCTCGAATTCGGCCGCCGCGAACTCCTCTCGGAGATGGAGTCGCAAACCGGCCCTGATGGCGTGGTCCGCGAAGGTTCCAGCGGCTATCACGCGCTGGTTACCGAACTATTCCTATCCGCGGCCCTGCCCCTTGCCCGGCGGGAGGCGCGGGATGCCGGTCCTTCCGCCGGCGAGCCTACCAATGGCCGGCTCGCCTCCGCTATCGGGCGGGCCACCTCTGCTGCATTCGCCGCGCGCCTCCATCGCCTGTTCGATTTTCTCTCTGCCCTCTGCCAAGGCCGCCATGAACTCGCGGATCCGCCCATCTGGGGGGACGCGGACGACGGCCGCGTGCTCCCCTTCGGTGGCACCATCGTCCCGCCGGTCCGGGTACTTTCCGCCGTCGGCGATGCACTCGCAGACCGCGCGTATCCGTCAGGGTGCCCTGCTCTTGACGCTGAAGTCTTCTGGCGGTTTGGCCTGTCGCCGGATCACGGCGCGGAGCATCCCCTCCCCCGTCCTCACCGCTCGCAGGCGTTTCCACACGCTGGCTTTTATTTCTTTTCCGGTTCACGCATTCGGGGAAGCGTGCGCTGCGGCCCGCTCGGGGTGGGTGGCTGGGCAAATCATGCCCACAATGACCAGCTCAGCTTCGAATTTTCCTTGGACGGCCTGCCCATCCTCGTGGATCCCGGGCTCCCCTGCTATTCCACAGACCCTTCCGTCCGCAACCTTTTCCGCTCCACGCGCTATCACAACACCGTTGAAGTTGGCGGCGCAGAGCAGAACCGCTTCTGGCCTGCCCTCTTGTTCCGCATCGTGGACGATACCCGCAGCCAGACGCACGAATGGTCCGCCGCAGCCGGGGTTACCGCCTTCGCCGGTTCCCATTCCGGCTACGCACGTCTCCCGCAACGCGCCATTCTCCGCCGCGAACTTCGCCTCACCCCGGACGATACTCTCGCGGTACATGATGTTGTCGAGGTCTCCGGGCCTGCCCCGCTCGCGTGGTACTTTCATTTCGCGCCCGGCCTAACCCCTGAGCCTATGCCCATCACTCCATCGTCGCTTGCGGTTCCAGGCATGCAGCCCCATTCCGGCTGGCGCCTGGGCCCCGTCCATCTCGCCGTCTGGACCGCTCCTCCACCCCACGAACTCGCGGCGGAAACTAACATGGGCTGGGTCGCGCCGCACTTCGGCGCCAGGGTGGAAGCTCCCATTCTCGAATTTCGTGGAATCTTCGCGGGCCGCACGGAGTTGAAATTTATTTTCAGCCCAGCCGGCGCGGCCACCCTGTCGCCAGCCGGGGACCGATCGCAATGAGGCAGGTCGCCCAGAACCTTCGCAGCGGCGAGATCGCCGTCGCAGACGTCCCCGCCCCCGCTCTGCGCGGCCCCGGTGTTCTCATCGCCACCTCCTATTCGGTTCTGAGCCCCGGAACCGAGCGCGCCGCTGTCGAATTGGGCCGCTCGTCGCTCCTCGGAAAAGCCCTTCGCCGTCCCGATCAGGTTCGCAAAGTGCTCGACACTCTGCGCCGTGAAGGCGTTGCCGCCACTCTGCGCAAGGTTCGCGACCGCCTCGATGTCGACCGTCCCCTCGGTTATAGCGCCGCCGGAATCGTCCTCGAATCCCTCGATGCCCCCTTCGCTCCCGGTGACCGTGTGGCCTGTGCCGGCACGGACGCCGCCACCCACGCCGAAATCAATTTTGTCCCTCGCAACCTTTGTGCCCGCGTCCCCCAAGGGGTCCCGCTCGATGAAGCTGCGTTTGCCGCTCTCGGCGCCATTGCCCTGCACGGCTTGCGCCTGGGGGAGGTGGCGCTTGGCCAGGACGTCGCTGTCGTTGGTCTCGGCATGGTCGGCCTTCTGTTGGCGCAGGCGCTGCGCGCAGCCGGCTGCCGCGTCACCGGTTTCGACCTTCGCGCCGATCGTCTGGCCGCCGCCGCCCGTCTCGGCGTGGATCGTATCGCGGTCGCCTCTCCGGAAGCGCTCGCCGGTTCCCCCCAGGACATGCCGGGTTTCGACCGCGTATTTCTATGCGCCGCGTCTCGCTCCGCCGAGCCGGTAGAATTTGCAGTTCTTGCGGCGCGCGACCGCGCCCGCATCGTCGTTGTCGGCGACGTGCGCACCGATTTTCCCCGCAACGCCTGTTACGAAAAGGAGCTGAGCATCGTCTACGCCCGCTCCTACGGCCCGGGACGCTACGACCCTGCCTACGAAGAGCAGGGCCACGACTATCCCCGCGCCTACGTTCCCTGGACCGCGCAGCGCAATCTCGAATCCTTCCTCCACCTGCTCGCCACGCGCCGCATGGCCGTCGCTCCCCTTATCTCTCATCGCCTCCCCATCGCGGAAGCGGCCCGCGCCTACGAGATCGTCGCCGGCGGCGAGCCTTCGCTCGGAGTGGTCATCGAATATCCCGTGGTCGAGTCCGCTCGCCCATCCTCCATCGAGCTGCGTCCCCGCGAACCACGCCGGCCCGGCACTCTGGGCATCGGCTGGATAGGAGCCGGCAGCTACGCCGTCACCTCACTCCTTCCCCACCTCGCCGCGGACCACCGGATTCATATGTTGCAGGTATCGAACGCGCGGGGGCTGTCGGCCAAGCGCGTTGCGGATCAGTTTGCCTTCGCTTCCTGCACCACCGATCCGGGGGTCGTGCTCGCCGATGCTGGCTGCGATGCCGTTTTCATCGCCACCCGCCATGCCCTGCACGCCCGCCTGGTGGCCGCCGCGCTGCAGGCGGGCAAATCTGTTTACGTCGAAAAGCCGCTCTGCATCTCGCAGGATGAACTGGCCATCGTGGAAGACGCCTGGGCCCGCGATTCCCTGCCGCTCGTCGTGGGATTCAACCGCCGCTGGGCTCCGGCAACCTCCGCTCTCCGCGAGTTCTTCGCCGCGGACTCCCGCGAGCCGTTCAGCATCCGCTACACGGTCCGCGCCGGCGTTCTGCCTCCCTCGCACTGGCTCTCCGATCCGGCGGAAGGCGGGCGTATTGCCGGCGAGGTCTGCCATTTCGTCGATTGGTGCCTCTTCCTGTCCGCTGCGCCCGTCGATCGAGTGTTCGCCGGCCTTCGTGGCCGTGCGCCGGCCCAATCTCTCCACGCCACTCTCGAATTTTCAGGCGGCAGCCAGGCCTCCGTCATCTACGAGCAGTCGCCCGCCCACGGCCTGCCCAAGGAGCGCATCGAAATCTCCCGAGGCGGCCGCATCGCCATCCTCGAGGATTTCCGCGTGGTCACCTTCCACTCTCCCGAGGGCCGCAGGCGCCGCCTCTTTCACGGCAAGGGCCAGGCGGAAATGATCGCCGCTGTCGTCTCCGCGTTTCTTTCCGGCACTACTCCGCATCCTGTAGCCGGCGCGTTCGATTCCACTCGTGCCACGCTCAAACTCCTCGAGTCCGCCTCTTGCGGCCTTCCCCTTCCTCTCGATTCCGCCCGCTAATTTCCCCCTTCTGCTTCACCTGCCCGCCGCCTGTTAACCACCTTCCCGCCCCTGCATCCGCACCGCCTTTTCTCCCGGCCCCGATTCGGCGAGAATGGCTCGCGGTCGCTTTCATCGCTTCGGGACCCGGAAGGAGCACTGTGCGCATTTCCATCGTCGGCTGCGGCTACGTCGGACTCGTCACCGGCGGCTGTCTCGCGGCCATCGGCCACCACGTGATCTGTGTGGACAGCGATGCGGAGCGCGTCCGCTCCCTCGTGGCCGGCCACGTTCCCATCTACGAGCCCCACCTCGATGAGCTGATGCGCCGCTCCCGCTCCCAGGGCCGCATCGAGTTCACCGGCGATCTGCCCGCGGCCGTGGACCAGTCCGACGCCATTTTCATCTGCGTCGGCACGCCGCCCCTGGAAAACGGCGAAGCCGACCTTTCCTCCATCGACGCCGTCGCACGCGTCATCGCCGCAGAGGCGCGCGGCCCCAAGCTGGTCATCGAAAAAAGCACGGTCCCCGTGCGTACCGGAGAACAGCTCCGCCGCGCCCTCGAAGTCTACGGCCGCACCACCGCCGCCAGCTTCCAGGTTGTTTCCAACCCCGAATTCCTCCGCGAAGGCAGTTCGGTTTCCGACTTTCTTCATCCCGACCGCATTGTCGTGGGTGTGGATGATCCCTCCGCCGCGGAGAAAATGCGCGAAGTCTACCGCCCCATCCTCGAGCGCACCTTCTCCTGCCCCGCCCACAACGGTGCGTGTCCGCCAGGCCCGGCGCCCCATTTCGTCGTCACCACCATCAATTCCTCCGAGCTCATCAAACACGCCAGCAATTCCTTTCTGGCTCTCAAGATTTCCTACGCCAACCAGCTCGCCGACCTCTGCGAGAGTCTGGGTGCCGACGTCGAGGAAGTGACCCGCGCCGTGGGTATGGACCCGCGCATCGGCCCGCAGTTTCTGCGCGCCGGCATCGGATTCGGCGGCTTCTGCTTCCCGAAAGACATCCAGGCCTTTTACCGCCTGGCCGAACGCGCCGGCGTCGACTTCATGCTTCTCAAGGAAGCCGAGCGTATCAATAAATCCCGCATCGACCGGTTTATCGAGAAGGCCCGCCGTGCTTTGTGGGTGCTGAAGGGAAAACAGGTCGGGTTGCTCGGATTGACCTTCAAGGCCAATACGGACGACATTCGCTTCGCGCCCGCGCTGGAAATCCTGCGCCGCTTGCTTGCCGAGGGCGCTTCCGTCCGCGCCTACGACCCGCAGGGGATGAAGAAGACCCAGGTCGAGTTTCCCACCGTGACGTACTGCTCCGATCCTTACGAAGTGGCCTCGGGAGCCGATGCCGTACTCGTGCTCACCGAATGGCCAGAATTTTGCGACCTCGACTGGCCGCGCATCCACGGCATGATGGTCCGTCCGCTCGTGCTCGACGGCCGCAATTTGCTCGACCCCGGCCGCATGCGTCAGCTCGGCTTCGAATACCACTCGATCGGCCGGCCGGACTGACCTTCCCCCGGCTGTCGCCGGCGTGCCGCAATCCTCAGCGGCTCAGTTTTTCCTTTTCGAGCTGCGCGCGGAAGAATTCCAGCGTTCGCCGCAGGCCTTCTTCCAGCGCCACTTTCGGTTCCCACCCGAGCAGCGTCTTCGCCTTGGTTATGTCCGGGCAGCGCTGCTTCGGGTCATCCTGCGGCAGCGGTTCGAACACGATGGGGGAGGCCGAACCGGTGAGCGATTTCACGCGCTCTGCGAACTCCCGGATTGTGATTTCGTGCGGATTGCCGATGTTGGTGGGCAAGTGCTCGTCCGACTGCATCAGCCGGTAGATTCCCTCCATCAGATCGCTCACGTAGCAGAAGCTGCGCGTCTGCGAGCCCTCGCCGTACACCGTAATCGGCTGGCCGGTCAGGGCCTGGTAGATGAAATTCGGCAGGGCGCGCCCGTCGTTCAGCCTCATCCGCGGCCCGTAGGTGTTGAAGATCCGCACAATGCGCGTATCCAGCCCGTGCGCCCGGTGATACGCCATGGTCATCGCTTCCGCGTACCGCTTCGCCTCGTCATACACGCCTCGCGGCCCGATCGGATTCACGTTGCCCCAGTACGTTTCCGGTTGCGGTGATATCTGCGGGTCGCCGTAGCATTCCGAAGTGGACGCCAGCAGGAACTTCGCTCCCTTCGCCAGGGCCAGTCCCAGCGAGTTGTGCGTTCCCAGGGCGCCTACCTTCAACGTCTGGATCGGCAGCCGCGCGTAGTCCACCGGGCTGGCCGGCGAAGCGAAATGCAACACATAGTCCACCGGGCCCGCAACTTCGATGTACAGGCTGGCGTCGTGCCGCTGCACCCGGAAGCCCGGATTCGACGAAAGGTGCGCTATGTTCTGCTCCGCGCCGGTCACCAGATTGTCCACGCACAGCACGTCCCAACCGTTTTCCAGAAGCTTCTCGCACAGATGCGAGCCCAGAAAGCCGGCCCCTCCCGTCACCACTGCGCGCATCGATTCCCTCGGCTACGGAGTAATTTGGTTGCTTGATTCGGCCACAGCTCACACACCCGCTGCGCCGCTATTTCATAGTACCCCATTCCAAACTCCCGCTCCCGGAATGTCCGCGGTTTTCCTGCGATCCGGTATTCCGCTCTCCACTGGTTGTATTGGATGTGGATCAGAAGCTGGGCGCGCCCGTGGCCGCCGGCCGCGTTTCACCCGGTGAAATTCCCAATCGCATCCGTTCCAGATATCCCTGCCCCAGCGACATCAATCCCGTGTACGCGTATCCGCCCACGAACAGCAGCAGGAACGGCACCGTTGCGTAATTCTCGTTCTGGATCGAGTAGGCCACGGCACACGCGAAATAGATCCCCAGCGCCACCTCCACCCACGGCATCCAGCCGGATCGCTTCCGGTACGCTTTGGCGATCCAGTTTTCCCGCGCGTCCCCTTCAATGCGGTATTTCGGAGTGCGCACGAATTCCGATTGAATTCCCAGCAGCGCCTCGATCACCGCGATCGAATTTCGCACCCCGATCCCGATGCCCAGCGCCATCACATACGGCATGTAGAGGAGGCTCCGTGCCCACGTCTTCGGATACAGCTCCCGCTGCGACATCAGATAGAAACTGGATATCGAGCAGGTGGAGGCCAGAAACAGCGGCAAATCAATCACCAGAACCTGCAGCCACCCCTGGTAGAACCGCACGATCATCGCCGGCAGCAGCAGCGTGGAGAGCAGCATCATCAGCGGGTAGCTGATGTTCGCCGTCAGATGGAAGAATGCTTCGGCCTTCACGCGGAAGGAGACCGGCGCGCTCAGGATGCGGCGCAGGCTCTTCCGCGCCACCTGCGTCAGCCCTTTCGCCCAGCGCGCCTGCTGCGATTTGAACGAGTTCATTTCCACCGGCAGTTCGGAGGGGCACTCCACGTCCATCTTGTAGAGGAACTTCCAGCCCCGCAGCTGCGCCCGGTAGGAAAGGTCGGTGTCCTCGGTCAGCGTGTCGTGCTCCCATCCTCCCGCCTCTTCAATCGCTTTCCGCCGCCACACCCCCGCCGTCCCGTTGAAGTTGAAGAAGGTGCCCTCCCGGTAGCGCCCCCCGTGTTCCATCACAAAGTGCCCGTCCAGCAGGATCGCCTCCACCTCCGTCAGCGCCGAATAGTGCCGGTTGACGTACGTCCACCGCGTCTGGATCATTCCTATCTTCGGATTCTGGAAGTAGGGCATCGTGCGCTTCAGAAAATCCGCGTGCGGCTGGAAGTCGGCGTCGAAGATGGCGATGAATTCGCCCGCCGCCCTCTTCATTCCTTCTCCCAGTGCGCCCGCCTTGTATCCTTCGCGGTTCTCGCGGTGCAGGTACTGGATGTTCATTCCCATGGCCTGATACCGCTCCACGCACGCTCGCGCCACCTCCACCGTGTCATCGGTCGAATCGTCCAGCACCTGGATTTCCAGCTTTTCCCGCGGGTAATCCATCCGCGCCACCGATTCCACCAGCCGGTCCACCACGTACCGTTCGTTGAAGATGGGGAGCTGTATGGTAACCTTTGGCCACTCGGCGACTTCAGGCGGAGGACCTGGTTCCACGTGGCGGTGTTTGAAAAAATTGTAGACCAGCCAATACCGGTGGCTCCCGTACGCCGCCAGCACCACCAGCACCGCAAAATAGGGAAGCAGGATGGCCAGGTCGAACCCGTTCGTCTGGTACAGACCGCGGAACGTCTTGTCCGTCAGCCGCTGCCATACCGTGGAGAGCGGCCCCTGTGTCGCCGCCAGCACCACTCCCGAGCTGAAGAGTGAACTCACCGCCCGCCTCTTCCGCTGCCTCTCCGCAAAATTCTCACGGGTCTCATTCGCCGGTTCCCGTCGCCCTCGGTGGCGCCGTCGCCCTCGAACTGGCGTTCCTCATTCTCCGCCGGCTCAGCGACCTGAAGTGGCACGTCATCGAATCCATCGGCGTCGCCCTGGCGGCAGGCATTGTCTATCTCGTCTGCCTCTATCTCCTCGAACGTTCCGCCGAGCGCCGCGGCCTGCTCTGGTTCGTGCTCGCCGCCGCCCTCCTGTTTCGATGCACCCTCGTGCCTCTCGAACCCAGTCTTTCCGACGACCTCTACCGCTATCGCTGGGACGGCCTCATTCAGCGCTCCGGGTGGAATCCTTACGCCATCGCCCCGGAAGACCCGCGCTTGGTTGGCTTCCGCGACGCCTACTGGCCGCACGTCTCCAATCAGGAGATGCCCAACATCTACCCGCCCGCCACTGAACTCACGCTCCGTGCAACGGCGGCAGTTTCCTCACGCCTTCTCGCC
>Ga0335077_10009681_pt1 | contig 11972 bp, 12 predicted proteins | sample Lox_Sample_31_FD_207151 | JGI IMG/M metagenome (GOLD analysis project Ga0335077, IMG submission 207151) | Soil microbial communities from Loxahatchee National Wildlife Refuge, Florida, United States - Lox_Sample_3.1 | ecosystem: Environmental > Terrestrial > Soil > Wetlands | place: USA...
CCCTGTTGAACGAGCTCGCCCGCCGCCCCGCGATCACCGAGTTCGAGTTGACCCACGACCAGGGCGACACGGTGGTGTGGCGCCGTGCTTGACGGGCTCGACCGCCTCCGCCTCGACGAGGTGCGCGGGTTCGTGTTCGACGTCGACGGCACGCTCGCGCACCGCGGGCCCGACGGTCGCGCCCAGCCGCAGCCCGGTGCCGTCGAGGTGCTCGAGCGCATCCGCGCCTCAGGTCGGAAGCTCGTGCTGTTCACGAACGGCAGCCACGTCCGGTCGGAGACGATGGCGCGTGCACTGAGAGAGGACGGCCTGCCCATCGCCGACGATGAGATGCTGACGCCGGTCGACAGCGCGATCACCTACATCCGCCGGCGCCACCGCGACCGGCCCGCGCTGATCTTCGCCTCGGACGTTGTCCGTCAGTGGATGGCCGAGGCGGGGATTCCCGAGGCGACCGGCGAGGAGGCCGAGGTGGTGTTCGTCGCGCACGTCGATGAGGCCGACATCCCGTCGATGGAGCGCGCGGCGCGCGCGGTCGAGCGAGGCGCGCCGCTGCTGACCGGGAGCTGGGCCCGGGGCTACGCCGGCGCCAACGGGATCATCTTCAGCCGCGGGGCGATGGTGACCGCGGCGATCGCCAAGGTCACCGCGAAGCGACCGAAGATCGTCGGCAAGCCGTCCCGGGCCGCCGTCGAAGAGATCCGGACCCGGCTCAACCTCCCCACCGACGAGATCGCCGTGATCGGCGACGACGTCGGCATGGACATCGCGCTCGGCCGCATGGGCGGCTCGCGCACCGTGCTCGTCCGCAGCGGCATCACCGGCGCCACGCCGCTCGACAAGCTGCCGGAGAGCCGGCGACCCCACGCGGTCATCGACCGCGTGGCGGATCTGCTGGACGTTCTGGGGTAAGGGGCCTCGCTCCGCTCGGCGTCCGTGGGGCCGGGTTCCCCGTCCGGACGGGTCGCATGCCCCGAGAGGTCGCCAGTTCCCCGCGGCTACCCGCACCGCCGTAATCTGAAAGGCTGAGCGCCATGGCGACGACCGAGCAGCTGCCACCCGCCGTCATCCTCGAGCAGGCCGGGCTGACCGTCGAGGCGCTGTACGACGAGCTTACGGATCGCTGCACGCGGCCGGTGCGGCTCGAAGACCTCGTCTACGACGCGGCCGACCGCGTCCCCGGGCTGGTCCCGACGCGCGCCGAGATGGAGGTCGAGCGGACGCGCAAGCTGGCCGACAAGCAGGGGCTCGAGCTCGCGCAGGGGTTGCTGCTCGCCGAGATCCTCGCGATTCCCCGCACCGGGCGCCACCTCGTCGAGTCGATGCTCCACCCCACTGGGCTCGCGCTCGAGCATCTGAACGAGCTCCGCAGCAACGGCAACGTCGACCTCGGCCACGCCCGCGTCACCCGGCGCGGCCGCGCCGCCGTGCTCGAGCTGTGCAACCCGCGCCATCTGAACGCCGAGGATGGAAACACGCTGGCCGAGACCGAGGCCGCCGTCGACCTCGTCCTCCTCGACCCCGAGATCGAGGTCGGCGTGTTCCGCGGCGGCGTCGTCGACCACCCCCGCTACGTCGGCGAGCGGCCCTTCGGCGCTGGGATCAACCTCACCCTTCTCTACCAGGGGCGGATCGACTTCCTGTTCTACGTCGTGCGCGACATGGGCTACGTCAACAAGCTCTACCGCGGCCTCGCCGGACCGCACGCCATCGAGAAGCTGTGGATCGCGGCCGTCGAGAAGTTCGCGATCGGCGGCGCGTGCCAGCTCACGCACGTGATGGACCACGTGATCGCCGTCCGGGGCGTGCGCCTGTACCTGCCTGCCCGCAAGGAGGGGATCATCCCGGGCGCATCCAACCTGCGGCTGCCCCGATTCGTCGGTGACCGCGCCGCGCGCCAGGCGATCCTGTCGGGTCGCGAGTGGACCGCCGGCGACCCCGACGCCGACCTCATCTGTGACGAGGTCGTGGAGCAAAACGAGATCGAGGATGCGATCGACAACCGGATCGAGGCGCTCACGAGCTCCGGACTCGTCAACGCGTCGGCCAACCGCGCCGCGATGCGCGTGGGCGCTGAGCCGGTCGACCTCTTCCGCGAGTACATGGCCACCTACGCCCGCGAGCAGGCCTACTGCCATCTCAGCCCCGCGCTCGTCCGCAACCTCGAGGAGCACTGGAACGCTGACCGCCGCAGCGTCTGAGTCGGGGATGTGGGACGCCGCGGCCGAGACGATGCCGCGCGAGCAGCTCGCCGAGCTCCAGCTCGGGCGCCTGCACACCACCATTGACCGCGTCCTCGACAACCAGCCGCTCGGTGCGGAGCGACTGCGGCGAGCCGGCATCGCCGGCGCCGGCGACGTCAGCTCGCTCGACGACCTCGCCGGCGTGCCATTCGCCCACAAGAGCGACCTGCGCGAGCACTATCCGTTCGGGCTACTGGCCGTGCCGCGCGAGGAGATCGTCCGCGTTCATGCCTCGAGCGGAACCCACGGCAGGCCGACGGTCGTCGGCTACACGCGCGCCGACCTCGAGATCTGGACCGAGCTGATGGCACGCTCGATGATGATGGCGGGCGTCCGCCCGGGGATGCTGATCCACAACGCCAACGGTTACGGGCTGTTCACGGGCGGCCTCGGCTTCCACCAGGGCGGCGAGCGGATCGGCGCCACCGTCGTCCCGGTGTCGGGCGGCCAGACCGCCCGCCAGGCGATGCTGGCGCGCGACCTCGCCGCCCAGGTCCTGGTCGCGACTCCCTCGTACTCGCTCGTCATCGCGCAGGCCATGCAGGACGCGGGAATCGCCCCCGACGACAACCACCTCGAGCTCGGGCTGTTCGGCGGCGAGCCCTGGACCGAGGGGCTCAGGAGCAAGATCGACACGGCGCTCGGGATCAAGGCGATCAACTTCTACGGGCTGTCGGAGATGTGCGGCCCGGGCGTCGCAACCGAGTGCCTGACCGCCCGGGACGGGCTCCACGTCCAGGAGGACCACTTCCTGGTCGAGGTCGTCGATCCGGTGCACGGCACCCCGGTACCCGAGGGGAGCGACGGCGAGCTCGTGTTCACGACGCTGACCAAGGAGGCGCTGCCGCTGATCCGCTACCGGACCGGCGACCTGGGCGCGATCACGATCGAGCCGTGCGCCTGCGGGCGGACGACCGCGCGCCTGATCCGGCTCGGCGGCCGCCAGGACGACATGATGATCATCCGCGGCGTCAACCTGTACCCCTCGCACATCGAGCAGATCCTGCTGACGGTCGATGGGGTAGGGCCGCATTACCAGCTCATCCTCGAGCGCCCCGGACCGATGGACGAGCTGACGCTCGAGTGCGAGCCGAGCGCGCCCGATGGCGATCCCAGCAGCTTGCGGCAAACCCTCGAAAAAAATCTCAAAGAAGGCACCGGCGTGCGGATCACCGTCTCGGTGCTGGAGCCCGGGTCCGTGCCCCGCAGCGAGGGCAAGGCCGTCCGGGTCGTCGATCGCCGCTAAAGCGACACAGGCTCGCCGCGCACGGCGGCCTGCCGGACGTCGCTCGGGGTCACTCCGAACGTGCGCTTGAACACGCGCGAGAAATGCGCGGCGTCGCAGAACCCCCAGCGGAAGGCGATGTCGGTGACCGATCCTCCGTTCGGGCGCTCCAGGTCCTCGAGGCAGCGGGCCAGCCGCTCTGAGCGAACGAGCCCCGCCACCGACGCATCGACGTCCTCGAACAGGGCGTGCAGCGCGCGAACCGAGATCGAGTAGGCTCGCGCGATCGACGCCGGCCCGAGGTCGGGGTCCTGCAGATGGGTGCGCGCGTAGCGCCGGATCTCGGCGCGCATCGCCTCGCGCGCGGCGGCGCGGCTCGTCGGGACGCTCGGCTCGACTGCGGCGCGCAGAAGCTCGAGCGCGGCGTTCGCGGCCGCCATCCCGGCCGCCGGCTCGAGGTTCGGCTGTTCGAGCGCCAGCGCGTTCATGTACCGGACGAGCAGCCGGGCGGGGCCGTTGTCGTCGAGCGGCGGGAGCGCCCGCAACTCGGCCAGCCGCGGGCACACGGCGAGCACCCGCTGGCGCGGAAAGATCAGCGTTCGCTTGTGGAACGCCTCGACGATCTCGACGTCGGTCGGCTGCAGCCCATCCCACAGCACGACGTCGCCGGGTGACAGCGCCAGCCCCCGTGCGCCCTCACTCACGGTCTCGATTCCCTTGCACACGAGTTGGAATCCGAGGATGTCCTCGTGCTTGGCCTCGGGGCTCATCACCGCGCGGCTCCGGTGGCCGAGGAACGGCGAAGCCGCGCAGTCGACGAGCATGAGGTCGCCGATCAGTCGGCGGGTCACCGTGCCGCGGAACTCGACAGGGGTGCGTTCGGTGGCGTGAACGTCGAACGCGAGGTGGGTCGTGGCCAGGATCTCCGACCACGACTCGAGGCGCTGCTTGATGTCGTCTCCGGTTACCCGCCAGCGTTCTGGTTCGCGAACCGCCGGCCCTGACGCCACATCCGTTGCAACCGCCAAGCCAGTGTCCTCTCCGTCAATCTCCCTCTCGGACCTCGGTCCTACCGTGTATGGTACCGCCAGGCTACGGCGCCGTAGCACGCTCGCTCGCGAGCGCCACGAACGCGTCGAGCGCGGCCGGGTCGAGCAACGAGTCGCGGCTCGCGACCCGATCGGAGGACTCGCCGCGTAGGATCCGCTTTACCGGCGCCTCGAGCTTCTTGCCGGTCAGGGTTCGCGGGATCGCGGGGACGGAGACGATCCGATCCGGCACGTGTCGCGGCGACAGCTCGTTCCGCAGCGCGCCCGCGATCCGGTCGCGCAACGCGTCGTCGAGCTCCGCATCCTCGGCTGGAACCACGAACAGCAGGAGCTCGCCGGCGCCGCCGCCGGCGTCCTCGAGGTGCACCACGAGCGCGTCCGTGACCTCGGGGACGTCCTCGACGACGGAGTAGAACTCGCCGGTGCCGAGGCGGACGCCGCCGCGGTTCAGCGTGGCATCGGAGCGGCCGGTGATGATGCAGCTGCCGCGCTCGGTGAACTTGATCCAGTCGCCCTGGCGCCAGATCCCGGGGTAGACGTTGAAGTACGAGGAGCGGTAGCGCTCGCCGGTCTCGTCCCCCCAGAACGCCACCGGCATCGACGGCAAAGGCTTGGTGATCACGAACTCCCCGAGCTCGCCGATCACTTCGTTGCCGTCGGCGTCGAAGGCGTGCGCGTCGACGCCCAGGCACGCCCCGGTGATCTCGCCCTCGTACACCGGCTGGGCGAAGCTGCCCGACACGAGCCCCGTGCACACGTCGGTGCCACCGGAGCCGTTGTTGAGCAGCATGTCGGGCCCGAGTTGCTCGTAGGCATAGAGGTAGCCCTCCGGGGGAAGCGGCGACCCCGCGGTGCACAGCATCCGGATGCTCGAGAGGTCGCACTCGCGCCCGGGGTCGATCCCGGCCTTGCGGCACGCCATCAGATACGCGGGCGCGACGCCCATGACGGTCGGCCGGAGCTCCTCGGCCAGGCGCCACTGCTCGAGCAGGTCGGGCCACGCCGGGTCGCCGTCGAGCATCACGATCGAGGAGCGCAGCTGGAGCCCGGCGACGAGCGCGTTCCACATCATCCACGCCGTGGTCGAGAACCACAACAGGCGGCCGCCGGGCTTCAGATCCCAGCCGAGACCGAGGTTCTTGCGGTGCTCGATCAGCTGGCCGCCGTGGCCGTGGACGATCGGCTTTGGCAGCCCGGTCGTGCCCGATGAGAACAGGACGTAGATCGGGTGGTCGAACGCGACCTGCTCGAACTCGAGTGGCGCGCTCTCGGCGGTCAGCTCCTCCCACGGGACTGAGTCCGGGATCCGCGCCTCTCCGAACGGCACGCCGACCACGTGCTCGATCGACGGGATCCGCCCCCGGATCGTCTCGACCTCCGCGCGCCGGTCGATGTAGCGGTTGCGGAAACCGTATCCGCCGACGGCCAGGAGCACACGCGGCTCGATCTGCGCGAACCGGTCGACGACGCTTCGGGCGCCGAACTCGGGCGCGCACGTTGCCCAGATCGCACCGAGACTCGCGGTCGCGATGAAGGCGATCAGGGTCTCGGGGATGTTCGGCATGTACGCCACCACGCGATCGCCGCGCTCCACTCCGAGCCGCTGAAGCCCCGCCCGCACGCGGCCGGCCTGCTCGATCAGCTCGGCGAACGTCAGCTCTCTGGGGTCGCGCGTCTGCGACCGGGCAACGACCGCCACGCGGTCGCGGTCCTCCTCAAGACCGATCAGGTGCTCGGCGTAGTTGGGGTGTGCGCCGGTGAACCATTTCGCGCCCGGCATCGTCGGGTCGGCCAGGACGCGGTCGTACGGCGTCGACCGAATCTCGTAGAACTCCCACAGATCGCCCCAGAAGCCCTCGAGATCGTCCACCGACCAGCGATACAAGCCGTCGAAGTCCCTGAAATCGCGGCCGCGATGATCGCGCAGCCAGTTCATGAAGCGGCCGATCTCCGTCGTTTCCCGCCAGTCCGCGGGCGGCGTCCAAAGGATGTCCCCGATCATGGAGTCGCCGGCAGCTTACCTGCGGGCGACTCAAGCGGCTTGTCAATCAGATGCAGCCGTCGCCGTCGCTCGGGCCGCCGTGGTTGTCGGCATCGTCGTCGCCGCCGCCGTTCTGGGGGATGCAGCTGGCGCTGGACGACGGGCTGGTGTGGGTGGTTGTGGCCGGCGGCGGGGGTGGCGGGGCCGAGTGCGTCGTCGTTGGCGGGGGCGGCGGTGGTGCGGCGTGCGTGGTCGTCGTCGGCGGTGGCGCGGCGTGGGTGGTCATCGTGCTGGTGGTCGCCGGCGGCGGAGCGGCCGTCGTCGTGTGAGTCGTCGCCACGGCCGCGTGGGCGTGCGCATGCGACTTGTGCTTGGGCTTCGCGGGCGGCTTGGCGGCCGTCGTCATGCTGGTCGAGGTCGTGGAGGAGGTCGCGGTCGTGCTGGTCGCTGCGGGCGCGCTCGCGCTCTGGGTCGTGGTCGAAGAGGCCGCCCCGCAGGCGCTCACGAACAGCGCAAGCAGGATGGCGGCCGCCGGAATGCGGATTAGTTTCATGACGATCTCCCTGAACCCCCCGGTTATTTTCTGGCTTGTTCTCTGAGGACGCCGCGCGGCGCCGGTTGCTTCCCGAGGCGCCGCCACGGATCTGAACAAGCGGTGAATGCGCCACCAACCTGGTCGATTCGACGCTTCGACGCTGCGACAATCCGGTTCATGGAGGACCATGTCCGGGGCTCGGTGCTCGTGGTCGACGATGAGCCCACGATCGCCGAGGTCGTCGCCCGCTATCTGAACCGTGCGGGCTACGCCACCCGGGTCGCCGCCAACGGGCGCGAGGCGCTTGACGTCGCCGCCAGCCAGCGCCCCGACCTCGTCGTGCTCGACCTCATGCTCCCGGGAATCGACGGGCTCGAGGTCATGCGCCGGCTGCGCGACCAGGATCGCGACCGGGTGCCGGTCATTCTCTTGACCGCCAAGGGCGAGGAGTCCGATCGGGTGATCGGGCTGCGGCTGGGCGCTGACGACTACGTGGTCAAACCGTTCTCGCCCGCGGAGCTCGTCGCCCGGGTTGACGCCGTGCTGCGGCGGTTCGACACCTCCAAGACCCAGGAGGCCGCGATCGAGCTCAGCGACATGACAATCGACCCCACCGCCAGGCAGGTGTTCGTGCGGGGCGAGGAGGTCCAGCTCACCCACCGGGAGTTCGACGTGCTCCTGTACCTCGCGCGCCACCCCGGTCAGGCGTTCTCGCGCAACCAGTTGATGGACGCGGTGTGGCAGTACTCGTTCTACACCGACACGTCGACCGTCACCGTCCACATCCGCCGCCTGCGCTCGAAGATAGAGGCCGATCCCGCCCAGCCGCAACACATCCAGACCGTGTGGGGGGTCGGGTACCGGTTCCAGCCGTGAGCGCGCGCAAGCTGTCCGCCTGGGCCAGGGCGCGCGCCGGGTCGCTCCCACGCCAGTTTGCGCTCGTGGTCGCGATCGTCGTGGCGCCGGTGCTGGTGGCGCTCGCGGTCGTCGGATCGCTGATGGTCGTCTCCGTCCCGAACGCCGAGCTGTTGGCGGCGATCGTGGTCGCCGCCGGGCTCGTCGCGATCGTCGCGGCGCGCATCTTCGCCGGCAGCATCCTCCGCGACGTAAACGCCATCCGCGACGGGCTGATGGCGGTCGGCCGCGGTCGTCGCGATGTCCAGATCGAGACCTCCGCCCACGACGAGCTGGCCGAGCTGGCGGTGGCCGCGAACGCGATGATCACCCAGCTTCGGGATGAGGAAGCAGCCCGCGATCAGTCCGACGCCGCCCGCCGCGACCTGATCGCCGCGGTCTCGCACGACCTGCGCACGCCGATCACCTCGCTGCGGCTGCTCGCCGAGGCGATCGGTGACGACATCGTCGAGGACCCCGAGACGCGCCGCGGCTACCTGCGCCGGATGACCACCCACATCGACGCGCTGAGCGTGCTGATCGATGACCTGTTCGAGCTCTCGCGGCTCGAGGCCGGCGACATCAGCTGGTCGATCGAGCAGGTGCCGTTGCAGGAGCTCGTCGGCGAGACCGTCGAGGCGATGCGGGTGCAGGCCGAGGCCAAGGGCGTCGCCGTCCTCGCCGAGGTTCCCGACAGCCTGTGTCCCGCCCAGGCCAATCCCGAGAAGCTCCAGCGCGTGCTGTTCAACCTGATCCAGAACGCGATCCGTCACACGCCGGCGGACGGCAGCGTGGTCGTGCGCGCCGGACCGGTCGGGGCCGGGATCGAGTTCGAGATCGCCGACACCGGCGACGGGATCCGCCTCGAGGAGCGCGAGCGGGTATTCACCGCGTTTTACCGCGGCGGCACCGACGCCGCGCGTACGCATCCCGGCGCCGGGCTCGGGCTGGCGGTCTCGCGCGCGATCGTCGAGGCGCACGGCGGACGGATCTGGCTCGCCGACACCGCGATCGGCACCCGCGTGCGCTTCACGCTTCCCGCCGCCACCTAGTTCCGCGGCGCGGGTGGGGCGGCGCCTGGAGCGCGCCGGGAAGGACTCCGGCCCGACCGGAGTCCTTGAAAACCGAGGGCGCACTCACAATGACCGCCACCGACCACGCGCTACTACGGGCCACCGCCGCGGCATCCGGGCCGGCTCGCCGGCTCGACCCCAACCACCTCGGCGACCACCTCGACCGGCTCTACCGCGCGGCATGGGCGCTGTGCGGCTCGCGCGAGGATGCGGAGGACCTCGTCCAGGACACGTACGCGCGCGTGCTCCAGAAGCCCCGCATGCTTCGGTCCGAAGAGGACTTCGGCTACCTCCTGCGCGTGCTGCGCAATACCTACTTCTCGCGGCTGCGCGCGGCCGCGCGCCGGCCCAAGCCCGACCCACTGCCCGAGGAGCTCGACCGCGTCGAGGATCGGTCGGCGGCCGCGCCCGAGACCGCGCTCAACACGTCCGAGCTGTACGCGCTGATCGCCGCCCTCCCCGACCCGTTCCGCGAAGCGCTCGTCGCGATCGATGTCGTCGGGTTGTCCTACCGCGAGGCGGCACGCGCGCTCCGCGTTCGCGAGGCGACGATCACGACGCGGCTCTACCGCGCCCGGCAGCGCCTCGCCCACTCGCTCAGAGACGACCAAGGTCCGGCACCGACCGGCACCCCCGGCTAGGCCGCGATGTTCCGCCGTCGCCGCCACCGTCGCGCGATCGAGCGCGATCTCGCCCGCCTAGCCGACGGCTCGCTGGACCCTGACCGGCGCGAGCGCGTCAAGCGGACGGTCGCCGACTCATACGAGCTCCAGGGCCGCCTGAGCGACCAGCGCCGGGCGGTCGCCGCCATGCGCGCGCTGGCCACAGAGCGCGCGCCGCTTGGGCTGCGGCTGCGCCGGCGTGCGCTGGCCGATCGTTCCCACACTCGCTCGGCGATGGTCGGGCTAGGACTCGCCGGCGGCCTGGCGGCGCTGGCGCTGATGCTCGGCTCCCTCGGGGGGGCCCAAGGGGTTCTGACCGTCGCCGACGCGGCCACGATCGCCGTGCGCCCGGCGACCACCGTCGTGGCCGAACCGCGCGACGACGCCGCCACGCTTCCCCGGATCAACGCGGCAGGGCTCCCGTTCCCGTACTGGGAGGACCGCTTCGGCTGGGTCGCCACCGGTGTTCGTAGCGACGACGTCGGCGGCCGACGGCTGACGACGGTCTTCTACCGCAGCCACGGCCGCGAGATCGCCTACACGATCGTCCCCGGCGCCTCGCTTCCCGCGGTCGCGGGCGCGCGCACGACCGAGCGGGACGGGGTCGTGATCCGCTCCTTCCTGGACCGCGGGCGGTTGGTCGTCACGTGGGAGCGCCGTGGGCACACGTGCGTCCTCTCGGGGACGGGCGTGTCGGCCGGCGCGCTCTCAAAGCTCGCGGCGTGGCGAGGCCACGGCGCGATTCCCTACTGATCACTCGTCCAGATATGGCCCGAGCAGCGACACGTCGGCCTCGCCGAGGCGGTCGCTCGCGGTCTTGCGCTGATGCCAGAACGGATAGATCAGCGGCGGCCGGCTGACTTTCTCGAGGCGCGCGATCTCGTCGGCTGACAGCGAAAGCGAGGCCGCGGCCAGGTTGTCCGCGAGCTGCTCGTCGGTGCGCGCCCCGACGATCACGCTCGTGATTCCCGGCCGCCCGAGCAGCCAGGCCAGCGCGACCCGCGCCGGCGACACTCCGCGAGCCTCGGCGATCTCGACGAGGACGTCAACAGTGTCGTAAAGCTTGTCCTCGTCATAGACCGGCGGCTCGTCCCAGTCGGACGCCCGCCGAGACCCGGCCGGCGCATCCTCGCCGCGCCGGTACTTGCCCGAGAGCAGCCCGCCCGCGAGCGGGCTCCAGATCAGCAACCCGAGGCCCTGATCGATGGCCGAGGGCACGATCTCGTACTCGGCCGTGCGCTCCTGCAGCGACAGGTAGACCTGCTGGCTGACGAACCGCGGCAGGCCCGCCCGGTCCGCGATCCCGAGCGCCTTCATCACCTGCCAGCCGGCGAAGTTGGAGCACCCGACATAGCGGACCTTGCCGCTGCGCACGAGGTGGTCGAGCGCCTCGAGCGTCTCCTCGAGCGGAGTCTGTCCGTCCCATTCGTGGACCTGATAGAGGTCGATGTGATCCGTCCGGAGCCGGCGCAGGCTCGCCTCGCAGCCCCGGATCAGGTGATGGCGCGACAGGCCGGCATCGTTCGGGCCGGGGCCCATCGGGAACCGGAGCTTGGTTGCGAGCAGGACCTCGTCGCGCCGGGAGCCCAGCGCCTGACCGACGATCTCCTCGGCGGCGCCTCCGGAATACACGTCGGCGGTGTCGATCAGGTTCACGCCGGCGTCGATCGCCATCTCGATCTGGCGGCGCGCGCCGTCCACGTCGGTGGCGCCGACTCCGGCGAACTCGCCGCGGCCACCGAACGTCATCGTGCCCATCGTCAGCCGCGAGATGCGTAGCCCCGAGCGTCCAAGCTGGCGGTACTCCATCACGGCTCGAGCACGATCTTCCCGCGCGTGTGGCGCCGGTCGAGCTCCCGGTAGGCGTCGCGGACGTCCGCGAGCGGATACACCTTGGCGATCGGAACCTCGAGCTTGCCCTCGTCGATGAGCTGCGCGAGTTCGGCGAGCACGTCGGCGCTGGCGGCGGCCGCCGTTCCCTCGATCTTGGTCCCGTACCGCTGCCCAGCGTCCCAGTCGATGATCGTGTCGATCCGCTCCGGCGCGACGCCGAGCTCCTCAACCGCGAGCTGCACGTACCCGCCGCCGAACGTGTCGATGAACTCGTCGACGCGGCCGTCGGTGACCTCGCGGATGCGGTCTACGACGCCGTCGCCGTAGGCGACGGGTATCGCGCCGTGCTCGAGCAACCACTGGTGATTGCTCTCGCCGGCCAGTCCGATCACCGTGGCACCGGCAAGCACCGCGAGCTGGATGGTCAGCGAGCCGACGCCGCCGGCGGCCCCGGACACCACGACCGTGTCGCCGGAG
>Ga0335077_10009682_pt1 | contig 11970 bp, 7 predicted proteins | sample Lox_Sample_31_FD_207151 | JGI IMG/M metagenome (GOLD analysis project Ga0335077, IMG submission 207151) | Soil microbial communities from Loxahatchee National Wildlife Refuge, Florida, United States - Lox_Sample_3.1 | ecosystem: Environmental > Terrestrial > Soil > Wetlands | place: USA: Florida...
TTAGGTCAAGTACGGCAACGGATACGTTCTGCTCCCGGAGACGGGCCGCGGTACGCACCATGAGGGAAGATTTCCCCATTTGCCGGGCCGTGAGCACGTAACAAATCTCACCCTGTTGCAGACTCTTGTACAGGCGTTCGTCAGCTTCTCGGGCCACATAGCAGGCTGCATCGCGGCGCAACGTACCGCCAATGACATAAAAGCTCTCAGCCGCGGAGGCGGATTGCGTGCTGCTCATAAGAGGTGTCGCAACAGATAGATTTCGTAGAGCCGACAGCGAGCGCGCATGAGTCGGGCAGATTGGCCGGTTACCACTCCCGAACTCCGGAGCCGGTAGAAAAGTTCGGGGCTTGAAGCCGGCGTGCCCGCGAGCACTCCTTTCATGGCATCGCAAAGGTTCTGATCCTGGGCGAGAGAGACAAGGATACGTCGCAGATGATCGCCGAATGGGCCCTCATCGTGGGCGGCTTTGCTTTCGAATTGGCTGAAGCTCAGCTTGCGCGAGGTCAATTCGTGCAGACCACGCCGAGTCAAGTAGGGCTGTCCACCCAGCAACGCGTGGAACTGCACCAGCTCTCTGGGATCTTTCAAAGGAGAACCGTAGCGGGCGTTAAGCTCCGCCACCTGCTCCAGGGTGAAATCGGCAAGCGTCAATCGTGTCCCAACGTTGAATGGGGACTGGTTCATGTCGGTGATAAACAGATGGGCTTCTGTGGCGTAAGCGATCGCAAGGGTAAGGTTCTGCCACGGTCCGCTTGGGTCCAGCGAGCGCTCGTTGTGCCAGGAACGAAACAACCCGAAAACCTCGCTGCCGAAACTGCAGGTGAACAGGCGATCTACCTCGTCCAGGCCCCACACCAGGCGCGAAGAAAGTTTATTAAGCACCTCGCGCCGAAGGAAACGCTCGAAATTCATACTGGGCCCGCGGCGAGGATTGCAGATGTCAGGGTCGACATCGAGATCCAATTGATCGGCAATGGTTTCGGCCAGCGCGAGAAAGAATTTATCTACGGCCTGCAGATGTGCTGCATTCAGCTTTTGTAAATCGGTGAGCACCACCTTACATCCGCTTGTTCGCGCTTCCTGCAGGCCACGGGCCATCAAAGAGGTTTTGCCCATCTGGCGAGCGCCTTTAACCAGCACGATGCTGTCATTGCGGGAAACGGCGGCGTGGAATTCTTCGTCCGTGGGACGCACCACGTAGAAGGTGGAATCGAGGGGCACAGCCCCGCCGACCGCCTCGAGTTTGGCGGGCTGCGGTCTCGCGGGTCTGGCTTGGGCGAGCGAAGCCGTGATCTCGGCCAGCAACTTATCGTTATCATCCGGGCCATTCCACTGGGCCCACTGGATGCCATCGAGAATGCTGGCCAGGCTTTCGGGCAGAGGGTCGTCGAAGTTTACGCGGATAGGCAGAATGATAGGCTTGCCGTTACGGCGCTGGGCCGCTTCCCGGGCAATCTGAACTTCGTACGCCAACATCTCGCTCTGCACCGAGGCGGCGGACAGCAGCGTGACTACTGCTTCCGCTTGGCTGATTCGCTGCTCGATTTCGCGAGCCCACTCCATTCCCACCACCAGGTGGCGGTCGACGAAAACCTCGTAACCAAGTTGGCGCAAACCTTTCTCAGCCAGGACCAGCAGCTCCTCGTCCGGGTGGACATTACGCTTGTAGAGGAGCACGATTTCTCCACTCGTGGCCGGCCGAGGCGACGGCACCGGTGTGGCCACCTTCGAGGGGGCAGCATTGATGCGCCTCAGATCGGCGGAAATTTGCGCAGCCGACTGATACCGGCGCTCCCGGTCTTTGGCTAGGGCGCGACTGATGACAGCCTCCAAGTCACTTGGCAAGTGAGGATTGATGCTAATGGCCGAAATTGGACTGCGGTGGAGGATCGCTTCCAGAATGACCGCCAAGCTATCGCCGCGAAACGGTAGGTTACCCGTTGCCATTTCGTAAAGGACTACTCCAAACGAGAAGAGGTCGGTGCGCGCATCGAGCTGCTTGCCGCGCGCCTGTTCCGGCGACATGTAGGCCAGGGTGCCGACGAACTCACCAGGACAGGTAAGGTCTGAGGTTATGGTGCCGGCGGCGGTGTCGGAGACCGCAAACAGCTGCGCCACAGATCCAGGCATGCTCGTAAATTTTGCCAAACCGAAATCAAGAATTTTGAGCTGACCACGCGCCGTTACAAAAAGATTAGCCGGCTTGATGTCACGGTGGATAACCCCTTGGGAATGAGCGTATTCCAACGCATCGGCGGCTTGCGCGGCCAATTCCAGAAGTTCCTCAGTCGGCAACGACCGGGCTTGCAGGCGGTGCTTTAGGGTTTGGCCTTCCAGCAGTTCCATAACGATAAATGGAGAGCCGTCGTATTCCCCTACGTCATATACAGTGCAGATGTTTGGGTGGCTCAGGCAGGAGGCCGCCCGTGCTTCTTGCAGAAATCGTTCCAGGGTGGAGCCGCTGCTGGACTTGCCTTCCGGTAGGAACTTGAGGGCGACACCGCGGCCAAGTCGCGTGTCCTGAGCCTGATACACCACTCCCATGCCACCGCCGCCCAGTCTCTGCAACACACGGTAATGAGAGACGGTCTTGCCCAGCATCGGATCCTGGGGACGGCGTGGTTCGGGCGTGTTGGGGCTCATATCGGGCATTTGCTGCGGGAGACCTACCCCACGTTGTTGTTTGAGATATTATGGCGCACCGCGTGAGGATTGACTACCCGTCTCTCCGCTATTGCGTTTGTGCCGTGATGAGAATCAAGTTGCTAGTGCCGACCCCATGGGCGCATCACTTGCACTGGAACGACGCTGAAGTATGGCAACTAGGGCTATGCCTATTTACCTCCACGGCGTCAAAACTGGAGTCGTTCTGCTAATAAGTTCCAGATTGGCGACGATGCGCCCAGAAATGTTTCTGGCAATCCGCCCTGCCTCGGCCTCGGCGCAGAGCATCGGCGGTACAGATGATCGTCGCCGCGAACCCGAATCGCGCTGCTTTGTCACCATGTGGTCGCTGCCGGGAAGTGCTTTGGCAGATAGACGATCGGAATCAGGATGCATGGGTGGTGCTGGGCGCAGAAGACGGGGCACGGTTACGCGAATTACTCCCATGCCGTTGAAGAGCAGATAACGGCAATCCCGAGACTAATGCTGGGTGTCAAAAACTATGTGGTTTTGGCCGGATAATGTCAGCGCGGCGAATCGGAATCACGAGCTTCCAAAGCCTGGGTTCAGTTGCATAAATGGTGCTTCTTAACCATGTGAGCAGAGGATCATTAGTCCTGCCCTGGTGCTACAACTTCGACCTCTGCGGCGGCCGGTACGGCCTGCAAACGGCTGATGGCAGCAACAGGACGGGCATAACGTATGGGTGCGCCCGTCTTATAGGCACGCAGCAAGTGATAAGTGATCAGAAGTTGGGTAAGCGCGAGGGCATCGCTGTGCTGCTGCTCGTTGCCATCAACGTATTCCCCGAACTGATCACCGCCGACCGGCCTCAGATCAGGAAGGTGCTTCCAGATCGTATCTTCCAGTTCAATCGCATGCTCTCGGCTGACATTTCCGTCTACTTCCAGAAAGTCCACAGGACGGCCACTGTCACGTCCCAGTTCCAGGCGCACTCCCGAGCTCCCGTTGTGCTTGTAGTTAAACAGATAGCTCAGATCCGGGTGCGGGATCGTGGGGCGCAAAACCAGTCGCACATTCAGGTGGTTATCCGAGCCAGCTGAATCCATCGCGGTTGTGGGATAGAAATGCACCACGATGTCCGCGAATTCACGCTGGGGACGAATGAATCGGCGAGAGTCGTTTTCACGTCGGTCTAATTCCGCAAGCACTTGTTCGGCGGTGTAACCACGTTTCGTAGTGTCTCGTTTAATCTTCCATAGTCGTCGCATATCCTCGGGCGGATCGAGAAACACCTTCACGTCGTAGAAATTCCGCATGGCGGCAGTGTGGAAGCCCAGTAGTCCTTCAACGATGACAAATTCCCGTGGCTCGACGTACTGGGGACGAATTAGGGTTCCGTTACGGTGGTCATAGACCGGCTTGAGCATAGCCTGTCCGTAATGCGCTCTTTCCAGGTGCAGCTCGAGAATGTCGAGATAGTTGCAATCTGGATGCAGCGGAGTGATGTTCAGGCTCGCCCGCTCTGTGCGATCGTACTTGTGATAGTCGTCAGCGCAGACATGGGTCACGCGTTCCGGGCCGAGCAACTGGGTCAGTCCTCGGGTGATGGTCGTTTTTCCGGCAGCGCTGTCCCCGACAATGCCCAGCACTATCGGTCTTCGTCTGATCATCCCTTCTCCATTCCTGAGCCGAGACGCAGCCATTAGCTGATTGGCAGTTAGCAAACTTAGGCGATCAAGTAGCTGTCCCGGAATTTGGGGGCGCCACTTGCGAATTGCTGACTCCGAACAGCTAATTGTTGCCGTCCAGCCCTCCCTGAAACACGCGGCTCTGCCGGATGTCGCTGGCCGCAATTCGCAGCAGTTCGTCTTTCGATACGCAGCCGCCGCGGTTCACGAGGCGATTCGCCTGACGCAGCTTGATACGATCGATGGCGTTGCGCACGCTGCGCGCGTTCGAGAAATGCGGCTGCTTAATGCGTAATTCGAGATATTCCCGGAATGCCTGTCGCGCCTCCTCATCAAAAACATAGTTCTGCTCTGCCAGCATTAACTCACAGATAGCGATGAGTTCCTCAATGGTGTAATCAGAGAAGCTGATGTGGTGCGCGATGCGCGAGCGAAAACCGGGATTGTATTGAAAAAATTTCTCCATGCGGTCCTGATAGCCCGCCAGGATGACAACCAGATCCTCCCGCTGGTTCTCCATCACCTGTAGCAGCATCTCGATGGCCTCCTGGCCGTAATCACGCTCATTCTCCGGCCGATAGAGGTAATAGGCCTCGTCAATGAACAGCACGCCGCCCATGGCCTTTTTTAGAATTTCTTTTGTCTTGGGCGCGGTGTGCCCAACGTACTGGCCGACGAGGTCATCGCGCGTTGCCACAACGAGATGCCCGCGCCGCAAATACCCGAGCTGATGCAGGATCTTGGCCATGCGCAGAGCGAGGGTTGTCTTGCCCGTTCCTGGGTGCCCGGTGAACGACATGTGCAACGTGGGGTGCTCAGTCGCCAATCCCACTTTTTCCCGCAGGCGGCCGATCAAAAGCAGTGCCGCCAACTGTCGGATGTACGCTTTCACTGCAAGTAAACCCACCAACTGGCGATCGAGTTCTTCGAGCAATTGGTCGAGGTTGGACTCGCGATGAGCCGCGTCGATGTCGACCGGATCCACGCTGCAGCCAGCGTTCGGATGACCGAGCGCGTTCGCTGCTTCCGCTTGCACCACGTTTTCTACAATCCGGCCCATGCGTAACCTCAAAACTCCTGCGCCGCTGCCGCCATTCGTCTGGAGCGAATCGTGTACCGCACCTGCCGATCCGGACCTTCGGTGCGTTCTAATTCAAAACCTGCTTCTTCCTTTGGGCGATTCACCATGAAGCTAAGCATCGTGGTCTGACGGCCTTTCTTGCGGTCATAACCGATGACCTTGATGTATCGATTGGGAAACGCCCGCCGGCATGTCCGCACTTCGGTCATCGCAATTTCCGGGTCGATCACATCGAACATGGGCAATCCCCACATCTCCCAGTAGCTGTTGCGGGGATGCGGATCGTCGGTATGCTCGATCGAGACGGCCCACCCGTTCGCCATGCAATAGCGGATCTGGCCGGCAATTTCGTCGTCTCCGAAATCCGGCAAATAAGAAAATGTGCCTTGTGTGACTCGCATCAGCTCATCTCCATTCCAAATTCTGGCCTAAACTGTCAGGGTGGCGACCGCATCGGGAACATCGGTCGACTCGAAGTTAAAAGTCACGTCGCGCCAGACATCTAGCGCCTTGCGCAACTCGGGGGACCAACGCGCCGCCGCATCCAAAATCTCCGGACCTTCGTTCAGGTAATCGCGGCCATCGTTGCGCGCCTGGATCATGGTCTCAACCGCCACACGATTCGCCGTGGCGCCTTGCGCAATGCCGTCCGGGTGTCCGATAGTTCCGCCGCCAAATTGAAGAACTACATCCTCGCCAAGATAATGCAGCAGCTGATGCATCTGGCCGGCATGAATACCGCCAGAAGCTACCGGCATGACGGCGGGCAGAGAGGCCCAGTCCTGCTCGAAGTACAGCCCCTGCGATGGATCGGCTTCCAGAGTGTTCTCGCGCAGGGTGTTGTAATAACCACGCACCGCATTGGGATCGCCTTCAAGCTTGCCCACGACGGTGCCGGCATGAATGTGGTCGACTCCGGCCAAGCGCATCCACTTGGCAATAACCCGGAAATTCACGCCATGGGTTTTCTGCCGTGTATAGGTACCGTGCCCTGCACGATGGAGGTGCAGGATCACGCCGTTGCGCCGCGCCCAGTGGGACATGGACTGGATCGCCGTGTAGCCAATGGTGAGGTCGACCATAACGATGACGCTGCCCAACTGTTTGGCGAAATCGGCGCGCTCGTACATATCCTCCATGGTTCCCGCGGTGACGTTCAGGTAATGTCCCTTGACCTCGCCGCTGGCCGCCATCGCGCGGTTCACCGCCTCCATGCAGAAGAGATAGCGATCGCGCCAGCGCATGAAGGGTTGACTGTTGATGTTTTCGTCGTCCTTGGTGAAATCCAGTCCGCCGCGCAGGGCTTCATACACCACGCGGCCGTAATTTTTGGCGGACAGGCCAAGCTTCGGCTTCACAGTGGCGCCTAACAAAGGTCGGCCAAACTTGTTCAGATATTCGCGCTCCATCACGATTCCGTGAGGCGCTCCCTGAAACGTCTTGGAGTAGTGCGGCGGAATGCGCATGTCTTCCAGCCGCAAGGACTTCAGCGCCTTGAAGCCGAACACGTTGCCGATGATCGACGAAGTCAGATTGGCAACCGATCCTTCTTCAAACAGATCGAGGTCATAGGCGATATACGCAATATATTGATTGCTGCCGGGGACCGGATCCACGCGATAGCATTTCGCCTGGTAGTTTTCGTGAGGGGTCAGGCGATCGGTCCAGACCACGGTCCACGTCGCGGTGGAAGACTCGCCCGCAACTGCCGCTGCCGCCTCGATAGGTTCGACCGTTTCCTGCGGCACCAGGCGGAAGGCACACAGGATGTCTGTCGCCTTCGGCTCGTAGTCCGGATTGTAGTAACCCATCTCGGCATAAGGCGTAACACCTGCTGCCCAACGGCTCTTCTTCGCTGACGTGCTGCTGGTGGCCATCCTTCTCTCCTCGGATATTTCCGACTTAACTAGTTTCTTAATCCCTTATGTCTAAACCGGCCATTGGCTGGGCCTGGCTTCGACCGCTGGCTGCGCCAACTCGCGGTCTTCCAGCCTTGGTGGCAGCCTGCGCGACAAATCGTCGGCCCGTCGTGTCGTTGTTTATCTAGGAGGCAACTCGGCTGCCACATCGTCAATTGCAGAATCCAAACTTCGGTGGACGCTCAAGCACGATTCAGATCAGTGCTTTAAACGGCATAGGCGAGGAATGGCAAGCATCTTACGCGTCCGCTGATGTGATCAATAGAGCTGAAAATGTCTCACCTACCAAACGGCGAATCGCGGCCATCTACTTATTATTCAAGCGAACGCGGATAATCGAGAGAGCGCCATCTAAACTGGGACATCAATGTCTCACACGAAGCTTCAACCTGAAGTTGCAAGTTATCGTGGAGCGCCCAGTGCCGGATTGCGAGGGCCGGTATGGCCAGCGTGCAGCCGAGGAGTATTGTTGTGAGTCAAACGTGTCTCACTAAGGCTTGCCCCCGGTGCCCATTCAGCTTGTGTTTCGCGAGCAAGCGGTGAAAGGTGCGGCGTGGGATCTTTGCGAGCGTCGCGGCGCGTGATACATTCCCGTCCGCCTCGAGCAAGTAGCGCGACAGCGCTTCCCGCTCAAACTGCGCCACCGCTTCGGACTTGCTGCGCATGAAACCCAGTTGTGGTCGGAAAGGGATCAGGTCTTGTACATGCAGGGGCAGGTGCTCCGGCTCGATCACCAGAGAAGACGTCAAGACGACGGCGCGTTCTACGATATTTTCCAGTTCCCGGAGATTGCCCGGCCAGGAGTAGGTCCTGAGCAGAGACAAGGCCTGGGGAGAGATCGATTCGACACGCTTGTTCACCTTGGCCCGGGCGCGTTGCAAGAAGTACTGGGCCAGAAAAGGAATATCCTCAATCCTCTCGCGCAGCGGCGGCAAAGTAATTGTGAAGGCGTTAATCCGATAGAACAGATCCTCGCGGAAGCTTCCCTCGCGGATGGCTTTTTCCAGATCGCGGTTTGTGGCGGCAACAATCCTGACCGACACTTGCTTTGTCTGCATATCGCCCACCGCGCGAATCTCACCGGTTTGCAGCGTCCGCAGTAGCTTGGCCTGGATTTCCAGCGACATGTCTCCGATCTCGTCCAGAAACATGGTTCCACCATGCGCCTTTTCGAACAGCCCCTTACGATCGGCAAATGCCCCCGTAAACGCGCCGCGCTTGTAGCCGAAAAGTTCGCTTTCCAGCAACGTAGGCGACAGGGCGGTGCAGTTCAGCGTGACCAGCGGTTCATTGGTCAGACGGCTGTGACGGTGAATGGCCCGCGCCACCAGTTCCTTTCCGGTGCCACTTTCGCCTCGGATCAAAACCGTCGTCGGCGCCGGCGCAACCTTGCGAACCAGCTCCGCGACCTCTTTCATTTTGGGGTTGTTGCCGATGATGAATTCACTGTCGGCGTGCGACTCCAACTCTCGCAAGGCAAGCTGATATTGATCTTCGATGAGAGCGGCTTTGCTGCGCGCCTGAATGAAATTGGCGATAAACCGCGCCGCGTTGCCGCCTACGACTTCGATGCCTTCGTGCTTGAGTTGATTGATTTCGCGTGCGACCTCGGCATCCCCGGTTACATCGATGATGAGGTCGGCCGTTTTGCGCCGCAGAAGTTCTCTGAAGTCGGCAGTAACCGGCAGACCTAGAGCACGCGCGAGTTCCATCCCTGCCGCCCGCGGGTTCTTGTCGGCGACGCCCAGGACCTCCACATTGGAGTCGTTACGGAAAAGCTCCAATAGCGCCGCACCGCCTTTACCAGCACCGATGATAATCAGGCGCGTCATGACGCCGTCTCCGCCGCGGGCACTGCCTGCGTGGCCCGCCTGGCTGCATGATCAGCAAGTCTCGAGGGCAGCCAGCCGCGCCGCTCCAGCTCTTTGATGAAGCATAGATATGGTTCGAGCCAACGAAACGTCCGCTCTGGCCGGGGCTCGATAACTTCCGCCGTCCGTACCATTCTTCGAGCGGCGTCTGCCAAACGCTGCTGCCCGGCGGACGCTAAAATCGCCATGCCGAAAGCTGCCTCCCCATTCTCGGGTATGCAGACGCTTCGGCCCAACACGTCGGCGCGGAGTTGACACCAGTAATGACTACGCACCGCGCCGCCGGTGAAAGTGAGCTTGCCGGTTAGCGGGGCTCTCACCAGGTCCAGGTAATCGAAGCAGAGCCGCTCCAGGAAAGCTACTCCCTGGAGCACTCCCAGGAACAGATCGACCTCGTCCGCTGGGTTACCCAGCAAAAAGCCTTCTGCTTCCGGGGCATGGAATGGAAAACGCTCGCCGCATCCGACCAGGGGATGAACGATCACGTTCGAAATCTCTCGACGGGCCGCCTCGATCGTTAATGCCTCAAGATCGCGTCCCGGGAAATACTTCGACAAAGCTGCAGCACCCCCATTACATGCGCCGCCGGGCAGCCAGTATCCATCTGGTGAGCGATGGGAATAAACCATCCCACCCCGATCCTGCACCGCTTGCTCACTGACCCCCTTGAGCACGAGGGTCGTGCCCAACACTGAGTTCCAATCCCCAATATCCAAGGCCCCGGCAGCGATTTGGGCAGCGCATCCATCCGTCATGCCAGCAACGATCGGTGTCCCGGCCGGGATACCAGTCATCATGGCGGCTTCGGCACTTACTTTTCCGATCCCGGTGCCGGGCCGGACCACCACCGGCAAGGCCTGGGGCGGAATGCTGAGCGCATCGAAAAGAGCGAATCTCCAGCTCTCATCGTGCAGGTCATAACCTGTCTTAAGGGCATTCGACCAATCCGACGGCAGCTGCTGTCCTGCCAGTTTCCAATTGATGAAATCGGCCTGATGGACCAAACGAAAACCGGGTATGCCGCGGCCGTGTTCGCATAACCACAGCAGCTTTGGTAAGGCCCAAGTCGCTTGTAGGGAGAAAGGCCTCGAAACTCTGAGCGAAGCAACGATTTCGTTGACTTTTCGCGCCTGGTCGGGCGCACGGGAGTCGTCGTACATGATGGCAGGCGTAAGGGGATGACCTCGCTCATCCACCAGGAGGATAGTTCCCGAGGTGCCGTCGACAGCTACACCGCGGATGCAATACGATCTAAGTTGCGCCACAACTTCAGCGCAAAGGCGCGCCACTACAGACCACCATTCACAAGCATCTTGCTCATGGCGTGGACCTTCCCGCCTGCCTGTCAGTGGGTACGTACTCCAGGCCAGTACCTCGCCAGTTTGCGACGCGGCGACAATTTTGGCACTCTGGGTTCCCAGGTCAATACCCAACCAGACATCTGCTGTTCTTTCCATAAGTGGCGACCGCGAGGAACAAACGCTTAAGAGCTAGAAAAGCCCGGAGTACCAATGTTTATTCCCGCGCAAAATCCTACCAACATTTGCCGATTCTGGTGCAGTCGGCGGGTGCGGTCAAACTGAAGGTTTCTATCAGTCTGATAAAACTTATTGATAGATGGGATGATGACCTCGTCTAAACCTGATCACTCGATTGCGCATACGTGAGGGTAGCTAATTGCCGAAACAGTGTGTGCCGAGTATATTCGCGATCAAACAGGCAACGCCGTGCTCCGACGAGTCGGAAGTATTCCGCCATTTCCGGCTACCAAACCCGGCAGGAACGGATTTGAATTTTATTCTTCCTATATATCAAGTCGGTGTGCAGATGGCCCATTCTCACGTCTTCATTTCCACAGCAGAGTGGTCACCGAGTCCTCGTCCAGGCGAACGTCGGCCACCTTTTGTTCCAGTTGCAGATTTACGGTTCGATCGGCTCCGGCGTTACTGATGACCATCACCGTTTCGCCGCCTGGATTCTGGAATGCTACGTGGTGCAAATCGCGGAGTGCACCCTGCGAATCCAGCCGCTGCGCTCCGCGGCGAATAAAGCGGGAGAGCTGAGCAAATGCCCAATACTGCCCGCTGCGTATAACTTCTTTCGTTCCTGATTGAATGGTCAGCAGGCCGCCGCAGGGGAACGGTCCGATCTTGGGCTGACCGCGCTCATCCAGCGCGAGATTCCAGCCAGTGATCGATCGGCACCAGTTGCGCAGCACGCCGGTGAAAGTCTTTCCCCAACGAACCCAATCAGTCAGATAGTCTGGGCTTGTGTAATCCGATCCGCCTTCCGTCCAATGCATGCCTACATCCGGATGAACGGCTTGCACCTTGCTCATCATCTCAGGCTCGCCGGCATAGCCATGCCAGGCGACACCGCCGCAATAGAGGCGTACGCCGGGATCGTCCAGCTCGCAGAGCACCCGCCCCCACAAGTTGTAGTTGTGGTCGAGAATCCAGATTCTGGTTTGCATCCCGTTTTTCTCCAGCAACGGACCCAGGTGCTCACTCACAAACGCGATCTCATGTTCCTGCGGCCAGATACAGGCAGGCATTCTGCCATCCTGATCAGTGTCGGGTTCGTTCTGGGGAGTCACGGCTTGCACAGGCACGCCTGCCGCAGCATAAGCCTGGAGAAATTTCAGAAAATACTGCGCGTAGCTGGCCAGGTATCTTGGCCGCATTGAGCCACCCAGCATCGAGCCGCCGGCCTTCATCCATCCCGGCGGACTCCACGGCGAGGAGAACAGAAACAAGCCGGGATTCACCGCACGGGCTTGG
>Ga0335077_10009683_pt1 | contig 11970 bp, 12 predicted proteins | sample Lox_Sample_31_FD_207151 | JGI IMG/M metagenome (GOLD analysis project Ga0335077, IMG submission 207151) | Soil microbial communities from Loxahatchee National Wildlife Refuge, Florida, United States - Lox_Sample_3.1 | ecosystem: Environmental > Terrestrial > Soil > Wetlands | place: USA...
TGGCGTCGGTGGGTGCCGTGAGCGGCAACGACGTGCGGGTGTTCGTGTCCATGAACGCGCTGCCGGCGTTTCGCAAGGGCGCGCCTTCCGAGGCCCCTGCCGAAGGCGAGGTCGGCGCCCTTCTGGCGGGGAAAAACGTGCCGCCGTTCAAGCAGCTGTTCGAAAACGCCGTCGAACTCGGCGCAGCGCAGATCCTGCCGTGTTCGATGGCGATGGATCTGCTCGGCTACGACCCGGCCGATCTCGAGCCCTACATGGGCAAGCCGACCGGGCTCACCAAATTCCTCAACGAGGCGGCGGAAGGGCAGATCTACACCCTTTGACCCGCGACCCAACGCAACGGAGACGGCGACGTGACCCGCAAAGTGATCGATGCCCGCGGCAGCTTCTGCCCCGGGCCGCTGATGGAGCTGATCGCCGCCATGAAGATGGTGGAGGTGGGCGACGAGATCGAAATCCTGTCGAGCGATCGTGGATCGTCGACCGACATTCCGGAATGGATCCACAAGGTCAAGCACGAGCACCTCGGCACCGAGGAGCGCAACGGCGTCTGGCACGTGCTGGTGAAGAAGACCCATTGAGCATGAGGCCGCAGGGCGGCCGGCGTACGTGGTGCGGCGGCCCTGCCGCCGCGCGAACGCAATAACGGGAGACGAAGATGCGAATACTGATCGTGGGCGGCGGGATGGGCGGAACCATCCTGGCCAACAACCTCGCGCGCCGGCTTGCCGCCGAGATGCGCAACGGCAAGGCGCGCCTGACCATCCTGTCGGCGTCGGACCGGCACATGTACCAGCCGGGCCTGCTCTACCTGGCATTCGGGCGCATGACGCCGGACGAGCTGTATCGCGAGCAGGCGAGCCTGCTCGAGCCGGGCATCGAGTTTTACGTCGATCCGGTGGACGAGTTCCGGCTCGACAAGAACGAGGTGAAGACCAAGAGCGGCAAGACGTACGGCTACGACATCATCGTCATCGCCACCGGATCGCGCCCGTCGCCGCAGGACATCCCGGGCCTGGCCGAGCACGCCGAGCAGTTCTACACCGAAGAAAGCGCGCTCAAGATGTTCAAGCGGCTGCGCGAGTTCCAGGGCGGCAAGGTGGTGATCGCGATGGGCGTGCCGCACAAGTGCCCGATGGCGCCGCTGGAGATCGTGTTCATGCTGCACGACTACTTCAAGGACCGCGGCATCCGCGACAAGGTGAAGCTGCACTACACCTATCCGATCGGCCGCGTGCATACGCTGGAGAACGTCGCCAAGTGGGCGGCGCCCGAGATGGAACGGCTGGGCATCACGTACGAAACGCTGTTCAACCTGAAGGAGGTGGACGGCGGCAAGAAGATCATCCGCAGCGAGGAGGGCGGTGAAACCGACTACGACCTCCTGGTCACGATCCCCGCCCATCGCGGCATGGAAGTCATCGAGAAGAACGGGCTCGGCCAGCGCGGCTGGATCCCGACGCACAGGCACCGCCTCACAATGGAAGGGCGCGACAACGTGTTCGTGCTCGGCGACACGACCAACCTGCCGATCAGCAAGGCCGGATCGACGGCCCACTTCGAGGCCGAGACGCTCGGCGAGAACATCGCGGCCATAGTCAAGCTCGGCACGCCGGTGCGCGATTACGACGGCAAGGTGTTCTGCTTCATCGAGGCCGGCAAGGACCGCGCGACCTACGCGATGTTCGACTACCTCAACCCGCCGCAGCCGCGCCCGCCGACCAAGGTCGTGCACTGGTTCAAGCTGGCCTACAACCAGATGTACTGGGCCACGGCACGCGGCCTGCTTTGACGGGGGAGACGACCATGCCCGATACGACTTCCACCACGCCACCCGGTGCATCCGAGCGGGACGCACTCGCGTTGGAGATCGAGCGGCTGCTCGCCGCCGCGCGCGACGCGCTGACCGACGAAATGGTCGCGCGCCTAGCGGGCACGGCGACCGACGCGATGGACCTCATCGACCGGGTCAACCGCTCCGGCCTGTACAAGGCGATTCCCGCGATCGCCGAGCTCGCCAACAACGGCGATCTCGACCGCCTTGCACGCCTCGCGCGCCTGTACGGCTCGGCCGAGGACGCGCTGACGGACGACATGATCAACCGGCTCGCCGTCACCGCGGCCGAAGGCCTCTCCCTGCTCGACCGCCTCAATCGCGGCGGTGCGGGACGGCTGGTCGAGATGCTCGCCAACATGGAAGCCTCCGGCAGCCTGAAGCGGATCGCCGACACCCTGCCGAAACTGCTGCAGCGCCTGGAAATGCTCGAGTCGCTGCTGCACGCGTTCGAGGCCGCCAACGCGGCGACGGCGAAGGAACCGAAGTCCGCGGGCGGCGTCGGCGGCATCTGGAGCCTGATGCGCAAAGCGGAGAACCAGGACGCGTTGCGCTACCTGATCAACGTCGGCAAGGCCGTGCGGGCCGCGACGAGTACCCGGTGATGGCGCGCGTCACCGGCGGCGATCCGGTCGACGAGGCTTCCGAGGCGAGCGGCGCCACGCCCGGCGCGGGGAGCATCGGGTCGCTGCGGATCGACGAGGAGGGATACCTCGTCGACCCCGGCGACTGGAGCGACCCGGTCGCGGAGCACCTCGCCCGCGCCGAAAAAATCGCCCTCTCGGAGTTGCACTGGCGCGTGCTCCGTTTCATGCGTGCGTTCTACGACGAGCGCCAGGTGGCACCGGATGCGCGCTTCGTGATCCGGTTCCTGGCCGACGAGATCGGACTCGGTGCGGCAGCGCGCCAGCGCCTGTTCGAACTGTTTCCGTACGGCTACGTGAAGCAGGCATGCAAGATCGCCGGCATGCGCCGGCCGCGCGCCTGGAGCACCGGATAGCCGTGCCGGCTCGCGGCGGGTGCAGAACCGCCCGCCCTCAGGTCGGACCGGTGTCTCGGACCGCCGCTCTGCCCTGGACACGGGTCGCGATTCCCCAAGTCCAATGACAAGGAGAAGACGATGAAACCAGTTCGAGTGGACCGTCGCCGCGCCGTCGCGGCACTCGCCGCGCTTGCCACGACTTCGATGCTCCCAGCCGCAGCAGGCGCCGATGAAACCTGCAACTCGCCGTATCTCGCCAGCCTGATCAAGGGGCAGGAGGACTACGTCCACGTCTGGACCCTCGGCGTGAAGTCGATCGGCGACGGCTCCGACAAGCTGGTGACGGTCGACGTCAATCCGAGCTCGAAGCGGTACGGCAAGGTGGTGCATACGCTGAGCGTCGGCGGGCGCGGCGAAGCGCATCACATGGGGTTCACCGACGACCGGCGCTATCTCTGGGCGGGCCGGCTCGACGACAACAAGATCTTCATCTTCGACGTCGGCACCAACCCGGCCAAGCCGAAGCTGGTGCGCACGATCACCGACCTGGCGAGCAGGAGCGGCTTCGTCGGCCCGCACACCTTCTATGCGATGCCAGGCCGGATGCTGGTGCAGGCGCTTTCCAACACCAGGGATCACGGCGGGGTGACCGGGATGGTCGCCTACAACAACAAGGGCGACTTCATCGCCAAGTATCCGATGCCGACCGGCACACTGAACAACGTCGCCGCCGACGGCTACGGCTACGACATCGGCATCAATCCGCAGAAGAACGTGCTGCTCACGTCCAGCTTCACCGGCTGGAACAACTACATGATGGACATGGGCAAGCTCATCAAGGATGCGGAAGCGATGAAGCACTTCGGCACGACCATGGTCCTGTGGGACCTGAAGGCGATGAAGCCGACGCAGGTCTTCAGCGTGCCGGGCTCGCCGCTCGAGATCCGCTGGTCGCTGCGCGAGGGCGACAACTGGGCGATCACCGCGACGGCGCTCACCTCGAAGCTGTGGCTGGTGAAGCAGGACGCCGCGGGCGCGTGGCAGGCGAAGGAAGTCGCCACCATCGGCGATCCGGCGCAGATTCCGCTGCCGGTCGACATCTCGATCGGCGCCGACGGCAGGACGCTCTGGGTTAACACCTTCATGGACGGCAAGACGCGCCTGTTCGACCTCGGCAATCCCGAGGCGCCGAAACAGGTGTACGAAAAGGTGACCGGCAAGCAGGTCAACATGGTGAGCCAGAGCTGGGACGGCAAGCGCGTCTACATCACGACGAGCCTGCTCGCCAACTGGGACAAGAAGGGCGGCGACGACGAGCAGTTCCTCAAGCTCTTCCACTGGGACGGCCACGAGCTGAAGGAGCAGTGGGCGATCGACTTCTACAAGGAGAAGCTCGGCCGCGCCCATCACATGAAGTTCACCGCCAGACCGCAGAAGGTGGCTCTCGCCGGGGCCATCGGGGATGCCACGCCGCATTGACAGCCGGTTGATCCGCCGCGCGTGCGCCGGGCTGCTGGTGTGCCTGGCCGCGCGCGGCGAGGCGCAGGAATTGCCGCGCGCCCCGCATGCGGATTTCGTTCCTCCGCCGGCGGGCAGCTACGAACTGCCGGTAATCGACAAGGCGCCGAACGGACGCGTGCTGGACAGCGACGGGCGGCGCTGGCTCTTCTCGCGCTTCACGCGCGGTCGTGTCACGCTGGTCAGCTTCATCTACACGTATTGCGTCGACCCGGTCGGCTGCCCGCTCGCGTACGAAACGATGGCCCGACTGCGCGAGCTGCTGCTGGCGCGCCCGGAACTCGCGCGCGCGACCCGCTTCGTCAGCCTGTCGTTCGATCCCGTCAACGACACGCCGGATGCGATGCGCGCCTACGGCGGCAAGTTTGCGGATCCGGCGAGCCCGCTGCAGTGGTTCTTCCTCACCACGCGCTCGGTCGAGGACCTGGCGCCCCTGACGGCAGGCTTCGGCCAGGATGTCGCGGTGCAGGTCGATGACACGGGCAGGCCGATGCGCCTTTATAACCACATGCTCAAGGTGTTCCTGACCGACGCCCGCGGCCGCATCCGGGAGATCTACAGCCCCGTGTTCCTCGTTCCCGAGATGATGCTCAATGACATCGAGACGCTCGTGCTCGAGCAGCACGCGGACTGAAACGGCGGCGATGAAGTTCCTGTCCCGCGCGGCCGGGCACAGGGTGGCGGCGCGCTACCTCGCGCTCGCGGCGTGCGCTGCCCTGACGGGTCTCTTGGGCGCATGCGAGCGGAAAAACACGCCGGAAGGCGCGCCGGCCCTCGGCCTTCCACCGATTCCCTATCCCGCCGACAACCCGCCGACCGCAGCCAAGAAGGCGCTCGGCGAAAAGCTCTTCTTCGATCGCCGCCTGTCGTTCAACGGCACCATGTCGTGCGCGATGTGCCACGTGCCCGAGCAGGGCTTCACGGTCAACGAACTCGCCACGCCGGTCGGGATCGAGGGTGCCAGCGTGCGGCGCAATGCGCCGACGCTGCTCAACATCGCCTACCACCCGCGGCTCTTTCACGACGGGCGCGACGGCGCGCTCGAGACCCAGATCTGGGGCCCGCTGCTGGCCGTGAACGAGATGGGCAACCCGTCGGTCGGACACGTGATCGACACGCTGCGCAGCCTGGCGGATTACATGGGACTGTTCGAAGGCGCCTTCGACGGGCAGGGCGCGACCGCAGACACGATCGGCAGGGCGCTCGCGACGTACGAACGCTCGCTGATCGCGGGGGGGTCGCGCTTCGACTGCTTCCGCTACGCAGCCAGGAACGACGCCCTGAACGAGGTGGAGCGCGCCGGGTACGCGCTCTTCGCCGGCAAGGCGCACTGCACGAGCTGTCACCTGATCGGCGAGAAAACTGCGCTGTTTTCCGACTTCCGCTATCACAACACCGGCATCGGCTGGCGCCACGCGCAGCAGCAGGAAAGCTACCGGGTCGATCTCGGTGGCGGCGCCAGCGCAAACGTCAGCGGCGCGCTCGTGCGCCGGCTCGGCGACCCCGAAGTCAACGACCTCGGCCGCTTCGAAATTACCCAGGATCCGGCCGATCACTGGGCTTACAAGACGCCGATGCTGCGCGAGGTCGCCCGCACCGCGCCCTACATGCACGATGGATCGCTGCCCACGCTGGAGGCCGTGGTCGCGTACTACAACGCCGGCGGTGCGGGCGCTCCCGACCAGGCATCCGAGATCGTGCCGCTCGGTCTGCGCGGGGATGAGGAACGCGCTCTCGTGGCATTCCTGCGCTCGCTCACGGGCCGAACGACGCGGGCGTGCGACTGAGGGGCTCGGGTCCCGGCGGGTGAGCGCAGACGGCGTCTGCCGCCGCTCGGGTCGTCATCGAGGCTCATAACCGCCGGCAGTGCCGGCATGGCGATCGGGTATTTCCGCTTCACCGGGCGGGCGAGTAGCTTGCTGGTCTGTCATCGGGATGCGGGGAGCGAGCAGCATGTTTGCGTTGGCCGGTACCAGCCGCGATCTCGTCGGCACCGTTGTGCCGGCAGTGTTCGACAGTGACGGGTTCCTCGCCGAATCGGGCGACTGGACGCCGGACCTGGCGCGGTCCCTCGCCCATGACGCGGGCATCGCCGAGCTGACCGCAAAGCACTGGGAGGTGATCCACTTCGTGCGCCAGCGCTATTTCTCGATCGGCGCGCTGCCAGTGATGCGCCTGGTCTGTCGCGCGGCTGGTGTCGATCGCACCCAGGCGCACAGGCTCTTCAGCAGCTGCAAGGCGCTCTGGCGCATCGCCGGGCTGCCCAATCCAGGCGAGGAAGCCAAGTCCTACATGGACTGAGCCGCCGCGCGATCCAGCGCGCCGCCGCGATCGGGCCCCTCGGTCTCGATGGCCGGCAAGCTGGGCCTGCGCGCGACAAGCGCGCAGAACGACTTGTCCTCGCCGCGCGGCGCCGTGAAGTCCTTGAGCTCGTCAACGACGATCTCGCAGCCGGCGAAGCGACTCGCCATCTCGTCGCGCCGGAACAGGCAGCAGCTCGCTGGCTCGAACATGTCGAGGTACCTGGTGCCGTCGACGCGTATGTTGATCACGGCGGTGCCACCCCGGCGAACATGCGACTGCAGCTGCTCGAGCTGCGTCACGGCGGTCGAGCAGTCGGCGAACATCAGCAGCCCGATGCACACGATCGTGTCGAAATCCTCCTGCAGCCAATACGTTCGCAGGTCGGCCACCGCCGCCTCGATCGGCAACGCGTCGCGGCCACGTGGCGTACGTGGTCGATCGCGGTCCCGCTCGCGTCGAACGCCAGCACCGCGCAGTCGCACCGTGCCGCCGCGATGGCGAGGTTGCCCGGGCCCAGCCATAGTCACGCACCCGGCGGTGCACGAAAGGAAGCGCCCGTTGCTCGGACGGGTTGAGGCTCAAGTCCGCGTCGCGCGGTGGGCGCCGGTATCACCCGGAGGGGCTACTCCGAGGAGCTAGCGGCGATAACCGCGATTTGCCGCCTTGGTCCGGGAGGGGGCGGTTAAATTGGCCTATGGCCGCATCGACCCGTCCCCAATGTCCCCGGTGACGCCGGCGGAGGTCCGCAAGACGACGTGCTACATGTGCGCCTGCCGCTGCGGGATCCGCGTGCACATGCACGGCGACCGGATCCGCTACATCGACGGCAATCCGGATCACCCGCTCAACAAGGGTGTGATCTGCGCCAAGGGCAGCGCCGGCATCATGAAGCAGTACTCGCCGGCGCGCCTCACGCAGCCCCTGCGCCGCAAGGCGGGTGCCGAGCGCGGTGCCGGCGAGTTCGAGGAGATCTCGTGGGACGAGGCCTTCACGCTGCTCGCGGAACGGCTCGCGAAGATCCGCGCCGAGGATCCGAAGAAATTCGCGCTGTTCACGGGCCGCGACCAGATGCAGGCCTTGACGGGCCTGTTCGCGCGCCAGTTCGGCACGCCCAATTACGCCGCTCACGGCGGGTTCTGCTCGGTGAACATGGCTGCCGGGCTCATCTACACGATCGGCGGATCGTTCTGGGAATTCGGCGGGCCGGATCTCGAGCGTGCGCGCCTGTTCGTGATGATCGGCACGGCCGAAGACCATCACTCCAATCCGCTCAAGATCGCGTTGTCGAAATTCAAGCGCGACGGCGGCCGGTTCGTCGCCATCAATCCGGTGCGCACCGGCTACGCCGCGATCGCCGACGAGTGGGTGCCGATCAAGCCGGGCACCGACGGGGCGCTGCTGCTCGCCCTGATCCACGAAATCATCGCGCTCGGTCTCTACGACCGCGAGTTCCTGGTCCGATACACGAACTCGGGCCAGCTGGTCAATCTCGACCCGGCGAGCAGCGAGTACGGCATGTTCGTGCGCACGGAAGTGCCACGCGAGGAAGGTTGCCTCGATCCGCAGAACAAGCTGTGGTGGGATCGCGCCACCAGCAAGGCGGTGCTCACGCACAGCGACGGAAGCGATCCGTTCCTGCTGGGTGCGTTCATGCTGCCCGACGGCACACCGGTCAAACCGGCGTTCCAGCTGCTGCAGGAGCGCGTGCAGGACTACACGCCCGAATGGGCAAGCCAGATCACCGGGATTCCGGTCGCGACCATCCGCAGGCTCGCACACGAGATGGGCGTGACCGCGCGCGATCAGAAGATCGAGCTTCCCATCGCGTGGACCGATTCATGGGGCAAGGAGCACGAATCGGTCACCGGCAACCCGGTGGCGTTTCACGCGATGCGCGGGCTGGCCGCGCACTCGAACGGTTTCCAGACCGTGCGCGCGCTCGGCATTCTGATGACGCTGCTCGGCACGATCGACCGGCCGGGCGGTTTCCGCCACAAGGCGCCGTTCCCGCGCCCGATTCCGCCGTGCGCGAAGACCCCCAACACGCCGCTCGCGGTGCGGCCGAATTCCGTCATGGACGGCATGCCGCTCGGGTGGCCGGCCGAGCCGGACGATCTGTTCGTCACCGAAGACGGCGCGCCGGTGCGCATCGACAAGGCCTTCTCGTGGGAATACCCACTTGCGGTGCACGGCCTGATGCACAACGTGATCACCAACGCCTGGCGCGGCGATCCGTACCGCATCGACACGCTGCTCATCTTCATGGCCAACATGGCGTGGAACTCGACCATGAACACCGTCGAGGCGCGCAGGATGCTGAACGATCGCGACGAGAACGGCGAATACAGGATCCCGTTCCTGGTCGTGGCGGACGCGTTCCACTCGGAGATGACGGCATTCGCCGATCTGCTGCTGCCGGATACGACCTACCTCGAGCGGCACGACGTCATGTCGATGCTCGACCGCCCGATCTCCGAATTCGACGGGCCGGTCGATTCGGTGCGCATCCCGGTGGTGCCGCCGACCGGGCAGTGCAAGCCGTTCCAGGACGTTCTGATCGAACTCGGCTCGCGCCTGAAGCTGCCTGCGTTCGCGCGGCCCGACGGCACGCGCAAGTACCGCGACTATCCGGACTTCATCGTCAACTACGAGACCGAGCCGGGCTCGGGCATCGGGTTTCTCGCGGGCTGGCGCGGCCGCGGCGGCGAGAAGTCGCTGACCGGCGCGCCGAACCCGCGCCAGTGGGAGATGTACGCGCAGAACAACTGCGTGTTCCACTACCCGCTGCCGAAGAGCTACCAGTACATGCGCAACTGGAACCGCGGTTATCTCGAGTGGTCGCTGCGCAATCGCATCACGCGCTACGCGGATCCGATCCTGGTGCACGTGTACTCCGAGGTGCTGCAGAAGTTCCGGCTGGCGGCGCAGGGCAGGGGCATCAGCCGCAAGCCGCCCGCGCCGCTGCGCCAGCGGGTCGCGACGTACTTCGATCCGCTGCCGTTCTACTACGAGCCGCTCGAAGTCCAGGCCACCGATCGCCAGCGCTATCCGCTGGCAGCGATCACGCAGCGCCCGATGGCGATGTATCACTCGTGGGACTCGCAGAACGCGTGGCTGCGGCAGATCCACGCGCACAACGTGCTGTTCGTCAACGCGGCGACGGCACGCGGGCAGGGTATCGCCGACGGCGACTGGATCTGGGTCGAATCGCAATGGGGCAAGGTGCGCTGCCGCGCGCGTCACTCGGAAGCGGTCGAGCCCGGCACGGTGTGGACCTGGAATGCGATCGGCAAGGCGGCCGGCGCCTGGAACCTCGCGCCGGATGCCAACGAATCGCGCAGCGGCTTCCTGCTCAATCACTTGATCACCGACGAGCTGCCGGCCGCGCCGGGAGGCATCCAGGGCGCTCGCGTATCGAACTCCGATCCGATCACCGGCCAGGCGGCCTGGTACGACGTGCGCGTCCGCATCTATCGCGCCGTCGACGCGCTGGAGAACACCGTGCCGCAGTTCGAGCCGCTGCGCGCCTATCCGGGCATGCGACCGCGCCCCGCGCGCCTGGGCGCGATCGATGGCGGCGGGGGTTCGTGATGACCCAGCTCGCCCTGGTCATCGATCTGAATGTCTGCGTCGGCTGCCATGCCTGCGTGACCAGCTGCAAGGAGTGGAACACGGGGGGTGCGGCCGGGCCGCTCGGCGACGAGCGGCCGTACGGCGCCGATCCCACCGGTACGTTCTTCAACCGCGTGCAAACGTTCGAGGTGGGCGAGTTCCCGGAAACGCAGACGGTGCATTTCCCGAAGTCCTGCCTGCATTGCGAGGAGCCGCCGTGCGTGCCGGTTTGTCCGACCGGCGCGTCCTACAAGCGCAAGGAGGACGGGATCGTCCTCGTCGACTACGACAAGTGCATCGGCTGCAAGTACTGCTCGTGGGCGTGTCCCTACGGAGCGCGCGAGCTGGACGAGCAGCAACGCGTGATGAAGAAGTGCACGTTGTGTGTCGATCGGATCTACGACCTGCGCCTGCCGGAAGCCGACCGCAAGCCGGCATGCGTCAAGGCCTGCCCGACCAATGCGCGCCTGTTCGGCGACATTCACGATCCCGCGTCGGCGGTCTCGACTGCCATTCGCGAGCACGGCGGCTACACCCTGATGCCGGAGTGGGGGACGCAGCCGGCCAACCACTACCTGCCGCGCCGACGCCAGGAACTGCACCTGCACGCCGACGAACTCGAACGCGCCGACAACCCGCTCAAGGTCGACGGCCTGCTGCCGAAGCCGCGCAAGAGCGAACCGACGCTCGACGACGCATCCAGCTGGTGACCCGATGCGACCCGCGCTTTCGGTGCTGCTGCTGACGACGCTGATCGGCGCCGGCCAGGGCCTGTTCCTGGCGCTCGTCACGGTCCAGCTTTATGCGCTGTTCGCGCTCGTGCCGCCGCCCGATCCCGCCTTCTACCGGGTCGGCACGCTCCTTGCGCCGGCGCTCCTTGCCGGCGGACTGCTCGCGTCGTTCTTCCATCTCGGCAGGCCCGAGCGCGCGTGGCGCGCTGCGGCCTGCTGGCGCACGTCGTGGCTCGCGCGCGAAGTGATCCTGCTGCCGGCGCTCGTCGGCATCCTGGTGCTCTATGCGCTGGGTCACGCACTGGGCTGGTACGCGCCCTGGATCGTTTTGCCGAGCGGAGCGCCTCTCGACGCGACCGTGTTGCTGGGTGTCCTCGGCACGCTGCTTGCGTTCGCGCTCTTCGTCTGCACCGCCATGATCTACGCGTGCCTGCCGTTCCTGCGCGAATGGCACAGCTGGCTCACGGTGGTGAACTACACGCTACTGGGCGGCGCCTCCGGCTTCACGCTCGCGGCCGCGCTCGCGGCGGCTGCAAGCCCGCCGCTCGCGCCGTTTCTCACCGGCTGGGCAATCGTCATCACGCTGCTCGGGTTCGTGAGCCGCGCCGCAACGCTGGTGCGCAATGCGCGCCTGAAGCCGAAATCGGCGCTGCAAACGGCGCTCGGGGTGAAGCACCCGCGGATCGTGCAGCTGAGCCAGGGAGCGATGGGCGGCTCGTTCAACACGCGCGAGTTCTTCCACGGACGCGCGCAGGGAACGCTGCATACGATCCGGTGGATGTTCGTGGTGCTCGTGTTCGCTGTCCCGCTCGTTTTCCTGACGCTCGCGCTCCTCGGGAGTGCCGCGCCCGGAGTACTGCTAGCGGCCGCCTTCGCCGTGCAGTTTCCCGGTCTGCTCGCGGAGCGTTGGTACTTCTTCGCCGAGGCACGGCATCCGCAGAACCTCTACTACCAGGCGCTGGCATGAAAGTCGTCCCTGGCGCTCGTCG
>Ga0335077_10009684_pt1 | contig 11969 bp, 11 predicted proteins | sample Lox_Sample_31_FD_207151 | JGI IMG/M metagenome (GOLD analysis project Ga0335077, IMG submission 207151) | Soil microbial communities from Loxahatchee National Wildlife Refuge, Florida, United States - Lox_Sample_3.1 | ecosystem: Environmental > Terrestrial > Soil > Wetlands | place: USA...
GTGAACAACGTGGAACTGGAATAGTAAAGGACAGATATGCCGAGGCCTAGTTTTAAACGCAAAGACAAAAAAGACCGCAAGGACCGGAAAGAGGGAAGCAGCCGCCCCTTATTCAGACGCAAGAAATTTTGCCGCTTCACCGTCGAAGGTATAAAGGAAGTGGACTACAAAGACGTCGATCTTTTAAAGGATTTCATCAACGACAGCGGCAAGGTCATCCCCGCGCGAATAACGGGCACCAAGTCGCATTATCAGAGGCAATTGAGCACTGCGGTCAAACGTGCTCGGTTCCTGGCGTTGTTGCCGTATACCGATCTGCATTAAGGAATTGAGGCATGCAAGTCATACTCTTGGAAAAGCTGGTCAATCTTGGAAAACTGGGCGACGTAGTCAAGGTGAAGGAAGGCTTTGCGCGCAATTATCTTATTCCGCAGGGCAAGGCGAAGCGCGCAACACCGGCAAATATCGCTGAATTCGAGTTGAGGCGGTCGGAACTTGAAAAAACCGAGAGCGAGGTTCTTGCTTCAGCCCAAGAGCAAAGCGCCAAAATGCAGGGTCTAATGCTGCAAATTACTCAGAAGGCAGGTGTCGACGGCAAACTGTTTGGCTCGGTGACCAATGTGGACATTGCCGAGGCTTTGCACGCTCAAGGGTTTCCCATCCAGAAAGCCGCGATCCGCATGCCGCACGGCCCGTTGAAGCAGGTTGGGGATTACAATATAACGGTGGTGTTGCATACTGACGTGAAAGCGACTATCACGGTGTCAGTGCTCGGAGAGGCATGACTGTCAGCAAAGTCTTTTGGCGACGCATCTACGAACGTAAGATATAAGTTGCGGCAGTACCGTGTATTTGATCACCGACGAGCTAAAAATCTTGAAACAAAGTCATTTATAATACAAAGATATATACGCTTTGCTTAACGACGTACATTAAGTCATGATCCAGGCGGTTTCTGAAGTCGTGCATGATGAGCAGGTCGATGTAATTAAGCTACCGCCGCATTCAATCGAAGCGGAACAATCGGTGCTAGGCGGCTTACTGTTGGACAACGCCGCGTGGGACAAAGTCGGTGATTTGATAGTCGAAGCAGATTTTTATCGGCATGACCACCGCCTGATTTATCGACATATCTCCAAGCTTATCGAACGCAACAAGCCGGCGGACGTAATAACGGTCGCCGAATCCCTGGAAAACAGCGCTGAACTTGAGAATGCGGGAGGCCTGGCTTACCTCGGTGCGCTGGTCCAGAACACGCCTTCCGCAGCGAACATCCGTCGTTATGCGGAGATCGTGCGCGACCGCTCGGTGCTGCGCAAACTTGCCGCAGTAGCGACGGAGATCGCGGACAGCGCTTACAATCCGATGGGGCGGGAGGCCGTCGACTTGCTGAACGAGGCGGAAGCCAAGGTATTTCATATCGCCGAAGCGGGAGCGCGTGGGCAGATTGGATTTGCTGAAATCCAGCCGCTGCTCACCCAGGTGGTGGAGCGCATAGACATGCTGTACCACCGCGACAACCCGAGCGAGATCACGGGTGTGCCGACCGGGTTCACTGATCTCGATCAGAAGACGTCTGGCCTGCAGCCTGGAGATCTGGTTATCGTCGCGGGACGGCCGAGCATGGGCAAAACCGCGCTTGCGCTCAATATCGCTGAGCATGTCGGGATTGAATTGCGCCTTCCGGTTGCGGTGTTCAGCATGGAAATGTCGGGCACCCAGCTAGTGATGCGCATGATGGGCTCGGTGGGGCGCCTGGATCAGCACAAAGTGCGGACCGGTAAACTTCAAGACGAGGATTGGCAGAAACTCACGCATGCAGTGGGTAAACTCAACGATGCCGCGATTTATATAGACGAAAGCGGGGCCCTCACGGCGCCTCAACTGCAGGCACGAGCGCGCCGCCTGCACCGTCAGTGCGGCGGCTTGGGATTGCTGGTGATTGATTACCTGCAGCTGATGTCAGCGGCGAGCGAAGGCGAGAATCGTGCTACGGAGATCTCACAGATTTCCCGCTCGCTGAAAGCGCTGGCGAAAGAACTGAATGTACCCGTAGTTGCGCTTTCTCAACTTAACCGCAGTCTTGAGCAGCGTACCAATCGGCGCCCGATTATGTCCGATTTGCGCGAGTCGGGAGCCATCGAGCAGGACGCGGACTTGATTTTGTTTATATACCGCGACGAAGTTTACAACCCAGAAACCAAGGATAAGGGAATGGCGGAAATTATCATCGGAAAACAACGCCACGGTCCGATAGGCACGGTACCCTTAACTTTTCTTCCCGAATTCACTCGTTTCGAAAGTTACAGCCCCGGCTATTGAGGAGCGTCGGTCGAGCGTTCTGTGCAACGCCTACGCGCTCACCTGCAGGCCGCCAAACACACTTTGACCGGAATCTGCTGACACTACTTCGCCGGAGCGGCTTCGCCCGTGGACTCGTTTTTTGCCTCGGGCGATTTGGCTTTGCCTGACGTTTTGCGTGCCTTCATTGCGCCTCCTTCACCCGGAATCTTTACCGCCGGAACGTCGCGCAAATCCGGAATGATAATGACGGTCCCAGTGGGCGGCTCATCCGGCTTGCCATCGGGAAACACCTGCGGATTATATTGCACGATCGCCCACACCATTTTTTTCTGGTAGAACGGGTCCTTGGGGTAAATCTTCTGCGCAAGGCCGGGTAGCGTATCGCCGGCGCGCATGCTCCAGTAAACGCCTCCGCCTTTGGGCTGGCTGCCGGTGACCGGCGCTGCTTCAGTCATCGCAGTTTCAGACTGCGCCGGGATCGTCACCACGTTGCCGATGCGTGTTCCCAGCTGTACCGTAAAGTCGCGCGCGATCTGCAATTGGCCCGGACACTGAACTTTTACGAGCAGGTTAAAGCTGCTGTCGGTAACCGGTTGCGAGGTTGTGATACTTATGAACTGCTTGCCGTCACGCGTGTCCAGAGAGATGTTGGCGTCGGTAAGATACGGCAGCTTGTTCTCGGCTTCGGTATCAGGCTTGCCGAGCGATAGGCATTCCGAAGTGATGGCCTCGCCGGCTCCGGCCTGAAATTCAATATTGGCTTTAAGCGGCTCATCGCGCAATGAATCTACCGTCAAATTGCCGATAGTGACTACCGCAAAGGCGTTGATCGCCGCAAGCAAAATAGCCACGCCGCACAGCGCGGTTTGCAAAATTATCGAAGATTTTCTCATCACAGTATCCCCGCTGCGTAATCGGCCAATCGCGATCGCTCCCCGCGCTGCAGGGTGACATGCCCGCTGTGCGACCAGCCTTTGAACCGGTCTACAACATAGGTTAATCCGGAACTGCCCTCGGTGAGATACGGTGTATCGATTTGCGAGATATTGCCGATGCAAATCACCTTGGTGCCCGGTCCAGCGCGCGTGATCAACGTTCTCATTTGTTTCGGCGTTAAATTCTGCGCTTCGTCGATGATCAGAAACTTGCTGATGAAAGTGCGGCCGCGCATAAAATTGAGTGATTTTACCTTGATGCGCGAACGAATCAAGTCGCGCGTCGCCGCGCGGCCCCACTCTCCAGCCTCGTCATCGGTATTGTTGAGCACGTCCAGGTTATCTTCCAAAGCTCCCATCCAGGGCGTCATTTTCTCTTCCTCGGTCCCCGGGAGGAAGCCGATGTCCTCGCCCACCGGCACCGTGACCCGAGTCATAATGATCTCAGTATAGACCTTATTCTCCAGGGTTTGCATCAAAGCGGAAGCAAGGGTCAGCAAGGTCTTTCCGGTGCCGGCTTGACCGAGCAAGGTGATGAAGTCGATTTCTGGGTTCATCAGCAGGTTCAAAGCGAAGTTTTGCTCGCGATTGCGCGCGGTGATCCCCCACACGCTGTTCTTCTGGTGCGTGTAATCCCTGAGCGTCTCCAATACCGCGCTCTCTCGAGTCTGCTCCTTGACTCGGGCATTAAACGGTTTGCCGATATCCTGATACACAAATTCGTTCACTAGGAGGCTGGGACAGAGCGGCCCGCTGACTCGGTAGTAGGTATGACCGGCGTGTTGCCAGGATTCCATTTCCTTGCCGTGTTTATCCCAAAAATCTTCCGGCAATTGCTGGAATCCGGTGTATAGCAAATCGGTGTCTTCAAGCACCTTGTCGTTGTAATAATCTTCGGCCGCAAAGCCCAGCGCGCGCGCCTTAATTCGCATATTGATGTCTTTGCTGACTAAAATGACGTCGCGCGCAGGAAAAGTTTCCCGTAAATGCTTCACTACGCCAATCACCTGGTTGTCGCCGTTTCCACCGGGAAAATGCGCGGGAAGATCGCTGCTGATGGCCTTGGTCTGCAGGAACAAATGCCCGGTCGCATCTTTTCCGCCGTGCGTTTGGAGAGAAATCCCTTGTTCCACGTTGGTAAAGGCGTCACTGACGATTTCGTCGAGATAACGACTTGCCTGGCGCGCATTGCGCGCTACTTCGGACATGCCTTTCTTGTTGTGATCGAGTTCTTCCAGGGTGCACATGGGCAGGTAAACATCGTGCTCCTGGAAGCGAAACAGACTGGTCGGATCGTGCATCAGCACGGTCGTATCGAGGACAAACAGCTTGGTTTTGGCATGCAGGCTGGTAACGACAGTAGCTGATTTTCTCTGTGTCATTATGGTATTTTCCATTAAACGATATTTTCAATTCTCAATCGTGGTACGAAAGGCTGCATGCGTCAGCCTTGATGGTACGCCCAGCCGCAGAACCGTTTTGATGAAAATGAGTGATGAGAATTTTGCCGGCGGAAGAGGAGAGGTGAATCGCCTTGTTCCCGGTTGAGGCGAGATCAAAATCGGGGAAGACAACGTCAATCATTATCCTTTGGCGCAGTGTATAACAGCCGTATTTGCTTGGCAATCATGGTACAAACGCATTTAACCGGCAAGGAATTCCTTGGCTTGCAGCATGATCATGCTAGGGGTGCCGGGCCAATGGCCCAGTTCCACTTCGTGTCGCGGCAGCCTCCCGATCTCCAGCGAGGCATAAATCTCGCCAGCCGACACCAATTCATATCCCTGGGCGCGCCAGCCGTGCAGCAGCCGCTCGAAAACCGGCGCAAGTCGCATGCCCTCAAGTTCGGCACGCAATGTGTAGAGGTGACCGGTTGGAGGCGAATCAGTGCTGAGATTCAAAATATGCTCGGCACACGCATCCAACCCTGCGCTTTTGATCGCCTCATTGACAGTAGGAAGCGTGGTCGGAAGCTGCGGGCAGGCAATGATTTCTCCATGGTAAATGGGAATGAACGGGCCGCGGCCGCGGGTGTCGCTGCAATAGTGAAAACCCATGCGCTGGGTCAGCCGGTAAGAGTGTAGGTTCATCTGCCAGCCCGCAGCAGCCCGCGTTTTAGGAGGTTCCCCGAATATTTCGGCAAAGCGCTCGTAGCCAAGCCGCATTTGCTTTTCGCACCACGCTGCGTCACTTTGCGCCGCATGATTGCACCATGCAGCCGCGTCATACGCCTGCAGGCCGATCTCATTACCCGCGGCCCGCGCTTTGCTCATGATATCGCTGCATTGTTTGCCAATGTCGGGCCCCGGAAGCACAGTGCCGTAAAGCATCGATGGCATGCCATAATACTTGAGAAGATTGGCACGCCAAAGCTGCTTTACAGCGCGTCCGGTGTGATCGGGCCCGACGCAGAAGAAAAAACTGGCGGAGGCATTATGCTTTTGCAAAAGCTCGATAAGACGCGGCACGCCTTGACGGGTACCGCGCAAAGTCTGCACGTCTATTTTAAGTGCCAGTTTCATTTTAGTCTTTTCCGCTCTCTGAAATGATGTTCTGCGCCAGCTGCCGCATTTCGGCATCGCCGGTTGCCTTAACGTTTAGAATCGGCGCATTCTGAAAGTCCGCATAATGTTTCAGGGTGGACTTGCTGTAAGCCGGATCATAATGGCGCTCCAGCAATTCCATTACCAGAGTGTCCCAATGCCCGTCCGCCACGTAGCTTTTCCAGCAATTGATCAGATCATGTCCATAGCGTGAATTCAGCAGTTCAAGCTTTTGAAACAACATTTCGGGATTGTGTAAGAAATGCTGGTATTCATCTTTGAGTAACGTCGCCCGCAAACTGGAGTTTGCTTCGATGCGGATGCAACGTCCGCGCCACATTGCGTCGAGCAACGCGTCCGGGAGGTGCAGGTTGCCGATTTTCTTGCTCTCCGATTCAACATATACCAGTTTTGCGGGATCGAATCCTTGCAGCTTCGCCCAGATCAGGCTTTCAAACATTTTTTGCGCGGGCTGCGGTTCACCGGGCAGGTCTCCCAGCACTGAGCCGCGGTGCGCCGCCAAGCGCTCCAAGTCCAGCACCTGCGCTCCGAGCAGGTCAAGCATCTGTATCAGGCGGCTTTTGCCGGAGCCGGTTGGACCGCAGATGACGCGGAACCGAAATCGTTTGGGCAGCTTCAGCAGCCCTTCGATCACTGCCGCGCGATACGATTTATAGCCGCCTTTAAGTCTTCCTGCGCGCCAACCGACTTGTTCCAGAACATGCACTAACGCGGCGCTTCGGTTGCCGCCGCGCCAGCAATAGACCAGGGGCCGCCAGTCCTTTTGCCGTGTGATAAAAACCTGTTCGATATGATGTGCAATATTACGCGCAATCAATGCGGCGCCGGTTTTTTTCGCTTCGAAGCTGGACGCATGCTTGTATATGGTTCCAATCTGCTTTCTTTCAGCGTCATCGAGCACCGGGCAGTTGACGGCGCCAGGAATGTGGTCTTCCGCGAATTCAGCCGGCGAACGCACGTCGATCAACTCGTCAAATTCGCACAACTGTGTTACGTTAACTAAACCTCGAGCTGAAAAAGAAAGCATGTGAATGAATCAATTGGCTGAAATTGGCGATATCAAGTTGACCGCATTTTCGCACGGCGGCGGCTGCGGATGCAAAATCGCGCCGGCGGCGCTGCGCGAAATCTTGTCAAAATCCGCACTCGGCAAGTCCTGGCCGAATTTGCTGGTTGGCGCCGAAACGAGCGATGACGCGGCGGTCTACAAACTGAATGAAATGCAGGCGCTGATAGCGACCACAGATTTTTTCACGCCGATCGTGGATGATCCATATGATTTCGGTCGCATCGCAGCCACCAACGCGTTATCCGACATTTACGCGATGGGTGGACGTCCGGTTTTGGCGCTCGCCATTGTTGGCATGCCAATCGGCAAGCTTCCGGTTCCGGTAATACAGCGCATTCTTTCCGGCGGCGAAGATATCTGCTCGCAAGCAGGAATTCCCATAGCGGGCGGACATTCGATTGATTCACCGGAGCCTATTTATGGTCTTGTGGGCCTGGGACTTGCCCACCCCGACAAAATAAGGCGCAACGACACCGCGCGCGCGGGCGATGCCGTAATTTTAGGCAAGGCGCTGGGAGTCGGCATCATGAGTGCGGCGCTGAAAAAAGGCAAACTGTCGGATCAGGGCTACCGACAAATGGTGGAGAGCACTACGCAGCTAAATTGCGCCGGAGTGGGACTCGCAGACATCACCGGCGTACACGCCATCACCGATGTTACAGGATACGGTCTGTTGGGACATCTGCTGGAAGTCTGCACTGGGTCCGGGCTTGGCGCGGAAATTAGCTTTGCTGCGCTGCCAATTTTTTCCGAGGCGTTGGGATTGGCAAAGCAGGGGTTCGGCCCCGGCGCAATCGAGCGCAATTGGGCGAGCTACTGCGGGCAGGTGGTTTTGCCTCAAGCTGTTCCCGAGTGGCAAAAAAAACTGTTGTGCGATCCGCAGACCAGCGGCGGCTTGCTGGTGGCCTGCGACGAGAGTGACGTGCAGGAAGCGCTGAGCGTCTTCCGCGACCAGGGATTCGATTACGCAGCCAGGATAGGCAGAATGAAAGCAGGAGCGGCGGAGATCAGGTTGGTTGAGTGAGTTATGCTATTTCTTGGTTTTTTGTGCGAATTCCGAGGCTCTGCGACTGGGTCTGCGGCGTTTCTCAATGCCGATGTGCCGCCGCGATCTGTATGAGGACGCACGTCTTTCATCCAGTCTTCTTTCGACCGGAATAAACTCCACCTCGTAAGTCGGTAGTTTTGATTTTTCGTGTCCCATGGTTTCATTTCGTCAATGCATCTTGCTGTTAGAGCAATATAACATATTTCGCGCGCTGATTTCATTGCAGTAAAGGTCTCAAATGTTTCCAGATATTATCGAGAATGACGGACTGTGCCGCGGCGGTCGGGTGTATACCATCAGCCTGGAACATGGAAAGGTCATCGCCAAAACCTTCGAGCATGAATGGCGTCAAAGCAAGTTGGTAGCGCTTCGCAAGTTGTGGATAAATTGCGTGAAACTGCTGCGTATAGGCTGGCCCGTAGTTCGGGGGCAGGCGCACGCCGATGAGCAGTACCTTGGCCCCGCGCAACTGGCAGGATTTGATAATGCCCTCCAGATTATCGCGCGTGGCTTCGATGGGTTGCCCGCGCAAACCGTCGTTGCCGCCCAATTCGACGATGACGATTGACGGATGGTGCGCTGCAAGGCTTTGCGATATGCGGCTCAGACCGCCGCGTGTTGTCTCTCCGCTGATGCTGGCATTGACTACGTCGTAATTCAGCAGCTCTTGGCGCAAGCGTTTTTTGAGAAGTGCCACCCAGCCGGCGTCTTGCGGCAAGCCATAACCCGAGGACAAACTGTCACCAAACACCATGATGGTCGGGGTGGCGCTGGCGGCCACCGGCAAGCATAGACACAGAGAAGCAAGGACAGATTTGAGGATGAGTGAAAATCGCATATCGCCCATTGTGCAGGCGCTGCAACTTGGCAAGCAAGTGCATAACGGCGCAATCAATCTGACCATTCTGAAAGATGTGAGTTTCGCGGTTCTGCCGCGCGAAGCGGTGGCGATTCTTGGCGCCTCGGGCTCGGGCAAGTCCACGCTGCTGGGGTTGCTTGCGGGGCTCGACACGCCGACTTCAGGCACTGTCAGATTGAACGGAATAGACATTTTCTCGCTTGATGAAGACGGCCGCGCCGCGCTGCGCGCCGGGATGGTGGGTTTTGTGTTTCAGTCGTTTCAGCTTCTACCAGCGTTCACCGCGCTGGAAAATGCGATGCTGCCGCTGGAATTGGCAGGCAATCCGGATGCGCGCGTGCATGCCGAGCAAATTCTTGAGCGCGTCGGCCTTAAACAACGGCTGTATCATTATCCGAAGCAACTTTCGGGTGGCGAACAGCAGCGTGTAGCAATCGCCCGCGCCTTTGCCAGTAAGCCGAGGCTGCTTTTGGCGGACGAACCAACCGGCAATCTCGACAGCGCAACCGGGGCGCAAATAATAGAGCTGTTATTTACGCTCAACCAGGAACAGGGTACGACTTTGTTGATGGTGACTCATGACGAAGAGTTGTCCAAGCGCTGTGGACGGTTGCTGCACCTGACTGCCGGAGTGGTTAGAGAATGAAAACTTTCGCACTTTCCCTGCGCATGCTGAACCGCGATTGGCGCTCAGGTGAATTGCGGGTGCTAGTAGTGGCCTTGGTGATCGCAGTCGCTAGCGTGACAACGGTCAGCTTCTTTGCTGATCGTGTGCAGCGCTCGTTAAGCGATCAGGCCAATCAATTGCTCGGCGCGGACCTGGTTCTCACTTCGGATCGTCCGATTCAGAGGAATTTCGAAGAGCGCGCAATACAGCTGGGTTTGCGTGTTACCCGAGCGCTGAGATTTCCCAGCATGGTACTGCACGCCGGTACCGGCCAGCTCACCGAAATCAAGGCGGTCGCTGCGGGTTATCCGTTGCGCGGTGAACTGCGGGCAACAGCACAAGGCGGTGCCTCCGAAATTGGCACGCGTCCGGAACGCGGGTCCGTTTGGGTGGACCCGCGCCTCGCGACCAGGCTGGGATTTGAAGTAGGTGATCGAATTGCACTCGGCAATACGAGCTTTAGAATAGCCGCGGTAATTGTCGAGGAACCTGATTTTTCAATTGGTCTTTTCAACATTGCTCCGCGCCTGCTGATGAATCTCAGTGATGTGCCTGCAACCGGTTTGATCCAGACCGGCAGCCGCATCACGTACCAGCTGCTGTTTGCAGGCGATCCGGAAGCGGTAGCGGACTTCCGTGCCTGGGCGCAATCCCATCTTGCTTTGGGCGAGCGTCTTGAGGGCGTGCAGGACGCGCGTCCGGAAATCAGGGCGGTGCTGGAACGTTCGAAGAAGTACTTGGGACTCGCGGCGCTTATGAGCGTGGTGCTCGCGGCGGTGGCAGTTGCGCTGGCGGCGCAGCGCTTTGTGAATCGACATTTGGACGGCTGCGCAATGATGCGCTGCCTGGGAGCGCGCCAAGCTGTTATGTTGCGGCTGTATCTTTACCATTTCCTGCTGCTGGGCGCGACGGCGAGTCTGGGCGGATGCATATTGGGCTTGTTGGGACAAGAATTTCTAGTGCGCTGGCTGAGTGGTTTGGCTACGCGGCAGCTGCCTTTACCAAATATGTGGCCTGCAGCTTACGGCTTTGCCTGCGGAATCCTGCTGCTTTTGGGTTTCGCTGTTCCGCCACTGGTGCGCTTAACCGAGGTGCCGACACTACGGGTGTTGCGGCGCGAATTGGGAGCCCCTAAAGCCGCTGGCGCTACAGGATATATTTTGGGCTTTTTAATTATCGCGGCGATGCTGCTGTGGCAAGCCAACGACTTGAAGCTTGGCATGTACGTGTTGAGTGGGCTGATCGGCGGCGTCACGCTGTTTACGTGTATTGCGCTTGCGCTCATGAAGTTGCTGCAACGGTTGCGTAGTGGCGTAGGGGTGGCTTGGCGATTTGGGCTCGCGAGTCTGCATCGCCGCGCGTCAGGCGGGGTATTGCAGGTGGTCAGCTTGAGCGCGGGAATAATGGCTTTGCTTTTACTTACATTGGTACGCGGCGATTTGCTGCAAAGCTGGAGAAGCAGCCTACCACCCGGTGCGCCCAACCGCTTCCTGGTGAATATCCAAAAGGACCAGTTGCAGGCGCTGCAAGGATTCTTTGCCGCGCGCGGCATGGGACAGCTGCCCATATTTCCGATGGTGCGGGGAAGGTTGACTGCGATCAACGGCAAGCGCGTATCGCCGGCGGACTATTCCGAACCGCGGGCGAAACGCTTGGTCGAGCGTGAATTCAATTTGTCCTGGGCACGGGAATTGCAGAACGACAACCAAATTGTCGCCGGCCGCTGGTGGCGCGAGCAGGATTCGGGCAAAGCGGAGTTTTCGGTAGAAAAAGGCCTCGCCGAAACTCTGGGCATCCGGCTTGGTGACAGGCTTACCTACGATATAGCCGGCAACGTGCTGAGCGGGCGGGTCGCCAGCTTGCGCAAGGTGGACTGGGACAGTTTCCGGGTGAACTTCTTTGTCATCGCGCCGCCGGGCGTTCTGGAAAATTATCCGGTGAGTTATATTTCCAGTTTTTACTTGCCGGGAGACCGGTATCAGGTGATCAACGATCTTGTCAAAGCGTTTCCAAATTTCCTGGTGATCGATGTGGCTGAAATTATGTCGCAGGTGCAAAAAATCATGGACAAGGTGGTCCTTGCAGTCGAATTTGTATTCATGTTCAGTCTGGTCGCCGGGTTGACTGTGCTTTACGCAGGTGTAGTCGCGGCGCAGGACGAGCGCATGCTGGAAGCGGCAGTGTTGCGCACGCTCGGCGGCAGCACCGCCCAAATAATGCGCGCGCAACTTTCTGAGTTTGCCGCAATCGGAGCTTTGGCGGGACTTCTTGCCGCCGCCGGCGCTAGCGCCCTGGGTTATGTTCTGGCATCCAGAGTACTAAATGTCGCGTATGTCTTCAATCCCTGGCTGTGGATAATGGGTTTAGCAGGCGGCGCAGCGGGCGTGACCATTGCATGCTTGCCGCAGCTGCGAGGCATCCTCATACATCCTCCACTTCAGACCCTGCGTAATCTGGGCTAGGCTAATCAAGCCCCGCATGGACTGGCTGAATTTGGCGGTCCTGCAAACCCAGTAATACTGA
>Ga0335077_10009686_pt1 | contig 11968 bp, 10 predicted proteins | sample Lox_Sample_31_FD_207151 | JGI IMG/M metagenome (GOLD analysis project Ga0335077, IMG submission 207151) | Soil microbial communities from Loxahatchee National Wildlife Refuge, Florida, United States - Lox_Sample_3.1 | ecosystem: Environmental > Terrestrial > Soil > Wetlands | place: USA...
GGAGCGGTTTAGGTCGATGGAGGTCCATTCGCTGCTGTCGGCAAGGCCGTCGTGCAAGCTCTTGCCCGCGTCCTCTTCCAGGTGCACGCGCGTGATGCCGATGCGCTTTCGTCCGCTCGCCGTCTTAATGTTGATGTAGCCATGCTCGGCCAGCGGCTTGTCGTACTGCGAAATCTGGTAGCCCTTCGGCAGATCCGGATAGAAGTAGTTCTTGCGCGCAAAAATCGAGGTCTCGCGAATCTGGCAGTTCAGCGCCGTCGCCGCGAGCACGGCGAATTCGACCGCGCGCCGGTTGAGCACCGGCAGCGCACCGGGCAGGCCGAGACAGACCGGGCAGACGTTGGTGTTCGGAGGATCGCCGAACTGCGTCGCGCAGCCGCAGAAGATCTTGGTGCGCGTCAGGAGTTGGACATGAACCTCCAGCCCGATGACCGGCTCATATCTGGTGTCCGCGGCGACTGGAGTTTCCGGCTGGGTGGCCATCTTGCGATTATATCGGCGCGCATTGCGGCCAAAGTTGTTCCCAGAAATTGTTCTACGTAGAACAAATAACGAACGTTCGTACGTTCCCAATCCGGGAACCGCAATCGGCGACGACCAACCGATCCACAGAGAATGGCTTACGGCGTGAAGTTGAAACTGCACCACATCGCGGTGCCCCACATTGCCATGCCCGCGAGGCCGACGAGCACATACACATTGCGTTCAAACGCGTTGTGGATGGTCGGCAGCGGCAGCGGCGACCCCAGCGAGCGATGGAAGGACGCGACCAGCAGCCCACCGAAGCCCACCAGAGTTACAGTTCCGCCGAAGGCCAGCCCTGCCATGATGAGGACATATCCGAGGGAGAACACAGCACACCCCACTTCTTGCTCACAGGCTAGACCTGCCGCGCGACTTGTGCAAGAAGGTAGAGCGACGCTTTAGCGTGTAGCCCTTCCTGTTGTTGAAAGAGCCCGCTTCAGCGGGTGACACTCTGCCCTCCGCCGAAGCCTGCCCCGTCGTCCGCAGAAAAGAGGGAGACCGCTAACTAATTCCCCGACGCGAAATCATTCTCCGCTGGAAGCGAGCCGGTCGGCAGCAGTGCAAACTTCGTCGGCCCCACCACGTAGAGAATGCCGAACTCCTGCCCGTTCGAGTTGTAGACCAGGGCGCGGCCAGTGGAGTCCACCTGATACGTCAAGGTGAGCGTATTCGGTCCGCCCGGCCCTCCGGGACCACTGGTGTACTGCATGCCATTGATGTTGCCGGCGCCATCGGCCAGCACGACCGCAACCGAATTTATCACGCTCGACAGTACCGGCAACACCGTCCCGCCGGCATAGGTGCCCGTCACCGAAGCATTTGAAAAGGGTGCGCCGCTTTGGGGCTGCAAATCACCCAGAGCAACTTCGTCATCGGTGCCCACCAGGAATCCGCTGTTCGGCGCATAAAGATAAAGCACGCGCCGCGGTGAGGTGCTATTCACCCCGGCAAGCAGGAACCGGCCCGACTCCTGACCCGCATTGTTCGTGCTATAGGCGGCTACCGAGATCTGATGCCGCAGGACGCCGCCGTCATTCTCGTCGGTGATGAGTATGCCGCTGCCGTTGCCGCGAATGGTCAATAATCCGGCGATAAGATCCGGCTTTCCGCCGTTGGGATCGACTCCACTCAGCTCGATTACGTCCACCCCACTCAAGCTGCCCGAATTCCAGCCACCGCTTTGCGATTGGCGCACCGCATCCCACAATGTCAGATTCGCGGGTTTCGTGAACGGGTCACTGGAGATCAGGAACGCTTCCTGCTTATTGACGACATAGTAGGCGTACCCGCAGTTCGGCCCCGTCCCGCCCAGGCAGTATCCGCTGGGGTCGCTGGGGAAGCGCAGGTTCACGAACTCTCCCCGGCCGGTATGGGGATCGATGTCCGCGGAGAACTGGCTGCCGGCAATCGGATCGGGACCGGCGCGGCCATTGTCGTCAATATCGAAGGGGCAGCCGCTCAGCCGCCAACCATTTCCGCTGCAATCGATATCGACTAGCGTGCCCAGGTTGGTGCCCAAGGCGCCCGCACCGGCGTAGCGGTGTCCGCCGGGATCAATGCCCGACACCATGAAAGCGAAATTGCCTGGGAAGAAGTTGGTTCCCTGGAAGTAGGTGCTGTCCTGCGCCTTCAGCACGCCGGAGGCGTACGTCTGCGGGTTGCTGGGATCGCGCTGGATCAGACGTCCGCAGGTCGAGTACGAGGTGCTGGGCATGCACGCGGCGGCGGACGGGATGGCAATCGAAAACTGAAACGTGGCCGGATTGCCCAGGTGATCGAGCGCGACAAGGGTCATCGAACCCAAGCCGGTGCCGGCACTGAGGTCATAGGTCGATCCGGACGATTGAATCACCAGCGCGATCGGGCAGTTGGGATTGCCGCCGCATTGCGCGGGATCGTTGTACTCGCCCGCGCCGTTGTTGAGGTCGATTTTGCCGCCGGTAATGTTTCCCGCGCCGTCGGCGACGAAGGCGCCCACCATAATGTACGGCGTGCCGCTGCTGTAACCGCTGAAGGAGAATGCATAGTGACCGTTGAGCGCGCCGTCGTTCAGTCCGATATTGGCCGACGCTTCAGCGAAGCGGTTTCTTGCCTGACCGTAAGCAGTTGCCAATGAAACCGCGCACAGCGCGAACAGGAGTGAAAAGCTGCAGCACTTGTTTCGCATAGGGCCCTCGGTTGTTAAGACGTGAGCTGGCGCGGTGCAGGAATGAGAGCTTAGCAGAGTTGGGAGGGGTCGTGCATCAGGGAGCGGATGGCTTTTCGCCGGCCACCCCGTCCCGGCTTGGGTTTTGCCTCATCCTTCGCCATGTCGGGCAATATCTCCTGCAATGGTTTCAGCCTCGCCAGGTCTCCTTCGTTCAGTGGCGGCGAGTCGACATCATCCCAATCCTTTTGTCCAATGTGGGGCGGCTTTCTAAGCCTTTTTACTATATTCCCTTTCCTCTGGTTCGAAATCCATCGCGTAGCAAGGGTCAGGTGGGTGCCCCAGGTCTCGCGGGTTTCGAGACCTGGGTAGGGTCGGGCCGTCCCGCGCTTGCCCAGGTCTGGAAAGCGCCAGACCTGGGGCACTCTCATGAGGATAAATTTCAAACTGACCCACTACCCGATGATGGGTCCTCTTGACACTTGGCTTCTCACGCGTGCTAGTCGTAGTACTCCAGCCCCAGGTGCGTGATCATCGCTTCGCCCTTGAGGTGGCGCAGCGTGTTCTTTAGCTTCATCGACTGGATGAACAGGTCGTGCTCGGGATACAGGCCCTCCGCGGTCATTGGCGACTTGAAGTAGAAGCTCAGCCACTCCTGAATGCCAATGCCACGCAGAGTTGACGAGCGCTTGGCGAGGTCGAGGAACAGGACGAGGTCGAGCACGATGGGCGCGGCGAGGATGGAATCGCGGCAGAGAAAATCGACCTTGATCTGCATGGGATAGCCGAGCCAGCCGAAGATGTCGATATTGTCCCAGCCCTCTTTGTTGTCGCCGCGCGGAGGGTAATAGTTAATGCGAACCTTGTGGCAGATGTTGCCGTAAAGGTCGGGATAAAGCGTGGGCTGAAGGATGTGCTCAAGCACGGAAAGCTTCGACTCTTCCTTCGTTTTGAACGACCCGGGATCGTCCAGCACTTCGCCGTCGCGATTGCCGAGGATGTTGGTGGAGAACCATCCGTTTAGGCCAATCATGCGCGCTTTGAAGCCGGGCGCGAGGATGGTCTTAATCAGCGTTTGTCCCGTCTTGTAGTCCTTGCCGCAGATCGGCGCCTGCATCTGCCTGGAGAGGTCGTGCAGAGCGCGAATATCGACCGTGAGATTCGGTGCGCCATTGGCGAACGGCACGCCCTCTTGCAGCGCGGCGTAGGCGTAGATCATAGACGGCGCGATGCTCTCGTCATTCTTCTGCAGGCCCTTTTCGAAAGTGGCCAGCGATTTGTGAACCGCCCCCGCTTCGATGAACGTTTCGGTCGAGCCGCACCAGATCATCACCAGCCGCTCGGCGCCGCTGGCTTGCTTGAACTCGCGGATGTCCTGGCGCACCTGCTCGGCCAGGTTCATTTTGTTCTTGCCCTTTTTGACATTCGGACCGTCGAGCTTCTTGACGTAGTTCTTGTCGAAGACCGCTTTCCGCGGCTTGATGGAAGACAGAAACGGCTTCACCTGCTCCAGCAGTGAGCGGTCGAGCACGCCCGCCTTGCCGGCGGCGGAGTACATGTCGTCCTCGAAGATGTCCCAGCCGGTGAAGACCAGGTCGTTGAGCGAGGCGAGAGGAACAAAGTCCTGGATCTTTGGGAAGCGGCCTTCGGTGCGCTTGCCGAGACGGATCGTACCCATCTGTGTCAGCGAGCCGATGGGCGACGAAATTCCTTTGCGCACCGCTTCCACGCCGGCTACGAACGTAGTCGCAACCGCGCCCATGCCGGGTATCATGATCCCCAGCTTTCCTTTTGCCGGAGCGATGTCGCCCGCTCCCGGCTTACTCTTATCGGTTGGCATGCTATTAGTCCGTTTCTTGAGGAATATACAAACGTGCTCGAATGATTCGGCAGATTACCTTGAGTTGGGTCGGAGCGCGGTTTGTATCAGGGCACGACTTCAGTCGTGCCGAAGGGAAATGTGGAACGGGTGAGGCTTTAGCCCCTGTACGCCGGGAACAGGGGCTAAAGCCCGCATCCAAAACGCGCTCTGGCGGCACGGCTGAAGCCGTGCCCTGATACAAAGCAGTGCTGAGGCAAGACATCTCTAACGCGTACAGGGCCAACCTCTATCTTCTCGTATCATGAGCGGCTCTGCAATGATTGTGCCCTGAAGAGTGCGCTTTCAGCGTTCGATTGCAATTGGAAGGATTCGGCGGAAATTATGGCGAACGAAAAAGTTGCGGTTGTCACCGGAAGCTCCAGCGGCATCGGCTTGATAACAGCGGTCGAGCTGGCCCTGAACGGTTATCGGGTAGTTGCCACCATGCGCGACCTTGCGCGCAGCAGCCGTTTGGAGGACGCTGCACAAAAAGCCGGCATCCGCGATCGGCTTGACCTTCGGCGAATCGATATCACGGAAACCGATTCGCTGCCCAGCGCAGTGAACGCCATCATTCGCGACCACGCCCGCATCGACGTGCTGGTGAACAATGCCGGCTTCAGCAGCGGTGGCTTCGCCGAAGATGTCGCCCTCGACGAACTGCGCCATCAGATGGAAACCAACTTTTTCGGCAACGTCGCGATGACCAAAGCCGTGTTGCCCGTCATGCGCAAACAACGGTCGGGACACATCATCCAGATTGCGTCCATTGTCGGACGGATGGCAGCGCCGCTACTCAGCAGCTATTCCGCTTCAAAGTTCGCGCTGGAGGGGTGGAGTGAGGCGCTGCGCATCGAAGTGCATTCCCTGGGCATCCGCGTCGTGCTGGTCGAGCCCGGCGATTACGATACCGATATATGGGAGCGCAATTGCGTCGTCGCCAAACAGGCGATGGCTGACAGCTCGCCGAATAAAGCGCGCGCCCAGCGCTTCGGCCAATTTGTGAAATCGCGCGCTTCCAGACGCCGCGACCCGCGAGAGGTGGCGCAACTCGTGGTGCGAATTGCCGGCGATCCCAATCCCAAGCTGCGTTATCTCATCGGGGCCGGCGTGAAAACGCAGCTCATCTTCCGCGGGCTGCTGCCCTGGCGCCGCTACGAACGCATGGTGGCGAAGATGACCCGTATTGGCTAGAGTGATCTGCCATGCTGCCGCTTGTAGATTTTCTCGACGGTCTCCACGGTATCAATGTCCTTCGGCAGCTTGTCCTCGCGCACGCGCACGATGCGAGGGAAGCGCAACGCGTATCCGCTGTCGTGCCGGTCGCTGCGCATGATGGCATTGAACGCAACCTCAAGCACCATCTTGGGCTCGACTTCACGCCGGTGGCCGTGATCGGCGATGGTATGCGCCAAGAACCATTGCGTGAGCTCGGCAATTTCCTTGTCGGTCAGGCCCGAGTACGCCTTGCCGATGTTGACCAGTTCCTCGCCCTTGCGCACCGCGAAGGTGTAATCGCTGAGCACGTGAATGCGCTTGCCGTGTCCGAACTCCGCCGCCGTGACCACGACGTCGAGCGTGGCCAGTTCGCGCTTCAGCTTCAGCCACCAGCGGCCGCGGCGTCCGGGCAGGTAGGGCGAGTTGATGTCCTTGATCATCAGGCCTTCGTTGCCACGCGCCATTGCCGCCTCGAAGTACTGCTCCAGTTGCGCGGGCGAATCGGCACGCATGGACGGGGCGCGCAGCACCCACCCAGACACCGCAGCCTCTTCCGCGATCTCGGGCTCCAGCAGCAGATTTCCCTGCGCGTTCACCACCGGCTTCGGCGCCACGCACTTCGCACCGGCGAAGATACAGTCGAGCACCAGCGCGCGTTCGGCGAGGGGCTTGTCCAGCGTGAGTCCCCACCCCGTCGCGCCAACCGAGGGCGCGCCGGGAGCCCCGGATTCGCCATCGGCGTACAGCACGTCGAAGACGACGTAGGCGACGGGCACCTCGTCAATCAGTTCCCGGGTGACCTGCTTGCGCCCGAGCCGCTTCTGGATTTCGCCGAACGGCATCGCATGTCCACCCTCGTCGTTGTGACGCCAGGCCACGATCTCGCCGTCCAGAATCACCTCGCCGGCAAATTCGCTCAGCGCCGGAACCAGCTCAGGAAAAGACGACGTGATTTCGTCGAGCGTGCGTGAGAACAGCCGCACTTCTCCGCGGCCGCAATGTGCCTGCGCGCGAATCCCGTCGTACTTGTCTTCTACCTGCGCATGCTGGAAATAATGGAATCCTTCTTCAGCGTCGGCGGCGGGGCTGGCCAGCATGAATCCAAGAGGATGAAACAACCGCATGCGCGCCGCGTCGAGCCGATGCTCGGCCGCGAGCGTCAGCGTGCCACCGATATCGCCGAGCAACATGTTGGCGCGCTGCACGGCGGTCAGCGGTTCGTCAAAAGCTTTGGCAATCGCCTCTTCGACCAGGCTCTCCTTCAGCCCGATGCGCAGCTCGCCGGTGATGATCTTCAGGATGTACTTGGCTTCGAGCGCGGTGGCGCGCTCCAGAAGCGACTTGAGGATGGCACTCTTCGCGGCGGGGGTTCGCGTCTCAGCGATCTGGTCGAAGACAGTGCGAAGCTGTGTCAGCGCGATGGTCGACTCAGCCGGCGCCTTGGCCAACAGCACATCGTAGGCTGCAGCGCCCAAGTCGCCGCGCCTGCGATAAGCGGCGCTGAGAGTGGAGTCACGCGCGCCCGTGATCTCGCTGACCAGCTTCCACAGGGCTGATCCGCCGATCTGCAAGGTGCGCTCGTCAAAGGCAGGGAAAGCGCGCCCAGAGAGAAACACCGCCGCAATCGCCGCGTGGCTCGCCTCGAGCGAGCGAAAATACTCGGCCAACCGCGAAACCTTCTCGGTCTTCTTCGTATTGGCGGCGATCCGCTCGCACAGCTCGGCCAGTCGCTGCATAGCTGTGTTTGGATGTTGCGCAGCCCGATCGGGAGCGGATCGGAGCCGTCCGGGTGGGAACAGCAACTCCCGCCAGCTCTGGTTTACAAAATGTGCGGCAGCCTTTGGACAACAGGAAACATGCCGTTTGGCGTCAAAGAGCGCATGCCCGCTAATTCTGGGGCCCGTATAACTCGATATGCGAAGAGCGTTTACCTGCATAACCGTGGCTTGCGTGCTGTTGCTGAGCGCGATATTGGCACGCGGGCAGAACAGTTCCGCCCAAGCTGGCTCAGCAGTGCCCGCGCCGGCAACCGTTTCCGCCACTGATCCGCCGGCTGCAACTCCGGTCGACCCGAAACCCGCTCCCGCAACCCCCATGGACGCCAAGAAGGCGGAACTGGGCGGCAAGACTTGGAATCCCTCCTGGGACAAGTTGATTGAGGAGCTGATCCCTCCGGAGATGCTCTCCTCCAGGGTGCCGCACGATGTGCGGAGGTTTTGCCCGAACTTCTATCGCATGAGCGACACTGACAAGCGCGTGTTCTGGGCGTATTTCTTCCAGGCGCTGGCGGGAGCCGAGGCCGGACTCAATCCGACCAGCAACGTGCACCACCCTCAGATGGTGCATATCGACCAGGTCACGGGCCAGCCCGAGCACCAGGAAGGGCTGCTGCAGCTCACGTTTGAAGATGAGAAGGCCTATGGCTGCAATTTCGACTGGCAGAGGGACCGCGCACTGCCGCCGCGCGATCCCAACCGCACCATCCTTCAGCCGCAGAACAATCTGGGATGCGGCATCAAGATTTTGGACAACCAGATCATCGACCAACGCAAGCCTCTGATCACCAGGCACTCATATTGGTCGACCTTACAACCGGGAACGATCGCCTACCGCGTTTTCGCGAAAGAGATGACCAACCCTCCTGCCGCTTGTGCCAAACCCGAACGCTCACCCCGCCTCAAGGGAGTGACTACCGCCGACGTACACGAGAAAGCCGCAGACGCTAAGGCGCAATAGCCCCCTGGGTCGAACCAACCGAACTAGACCGTGCGCGGCAACTTGCTCCCCGCTGCGCCGCTGGCTACAATAACCATGTCGAACGAGTAGGCGCGTAGCTCAGTTGGTTAGAGCGCTACCTTGACACGGTAGAGGTCAGGGGTTCGAGTCCCCTCGTGCCTACCATTTCTTTCAACCGGTTGGCGGGAATTCCGCAAAATTTCCGTTCCACAAAGCGTTCCACAAAAGGTCATTGCAGCGCTCCTGACGCCATGACGGCTTTAAGGAACTGGCCCTGTGCGGCTTGGGTTTCTTCGCAGTCTTCCTGCGTGTAGAGATCCAGCGTCGTCTGAATACGGGAGTGACGCAAGATGCCTTGTACGGTTTTGGGTTCGACCTTCGCTTTGTTCACCAGCCAATTACTCAGCGAATGCCGCAGGTTATGCAGCCCAAAACGCTGCCCATCCCCGATGACGACGCCCGCCTTCTTCGCTGCCGGCCGCAGGTGGTCGGCGACGAAGACCGAGGCGGACAGCGGCACCTTACCCTTACGTTTGAGCGACGGAAACACGAAATCCACATGGCGGGCATGCGGCGTGGCTCCGTGCCAGACGTGTAGATGGTCGGCCAAGAGAGCGTGCAGCGGCACATAGCCGTCCGAGCATTCAGTCTTGGTTTCGCCATCCTTGCCCTTCGCCCAGCGCTTTGAGACTCGTATGCGCTTCTCGTCCCACTCAATGTCTGCCCAGCGTAGCGCGAGCACTTCGGAAGCCCGCAGGGCCGTTGCCGCGCAGGTGAGCACGAGCGTGAAGTGGAGCAGGCTCATGAGCGCCTTCAGAATCCCAAAGGTCTGACCTGGAGTGAGCACGATGGCCTTGTAATCGGTTTTGGAGCGCGTCTCCACGTGCTGCAGGGGATTGTGGGTGACTTTTTCATGCAGCAGTCCGACTTTGTAGACGCGGCTCATGACGCCTCGCATCTTCGAGATCGTGGTCCATGCAAGCTCGTTGTCATCGTGCAATGACTTGAGCCAGAGCTGGATATCTAAAGGTTTGATGTCATCCGCAATCTGCTTGCGCCAGCGTGGCACAAGATAATCGCGGACGATGTGTTCAGTCACGGCGACGGTGTTCTCCGACTTGGGCCGGAGGGCATTCTCGCCGAAGTCTGCCTTGAGGTAATGCTCCGCAAGCTCGTCGAAGCGAATACGGGTATCGGATAGAGCATCGTTGATGCGGACCAGCAGCCCGAGCCTGTCGGCTTCCTTACGTGCCTCCCGCTTCTTCCGGAAGTCGCGCACAAGACCGACCTGTTCGATTTTCTCCATCCTGCTTCCGTCCGACTTGGTGATGCGGTAACGCAGTACCCACATGTCTCCGCGCTTGCGGCGCATGATCCGTAGTGAACCACGCTGGTAGCTCATTCTGTCCTCTTTCCAGCGTGGAGGTTGCCTGACCGCGATGATCGCACAGTTGCGGCATTTTGTGCATCGGTAATCACCGCGGCAAGCTCGGAGAGGCGAAAGACCCAGATGTGCCGCTGCGTGCCGGTACCTAGCGCGTAGGCCCCGCGCAAACCCCGGCGTGCGAGCGCCAGGAGATGACGGCGCGTGAGGGACAAGAAATGGGCCGCTTCATCAGCAGATACAAAGGGTTCAGGACCCATAGGCGTTAACGCGATTTTCGTGATTGATTAAGCGTTTCCACGCTCAACCCGGTAAGCTCCGCGACCTCCTGAACGGTTAACAGTTCCATCCGGGCCTCATTTCTTTCGCCGCCTGCATCTGGGCACGGACGCTTCGTTCGATTTGGCGCAGCCGTCGCCGATGACGAGGGCACAGACTGGCGATGCTGGCGGCCAGCTGGGCCTTCCGAACGAGAGTTTCAAAATTGAGGGGGTAGGTACTTTCTAAGACTTTCTCGAAGGTGGTCTTGTTATGAAACACGAACTTTATCATGGTGCGGTCTCCTTACTTGTAAGGACGACGCCGAACCGACTTCCCTTACTGTCATCTGGGTTGAATCGAAGGGCAAAGTGTGCAAGACTCGGCTTGATCTTCACCTTTGCAGGAAAGTTCATGAGCAGCCCCGCAGGCGGTATGCCTTACCGTTTTTTGCAATTGAAGGACGAAGAGCTCATCCGTCTCCTGCCGGATACTGCACACGAGAAGTACGACGACCGCTACCACGGCCTCAGCGACGAAGAGAAGAAAAAGTGCCGGGATAAACGCGAAACCTTCATCCGGGAGCCCTTCAAAAGCGTGCTCGATGCGCTATGGTTGAGGCATGAGAGCAACATGCGAAAGATATTGCGCGGCATGGTGTTCGCGCCGGGCAGTACGCTCTGCCCGCCGCAAGAGCCCAGCAAGGAAGATTTCGTAGCCGGCGTTCTCGCGCGGGCTTATCGGGCGTTCCTGGCCCGCACCTTCTCTGGCGAGTACCACAATTTTCCGGGACATATCTGGACGATCGTCATGTCTGCGGCCCTGGATGAGCGCAAACACCTCAAGGGACGTTTTCACCAGAAGGATGTACAAAAGCCGATCCCGGTTCCGTTGGAGGATCTGCCGGAACCGCAACAGCAGCCTTTGAGTGTCATTGCACTTGAGGTGCGCAGAATCATGGACGAATACGCGAAGGAGTCGGAAGAGAATAAGATAAGTACTTGGGCTCTCCGCAAAAAGTGGATAGAAGAACAGACCTGGGAGGAATTGGCTGATGAGCTACTTTCCCCGAAGTTTGACACCCGCAATGTCACCGCACGAGCGGTGAGCATTCGCCGGTTTGTGGAGAAAGATGAGCAAAAGCTAAAGCCGCGACTTGCCCCCCTCATCGAGTAAGAAAACACAGAAACGAGAGTGATGGTCAACAAGGAACCCATAAACCGTCGCGAAACCGACGACTGGCGTCAGACTTTTCGTCAGGCATTGAAGACCCTCCCCGCGGAACACTTGAGGCCGACCTCGCCCTGTCCCGATTCGGAGTCTATGGTTTCGTATGTGATGGGCACAGACTTGCCCGAAGTGCACGAGGAAACCAACTCGCATATCGCCTTCTGCGACGACTGCTGGGATGACTACCTGGCGCTCGTGGGTCGCGAGAGAATTGCAAAACTTATAGAGGCGGCGGCCACCGGCAAACCGGCAGTCGACCAGGCCGCAGAATTCGCTCCAGACCAACCGTCAGTAGTTGACGGCAATCCGACGCAACCAGCATACACGTTTGATTCCCTGCAGCAACAGGCCAACGAAGCCTTGGCCTTAGCGGAGCACGAACCCAACCAGGCAATAATAAAATTGCTGGACGTTTATGCTGTGTTGAGAATAGACCCCATCAGCCGGGAGCAGTTGGAAACCATTCTAACATTACTCAAAAAGGCCCTGGACCTCGCAATGGCAGGGGAGAACGAGCGCTTTCAGGAGCTGAAGAGTAGGCTCGAACGGACGATAGAACGGAATCAGCTTTTAATCGATAAGGCCAAGAGTCGTGAACGTGATCAGGCAA
>Ga0335077_10009687_pt1 | contig 11968 bp, 9 predicted proteins | sample Lox_Sample_31_FD_207151 | JGI IMG/M metagenome (GOLD analysis project Ga0335077, IMG submission 207151) | Soil microbial communities from Loxahatchee National Wildlife Refuge, Florida, United States - Lox_Sample_3.1 | ecosystem: Environmental > Terrestrial > Soil > Wetlands | place: USA: Florida...
TCGGTCCTTTTTCGCCGCCGAATATGCCGCCCAGGGCTGACAGGTTCAGCATGTCGCCCTTATTGGCGCCCACCACCAGGCCCACGTAAGTCATCCACAGCAGCAGAAAAAGCTGCAGGAAATGAAGCGTGGCGGAGTTTTGTACGTTAATCCTGGCCAGTACCAGCGACATCAAAAATGCGCCAAAGATGCCCAGCACACTTCCGAACGCGGCTCCGATCAGCCGCTTCAGGCTGACCTTTTCGACGCGCAGTTCGAAAAGAATGATCGCCGCTCCGACGACCAGACCGCCGGCGGCTGCCATCACTGGAGATAGTTGGAAAGGCTGGAAATAGTAGGCACACCCGCTGATTACAAGGATGAAAATGAGGCGAACAATAGCGAGGTCGAGCACAGGTCACCACCTCCCGGTGGATCTCAGATTGAACAGGCAAACTGATTACACCCGATCACCGTTTACGAAGATCGTTGCAGAAGTATAACACTGAGAATGCGGGAATTTTGCAGCAATTTTCCCCTACTTTCGGGGGGATGCGGCGCTTCGGCGGCCTGGGGGATCTACTCCTGGCGCAGTGCGCCGAGGGGATGGGTTTGTGCGGCGCGCCGGGCCGGTGCGTAACAGGCCAGCAGGCTGATCGTCGAGAGCAGCAGCGGCACGGCAAGAAACACCACAGGATCCCGTGGGTTGACGCCGACCAACTGGCTGCGCAGTACAGGTGAAAGCAGAAGCGCCAGGCCGGAGCCGAGCGCTACCCCAATCAGGGTGAGCATCGCGCCCTGCCTGAGAACCAGCCGCAGGACCTCACCCCGGCCCGCGCCGATAGCCATGCGAATGCCGATTTCCCGCGTGCGGCGGCTGACCGAGTAAGCGATCACGCCGTAAAGGCCGATGGTAGCCAGAAGCAATCCGAACAGTCCGATGCTGGTCACGAGCTGGGCCATCAGCCGGTTTTCGAACAGAGCACCTTCCTGGAAGAATTGATGCAGGGTCATGACTTCCTGAACGGGCTGCTCCGGATCGAGTCGGCGAATCTCAGCAATCACGGGCGCCGCAAAGGCAGCGGGATCTCCAGCTGTCTCGACGTGCAGAGTCATCGGCGGCGTGTAGTGCTGAGAAAACGGCAAAAAGAAGAACGGCATGGGGGGTTCGGAGAGATCGTTATATTTCATGTCTCGGACGATGCCGATGACCTGGAAGGTCTTCTCTTCGATGTGAATCCGCCCACCCAGTGCCGGACGATTCGGCCAGTAGCGTTGCGCCATGGTTTGATTGATCACCACCACCGGCGGAGAAGATGCCGAGTCGCGACTGTCAAAGTTGCGCCCGCCCACCAGAGGAATCTTCATGGTGGCAAGATAATTCTCGTCGATGGTGTTGAAGAATAGCTGGAAGCCCTGCTGATCCCGCTGCGTTTCGAAACCTTCGATGGTCACTGTCCTGATGGAGTGGGAGACACCGAGGGGAACATTCTGACCCAGAGTCGCAGAGCGGACGCCGGGAAGCGCTTTGATATGCGCGAGTAGCTGCTTGTAGAAGTCGCGCGTCTGCTGTTCGTCGTAATTTGCCGCCGCGGGGTCAAGGGACATGAGTAAGATGTGATCGGTGCGAAATCCCGGGCGAAAGTCCAAGGTCTGGAAGAAATCCTTGACCAGCAGACCTGCCGCTACGAGCAGCACGGTGGAGACGGTCACCTGGCCGATGACCAGCAGATTGCGCGCGTGAAAGCGCCGCCTGCGTCCTGACACGGCGAGGTCCCCTGCCTTTAACGTGCCGGTGAGATCTGTTTTGAGCATCTGCAGCGCCGGAGCAAAGCCGAAGATCAAGCCGCTGGCGACGGAAGCAGCGGCGCAAAACGCCAGCACGCGCGCATCGAGCTGAACCACCAGGCTGATGGGAAAAGCGGTGGGCATACGAATGGAAGACAGGAATTGCATGCAGGCCAACGCCATCACCAAACCGGCGGCCCCGCCCAGCGTGGCAAGCAGCAGGCTCTCGGTGAGGAACTGCCGCAACAGCCTGGCGCGGCCGGCCCCGATGGCGAGCCGTATGGCGATTTCGCGGGACCGTGACCGTGCCCGGGAGAGCAACAGACTGGCTACGTTGGCACAGGCGATGATCAGCACCAGCCCGGCAACGGAGAGAAGCAGCGCCACCAGCGGAGCGAGTTCGGAGTCCATGCGTTTACGAGCGTCGATCTCCGGGAGGGCCACGATGCTACGCCCGCGGTTCGTGTCCGAGTAGGCTTGCTCCAGGTTGCGCGCAATGGCGGCCAATTCCACCTGTGCGTCGCGGGCGGTGCGGCCGGGCTGGAGCCGCCCATACACCGTGAGATTCCGGTGGTCGCGCCGCTCAATCGGGTTCTTGTCGGCGTTGGACAGGCGGAGCCACATGCCCATGGGCACGTACATTTCTTCGTGGACGAATTGGTGCAGACCCAGAAAGGTCTCCGGCGCGACGCCGATCACGGTGAAATCCAGATTGCTCAAGCGGATGTGGCGGCCGATCACCGCCGGATCACTAGCGAGTTGGGATTGCCATAAAGCATGGCTCACCACCGCCACCGGCTGTTGGTCTTCGTCGGTCCGGAACCCTCGTCCCAGCGCAAGCCTCACGCCGAGGACGTCAAAAAAGTCGGTGGTCACCACCGACCCAAGTTTGACCTGGGCTGCGGTGGCCGAGTGGGCGCGGAATCCCACCAGAATCTGACTCCAAGCCACCAAACCGCGGAGAGTCTTGGATTGGCTCCGGAAGTCCACAAAGTCCAGGTAAGACACATTGCCTGAGGCATCCTCTTTCGTGGTGCTGAGGATGCGCAACACTTCGCCGGGCCGCTCAACCGGCAGCGGCCGCAGCAAAATCGCGTCCGCCAGGCTGAACATGGCGGTATTGGCGCCAATGCCCACCGCCAGGGACACGACGGCGACAGCCGTGAAACCGGGGTGGGCGGCCAGCATACGGAGTCCATAGCGTAGATCCTGCAGGAAAGTGCGCATGGTTAGATTACGTTTCTACCTGGTCAACAGTTCGCGACGTTCGTGGTGGTAATCGGCCATTTTCTGGTTAGCAGCCGCAATGGTTTCGACTTCAGCGGCGATTCGTTCCAGGTCACGGCCCGGAACTGCAACATACATTTCGTCATCGCCCAGCCCGGTGTAAGTGCGGTTGCCGATGCACCCTGCACTGGCGACGGTGCCCTGCGCAAGCGCCGCGGGAATCGCCATGCAAGTGGGGCGCCCCAGCATGGGCAATTGGGCCGCGACACCGGCGCGCATGGCGGCTTCTTCGAGCAGCATCACCGACGCCGGCCGGCCGGAGAACAGCACCACGTCGGGATCGACAGGTGTGTCGGCAAGCGGTGCGTAGACCACCGTGGCGGGTGTGCTCGGAAGGCGGAAAACGCCGGGGATGTCCTCCATACGGATGTAGCCGATGCCTGTCATCAGCCCGAGAGCCTGTTGCAACTCGGCCGCGCGCTGCTCCGGCAGCGGAACATTGTGTGTATAGCTGCCGATCGGGCAATTGAAGTGATCGGCGGGTACGGTGTAAAACGTCCTGCCCTCGGCGGCGATCCGCCAAAAGCTGCATCCCGACGGCGTCACCCCGGTGAACTTCGGCACATCCGGCGGCGGGCTTTCGCGAAACGCCACCGCCACCGGCCTTCGCCCCAGGTGTAATGGGCCGGACAAACGGTCCTCAAGTTGTTTATAGGCTAGCATGATCCTCCAAGTATACTGGCGCGAACGCGGTGGCTACGGCATGAACTGGCGCAGGTAACGGGCGCTCTGGGTGAGCGATGCCTTGCGCTTTTCGAGCGATCCTTCGTAGGCGCGATCCTCCACTTCCACGCAAACGGGGCCGTCGTAGCCGGTGTCGGAGAGCACGGAGAAGAAGCGGCTCCAGTTCACGTCGCCCAAACCGGGAAGTTTGGGAGTGTGGAAATCGTTGGGATGAGCCATGATGCCGACATCGTTGAGCCGGTCCTGGTCGAGGCGCACGTCCTTGGCGTGAACGTGGAAAAGGCGGTCGCGGAATTCGCGCAGCGGCTTCAGGTAGTTCATGCGCTGCCAGATGAAGTGCGAGGGGTCGAAATTCAGGCCGAAGTTCTTGCTGGGGATGTCTTCAAAAGCGCGCCGCCAGATGCGCGGCGAGGTCATGAGATTTTTTCCGCCTGGCCACTCGTCTTTGGTGAACGCCATGGGGCAGTTCTCGATGCCGATCTTGATGCCGTGGTCTTCGGCGAATTTGATGAGCGGGCGCCAGGTTTCGAGGAAGCGCGGCCAGTTGTCGTCCACGGATTTGGTCCAGTCACGGCCCACGAAAGTGTTGACCACGCCGACGCCCAGCAACTTGGCCGCCTGGATGACGTGACGGATGTGCTCGACGTAGACATGGGCTTCAGCCGGGTCGGGTGCGAGTGGGTTGGGATAGTAGCCAAGGCCGCTGATGGTGACGCCGGCCTTCTTCATGGTTTCGTGGACATGGCGGGCGTCGTCCGCGGTGAAGCCGACGACATCGACATGCGTGACGCCGGCATACCGGCGCTCGGCTTTACCCTTGGGCCAGCACATCAGCTCGACACAGTCGTAGCCGTTGGCGGCGGCGAAGGTGGCAACTTCGTTGAGGGTCAAATCCGGCAGGATGGCGCTTACGAATCCGAGTGTCATCATCGGGATCAGTATGCCACAGGGGTTGGGACGCCCGGCCCGCCCATCTAAAGTTTTACCCTGAGCCGGCCGATGTCTTCTCTGTGAAGCCGTGGCTCGCAGCTGTGCTGTGTTTGGCTTTGGCCCCGATGGTTGTGCGCGCGGGCAACCAGGCGCCCGATCCGCAGGATCTTTCCAATCTGGATCTGGAACAATTGATGCAGATCAAGGTGGAGGCAGCGGCACTGCACGAACAGAGCCTTGAGGACGCGCCGGCGAGCGTGACGATCATCACGCAGGATGAAATTCGGCGCTATGGGTACCGTACGCTGGGCGAGGCGCTTAGCTACGCACGGGGGATGTACGTCAGTTATGACCATACGTATCACTTTCTCGGAGTGAGGGGGTACGCGGCGCCAGGAGATTACGGTACGCACTTGCTGGTGATGGTGAACGGGCACAGCATGGCCGATAACATTCTGAGCCAGACGACCTGGTTCGGGCAGGATTTCCCGATCGACATGACGCTGGTGAAGCGGATTGAAATCATCCGCGGGCCATCCTCGTCGCTCTATGGGAGCGATGGGATGTTCGCCACCATCAACGTTGTGACCATCGCACCCGAGGAATTCGGCGGGACTCAGGTGCGAGTGGAAGCCGGGACTCTTGGCGAGAAGAAACTGCAGGCAGCGTCCTCCATACCGCTCGGTCATGGGGCTACGTTACTGCTTTCCGGGGCGTTATTCAACGATACCGGGGAACACGCCATCAACATTCCCGGGGAGAACACGCCGACTACAAACTTCGGGCGCGCCGTCGACATGGATGGTGAAAAGGGATATCACCTGTTCGGCAACCTTACCTGGCGCGACTGGAGTGTTCTCGCGGTCTTCGACGCGCGGCCGAAGATCCAGCCGGTCTCCTGGGGTCCGACCGTTTTCAACGATAGTGGCACCAGGGCGATTGATAGCCGAAATTTCATTGACGCCACCTATACCCACAAGTTGGACGAGTCCCGAAGCCTGCTGTGGCGAATGTACTACGACGATTATCGCTTCCGGGGCATCTTCCGCTATCCGACAACAGACGATATTGCCGACAACCGCGATTTCTTCTACGGAGACTGGGTCGGCACACAGTTGAGCTACCGCTTTCCCGTTCCTCACTTCGGCTCACTCACGGTGGGCGGCGAAGGGCGGGTGGACCTGGGCGCTCTACAGCAGACGATATACGACCGGGCGGACCAAGGGCCGTCTCTCAGCATCGACAGACGCGATAAATCTCTCGGCGTCTTTGTCCAAGACGAATGGGCGTTGACGCGCACCTGGACGTTGGATCTGGGAACGCGGCTTGACTATTCCGAATACCGGCACACCTTTGTCTCGCCTCGTGCAGCGTTGATCTATCAGCCGTCCACACGAATTTCTTACAAGTTTCTTTATGGACGGGCTTTCCGGAATCCCACCGCTTTTGAGCTGTTCTACACGGACCCAACCGCCGCCGCGCTCGCCAACGCAGCGGCGAGGCCGGAGAACGAAACAACATTTGAGTTCGTCGTCGAGCGCAAGCTCACACACCGGCTGAATGCACTGTTGTCAGCGTACCGGTATGACGTCAGCGATCTTTTGGTTGGGGAGTACACTGCCGCCGGCGAATTCCAGTATCGCAACGCGGGCCGCGATCGTTCCTCAGGTCTGGAGATGGAACTCAATGGACACCCGCTTCGCTGGCTGGAAATGGTAGCCAGTCTGGCGGTGCAACGCGCGGTCAAATCTGACCAGAATTATCCGCTGGCTAATTCACCCGGACAGATCGGCAAGGTGCGCCTCTCGCTGCCGCTTTTTACGCGCCGGCTTTCGCTGGCCAGCGGGACGCAGTATCTGGGATCGCGGCAGACGCTGGACGGCGCCACCCTGCCGTCTCTCTTTCTTACCGACCTCACGGTGAACACCTCGCGCTTGACGTCCAATTTCGATCTGCAAGCCGGCGTGCGCAACCTCGCCGGCGTTAAGTACTCCGACCCCATCGCTCTCTACAACACCGTCGACACCCTGCCGGTACCCGGACGATCGCTTTTCGTTGCGTTGACCTGGCGCAGCTCGAACTAGCCGGCCTCAATAGCCTGGAACGACCGCCCCGGCCGGCGCAGCTTCGACAGGCATTCCAAGCCGGCGGCGACACTCGTCCAACATGGTTGCGGTACGGGTTGCGCCCACGCGCGTGACTCCGATCTGCCTCACTCCCAGCAAGCCGTCCAAATCGCGGATACCACCCGCGGCCTTTACCTGGACGTGCGCCGGTGCATGTTTCCGCATCAACTGCAAATCTTCCAATGTCGCGCCGCTGGTGCCGTAGCCGGTGGAAGTTTTCACCCAGTCGGCTTTCAGGTCGCCCGAAATCTCACAGAGCCGGATCTTGTGATCGTCTCTTAGATAGCAATTCTCGAAGATCACTTTGACTTTCTTGCCCGCCTCATGCACAGCTTCGATCACGGCGCCGACATCGCCGCGGACATAGTCCCAGTCTCCGCTCAAGACCTTGCTGATGTTGACCACCATGTCCAACTCCTCGCCTCCGTCGGCGAGCGCGCGCCGGGCTTCCGCCACTTTGACGGCGGTGGTGTGCCCACCATGCGGGAAGCCGATGGTGGTGCTGGCCTTCACCGAACTGCCCGCCAACGACTCCGCGCAGCGTTTCAGGTAATACGGCAGGATGCAGACACTGGCCACGTTGTAGGCAAGCGCGAGTTGAATGCCCTGGTCGAGATCGTCGCGCGTCAATGTGGGATTCAGCAGCGAGTGATCGATCATCTTCGCAATGTCTAGGTAGGTGTAATTCATGGTTGGTGTCACCCCTTCAGTCTGTATCAAATTTCGCCGCGCCGCATGGCAAGAGCGATGCCGCCCCAGATGCCGGCCTTGTCGCCGAGCAGGGATCGCTCGACGCGCACGTCGTCAGGCGGGAACATTCGCACGCGCTGGCGAATCTCGTCGCGCACGGTATCGGTCAGAAGATTGCCGATGGCGGCGACTCCCCCGCCGAGCGCCACCAGTTCAGGATGCAGAGCCGTCACCAGGTTGGCTGCGCCGATCCCAAGATAGCGGGCGGCGCGAACGATGGCGGCGCGCACTGTGGCCTCGCCGCCTGCCGCCGCCATGGCCATCTCTTTCGGGCCGATGGCGGAGGCTTCTCCGCGCACGATCTCGAAAAGTTTCGGAGCCAGGCCGCTCTTCATCAATCGCACACCCTCCGCGGTGATTGCCGGACCGCTGGCGAGGGTTTCGAGGCACCCGCGATTTCCACATCCGCAGAGCAATCCGTCCGTGACCATCGTCTGATGGCCGAGCTCTCCCGCGGCTCCCAAGGGTCCGAGCCGCAGCTTTCCATCCACCACGACTCCGCCTCCTACGCCCGTACCCAGAGTGAAGAACAGCATCGTTGCCACCGAACGGCCGTGGCCGAACACCAGTTCACCTAGTGTTGCCGCGCGCGCGTCGTTCAGGAGAAACACGGGGCAGCCTATCTGCTGCGCGAGCGTCGCGGCCACCGGAACATCGCGCCACTGCGTGGGAAAATTCGGGAGAAAGCGCGTGCGCACACGTTCGACATCCAGCAAACCCGGCACGCCCATCCCCAATGCCAGCGGCGTTCCGCGCGTCTCCGCGGCCAATTCTTTGACAAGTTCGCCGATGCGCGCCAGGACGGCCGGCGGCCCTTCGTTGGATTGCGTGGGAATGGACCGTTCCGCAATGAGGCGACCGTCCGCCGACGCCAGCGCACAGGCAACCGTGGTGCCGCCGAGATCGACGCTGGCGAACATGGACGGCAGGTTCTACCCGGCCCCGCCGCCGGCTTCCGAGACGCCACGGTCGATCCAGGTTCCCTTGATGAAATCGCGGTTCATGCGCGCGATGACTTCGAGCTTGATCTCTTTGGGGCAAACGGCTTCGCACTCGCCGATGTTGGTGCAGCTTCCAAAGCCTTCGGCCGCGGCCCGCGCCACCATGCGCATGGCGCGATCGTATCGTTCGGGCTGTCCCTGTGGCAGCGCGCCCAGGTGAGTGATCTTCGCGGCGGTGAAAAGGGAAGCGGATGCATTCGGGCATGCAGCCACGCACGCGCCACAGCCAATGCACGCGGCGGCATCCATCGCGAGATCGGCATTTTGCTTGGGGACAAGGATCGCATTGCCGTCGGGAGCGCTGCCCGCGGGTATGGAAATGTAGCCGCCGGCGGCGATCACGCGGTCGAAGGCGCCACGATCGACAATCAAGTCCTTGACCACGGGGAATGCCCGCGCGCGCCAGGGCTCGAGATAGAGCACGTCGCCGTCCTTGAATTTGCGCATGTGGAGCTGGCAGACGGTGGTGCCGCGGCGCGGACCGTGCGCCACGCCATTGATCACGAAGCCGCACATGCCGCAAATGCCCTCGCGGCAATCGCTGTCAAACGCGATGGGATCTTCGCCCTTCACTGTCAGCTCTTCGTTCAGCACGTCCAGCATTTCCAAAAATGACATGTCGGGGTTCACATTCCGGGCCTCATACTGGATCATTCGGCCGGATGCCGTCGCGTTCTTTTGCCGCCAGACGTGTAGCGTGAGGCGCATCCTATTTGTAGCTCCTCTGCGTAGGATGAACGTACTCGAACTGTAGCGGTTCCTTGTGCAGCGCCGGCGGCCGATCGAGTCCCTGAAATTCCCAGGCGGCGGCGTACGAATAATGTTCGTCATCCCGCTGCGCTTCACCGTCCGGCGTCTGGTACTCTTCGCGGAAATGGCCACCGCACGATTCATTGCGCTGGAGCGCGTCGATGCACATCAGTTCCGCCAACTCCAAAAAATCGGACACGCGCCCGGCGTGCTCTAGCGCCTGGTTCAACTCCTTGTCGCTGCCCAGCACATCCACATTGGCCCAGAATTCTTCGCGCAGATCGCGGATCTTGCCCGCTGCGACCTGCAGGCCCGTCGCCGTGCGCGACATGCCGCAATCGTCCCACAGCAGCTTTCCCAGCTCGCGATGAAAAGAGGTAACCGTACGTTTACCTCTGATGGCGAGCAACTGCGTGGTCATCGCCGTGACTTCGGCCTCTTCCCGCTTGAACTCTGCGTAATCCGGCTGCACCTTTTCAAGTTTGGTACTCGCCAGATAATTTCCAATGGTGTAGGGCAGGATGAAGTACCCGTCGGCCAGGCCTTGCATCAGCGCGCTGGCGCCCAGGCGGTTGGCGCCGTGATCGGAGAAATTGGCTTCACCGGCGACGAACAGGCCGGGAATCGTGCTCATCAACTGGTAGTCCACCCACAGCCCGCCCATGGTGTAGTGAATCGCCGGGTAAATGCGCATGGGGACTTTGTAGGGATCCTCGCCGGTGATGCGCTCGTACATGTCGAACAAATTGCCGTAGCGCTCGCGAATTCCGCCGGCGCCAAGACGCTGGATGGCGTCCGAAAAATCCAGGTACACGCCCAAGCCGGTTTCGCCGACGCCGCGCCCCTCATCGCACACGGCCTTGGCGTTGCGTGAGGCGACGTCGCGAGGCACCAGGTTGCCAAAACTCGGATAGCGCCGCTCCAGATAGTAGTCGCGATCTTCTTCGGGGATTTGATCGGGTGTCCGCTTGTCCCCGCGCTGTTTCGGCACCCAGATTCGGCCATCGTTCCGCAACGATTCGCTCATCAGCGTGAGCTTGGACTGATATTCGCCGGAGACCGGGATGCAGGTTGGGTGAATCTGAGTGAAACACGGATTGGCAAAGGCCGCTCCGTGCTTGTAGGCGCGCCAGATGGCCGTGCAATTGGAGCCGCGCGCGTTGGTGGAAAGATTGTAGACGTTGCCGTAGCCGCCCGTGGCCAGCACCACCGCGTCGGCCGCGTGCGATTCAATTTTTCCAGTGATCAGGTTGCGCGTGACAATGCCGCGCGCTTTGCCTTCGACCAGCACCAGGCTCAGCATTTCGGTTCGCGGGAACATTTGAACTTTGCCCGCTCCCACCTGCCGCTCGAGCGCCTGGTAGGCGCCCAACAGCAACTGCTGTCCTGTCTGCCCGCGCGCATAGAAGGTGCGTGAGACCTGCGCGCCGCCGAACGAGCGGTTCGCCAGAGTCCCACAATACTCGCGCGCGAAAGGAACGCCCTGCGCCACACACTGGTCGATGATGTTGACGCTGATTTGCGCGAGGCGATAAACGTTGGCTTCGCGCGAGCGGAAGTCACCACCTTTTACGGTGTCGTAGAACAGCCGGAAGATGCTGTCGCCGTCGTTCTGATAATTCTTGGCTGCGTTAATTCCGCCTTGCGCAGCGATGGAGTGCGCGCGTCGCGGGCTGTCCTGAAAACAGAAGCACTGGATGTTGTAGCCCAGCTCGGCGAGAGTGGCGGCGGCCGAGGCGCCGGCCAGCCCTGAGCCCACCACGATAATGTTGTACTTTCGCTTGTTCGCCGGGTTGACCAGTTTCATCTCGAATCTGGCTCTGTCCCAGGCGCTCTCAATCGGCCCCGAAGGGACGTTCGCGTTGAGTTCCATTAGAGGTTCGAGCCCACCAGTCCCGTCATCACCGCAATCGGAATGGAAATAAAACCCGCCGCTATCAGAATGGCCACCCAGGCCGCCACGCGCTTGATCATCGGCGTGTACCGTGGATGGCTGAAGCCGACCGTCTGGAAAATGCTCCACAATCCGTGATAGAGGTGCATACCCAGCAGGATCATCCCTACGATGTAGAACGCCGACACCGGAAGACGGCGGAAGCTGTAGACCAGGTTCTCGTACGCGCGCAGCTCGCGGAACTGCGCGGTGCTGGCTGCGCCAGTGGTGAGGTCCAGAATGTGGTAAACGGCAAAGGCGGCAATCATCGCGCCGCTCCAGATCATGGAGCGCGATGCCAGACTCGATTCGATGGCCTCCTTCTTCACGTAGCCGGTGGGCCGGGCGTCCAGTTTGAGCTTTTGCAGTTGCAGGGACACAGTAATGTGCAGGACCACGCAGGCCACCAGCAGCGCGCGCACCGACCACAGCAGCACGGGCATGGAATGCAGGAAGGCTGCGTACTTGTCCATCTGTTCGGCGCCGAGATACACCTGCATGTTCCCGGCGAGGTGCCCCACCAGATAGCCGAACAGGACCACGCCAGTAACGGCCATCACGGCTTTCTTTCCGATGGATGCCTGGTAAAACCGGATCGCTTTGTGCAGATGACTGTCGATCGCGATTGAGCTCATTCCAAATTCCTCAAATGCCGAGCAAAGATCGAGCGCATTACGCGCTCGGGCAAATTCAACTGTGCATGCTGAAATTCCAGTATACAATCCAGGTTGATTCGCGCG
>Ga0335077_10009688_pt1 | contig 11968 bp, 7 predicted proteins | sample Lox_Sample_31_FD_207151 | JGI IMG/M metagenome (GOLD analysis project Ga0335077, IMG submission 207151) | Soil microbial communities from Loxahatchee National Wildlife Refuge, Florida, United States - Lox_Sample_3.1 | ecosystem: Environmental > Terrestrial > Soil > Wetlands | place: USA: Florida...
AGATGCCCAAGCGTAAAGACATCCACAAAATCCTGATCATCGGCTCCGGCCCAATCATTATCGGCCAGGCTTGCGAGTTCGATTATTCCGGTGCCCAGGCGTGTAAGGCTCTGCGCGCCGAGGGCTACGAAGTTGTCTTGGTGAACTCCAATCCCGCTACCATCATGACCGATCCGGAGATGGCTAACCGCACTTACATCGAGCCGCTCACGAAGGACTACCTCGAAGAAATCATCATCAGGGAGCGACCCCACGCCCTTCTCCCCACCGTCGGCGGCCAGACCGCTCTCAATCTTGCGGTTGAGCTTGCGGAAACGGGCATTTTGGAGAAGCACCACGTCGAAATGATCGGCGCCTCTCTCCGCGCCATCAAGGTTGCCGAGGACCGCCTTTGGTTCAAGGACGCTTGCCGCAAGATCGGCCTGGAAGTGCCGGCCTCGGCTTTGGTGAATAGTGCCCAGGATGCAATGCGCCTCTGCGACCAGCTTGGCTTTCCTCTCGTTATCCGTCCTTCGTTCACGCTGGGCGGCACGGGCGGATCCATCGCCTACAACAAGGAAGAATTTGCCGAATCCATCGCCCACGCACTGGACATGAGCCCAGTCCATGAAGCCCTCGTCGAGGAATCCGTCCTTGGCTGGAAGGAGTATGAACTCGAAGTGATGCGCGATTTCCGCGACAACTTCGTGGTTATCTGCTCCATCGAGAACTTCGATCCCATGGGCGTGCACACCGGCGACTCCATCACGGTTGCGCCCGCGCAGACTTTGACGGACAAGGAGTACCAGCGCATGCGCGATGCCGCTGCGGCGATCATCCGCGAAGTCGGCGTCGAGACCGGTGGGTCGAACGTGCAGTTCGCCATCAACCCGGAAAACGGCCGCATGGTCGTCATCGAGATGAATCCGCGCGTCTCCCGCAGTTCCGCGCTCGCCAGCAAGGCCACGGGTTTCCCGATCGCTAAGATCGCCGCGCGTCTGGCAGTGGGTATGTCACTCGATGAAATTCCGAACGACATCACCAAGAAGACGCCGGCCAGTTTCGAACCTAGCATCGACTACGTTGTGGTGAAAATCCCGAAGTGGCAATTCGAGAAATTCCCCGGTGCGGACAGCACCCTCGGCACTCAGATGAAGTCCGTCGGCGAGGTCATGTCCATCGGTCGTACCTTCAAGGAAGCGCTTCAAAAAGGTATCCGCTCCCTGGAGCCCAGCACGCCCTGGAGGGCGCCTGCCGAAACACCCGATTCGCTCCTGCGCGAGAAGCTTGCTACCCCGCGGCCCAACCGCATTCACTGGATTCTGACGGCTGTCGACCGCGGCCTCCCGGCGCAAGAAATTTGCGACCTTACGAAGATCGATCCCTGGTTCATTCATCAGGTCGAGGAGATCATCCAGGTGAATCGCCGTGCGGCCGCCGTCACGGTCGAAACCGCGTCAAAGGAACTGCTCCGCGAAGTGAAGCGGATCGGCTCCAGTGACGAGTATCTGGCGCAAATTTGGAAGACGACCCCGGCGGCGGTCCGGCTCCAGCGCGCCCGATATGGCGTCGGCCCTGTGTTCAAGCGCGTGGACACCTGTGCTGCCGAATTCGAATCCTTCACGCCCTACCTCTATTCAAGCTATGAGGAGGAGGACGAGGCCAACGTCACGTCCAAGCCTAAGATCATGATCCTCGGCAGCGGCCCCAACCGTATCGGGCAGGGCATTGAATTCGATTACTGCTGCTGCCATGCCAGCTTTGCCCTGCGTACCGACGGCTTCGAGACCATCATGGTCAACTGCAATCCGGAGACGGTTTCTACGGACTACGACACCTCCGACCGCCTTTACTTCGAGCCGCTTACACTCGAAGACGTTCTCGCTATCGTCGAGCGTGAAAAACCCAGCGGCGTAATCGTTCAATTCGGTGGCCAGACCCCGCTCAACCTCGCCTTGGAACTGAAGCGCAACGGCGTGCCCATCGTCGGCACCGCTCCAGAATCTATTGACCTCGCCGAGGACCGCCGTCGCTTTGGTCGCCTGCTCGAGGAATTGAAAATCCCCCAGCCGCGCAACGGCACCGCGCTCGTGCCCGAAGAAGCCGCGCGGGTGGCCAGCGAGATTGGCATGCCTGTGCTGGTCCGCCCGAGTTACGTGCTCGGCGGCCGCGCGATGGTGATCGCCTACGATGTCAACACTGTCCAGGAATATGTTGCGCAAGCTGCGTTGATGGGCCCTGCGCGCCCCGTGCTCATCGATCAATTCCTCGAGGAAGCGACGGAAGTGGACGTCGACGCGCTTGCCGATGGAACGGAGGTTGTCATCGGCGGCATCATGGAACACATCGAGGAGGCTGGCGTGCACTCCGGCGACTCCTCCTGCGTCCTTCCTCCGGTGAGCTTGTCTCCAAAGGTGATGGAGACCATCCGCGATTACACAAAACGCCTCGCTCTCGCTCTCAAGGTCGTCGGCCTGATGAACGTGCAGTACGCCATCCAGCGCGAAACCGTGTACGTCCTTGAAGTCAACCCACGTGCCTCTCGCACCGTTCCTTACGTCAGTAAGGCTACGGGCGTTCCTCTTGCCAAAGTGGCTGCCCGGCTCATGGTCGGCCGCCGCCTCGCGGACATGAAGCTCCCCCTCATTCACAATAACGGCGTGGCGGAAATCGCCGTGCGCGACTTTTATTCCGTCAAATCCCCGGTGTTCCCGTTCAACAAATTCCGGGGCGTAGACACCATTCTCGGCCCAGAAATGCGTTCCACCGGCGAAGTCATGGGGATCTCCACGGACTACGGCCAGGCCTTTGCGAAGGCGCAGCTGGCCGCGGGACAGAAACTCCCCAGCGGCGGCACCGTCTTCATCAGCGTCAACGACCGCGACAAGCGCAGCATTGGCCCTCTCGGCAAGGAGCTCGTGGCTCTCGGCTTCAAGCTCGTCGCCACCCGCGGTACTTCCGCTGCCTTCCACGCTGCCGGCGTTCCCTGCGAGGAAGTCTTCAAAGTCAACGAGGGCCGGCCCAACATCGTCGATCTCATCAAGACGGGCAAGATCAGCCTGGTTGTCAATACGCCGCTAGGCCGTGAATCCTTCTATGACGAGAAATCCATCCGCCGCGCCGCGATCCGCTACAACATTCCTTGCATCACCACGCTTTCCGCGGCTCAGGCTGCCGTCCGCGGCATTCATTCGCTGCTGGAATTGCAGCGAGGAGTTTCCTGTCTGCAGGACCTTCACGGCGTGGGGGTGGCGGCTTCCGGCACGACGGCGACGGGAAACTGAACCCCCATGCAACGGCGCAAGCACAATGTGACGCAATCTTTCTTCGTTTCTGCGGTATCCTTCCTTTTCTGAGGCTTAACCTATGCAAATCCACGGCGTCTTCCCGGCCCTGACCACACCGTTTGCCGCTGGCGGATCCGTTGATCTCTCTGCCCTGAAAGAGAATATCGGCCGCTATAACAACACCGCTGTCGCTGGCTATGTCGCCCTCGGCTCCACCGGAGAGTCCGTCATGCTCTCCCGCGAAGAGGCCGATTCCGTCCTCGCGGCGGTGAAAGAGGCCGCCTCACCCAAAAAGCTCCTCATCGCCGGAACGGGTGCGGAAGCCACTGCCGAAACCATTGTACGCACGAAGCGCGCTGCGGCCCTCGGTTATCCGCTGGCCTTGGTCAAGACGCCTTACTACTACAAGCCCGTCTATCGCGCCGAGACCTTCATCCACCACTACCGCGCCGTGGCGGACGCATCCCCCATACCTATCCTGCTCTATTCAGTACCTCAGTTCACAGGCATTACCCTCGAGACGCCTGAAATCCTCACTCTCTCCACGCATCCGAACATCGTCGGCATCAAGGACAGCTCCGGCAACATCCAGCGCGTCGGCGAAATTGTTGCCGGGGCGCGGGCCGAGTTCAACGTGCTTACCGGCGGCGCAGCGGTAATCTATCCCGCCCTCGCCATGGGAGCGCGCGGCGCCATCCTTGCCCTTGCCTCCGCCTTGCCGGAAAGGTGCGCCGAAGTATTTGATCTCGTCCAGAGCGGCCAGCCGGAACAGGCCAAAGCGCTACAGCACCTGCTCGTGCAAGCCTCCAAGCGCATTGTCTCCGCGAACGGCATTGCGGGTGTCAAATACGCCATGGACCTGCGGGGTTATCGCGGGGGGTTGCCCCGTCTCCCGATTCTGCCGCTGGCCGAGGAAGCAAAAAAATCCATTGCCGCCCTCGTCTCCCAACTGCATCCTGCCGCCGCCCGCGTTTGATCGGGGTCGTCTGCCGCTTCTGGACACCGGTTGTGAACGGAGGACTGTCGGCCGCCATTTGCCGTCACCTTTCCAACCGTCTATCATCTAAACGTTCATGGATTGTCGCGCCCTCCTACCTCACCAGTTGCCTCACGCGCCCAAGCTATTTCGCGATTACGTGGAGAATTTCTCAAAACTGAGAGACTTCTATGCCCATGCGCCGGATCTGAAAAACGCCGCGCGGCTCGCGAGGACGCTGAAATTTCCCACCGAGCGGCGTCAGAGAGTTGCGTCGATTCTGCGTGCACAGAATCAACTCTTCGGCAGCGGCACGGAAACCGACCGCAACCTGACACTGCTCGCGGAGGGCGCGGTCGCGGTCGTCAGCGGCCAGCAGGTCGGACTGTTTGGCGGTCCTGCCTATTCGTTTTACAAGGCGCTCACCGCGATTCGTGCCGCAAAGGAGCTCATTCGGGCCGGCATCCCGGCGGTGCCTGTGTTCTGGATGGCCACGGAGGATCATGACGTCGACGAAGTCCGCAGCGTGACGTGGTTCCACGAGGGCGACCTTCAGACCTTTGTCCTTCCCAATCCCCAGGAGGACTCCGTTCCGGTCGGCCGCATCCACTTGGGCCTGGAAATCGACGAGCTTGTTCGCCGCGCTCAGCCCCTTCTAGGCGAAACCTTCGGCAATCTTCTCCATGAAACTTATATTCCAGCGGCCACGTACGGCAGTGCCTTTGCCGGCCTTTTCGCCCGCATTTTCTCTGACCACGGATTGATCCTTCTCGATCCTTTGGATGAGCGCCTGCACAGCTTGGCGGCGCCTCTGCTGCGGGACGCTTTTTCCCGGCGCGACGAATTGAACGATCTTCTCCTTCGCCGCGACAAGGATCTCGACCGCGCCGGATACGAACCACAGGTTAAGGTCACGTCCCGCAGCACCCTGTTGTTTTCCCTCGAGGGCGGCAGGCGCCAGGTCATCACCGCCTCGAATGACGAGTTCTCCAGCGGCGGCCGATCCATGCCTGGAAATTCCTGGCTCCAACAGTTGGAGGCTGCCCCGGAGAAATTCAGCCCCAACGTCCTGTTTCGTCCGGTCGTCCAGGATTACCTGCTTCCGACGGTTGCCTATTTTGGCGGCCCGGCGGAGATCGCCTATTTCGCCCAGTCGCAAGTGCTCTACGAAAAACTCTTGGGTCGCATGCCTGTCCTGTTGCCGCGCACCGATTTCACCCTCGTCGATCCCAAGGGCCTCCGCTTGCTGAAAAAGTATCGTCTGAATGTGGAAGATGTCTGGAGCGGATCGCAAACGCTGCGGAAGAGCATGTACAACTCCGCAGTCCCAAAGAAGTTGGCCGGTGAGTTTGACGATAATATTCGCCGCATCGAGAAAAGCGTCCGCAGACTTCACAAAGCGATCGCCAAAGTCGATCCTACGATTCAGGGCACGATTGCCCGGGCGGAAAGACGCATTCGCTACCAGATCGAGAAGTTGCGTCACAAAACCGGCGCCGCCATCGATCGCCACGAGAAGCTTGTCGCCCGGCACCAGGCGTTTCTGGAGAACCTGCTCTATCCACAAAAGGCACTCCAGTCCCGTGACCTCTGCTTCCTGCCGTTTCTCGCCCGTTGGGGCAGCGGCGGCCTCCACGAACTCGAGAAGCTCTCGAACTCCAAGAAACCGGGCCGCCATCACATCCTTCCCATCCCCTGAATTTGCGAGAATGTCTTTGTAGGGTCCGCCTTCTGAGGCGGTCCACCCCCGCTCAAACTGGAGACATCCATGCAATCCATCCGCGTGAAAACTAACCGTCGCACGCAAATGGTCGATATCACCAGCGAGGTCCAGCGTATCGTCACCGCCCTGGGCATCCAGGCTGGCACCTGCTACCTCTATGTTCCCCACACGACTGCCGGCATCCTCATCAACGAACACGCTGATCCGGATGTTGCTTCCGACGCCGAGGGTGCGCTGGACCGCCTGATCCCTGCGGCCGGTCCTTACCGTCATGCGGAGGGCAACTCCGATTCCCACGTCAAGACTATGCTCACTGGCGTTACAGAATTCATCTTCGTCGAGGAAGGGAGACTGGCTCTTGGGCGCTGGCAGGGTATCTTCTTCGCGGAGTTCGATGGTCCACGCGAGCGCAAGGTGTACGTCAAGGTACTCCCGGACCGCGTTTGACACATTTCCGCAATTCTTCTCTTGCATCTCCATCTGGCAGGAATACACTCTCCGAAACGGAGGGGTACCCATGCGCTGCCTGCTCTTGGGTCTTTTCGTTCTGAGTTTCTCCGCCTTCGCACAGAGGTCCGATAATTCTCACAACTTCGATTACGACCCCAAACTTCCTCTCGATACCCGGGATGTCGGCGTGGACTTCCGCGGACCCGTGGGTGTTTACGACCTTTCTTATGCCAGCCCCAAAGGCGGTCGCGTTCCCGCTTACCTCGTTCTCCCTCCGGGTAAGGGACCCTTCGCTGCCATCATTTGGGGCCATTGGTGTTGGGGGAATTCGGACTTTCGCAATCGCAAGGAGTTTCTCGAAGAAGCGGTGGCCCTGGCCCCATCCGGCGTGGCTTCGCTTTTGATTGATTTCCCCATCGCCCGCCCGGGGCACGTCGACGACAAGGACCCTCTTTCCGGAAAACAGGTTGAAGATCTCGTTCAGCAAGTCGTTGATATTCGCCGCGCCGCTGATCTCCTGTTGTCGCGCCCCTTCGTTGACCCGAAGCGCCTTGCTTACGTGGGCCATAGCTGTGGCGCCTCCGCCGGCGCCATTGTCAGCGGCCTCGATAAACGCTTCCGCGCCTTTGTCCTCATGGCTGGCGTGCTTTCCACTGAGGCCGCTCGCAAGACGTCGGCTTTTGGAGAATTCCGCCAAAAACTCGGTCCGGAAAGAGTCGATGCCTACGTCTCCAGATATTCCTGGACCGATGACGGCAGATACATTCCCCATGCGGCGCCCGCGGCGCTTTTCTTCCAGTACGCTACGCAGGAGGACTTCCTCACGCCGGAACTCGCCAAGGCCACCGAGGCCCTTGCCAGCGAACCGAAGCGAATCAAGCTTTACGACGCGCCGCATGCGCTTAACGCCGAAGCCCGCCGTGACCGGGTCGACTTTCTCGTCGAGCAGCTTCAGTTGCGGGCCCCCCTCCCCGCCATCATCGCTGCCATCCCGGAGCTCCCCCAGCCTCCCCAACCTAACCCCTGATCCCCGTATGACTGGCCCAGCTGGGCAGTGCAGACACAGCCACCGTTTGCCCTTGCCTGTCGAATCGTCGGCAATGTGCTACATTTTTATCGATGCCAACGCTCGGTCTCTACATCCAGGTGCCGTTCTGCCAGACGAAATGCACCTACTGCAATTTCCACACCGGTGTGGTCTCTTCGGATCGCTTTACCCCGTACGTCGAAGCGGTTTGTGCTGAAATTAGGAATCACCCCTTTCTGTTGGGATCGGCCGGCGTGCTCTGGCCTGACAGCTCTTTCCTCTGCGCCGCGACGGTCGACACCGTGTACGTTGGTGGCGGTACGCCCAGTCTGCTCAATCCCAAATTGTTAGCCCACCTGCTCAACGCAGTCCGCGATTCATTTCCCTGTGCCCTCGTAGAAATCACGCTGGAGGCAGATCCGGAGACGATTGACGTCGAGAAGGCGGGCCAATGGGCCGCTGCCGGTATCAACCGCATCAGTTTCGGCTCGCAATCCTTCATCGACGAGGAACTGAAGGCTGCCGGTCGCATGCACCGCCGCGCGGATATCTACTGCGCCGTCCCCATCCTGCGCGATGCCGGAATTCGCAACATCAGCTTTGACCTGATTGCGGGTCTCCCTAGGCAGACCCACGATTCCTGGCGTCGATCGCTCTCCGAAGCCATCGCCCTCGCCCCGGAGCACGTTTCGGTCTACATGATGGAAATCGACGAAGGCTCCCGTCTGGGCCTCGAAGTTCTCCGTAAAGGTTCCCGTTACAGCGCCCGGGAACTGCCCACCGAAGAGGCGACGGCCGGGTTCTACGAAGCCGCCCAGGAACAACTGGCCGCGGCCGGATACGAACAATACGAGATTTCCAACTGGGCCAGGCCGGGTTTCGCCTCGAAACACAATCTCAAATACTGGCGCCGCGAACCCTATCTCGGCTTCGGGGCTGGCGCACACTCCTTTTCCGGTGAACAGCGCTGGGCGAACGCTCACGATCCTTCCGCGTATGTCGCCGCTATCTCCGCGGGCCGGGCAGCAATCGATAGTGTCGACACGGTGACGCGCGAATTGGCCTTGGAAGAGGAGATATTCTTGGGCTTGCGGCAGTTGTCCGGCGTCGACGTCTCACGAATCGAACGGCAATACGGCGTCGACCTGGGAGCCAAAATCAGCCGCCTCGCGTCCAACGGCTTGGTGGAGCGCCAGGGTGATTTGCTGCGTCTGGTTCCAGCCCGGCTGAGTGTCTCGAACGAAGTCCTCGTCGAACTGCTCATGTAGTGCTGGTTTAGAGGCTGGCATGTGCCATCCACGGAGGTTCTTATGACCTACACGGTCGCTAAAGGCAATCAACTCGTGGATCCCGACCGCGTTTACCCCGTCGACGGCATTGTTGACCTTCGCAGCGATACGGTCACGCGCCCTAGCGACGAAATGCGCAGCGCCATGGCCCATGCTGAAGTCGGCGATGACGTTTATGGCGAGGATCCCACAGTCAACCGCCTGCAAAAGCGCGCTGCGGAGATGTTCAGCAAGGAAGCGGCTCTCTTTGTTCCTACCGGGTGCATGGGCAATCTCATCTCTATCAAAATCTGGACGCACCACGGAAACGAGGTTATCTGCGAGAAGCGCAGCCACGTGAATCTTTACGAACTCGCTTCGATGTCTGCCATCGCCGGGTGCATGCCTCGCCCCGTTCATGCCGGTGAAGATGGCATCATGACTTGGGAGCAAGTCCACAGTTCCATCCGCCCGAAGATTTATTATGACTCCCAGACAGCCCTCATCTGTCTCGAAAACACCAGCAACATGGCTGGCGGCACGGTCTATCCGACGCAGCAGATCAATGAAATCTGCGAAAAGGCGCATTTTCTTGGCCTCAAGGTGCATCTGGACGGTGCTCGTATCTTCAATGCTTCCGTCGCTCTGAACGAGGACGTGGCCCACGTGACCAAACGCGTCGATTCCGTGATGTTCTGCCTCTCCAAGGGTCTTGGGGCGCCGGTTGGTTCGATGGTCGTCGGCAGCCGTGAATTCATCGAACGCGCCCGTGTGTACCGCAAGATGTTTGGTGGAGGTATGCGACAGGTCGGAGTGATCGCCGCGGCAGGCCTCGTTGCCTTGGAGAAATCGCCTGCGCGCCTCCATGAGGACCATAAGAACGCCAAATATCTTGCGAATGGCATCGCCCGGATTCCGGGGCTGAAAATCGATCCGCAAAGGGTTCGCACCAACATTGTGATCTTCGATTGTTCCGCCAGCGGCATGAACGCCGTTGAGCTTTGTGACGCCCTTCACGCTGAGGGAGTCTGGGCGCAAGACACGTCGCTTCACTCCGTGCGCATGGTCACCCACTGGAACGTCAATCGCGATGGGATCGCCAGGGCTCTCCTGGAATTGCAGTCGGTGGTCGGGAAGAGGCTGGGACACAGCGCTTAGTCCGTGTGCACGGCAAAAGTCTCCGCACAGGCAGGAGTGCCTGTGCCATGCAGTCGCGACAAGCAATTGGTGGTTGTGCAGTTCCGAGGAGAAAACCAAATGAAGAGAGCAGGGAATTGGATTGCCTTCGCTTTAGTGTGTCTCACGCTGTCCGCTGGTTCGGCCTGGCCCCAAGCCAAGACCACCACCTCTCCCCCAACACCGGAAGAAGCCAAAAAATATATCGAGGAAGCCGAGCAGCGCCTCTTCGATGTGAGCCTGAAGGCAAGCAGGGCTGCCTGGATCCAGGAAAATTTCATCACGTTTGACACCATGCAGATGGCTGCCGACGCCGGCGAGACGGCCAACACTCTCGCCACCAAATACGCCAAGGAGGCTCACCGTTTCGATCATGTCCAGCTTTCGCCCGAATTGGCCCGCAAGCGCCTCCTACTGGAATTGGCTGCTGGGTTTCCCGCGCCAGACGACCCTAAAGCGCAGAAGGAACTTGCCGACATTCAGTCCACACTGGATGGCGACTACGGGAAGGGGACGTGGTGCCCGGACGGCGACAAGAAGCCGTGCCTCGATGTAACGGCGGTCGAGAGGCTGATGGCCACCAGCCGTGATCCCGAGGAGTTGAAGCGAGCATGGATCGGCTGGCACGCCATCGGCGCCCCCATGCGCCAACGCTATGCCCGCATGGTCGAACTGGGCGACCAGGGCGCTCGTGAACTCGGCTACACCGACGTCGGCGCTCTCTGGCGCTCGAATTACGACATGCCTCCCGATCAGTTCGCCAAGGAGGTGGATCGCCTCTGGGAGCAACTCCGTCCGCTCTACCTCTCGCTTCACGCTTACGTACGCGGTCAGCTCGTCAAGAAGTATGGCAAGGACGTCGTTCCGCCCAGCGGCCCGATTCCTGCGCATCTTCTCGGCAACATCTGGGCGCAAGAATGGAACAACGTCTACGACCTGATGGACTCTCCCAAGCCGCCGCAGAGCTTTGACCTGACGAAAATCCTCGTTGATCGCAAGACCGACGCCACGGGCATGGTCAAATACGGCGAGAATTTCTTCACCTCGCTGGGCTTTGCGCCGCTGCCAAAAACATTCTGGGAGCGCTCGCTCTTCACCAAGCCTGCCGATCGCGACGTGGTCTGCCATGCCAGCGCCTGGGACGTCGATAGCAAAGACGATCTCCGTGTCAAAATGTGCATCCAGATCACCGAAGAGGACTTTCGCGTCATTCACCATGAGCTCGGCCACAATTTTTACCAGCGCGCGTACAACACGCAGCCCCCGCTCTTCCAGAGCAGCGCTAACGATGGCTTTCACGAAGCTGTTGGCGACACTATCGCCCTCTCCGTCACACCCGAATACCTGAAGAAGATTGGTCTGATCGACACGGTTCCGCCCGCTTCCGGCGACACCGATTACCTCCTTCAGCAAGCCCTCGAAAAAGTGGCCTTCCTGCCTTTTGGTCTGGTCATCGACAAATGGCGCTGGGAAGTTTTCTCCGGACAGGTAAAGCCGGACCAGTTCAACAAAGCCTGGTGGGACCTCCGCCTCAAATATCAGGGCGTTGCTCCCCCGGTCGCTCGCAGCGAGGCCGACTTTGATCCCGGCGCGAAGTATCACGTCCCGGGCAATGTTCCCTACGCCCGTTATTTCCTCGCGCGCATCTACCAGTTCCAGTTCCACCGCGCCCTCTGCAAGATCGCCGGTGAACAGGGTCCCCTCCACCGTTGCTCCATCTACGGCAACAAGACCGCCGGCGAGCGCCTGAACCAGATGCTTGCTCTCGGACAGAGCAAACCCTGGCCCGATGCTCTGGAAACACTGACCGGCCAGAAGGAGCTGGACGCCACAGCGCTGGCCGACTATTTCGCGCCTTTGAAGGCCTGGCTCGACGAGCAGAACAAAAAGAATAACTACCCCGTCGGTTGGTAGCCTGGGGCGCTCACGAGCTGCCGGCTATCCTGAGCGGCGCGTGGGCCTGTTTTGCTCCCCTTGCAAGCGGGCTTGCCGTGGCCGTTTGATTCGAATGCTTAACTGGAACCGTATTATTCTGCACACAACTGGCGCATGAATACGGTCATATCCATTATATTTGGTCGG
>Ga0335077_10009690_pt1 | contig 11966 bp, 11 predicted proteins | sample Lox_Sample_31_FD_207151 | JGI IMG/M metagenome (GOLD analysis project Ga0335077, IMG submission 207151) | Soil microbial communities from Loxahatchee National Wildlife Refuge, Florida, United States - Lox_Sample_3.1 | ecosystem: Environmental > Terrestrial > Soil > Wetlands | place: USA...
CACACTGGCGTTCCGCCAATGGAAACAACTGCCTATTCAATATAGCAGCTTCTAACAGCTCTCCCGGCTCCAGCACCCACCTGTTTCCAAAATTTCACGTTGTTGACGTATTCGGCAGGGAGTAAACAAGGCGATCGTCATCGAGCGAGGCAAAGGCAAGGCGAGCGCGATGGCTCTCGGGCCCGTCGATTTGCCACGAACCGTTACGCTCGACCAAAGCCATCTTGCTGCGGGCGCGCCACCAAGCATCAACATCGCGCGGAAGGGCGTGCCAGACATTGTGATCGTCACAGACCCGTCGTAAGTGCGCGAGCAGTTCCTCATAAATAGCCCGGGGGTTCGGATCGATCAAATAGTCTGGATGACCGAGAAGAGTAATCAGGCCATGGTGTTGCAGGATCAACGAGATTTGTTGCTTCCAGAGATCGATGGAATATTGCTCGAGGATGTTGAAGACGGAATAATCCTGCGCGGTGGTGAGGGGCAACTCCACGATATTGCCGATGAAGTACGGCATCACCGTGCAGCACCCGCCGCGTTGCGGTTCGAGATGGGCAACGTTGGGGAAAGACATGTCATATGAAAATTCGAAGGCCGACAGCCAATCGATGTTGCGGTACATCGCTCCGGCACGGAAGCCGCGGGAGTCGTACTTCTTCACATAATGGTTGATGAGCTTGGCGCGGCGCTGAAATTCATTCCTGTTCTGAAACAAATAACCATCATGATTGAGATCGTGAACGTTGAATTCGAAACCGCGGGCACGAATCTCATTCCAATAGCTTTCCGGAACCTCGTACCGCTTTTCGGGAACGACCTGGAACGAAGCATGGAAACCGTGTGCAGTGTCGATATCCATCAATGTGGACGAAAAATCGCGGCCAACAGCCGTCTCGACATCATGGGTAAGGATGGCGCAAGCGCGCGCGCCCTCCGGCCAGAACCAAATGAAAGGCAGTCTGGACGTACGGTTTGCCCTCATCACGAGCTTCAGGAATTCCTGATGAAGCGAATCAGCAGTAAAGTCGACGGGCCAATGAGGAAATGGGACCTTCTGCCAGTCCTTGAAATAGGATTTCTGAAAATGCCGGCGTATACTCACAGGCAGCAGTTCACGAATACCGTAGTACGCTTTGCGGACGTACGGGTTCCGGGAAAAGCCTTTTTTGCCCGCTGCCAGGTGGGGGAAATAGCGTTCGCTGCGCAGATTATCAATGACGGCACCGAAATCGAATGGAACGTAAGTGCCAGCTCCGTTGGGCTTGGTTTGTTGCAAAGCATCGAAGCGATTCGCGGTCGCAAAATCGGAAGAGGTGCCGCTCGACGAGTTGCCATAACACACGAGTTCGGGACCGAAATGGAAAAACCCTGGAGACTTCTGCGCTCCCTCGATTTCCCACAGATTGGTTGCAGAAACAGAAATCCGGAAATAATCGCGGAGAGCAGCAGAGCAGAGCTGGCGGTTTACACTCATAGCAATCACCGATTTCAGTAGCAGACCGGAAATGCCAGTAGGACCGGGGTGACCAAGCGAGATGCCGCCATCGAGGGTTCACTACCTTCGATTGACTCTCAACCTGAAACCCGGGATACAGGCGAACTATGGAAGAAGTTTATACCCGGAATGCGGCGGCAATCCAATGGGCGATTCGTACTGGACTGTTATGACCAATTCGGCCCAGTACGACTCACATCACGACCCGAGGATTCTGTTGGCCGCCTCCAGAAGCGAGTTGGCGGTCAAATCAGAAGTTACCTCTGCGACAGTTTCCGGCAGGAGAATCCGAACGGTTCGACATCCGGCGGCTTTGCCGGCTTTGATGTCTAAATCCGAATCGCCGACCATCCAGGACGCCTCCAAGTCGAGGGAGTGATCGTGGGCAGCCTGAAGAAGCATGCCGGGAGCTGGCTTGCGGCAGGCGCATGGAGGATCGTTGTCGTGGGGACAGTAGTAAACCGCGTCAATTCTTGCGTGTGCGGCGGCCAGTTGATCGATCATTCGGAAGTGCATGGCCTCCAGCTGACGCGATGTAATCAGCCCTTTAGCGACGCAGCGCTGATTACTAGCCACGAACACGTAGTAGCTAGCCCGATTTAGAAGCTGGATACCCTCGGCGACACGCGGCAGGAATTCAAAGTCTTCCCATTGCGTGATGTACTGGCCTTCAGGCGCCTTACGATTGATTATGCCGTCACGATCCAGAAACACGGCCTTGCGCATGAAAGAGTTCCTGTTCGACTAATTCTGAGACGACGTGACCCATAAGAATGTGACATTCCTGAATACGCGGAGTTTCGCTGGAGGGAGCGCAAAGAAAGAGATCAATGTCCGGGTCTTGTTTCAATTTCCCGCCGGGATTGCCGATCATGGCGACGGTGTAGAGTCCCATTTTCTTGGCTGCGGAGAGGCCTAGGAGGATATTTGGCGAGTTACCACTGGTGGAAATACCGACAGCAATATCGCCCGGGCGACCTAGCGCTTCAATCTGACGAGCAAAAACTCGCTCGAAACCATAGTCGTTCGCAATGGCAGTGAGACTGGACGTGTTCGCAGTGAGCGTGATGGCTGGTAGGGCGGGCCGATCCAGAAAGAATCGACCCACCAGATCCGCAGCCAAATGTTGTGCATCCGCCGCGCTGCCCCCGTTGCCAAAGAAAAGTACTTTGTTTCCAGTGCGGAAGGCCTGCAAAAAGAGCACAACCGCCTGGGAGATGGCTGATATAAGTGCCGGGTCAGCGACCAACCGCTGTTTCGAGGCAATCGATGCCTGGATGGAGCTGGTAACTCTTGACGCAAAGTCTGTCATTGGCCTTGGAACCGAATAATCAATAAGAGAGTAAGAGAATGACCGGGACGGTTTCGCCAATCAATAAACTAACACATTTGGTGCGCCCAGGACCTCAAGGATCGGCTAGCTGGCCTGTGATCGAAACCAGTCATTCCGAGGTCGTAACTCGCTGCATCTAAAAGCGGCTAAGCCAATGGATGGTCGGAACTTGGCCAACGGTACAGGTAACCCCTTGCCCCGAATTTGTCCGCCATGGCAGTTGATACGCACGGTTGAGAACGAGTAGCCTCAACATGGGGAATGTAGTACAGAGATTGTCCGGCTGAATTGTTCAGGATGCCGGGATCATCTGATTCTGCAAAGTGAGAGACGACAGGTCATGCGGCTTACACGATACTTCTCAGCATTGTTAGTTTTCTTCCTGTTTGGAATTTGTGCAAAGGCGACAACCTACACGGTGCAAGCCAGCGGTGGAGGGAGCTACACGAGTATCTCGGCGTGTGCCGCGGCAGCAGTCGCAGGCGACACCTGCGTCGTGTATGCGGGAAGCTACAGCGGATGGACCCAGCAGGCCAGCGGAGCCGCCGGCAATCCGATCACGTTTGTTGCGAATACCGGGGATACGGTGACCATCAGCGGAGGAGTGAACATTTCGGGCTGTAGTTACATAACCATCAGTCATTTTACGTTGTCCGGGGGCGTTACGGGCAATGGCTCGAGCAGTCACAACACGATTGACCACAACATCTTCAATGTCAGCGGGTCGGCGTTTCGGATAAACGACGGCCAAGGAAGCAACGGTTCGGACAACGTTTTCACAGACAATAAAGTGAACGTGAGTTCGAGTGGAAACGTGGTTGGTGTGTATCTGTACGGCGACCGAAACCTGATCCAGAACAATGAGCTGGTTTCCACCGATGGGGATTGCATGGACCTCGGCGGGATGAACGTGGTAGTGAGAAACAACTACTGCCACGATCTAAGCAATGCTTCAAGCGGCGAGCATATTGACTTCGTACAGGTTGTAGGTGGAGGAAATCCGACGTTGAGCTTCTCCCTAATCGAGAACAACGTCGAACAAAATTGCGCAAGCAATAATTGCCACTTCTTCATCGCTCGAACTACGGGGGTGGGCGTGGCGGACACAATTATTGTCCGATACAACTACGCGCAAAATCTTGCCGCAACTGGCCCCGTAAACTACGGCGGAGTGGGTGACAACGTTCCGAACGGTTGGTTTTATAACAACACGATCGCGCAGACCCCGGACTCGGAAAACGGTGCGTGCGCCAGTTGGCAAAATGCGGCCAACGGAGTGGCACTAAACAATATCTGTTACAACGCAGCAACGGGACCCTGGGCTCCGTTCGTTGGCAATGCGGTGGGTAATGGCAATATCAGTTACAGTACCGGATTTTCCGGAAACTGGAATGCACCGTACTCGTCAGAAGCCACTTACAACTTGCTGAAGAATCAGAATCCCTTGTTTGCGAACTATCCCACGGACGGCACACTGCAGGCATCATCACCAGCGATAGGTGCGGGCGTCGCGCTAACCACAGTTGCTGCCGGCGATAGCGGATCGGGCACGAGCTTAGTTGTCAGCAATGCTCACGGCCTGCAGCCGGGATGGGCCGCGACCCAAGGCGACTGGATTCGCATCGGGCCTTCGACGACAGCGCAAATTACCGCGATTAACTATTCGACAAATACAATCACCCTGGCGAGTTCCGTGAGCAGGTCGGCGGGTAACCCGGTTTACCTGTACAAGGACTCGAGCGGCAAGGCTAGGCTGACGGGCTCTAGTCCGGATGTAGGAGCCTTCCCGAGCGGGTCGACACAAACACAGAGTAATCCACCGGCTCCGCCGACAAACCTCAACGCTGTTGTGCAATAAGCAAAGGACGTTGGAACATCGAACCAAAGCGGTCTATTGGTTAGTCCCGCCTCGTTGAATCGACAACGAGTTCGATCAGCGAATCTTTGCTTGAGTCAGCGGTATTCGCGGTCCTGGTTTCCATTTCATTGGGCTGGGACCTTCGCGCCGACGTCCGAAACGCGACCATTTCCTTCAAAATCTCAGCCATCTGCCGAATTGGTGCCCATCCGCCGTGCAGGACCACAGTCGCGGCCAAATAGAAAACACCAAAGATCAGGGTGTCTACGGCTATCCGTGCCAATGCCGCCAAGGGAGGAGCCAAGGCTGCGAAGAGGTGTAGCTGAGCTGCGAGAGGTACGGTAGCAGAACCGGCGATGATAGCCGCAGTCAAAGGCCTCCAGATCGTTGCTAGCAGTGGGGCGATGCCAAAGTTGATGGGCTTGCCGGCATACCAAAACGCCGGAAGCGTAAGAATCCAGAATGACAGGGTCCAAGCAATGGCGATGCCCACCGGGCCCCAAGGGAGCATGATCAGAAAGAGCAGACAGGTCACACCCACCTCAATTAGGCCCCAACGAAACCACCGATCGGGCCTGCCGACCGAGAGGTGAATCCAGCTATTGGCGTAGTAGATCATCATCATGCCGATCCCAGGTCCGAAAAATGTGAAAACCTGGCCGGACGATTCCCAGCCCGGTCCCAAGAGCACACGGATCAGATCCTTCCCGATGATCGTGAATTCAGCGGAAAGACCCATGCCGGTAAACGCGATAATCCCTATGGCATTCAAGAAAAACTTTCGGTACTGATCCGATTCCGGCTTGAATCGGCTCAAAGCCGAGACAGCGACGTTGGAGAGGGGAGACGTTAATTGGCTGGCTGACAAAGCGAATAGGTCATAGGCTTTCTTGTAAAAGCCTAGAGAAATAGAGCCGAAACGCCACCCGACGAGCAGATTGTCGACATTTCGTGCAAAGTAGTTGACCGTGAACCGCCCGTAGACATGCATGGCAAACCGGACCATTGAGGCAGTGCCCGTGGCACGGCCTGGCAAACCCGGAATCCACGTGCAAAAAGACCAAGCTCCAAGGGCCTGAAAAACGGTTTGGGCGACAGCCCCGACGACAAGTGCTTTGTAGCCCCAATGCTGCCAAGCAAGATAGATCGAGACGACAATGGATCCGGCCTGGGCCAGTATATTGATGAGTGATACCGTAGTGAAACGCATGGCGCGTTTCAAGAGAGCCAAGTGCAGTACCGAAGTACTCGTCGCCAGAATCGTCAAAGAGATGCCGGTTGCCACGCTCGCAACGAGCGGATTTTTGTAGAACTGCGCCAAACTTGAGCCGGCGGCTGCAAAACCGGCCGTAAGGATCACCCCGGCGGTAATGTTGATCCAGAAGAGATTGCTTATCAGCAGGTGGTTAATCTGCTCCCTCTGGAGCACGGCTTCCGTAAAGCCATTGAGACCGAAATTGACAAGCAGCAGGCTGAAGGTCGTGACCATCGTGACAAGCCCGAAATCCGATGGCACAAGCAGTCGAGCCAAAACCACAGTCGAGACCATTTGGACAACCAGGCCCAAACCGGAAGAGAAGACGGTGATACCTGCGCCGCGAATTGCAAGCCGTTTGACTCCGCCTTCATTAACCGTAGCTTGAAAGCTACCCGTGGCATCAAACGGCTTCAATTCGTCTCCTCGAGGCCGAAACCGAATCGTGCTCAGACCGCCACTTTTTGATCTCTCCAGAGCTGTCGACAGCAAGCGAAGTTGGAGCAGCCTCGACAGCAACGGCAGGCACAACAACGGCCGACAGCAGAAAGAAAAACCAGGTAGGTGCAGTCATACGGAACCCAGCTTCCGTCACGTTATAAACCAGGCCGATAGCTATGTAGGCTATGCGAATACGGCCGGCATCCTGATTCGCAGCAAATGTCGAAAGCGCGTTCCGGTAACCGGCCACAATGATCGCAACCAAAAGGAAAATTCCAAGCCAGCCCAGCTCCAAATAAACCTCGATGTAGCCGTTGTGCGCTTGAGTGGGGTGAAAGTAGTACATAGACCAGATCCGTTGAGCGCGCTCTCCAAGCCAAAAGCTCTCAAACCCGGTACCTAAGACAGGGTTGTTGTTCATGCTGAGGACTAATTTCCAGATATCCGTGCGGCCGGTCAGCGTCGGATCCTTGCCCAAGGCACCGACGAGTCCGCCCCCTGAGTCGAGCAGAAGTGCGAAGACAACACAAAACAGCAAGCTGGCCACTACCAACGTGACGAGGGCCGGCGTCCGGGTTACCCGGCGAATGGTGGTGACAAGCAGCAGTGCCGCTCCGAGAACGAAACAGGCAAGCGAAGTAGTCGAGTTAGCGGTCAGGAGCAACCAAACGACCATAGCGAGCAGAACACCGTAAGTAACCAAGCGCTTGGTTCGACGCTCGTCCTGCCTGTCGCGATAAGCCATCATGAAGCGCCACACGAAACCCAGGCCAAAAACCATGCAGATCATTCCCAAAGTATTTTTGTGGTCCGCGACGCCGACGTATTGCGGCTCCCAAGTCCAGATGTTGTAAGTGCGCCCAAGCGCAGGGAAATACTTGATCAGTAACACCGAAGCTGGAATGAGAATAAATCCTACACGTGACACCAATCGCTTTAAGGCAGCATACGGGTCGAAGTCCGTGAGTACAATTAGGATCATCACCAAGTCCCCAAGCGCTTTGATCCAACGCTTGAAGGACACTTCAGTGTAGTCCGACCAAAGGACGCTGAGGGCTCCATAGACAAAGAAAAGAACGATGGGAAGGTTCCGCTGGAGCAACTTGCTGAGTCGCGTCATCCGCATAATCAAAACGACCAAGCCAGACAACAGCAAGGCGGAGTAAACAAAACGATCGAGAGGATTCCCTTCGAGATACTGATCGGGATTCTGCATCTGGGTTACGGACTCCGACGTCAACCACATGGAGACAGGGCGGGACGCGTTGATGAGCAACCAAAATACCGGAAGCCAGAGCGCTCTGGACGTCCGGGCTTCTTTGTCGCGGTCGAGCAAGAAAAGTCCGGCGACTCCTATGGCGAAGACGATTCTGGCTATGTTCGGCGGCATGACAAGGCTTCGTTTGCGCTCCTACAGCAGAATCAGATTATCTGTTTTCGAGAAAAATGCGATGGATCAATTCGAGAGTCAGCAGCTTATGAATCTCGAGAGTATGATTTCGACGACCCCGCACGTGATCATTTACGATGGTCTCAAGAGTTTTGCGCTCAACGTGAGGGCGAGAGAGCGACTGGCGATCCAGCAGGATGTCCTGGACGTATTTAGCAAGGGCGTCGCGATACCAAACACGAAAATGGTAGTACTTGTGACGACCCAGAATGTGGCGTTCCAAATGCAGCCAGGAAAGCCGATGGTCAATTCCTGCGAGCCACTGGGGCATTCCGTAATCGTACTCATATTCAGCTTTAAAAGTGACTTCGAGATAAGCACGAGTCAGAGCTCCGCGAGGTGTGCGAGGAGAGCCAGCGCCTCGATCGCCACGGATCTCGCGCAGGCGGGGATTGCCATCCGCGATCAGCTGGAGGCAATGGTCGTTGTTGAACGTGATGCTGCGATTGACCAACGACGTGTCAGGCGCGCGATAAATGGTCTGTATCAGTTCGTTGTCAAGGTAGGGGGAACGAGGCGACAGCTGTGTCTGCTCAAGTGAATGGAGCCCCCAGTGGTGCCAAGGAACTTGGCGGAAAGCGATAAAGGAAGCCGGATGAGTCTGCAGCAAGGCCGAGTAAGTCTCTTTGGCCTGCCGAAAATAAGGTGCAAGCTCCTGACTAAACAGCCCTAACGGTGGGGTGGCAGGCTTGAAAGCGACCATGCGTCGGAGAATCTCGCTCCCGTAGTTGCCCGTCATCCTGACCGGAGCAATCTCGGCGGCGCGCTCGTTCCCGTAGAGCACTGGGGATCGGCTGACATCAACGCAAGCGTCGGATAAGAAGATAGTGCGCTCGGCATACTGCGGGAAGCGAGCGAGGAACTCTTGCCCGACGGGAATTTCGCAATGGGGCTGCTGGCATACCTTGGCGACCCTGCGCGCAATGATCGCATCCTGGCAATCGTTGTACATTCCCCGAAACGTGTAGCAGGGAACGGAACCTGGCGGCACCTTCCACCAGGCCATGATCATGCGGGTATCGAGTCCACCGGTGAGAGATAGGCCAACGCGCTCTTTCCCACCGAAATAGCGCGGCAGATTCCGCGAGAAGACGTCGCGAAGCTGGTGGTAGTAGTCGCCCGGAGCAAGGGCTTCCTGGCTCTCCCACTCTTTGGGTTGAAAATATAGGCCCTTGGCTTCGACGGCACCTTGACGGATGGTCCATGTCGAGGCTGGCGGCAAAACCTGAATGCCCGAAAAGATCGACCGATTCTCCAGGACACAGCCGCAGGAAACAAACTCGCCGAGCCCGCGAAGATCAAGCGACCTAAGTTCGGGGATAACAGCCAGGATAGCTTTGGCTTCCACGGCAAAAAACAATGCGTCGCGTGATTCGTGGTAGTAGAGGCGGTGCATGCCAAAGCGGTCGTTAAACAGCGTGACCGTACCACGATGGCGATCAAAGAGCACGCCGTGAAAGTGACCATTGAGGCACGCAGGGAATGAACCGTCTTCTTCTTGAATGTGGGCTAAGTAGGAAGCGCCGTCTGGCGGGACCTGGTGGCGTCGCATCTTCAGTTGTTGAATGATTCCAGGGTCGGGAAATTCCTCGCCTGAAAAAACAAGGGTTATATCCCCGGTCTCATTCTTGACGGGCATGCCATCCGCAAATGAGTTCTTCCGTTCGGCCCAGCCAACGTAAACCCCAGTCGATTCATCCAGTAAGACTCCGGTGCTCCGCGCCGAGTCATGGGTGATCGACGCGAGCATGCGCCGCAAAAGAGGTTCCGCCCATTGAACTGGCTTCTTTGTGACGATACCGACGATTCCGGGCATAGAATGAGATTCCGATCAGAGAATTTTGAGTCCCATAAACAGAAAACCGGCCAGGTGCTGACCGGTGATCGAATTCCTGGCTAACCAGGGGAAAAGTGTGGAGCCGGCGGGGGGAGTTGAACACCCCATCTGCCGAATACGATTCGGCCGCTCTGACGTTGAGCTACACCGGCCCATAGACAACGCAAACTTGTCTGGCGTTACATTTACCGGAAGGGCGACGTTTCTGCCGCCTAGGGTGCTATTCGCCAGCAGCCTCCTTTTGCAACTCCTTCCCCCCCGGGTGGAACCTGCGTTTGTACCAAGAAGCACGGAGTTCCCGTAGCCGGGATGCCAGCGATTCAGGCAATTGCTCCACCAAGCGACGATGAAACCCCATCTTGAAGGCCAGCTTACCAAAGACCGTGATAGGCACATAATAGCGAGGCAAATCGACGCGCTGGAAGCCATTGCGTTCTTTGAAGTCGCTCAAGCTGCTTTCTTGCTTCTTGCCATAGGCGAAATTCGAATACACCAGGTAGGAGATGTTTCGGTCGGCACAAGATCGAACCGCCTGGGCGACGAGAGCGTTGGTCGGGGCCTTGTCGCGTTCGGAAACCATCGAGACGATATTCATCAACCCCGCCTGCGTCCGCGTTTCGTCGTGGACCATCTTGATGAAACCGATCATGCGATCCTCGGAGTAGGCACCGATGAATATGCTGTTATCGAGGTAGGTGGCCTCTTCGCGATAGACGGTGTCGAAATCTTTGCCGTAGTGGACGTTCGGTTTGCCCTGCCGGACAGGCGATTCGTTGTAAACCCCTTGGATACCCTTCACGAGTTCATCGCCGAAAGGCACCTCGCGAATGACGACCCCTTTTTTTTCGGCCTGCTTGGCTTTGTTGCGAGCCTTGAAGCCGATCTGGTGATTCCACCAGTGGTCAAAAGTGCTGACAGGCAGAACTGCCAGGTTATCCATCTCCAGTGGGTAATCGTACTTGGGGGTGGTCTCAGGCAATCGCGGCAGGAAAGTGAACAAATCGATTCGCGTGCCACACGTTTTCATTCCGTTGACGAAGGGCGCAGGGTCATCCAGAAACAGATACTTTTCTCCTGCCACACGCGCAGTGTGGAGTAACTTACCCTGCACCCGGAAACTCCTGCCCGCAACCTTTACCAATGAATTCATAAACGAAAACAGACCTTTCTTGCTCCGAGAACTCAGAAACTATGTTTCTCGCCCCCGGTCAAATTAAATTATCTCATCCTAGTCGGTGACGTACGGACTCTTTACCGGGTTGATGCCTATGAAGGCAAGGATCTTGCCCAAGTGATCACACAGCCGGACCAGTAGGTCCATGAATCTGTGCTGGCCGAGAAGAAAGGCAAAAGGCAAGGCGATCGTGTAAGCTACCGTGGCGATCAGTGACTTTACGACACTACCTATCCCGAACGCCGGGTCCTTGAGGGTAATCGAGCCGCGAAGTAGTGCCCGTTTCAGCATGAACGACCGCTTCCAGCGTTCCGGCGGAACCACCTCGTGGACGACGGCCTCGTCGCACCAAATAAACACATTTCCCTTCTGAATCATTCTCCTGAAGAAATCAGTGTCGCCACCCCGATGAAACTTTGGGTCGAAAGCTGGTTCTCCGGGCACGAGCAAGCTTCTCTTTAGAATTACGTTGCCGGTTCGACCCTCGGACCAATCGATTACGAATCCCGTCGGATGGCCGGGACGATCGAAAAACCGACATTTGACGACCCAGGAGGGGGTGGCCTCATCAAAGAAACTCTTAACCGGACCCAACACGCCAGCGACGTCGTCGGTGTTCACGGCTTTGAAGAGCATGAGCAGCCAGTTCTTCTCGGGAAATTCATCGTCATCGATAAACGCAACGAAGTTCCCTTTAGCATAATCGACAGCGCGATTTCGGGCCAAACAGATGTTCTGGACGGGTTCGACGCAGTAGGCAATGGGAACGGGAGAAGAGGCTGCGAACTCGGAAACAATGGTCTCAGCGGAGCGTTGGCGATCGTTATCAACGACGACGATCGAGTACGTGAAAAGGCCGCCTGTTTCCTGAGAAATGAGTTCACGGAGCGATCGCCTGAGAAGATCGGGGCGCTTATAAGTACAAATGCCCACTCCAATATGGTTGGATTCAGCAGTCATCGATGCTTGCCAGCGGCGCTAAGCTGCCGCGTGAAAGTTCCTTACTCGAAATCCTGAGGCGATCGGACAGTCGCCAGCCCACCGGAAGATTTCTCCGCTCGTTAGAAATCGATGCTCCTCCGGATTGACGGGATGGGTCTCGAGTTCAACCACCGCGTCTCGC
>Ga0335077_10009695_pt1 | contig 11963 bp, 12 predicted proteins | sample Lox_Sample_31_FD_207151 | JGI IMG/M metagenome (GOLD analysis project Ga0335077, IMG submission 207151) | Soil microbial communities from Loxahatchee National Wildlife Refuge, Florida, United States - Lox_Sample_3.1 | ecosystem: Environmental > Terrestrial > Soil > Wetlands | place: USA...
CGACGCCGCGCTCGATGCGGTGGCGTTGCAGGCCGAGGAGATCTCGCAGTACCGCCTGGCCAAGGTGAAGACCGCGCTGCCGCTGCTCAGCGGCCCGATCAGGCGGCGGGTCAGGGCCGCATGCGCGGCCGCTCCTGGCACGGTCTACCTGGAGGAAGGCCGCCCGGTCGGCGGCGTGCGGTGACCGGGGCGGCCTACTCCCTGCCGTCGGGCAGGTACCAGCGGTACGGCGCGATGAGGTGCTTGATCCCGGCCGGGCCCCACGTGCCGGGCTCGTAGAACTCCACCGGCGGCGGGTCGTCGAGCAGCGGCGTGGCCACCTCCCACAGCCGCTCGATCTCGTCGGACCTGGTGAACAGGGACTGGTCGCCGATCATGGCCTCGAGGATGAGCCGCTCGTAGCCCTCGAGCTCGTGCATCCGGTGGAACGAGTCCTCGTACCTGAAGGTCATGTCGACCTCGCGCAGCCGCATGGTCGGCCCGGGCTGCTTGGCAAGGAACCGCACCGCGATCCAGCCGGGGTCGTCGAAGTCGATCACCACCTGGTTGCACCGCTCGCCGGCCCGCAGATGCGAGACGTTGGGGAACATCCGCAGCGTCGGCTCCTTGAGCCCCAGCGTGACGGTCTGCCGCCGCTGCGCCATGGACTTGCCCGAGCGCAGGAAGAACGGGACGCCCGACCAGCGCCAGTTGTCGATCTCCACCCGCATCGCGGTGAACGTCTCGGTCTGGGAGTCGGCAGCCACGCCTGGTTCCTCGCGGTACCCGTCGTACTGGCCGCGCACCACGCGGGACAGGTCGATCGGCCGCATGGCCTCGAAGACCTTGGCCTTCTCATCCCGCAGGCACTTGGCCGACAGCCTGCTCGGCGGCTCCATCGCCACGAAGCCGAGCACCTGGAACAGGTGCGTGACGATCATGTCCCTGAAGGTGCCGGTCCCCTCGAAGAACCCGGCCCGGCCCTCGATGCTGATCTTCTCCGGGACGTCGATCTGCACGTGCGAGACGTGATCGCGGTTCCAGATCGGCTCGAACAGGCCGTTGGCGAACCGCAGCGCCAGGATGTTGTCCACCGACTCCTTGCCGAGGAAGTGGTCGATCCGGAAGACCTGCGACTCGTCGAACACCGAGTGCACCACCTCGGTCAGTGCCTTGGCCGAGGCCAGGTCGGTGCCGAACGGCTTCTCGATGATGACCCTGGACTTCTCCGACAGCCTGGTCTGCCCGAGCATCTCGATCACCGAGGCGAACGCCGACGGCGGCACGGCCAGGTGGAAGAGCCGGCGCGGGCTGCCGCCGATCTCGTCCTCGGCCTCGCGGATCGCCTCGACCAGCGGCTTGGGGTCGTCGGGGTCGGCCGCGCCGAACCGCAGCCTGCTCTCGAACGCCTGCCACGCGGCGCCGGTCGGCATCGCCAGGCCGAACTGGGCCACCGCGGACTTGGCGTGGGCGCGGAACTGTTCGTCGGTCATCGCGAACTGGGCGGGGGCGGAGCCGATGATCCGGTAGCCCTTCGGCAGCAGGTTGGACTTGGCCAGGTGGAACAGTCCGGGGAGCAGCTTGCGCTTGGCCAGATCGCCGGTCGCGCCGAACAGCACGATGACGTGGTCGTCGGGGATCAGGCCGGTCCCGTGGTTGCTGTAATGCATGCCACACATAGTGTCATGTGACCGCGGTGTCCGGACCTCGGACAACGGCCAGGTGCGCCAGACTGAGCGCTGTGAATGCTGACGGGGAGAAGCGGGCCGCCGCCGAGGCGGCGGCCGAGCTTGTGCAGGACGGCATGCGGGTCGGGCTCGGGACCGGGTCGACCGTCGCGTTCCTGCTTCCGGCGCTGGCCAGGAGAGGGTTGTCGCTGCGCTGCGTGACGACCTCGGAGCGGACCGCGCAGGTGGCGGCCAGCCTAGGGCTGGCCATTGAGCCGTTCGACGCGCTCGACCGGCTGGACATCGCGATCGACGGCGCCGACCAGGTGACGCCGGACTGCTGGCTGGTCAAGGGCGGGGGAGGCGCGCACACGAGGGAGAAGATCGTGGCCGCCGCGGCCGAGCTGTTCGTGGTGATCGTCGACTCGTCCAAGCCGGTGCCCGCGCTGCGCCCGCCTGTCCCTGTCGAGCTGCTGCCGTTCGGGCTCCCCGCTACGCTGCGCGCGCTCGTGCCGGTGACCGTGCGCGACGCGCCGGCCAGCCCCGACGGCGGGGTGATCGCCGACTACACCGGGCCGGTCGGCGACCCGGCCGCGCTGGCCGCCTGGCTGGCTGCCACCCCCGGCCTCGTCGGGCACGGCCTGTTCGAGCCCGCGCTTGTCGGCATGGTGTTGATCGGCCGGGGCGAGACGGTGCAGCGGCGAGTCCCTTAGCCGGTGCCGGCCGGCTAGGGTCCGCTGGCGCCGTCGGCAGGGCCGGCAGGCGCCGGAGGGCGCCGAAGGAGCGGCAACCGGGCAGCAGCCGCCCGGTTATCGCTTCTTCTCGGCGTGCCCGCCGAACTCGCTGCGCATCGCCGACAGCAGCTTGTCGGTGAACTCGCCGAGCCCGCGGGACTCGAACCGCTGGAAGAGCGACGCGGTGATCACCGGCGCGGGCACGCCCTCGTCGACCGCGGCGAGCACCGTCCAGCGGCCCTCGCCAGAATCGGACACGTGCCCGGCGAACTCGCTCAGCTCGGGCGATTTGGCCAGCGCCGCGGCGGTCAGGTCCACCAGCCACGAGCTGACCACCGAGCCGCGCCGCCAGACCTCGGCGACCTCGCCGACGTTGATGTCGTACTGATAGGCCTCGGCATCGGTCAGCGGCGTGGTCTCCGCGTCGGTCACGGTCTCCTCCATGCCGACGTTAGCGTGCTTGATGATCGACAGGCCCTCGGCGAGGGCCGCCATCATGCCGTACTCGATGCCGTTGTGGATCATCTTGACGAAGTGCCCGGCGCCGTTGGGACCGCAGTGCAGGTACCCGTTCTGCGCCGTGCCGCCCGACGGCCGATTCGGGGTAGGCTCGATGGTCCCCAGCCCGGGTGCGATCGTCTTGAAGATCGGGTCGAGCCGCTGCACGACGTCGGTCTCTCCGCCGATCATCAGGCAGTAGCCGCGCTCAAGGCCCCACACGCCGCCCGAGGTGCCGCAGTCCACGTAGTGGATCTTCCTGTGCGCCAGCTGCTTGGCCCTGGCCATGTCGTCCCGGTAGTAGGAGTTGCCGCCGTCGATCACCACGTCGCCCGGGTCGAGCAGGGATGACAGGTGGTCGAGCGTGCGCCCGGTGATCGCGGCGGGCAGCATCAGCCAGGCGGTGCGCGGCGGCTCGAGCTTGGCGGCGAAGTCGTCGAGGTCGTTCGAGCCGGCCGCGCCCTCGGCGACGAGGTCGGCGACGGCCGCCGCGTTCACGTCGTAGACGACGCAGCGGTGGCCGTCCCGCATCAGCCTGCGGACCAGGTTCGCGCCCATCCGCCCGAGGCCGACCATGCCAAGCTGCATGGAGTGCTCCGTGGTCATTGTTGAACTCCCTTGATCATTCGATACCGGCGGATCAGCCTGTTCGTGGACGAATCGTGGCTCAGCTCGGGCGAGGTGATCGCGGTCAGCTCGGGGATGATCGCGGCTGCGAGCACCTTGCCGAGCTCGACGCCCCATTGGTCGAACGAGTCGATGCCCCAGACGGTCCCCGCCGTGAACACGGCGTGCTCGTAGAGCGCCACTAGGGTGCCGAGCAGCCGCGGCGTGAGCACCTCGGCGAGCAGCACGTTGCTCGGCCGGTTGCCCTCCATCACCCGGTGCGGCGCGACCTGCGGCGGGGTCCCCTCGGCCAGCACCTGCTCGAGCGTCCGGCCGAACGCCAGCGCCTGCGCCTGCGCGAACACGTTCGAGGTGAGCAGGTCGTGGTGATCCCTGATCGGGTTCAGCGAGCGGCCGAAGCCGATCAGGTCCACCGGGATCAGCTCGGTGCCCTGGTGCAGCAGTTGGTAGAAGCTGTGCTGGCCGTTGGTGCCGGGCTCGCCCCAGTACAGCGGTCCGGTCGGGTAGTCCACGGCGGCGCCGTCCAGCCTGACGTGCTTGCCGTTGGACTCCATCGTGAGCTGCTGCAGGTAGGCGGGGAACCGCTTGAGGTACTGCTCGTACGGCATCACGCCGATGCTGGCCACCCCGAAGAATCCGGTGTACCAGACCACGAGCAGGCCCATCAGCGCGGGCAGGTTCGCCTCCAGCGGCGCGGTCCTGAAGTGCTCGTCCATCTCGTGGAAGCCCGCCAGCAGCTCGGCGAACCTGTCGGGGCCGATCGCGATCATGGTGGACAGGCCGATCGCCGAGTCCATCGAGTACCGGCCGCCTACCCAGTCCCAGAATCCGAACATGTTCTGGGTGTCGATGCCGAACGCGGCGACCTTCTCGGCGTTCGTGCTCACCGCCACGAAGTGGCGCGCCACCGCGGACTCGTCGCCGAGGTGGCCGGTCAGCCAGTCGCGCGCGGTCCTGGCATTGGCGAGCGTCTCCAGGGTCGTGAAGGTCTTGGACGAGACGATGAACAGGGTCTGCGCCGGGTCCAGGTCCGCGGTGGCCTCGGCGAAGTCGGTGGAATCGACATTAGAGACGAAACGGAACGTCAGGTGTCGGTCGCTGTAGTAGCGGAGAGCCTCGTACGCCATCACCGGGCCGAGGTCTGAGCCGCCGATTCCGATGTTCACCACCGCGGTGATCGGCAGCCCGGTGAAGCCGCGCCAGTCGCCGGACCTGATCCGGCCCGCGAACGCGGCCATCCGGTCCAGCACCTGGTGCACCTGCCCGACCACGTCGGTCCCGTCCACCACCAGCGTCTCGCCGCGCGGCTTGCGCAGCGCGATGTGCAGGACGGAGCGGTCCTCGGTGGTGTTGATCCGCTCGCCGGCGAACATCGCCGCGGTGCGTTCGGCCAGGCCCGAGGATCTCGCGAGCTCGATCAGCAGCGCGAGCGTCTCGTCGGTGATCCGGTTCTTGGAGTAGTCCAGGTACAGCCCGGCGGCCTCCGCCACCAGGCGCTCGCCCCTGCCCGGGTCGGCGGCGAACAGGTCGCGCAGGTGGACGTCTTTGATCGTCTCGTAGTGCTCTGCCAGCGCGGCCCACGCCGGTCGGCTCCGCAGCGGTGCGTCCGTCATCGCTCCTCCCTTCGGTGCGGCTGTCTGGTTTCGCAAGGCTGTCTGGCTGCCCGAGGCGACCCTAGCGCGCCCGGGTCCGCGGCGTGGGCAGCGGCGGCGCGATACTGCAACCATGACGGAGAGCGCGATGACGACCGGGCCGCGGATCGGCGGCAGCCACCTGCCCGTGCTCGACCGGGCCAGGATCTACTGCTGCGGCATCACGCCCTATGACGTCACGCACCTCGGCCACGCGGCGACGTTCGTGTGGGTGGACGTGCTGACCCGGGTGCTCGGCTCGATCGGTGCGACCACCCAGCTGTGCCGCAACGTCACCGACGTGGACGACGTGCTGTTCGCCGCGGCGGAGCGCTCGGGGTCGGCGTACGACGCGTTCGCCTCGGTGCAGCAGTTCAGGTTCGATCAGGACATGACCTTCCTCGGGGTCAGGGACCCGCAGTTCGCGCCGCGGGCCAGGCGCAACGTCGGCCAGGTGATCAGGATGGCGGCGGCACTGCTCGAGTCCGGCGCGGCCTACCTGCGGGACGGCACGGTGTACTTCCGCGGCGCCCGGACCGCCGGCGACGCCGGCCTGAGCAGGGACGAGGCGGTCGCGCTGGCCGCGGAGTACGGCGCGCGGCTGGACGACCCGGCCAAGGACGACAAGCTCGACGTGGCCGTCTGGCGCCGGTCGGCGGGCGGGGAGCCAGGCTGGCCGTCGCCGTGGGGCACCGGCCGGCCCGGCTGGCATGCCGAGTGCGCGGCCATGTCGCTGTCGGTGCTCGGGCCCGCGGTGGACGTGCTCTGCGGCGGCGCCGACCTGCGCTACCCGCACCACGCGTACCAGGTCGCGATGGCGCAGGCGGTGACCGGGGTCCGGCCGTTCGCCAGGGCCGTGTTCGAGGTCGGCGTGGTCAGCCTGGACGGCAAGAAGATGGCCAAGTCCACCGGGAACCTGGTCCTGGTCTCCGACGTGCTCGCCGAGCACCCCGCGGCGGCGCTCCGGCTGTGCCTGATCGACCGGCCGTGGGCGCTCGGCTGGGACTACTCGGCTGCCGAGCTCGACGCCGCGACCGCCAGGCTGGAGCGGCTTTACCGCGCCGCCGGGCGGAACGCCGGGACCGCCGTGCAGGACGCGTCGCAGGCGGCGGCCGCCGCGGCGATCGGCGTGGCGCTCTGCGACGACCTTGACGTGCCGGCCGCGCTCGGGATCGCTGAGGAGGCGGGCGGCGCGGCGGCCCGCGGCCTGATCGCCACCCTGGGCCTGGCCGAGAGCGAGTGAGCCAGCCGCGAGTGAGCAGGCCGCGAGTGAGCCGACCGCGGGGGACCCGGCCGCGGGCGAGCGCGCCGCGGGCGCGCGCGCCGGTGCGGGTGATCGTGGCGCCGGACAAGTTCAAGGGCAGCGCGACCGCCGCGCAAGCCGCGGCCGCGATCGCGGCCGGCCTGCTGCAGGCCAGGCCTGATCTTGAGGTGGCTGAGCTGCCGGTGGCCGACGGCGGCGAGGGGACCGTGGCGGCGGCGCTCGCGGCCGGGTACCGGCCGGTGACCGTGACAGCCGACGGGCCCACCGGGGAGCCGGTCCTGACCACGTTCGCGGTCAGCGGAGGCACCGCGGTGATCGAGCTGGCCGACGTGGCCGGCCTGCGGCGGCTTCCGGCCGGCCGGGCGGCGCCCCTGGAGGCCTCCACGTTCGGGGTCGGCCAGGTCATCGCCGCGGCGCTTGACCTGGGGGCGACCACGATCGTGCTCGGCATCGGCGGCAGCGCGAGCACCGACGGCGGGGCCGGCCTCGTGCAGGCGCTCGGGGTCCAGCTGACCGGCCGCGACGGCGGCCGGCTCGGGCGAGGCGGAGCCGCGCTCGCCGACCTGCACGGCATCAGCGCCGGCGGCCTGGACGGCCGGCTCGGCGGTGCGAAGATGCTGGTCGCCTGCGACGTGGACAGTCCGCTGCTGGGGCCAGCCGGGGCGGCGGCCGTGTTCGCGCCGCAGAAGGGGGCTGGCCAGGCCGAGGTCGCCGCGCTCGAACGCGGACTCGCCCGCTGGTCGGAGCTGACCACGCTGGTGACCGGCCGGGACCTGGCTGAGGCGCCGGGGGCCGGAGCCGCCGGCGGAACCGGTTTCGCCGCCGTTGCCTACCTCGGGGCCGCGCTGATGCCGGGGATCGACCTCGTGCTCGACCTGACCGGTTTCGCCGCCGCGCTGGCCGGCACCAGCCTGGTGATCACCGGCGAGGGCAGCCTGGACCGGCAGACGCTCGGCGGCAAGGCGCCGCTCGGCGTCGCCAGGGCGGCTGGACGGGCCGGGGTGCCGGTCGTGGCGGTGGCGGGCCGGGTGCTTCTGAGCACGCAGGAGCTGACCGCCGCCGGGTTCGCTGCCGCGCTCTCGCTGGCCGAGGCCGAGCCTGACCAGGCCGCCAGCATCGTCAAGGTGACCGAGCTGCTCGAGCGGGCGGGCCGCCAGATAGCCGGCAGCGCGCTGCTGCCGGGGGCCTAGCCCGGGAGCCCGGCGCGCGCTACCTACAGCGGCAGGCCGCTCGGGTTCTGCGCCCTGGTCAGCACGTCGTCGATTGGTCGGCGCGGGGTGGTGACGGCCTGCGGGCCGTAACCGAGCCTGATGACCATCTGCGGAGTCTCCGGCCAGGGCCAGGCCGGGGCCGAGTCACCGCGCATGTCGCGCAGCTCGATCATCTGGTAGAGGAACGATGCGCTGACGCCGCGCGCCGTCGCGGTGAGCAGCACCCGCTGGAGCGCCTGACCAGCGCGCAGCCAGTCGGCTGGCTCGTCACGTGCGGTGCTGACCACGGCGACCTGCGGCGTCAGCTCGTAGTCGCGCCCGGGCCGCTCGACTACGGGTGCCGCGGCGAGCAGGTCGCCGGCCCGGACCGGCGCAGGCTCGTGCCGCGGCCGTGACGGGAGCGCTCCGGCGGGCACGCCGTCCTCGTTGCTCTCCGTGGCGATCCAGTTCTGCAGCTCGATCTGGTGCTCCACGTCGGCCGCGAGCTCGGCGCTGGCCTTGACGGCCAGGTCGAGCACGATTGCCTGGTCGCGTCCGGTCAGCATGCGGAAGGAGGCGAACTCGAAGCTCGCCGCCTGCTCGAGCGCGACCTGCACCGACTCGGGCAGCTGCTTGTCGCTGAACGGCGCGCGGTTGGTATGCCGCTGCCAGATCGCCTCGTACATCTCACGCTCGGCGAAGCTCGGCGGTCGCCCTGGCTCGGCCTGCACGACCGCGATAACCGCGGGGGCGAATCCAGGCTGCGGCAGCGGCCAGACTAGCGGGTTGTAGCCGGTCATCCGGATCGCTGTCCTGATGTTGAACAGCGCGGCGCCGCAGCTCAGGTAGAGCGCCCTGGCGTGCGGATCGGCCACCCACAGCGCCCGGTCAGGGTCGGCCCGCACCTCGAGCAGGTCGTCGCCCGCCGCCACGAAGTGCCATGGCTGGGTGTTGTGGATCGACGGCGCGGCCGACGCGGCCTCCACCACCCTGCGCAGGATCCCGTCTTTCGCCAGAAGCTTCAGCATGGCTGTGCCTCCTGTCACTCCCGAGGACGCCGGCCGACCAGCGCTGCCCGGCCGGCCGGCGTCGGCCAGTGGATGCCTGCACATCCGAGCCTGACCGGACCACCGAACACCTGGCAGGGCCGTTGGGTGCCAGCGCCAGGGTCCTTGGTCCCGGGTGTGCAGGTCGGGACGCACGTCCCTTCCGCTGACGGAACTTCGCCTCTGCCTCATCCGGCCCGGCGGTGCTGCGATGGGTATGTGGAGTGCCGACACGCGGTCGCCCGAGTTCGCGGGAGAACACCGTCGCCCGAAGTTACGGGAGGTCACCATGAGCCGCAAGGACGAGTACCTGGAATCCATGGTCACTGACCTTGGCTCGGTCTACTACCAGACTTTGCAGGGCGAGGCGACCGAGGAGGACATGGCGAGGGCCGTTGAGGCGGTCCGGTCGCAGCGGGCCGCGACGGCCGGATCGGCGGTCGGCCAGGCGCCCGGTCAGCGGCACGGCAAGTGGCGGGTCAAGGACGTGATGGCGACCGACGTGATCACCGTGGACCGGAACATGCCGTTCCACCAGGTGGTCAGGGTGCTGACCGAGAACGACCTGAGCGCGGTCCCTGTCGTCTCCGGCGGCGGGCACGTGCTCGGGATGATCTCGGAGGCCGACGTGCTGCGCAAGGAGGAGCGCTTCTTCAGCAGGCTGGGGTCTGGCCTGCCGCGGCGCAGCCACCGCGAGCGGCAGCAGGCCGAGGCGCTCACCGCCGAGGGCCTGATGACCAGGCCGGCCATCACGATCCACCCGGACGCGCCGCTCGGCGAGGCCGCGAGCCTGATGAACGGCAAGCACATCAGGCGGCTGCCCGTGGTCAGCCCGGCCAGGGAGCTGATCGGGCTGGTCAGCCGGCGTGACCTGCTCGCGGCGTTCCTGCGCCCGGACGGCGAGATCGCCGCCGAGATCGCCGACGACCTGATGCGCGGCGTGGCGGGCAGCCCGGTGCGCGTGGCCGTCACGGTCACCGAGGGCGAGGTGACCCTGTCTGGCGAGCTGCCCACGGCCGACCTGGTGGCGAGGGCGGCCAAGCTTGCCGCCGAGGTGGACGGCGTGGTGGGCGTGCTGAACAGGCTCACCGTCTGCCGGCCAGGCGAGCCAGCCAGCCAGCTAGCCAGCCAGCTCCCGGCCGGGGAATGCCCGCGTGGATGTCGCGGTTGATACCCCTGCGGGTATCGCGAGCGGCGCGGTGCCCCCGGACGGAGGATGACAGTGGCGACCGTGGAACTCACTGCAGGGAACTTCGACGAGGTGGTCGGCGGGACCGGCCTGGCCCTGGTCGACTTCTGGGCGTCCTGGTGCGGTCCGTGCCGTATGTTCGGCCCGGTGTTCGAGCGGGCTTCGGACAAGCACGGCGACCTGGTGTTCGCGAAGGTGAACACCGAGACCGAGCCGGGCCTGGCGCAGGCGTTCAGCATCACCTCGATCCCGACGCTGATGGTGATCAAGGACAAGGTGGTGTTGTACTCCCAGGCCGGCGCGCTGCCTGAGGCCTCGCTCGAGAAGCTGATCGAGCAGGCGCGCACCGTGGACATGGACGAGGTGCGGGCCGCGATGGCCGCCGAGCAGGCGGCGACGCAGGCGGCCGCGGGCACGAGCGCATGACGCCCGACGACGCTGACGCGCGCGATGCGGTGCTCAACCGGCTGCGGCGCGCTCAGGGGCAACTGGCCGGCGTGATCGCCATGGTCGAGAGCGGCCGTGACTGCCGGGACGTCGTCACGCAGCTCGCCGCGGTGTCCCGTGCGCTCGACCGGGCAGGCTTCAAGATCGTCGCGACGAACATGCGGCAGTGCCTGAATGGGGAGTCCGCGATGAGCACCGACGAGCTTGAGCGGCTGTTCCTGGCGCTGGCCTGACCCCTGGCCGGGCCGGGAAGGCTTGCCGGATGGCGGCGCCGCTGTCGGGCAGCAGCGCCGCCATCACCGTGGGTCAGTGTGCCGGCTCCCGGCTGCAGTCCAGGTAAGCGGGCATGTCCGGAGGGATGATCCTGCGGTCTAGGTCCACCACGACGGCGCCGGCAGCGACGAGCGTCGCCCGCGACAGCCGGAAGTGATGCATGCACAGCAGCAGCTCGGTCCGGTGCTCGCGGCCCGGTCCCGGCGGCATGATGGCGATGACGGCCGGGCGTGCCGGGCAGCAGCACGCATGTCCCGCGGTCTTGAGTGCTTCCCAGTCGATGCGCGGGGAGGCAGGCCGGGTGACATCGGAGGTGGTGGCTTGCGCCCCGGGCTGCTCACTGTCAGCCTGAGGGAAGCTGGCGCTCTGGCGGGTGGCTCTCATGCATCACAGCCTGCGGGAGCGGCCGAGGTCCTAGGAGGGCCTAACCTCATCGCTTCGCCGGGACGTTAGGCCTGCGTCAGCGGGCCGGCCGTCAGGAACCGGACCAGGCGACGTCGATGTAGACCTCGCCGGTCAGCTCGCCGACCCGGTACATCGTGTTCCTGGCCAGCCCGAGCGCGATCGTCAGCACGCCCTCGAAGTCGCCGGCGACGTCGTAGCTCTTCAGCATCGGGTAGCCCACGGTGAGGACCGTGGTCGGCAGGGTGGGCTGTCCGCTCGCGTCGTGCCCCTGCGCGGGGGAGAACTTGATCACCAGGAACCGCGAGCCAGGCATGGTGATCGTCTTCCCCGACGGATCCTGGATGACCTGCGTAACGAAGCTCACGGTGTACCCGGGGACCGCCCCGTTGAAGTCGATCACCAGCCGGTCGAACTTACAGTCGGCATGCGTGCCGACCCTGATGCCCGTGGCGATCGGCACCGGCGGAACGGCGACCTGGTGGGTGACTGACATCGGCAGGCTGCGCCAGCCGCCCGCGCAGCCGGCCGGCGAGGCGGACGTGCTGGCCGCGGTCGGCGTCGATGACGGTGACGAGGACGAGGATGGAGCGCCTGAGCACGCGGCGAGGCCGATCGCGGCCAGCGCGGTCACGGCCGTGACGGCGAGGCGGCGGGTCCGCGTGCCGACCGGGCAAGCTGGGTGACCCTGCATGGCGTCCTCCCTCGGCGCGCCCGCCCGCGGCGACGGGCAGTGCCGTCGCGAACACCGCGTGAGCACGCTTTCTCGCTTATACCAGAAGTACCCCCATGCCGGACCTTATGACCGGCCCGAAGGTCACTAGCCGGTGCCGAGGATCCCGGCCCGGCCGGGTCCTTCGGCCCTGCTGCCCGGCCTGGCAGGCTGGGATCATGGCCTTGCGGAGTAGTGCGACCCAAGGGGGTGTCCGCGATGACGACTCTGGTCGCCGAGGTCATGACGTACAACGTGGTGGCCGTGCGTGAGGAAGCTGAATTCAAGGAGATCGTCTCGGTGA
>Ga0335077_10009697_pt1 | contig 11962 bp, 9 predicted proteins | sample Lox_Sample_31_FD_207151 | JGI IMG/M metagenome (GOLD analysis project Ga0335077, IMG submission 207151) | Soil microbial communities from Loxahatchee National Wildlife Refuge, Florida, United States - Lox_Sample_3.1 | ecosystem: Environmental > Terrestrial > Soil > Wetlands | place: USA: Florida...
GTCATCATCAAGGTCGTCGACCGCCAAACCGCCCACACGAAGCCCTTCGAGGAAGTCCGCGATTCGATTCTGCCCGGCGTTCTCGCCCAGCAGGTGAACGAGCAGGCGAACAACGTCTCGAATCAGATGGCGGCTGCGGTTCGCCAGTCGGATCGCCAGCCCATCGCCGACATCGCCCGCAAGTTCAACCTCGAACTCGGAACCACTCCCCCGGTTGCGGTCACCGATGTGACTATCGGCGTTCTGGGAACCTCGCAGGATGTCCGCCAAGCGATCTTCCAGCTTCAGCCCGGCGAGCTGAGCTCCCCCATTCACACGGACAATGGCTTCGTCATCGTCACGCCTAAGGACGTGTTGCCCGCCCATCAGGCCACGCTCGCGGAGGTCCATGACAAGGTCCTCGCCGATTACCAGCAGGAGAAATCGCTCGACGTGGCTCGCACGAAGGCGGCCGACCTCGCCAAGCTTGCGCAGGGTGGCGAAGCCTTGGACAAGGCCGCCAAGTCGCTCAGCCTCGACGTCAAAACCTCCGAGCCCTTCGCTCGCACCGGCTCCATTCCGGACGTCGGCTCCGCCAATCAGCTCGACGCAGCCTTTACCATGCAGGTGGGACAAGTCGCCGCCCCCAAACTCGTGGGAGGCAATTGGCTTGTCTACCGGGTGACTTCGCACAACGCCGCCAACATGGACGATCTGGCGAAGCAGACACAGGATATCCAGCAGCAACTCCTCCAAACGAAGCAGGGCGCCGCCTTCGCCGCCTTCAAAACAGCCCTCGAGGATCGGCTCACGCAGGAAGGCAAGCTCACCATCAATCAGGAAGCGCTCAACCGCCTAACCCGCTCGCAATGACCGTAACTTTCTGTAAATAATAGCCTTACAGCATCGGAAGCTGCCCCTTGCCGAACTTGCCCCACTCGGCTACAATCTTCCTTCCGCAGCAAGCCCGTTCGCCAGCGTGGCATTGTCTCGCCCAGAGGCAAGCCTCGAGTCTCGACCATGACGTCAGACCCAGCAACGATGGCAGAGCCTTCCCGGCCGAAACGCGCGTTACGAAATTGACCGATACTGAGGAGCTCTCTATGCCGGCAAATAGCTCGAAAAACAAGAAGATAGGCGTTCTCGCCGACCGACGTCGGTCCGCAGCCCCGGTGACGTTCGACGTCATCCCGGGAAGGAAGCCGCGAGCGCAATCCTGCGAGAACCAGTACCGCTGCGCCGTCGAGAAGAACCAAAACGGGAAGTATAACGTGCGCATCCGCGCGCGATTCGGCAACGGCAGCTCGGACAGTTGGGCTTTGCCCGTCTACTTCATGGCCTCGTCATTCAATGCGGCGATGAAGAAGCTCGAAGAATCGCTGCAGTCCCTCCAAAAGAACGAGGAGCGGCTCCGGTTCTGGGGCGTCGAGCGCACGGACGACCCCAATATGGCCGGCGACCTCCTCCAGGACTTCGGTCTCTGGCTCGACCGCCGCCGTGAGTTCCCGCGAAAGGTGGCGGACGTCTGCTTGCCCCGCGAGCGCCCCGTCCCGGCGGTCATGCTCGCGCCGCTACGGCGTGTTCTCGCGGATTCGGTCACGCAGGAGCGCGTTTCCGCTGCGGCAGGCGACTAGACGCCGCTATTTCCCACGGACGAGGATTTCGCCGTGCGCGATGACGGCGTCGTTGAGCGAGAGGCGGTACTTGTAGGACCCCGGATTGAGGCCGGCCCGTGGCGGGCCGCTCAGGAGCCTTACGCCGGGCGGCGCTTGAAAAACGTTCGACGAAAACGGACAGCGCTGGGGATCGAACTCGATCTTAAGATTGCCGGCGTTCGAGAACCACGTTACCTGGTCGCCCGGATCGAGGACGATCACCTCGGGAATTACGCCTACCACGACCAGTTTCTCAGCCACGCGATTCGCCCTCTGGAATTTCCGCTGCGGAATTCATGCTTGGACGCGCGAGTCGCGCGCAGCGAAACATAGCACAGTCGCACGGCGTTTGACGATTGCACCGCACGGGCGCCTCGCGCCGGCTGGCCGCCGTTACTGCATCATTCAAAGTCTTCCTCTTCCGCTTTCTTTAGCTTCGTGATTTTCAACGCGATGCGGAAATCGCGCGAGCGCGCTTCGTTCAGAATCGCGCGGCGGGATTCCGCCGGCAATTCCGACGGGCCGATGACTCCCGCCGAGTCACGGGGAAACCGCTTCACAAACAGCGCCGCGAGATGTGCCGTCGCATACGAAATCGGCGTGGAGATCGAGCCGCTCCGGCGAATCTGATACAGCGTCGGAAAGGTCGCGTCCCAGCGGACGAGCAGCGACTGCTCATCCTTCGTGCCGCGGACGAGGACAGCCGCCGCAAACCGCGCATTTTCGAGGGTGCCTTGCCGGATCAGCTTTGCGACTTGCCGCGGCGTGGGCGTTGTCGGGAAGCGCTTGCGCACCAGGCCTTGCGACCGATTCAGACGCCCCTGGCGATACCAACGATAGAGTCGCTCGAAATCGTTTCCGCCGATTTTGGCGTCGACATCGCGAACGGTAAGGACGTACGGCAGCATGCAGACTTCGTCCTGCGCGGCGAGATACACGGGCGTCTCGCCGATCGGCTGCGGAAAACGGAACTTCTCACGCTCAGCGAAACGCTTGGCGAGCGAAAAACGGCCGCTACGATACACGCGCGGCCGCGAGATCGCTTCGTCATACGCGCCGTCCGCCGACCACGTCGACACCGGATCCTTGCTCTCCGTGCTTTCGTATAGGCGTATTTGAATCGACTCGACCGAGTCCAGCAGCTCCGCGCCCCGCTTGGCCAGAAGGTTGGTCAGACCGGGCGCTGCGCCGGTGCAAATCACAGCGGCTCGATTCTTCGCGACGAAGCGCTTGTGAAACAGGTACTGCTCGGGCTTGAAGAGACTGCGCGTGAGGTGGGCGTTCAGGTCCAGGTAATGCGCGCGAAGGCGCAGGGCCGCGCGCAGAACGATCTGGTTGAAGACCGCCGGAGATGCGTTGATGATCAGGTTGCAGCCGCGGCCGGCGCGCACGATCGACCACAGATTGCGCGCGTTTGCCTCGACGATTTCGATTTTGCTCTTCTTCCCGAGAAATCGCCGCGCGCGATCGATGTCGCGGTCGCCGCACCACACCGTATGGCCTTGCCGCGCCAGCAGTTGTGCCAGCAGTGAGCCGGTGCCGCCGGCGCCGAGGACGAAGATCCGCATCGGCTGGCAACTCTACCATAACCGTCGCCGCGGAGCGGCACCGCTGGCAGCGCGTGCGCTTCGCAAGCAGGGCGTCGCCGGTTCGATCCCGGCCACGTCCACCAACCATCTCTTTTCGGATCATTGTGTTACTTGTGATTGAGCCGCTGCCGGAAGTTACGACTGTTGAACGCTGTGCGCAAAATTGTGCCCACCCAGACGCGACATCGCCGTCGCGTCCTCGGAAGGACGTCCAGGCAGCCGTGCGCGACACTAGGGAATTTTATTTCTGCGAGTGTAGCTGCTCGATGAGCTGCGCGACCTTGGAACCCGGGTTGACGGGCTCGACGATCAATATCTGGTTGGGGTTGATGTACATGCGGTCTGGCTCGTGAGACTCCTTGCCCCGTTTGACCAGAATATTGTTCGACTGCTTCGTTTGCGGGTCCATCTTGGTCACGATGTAATAGACGTCGCGCAAGACGGGATGCGGGCCGCCGAGGCCTTCGAGCCTGCCGAAATACGAGACGTTATTGGTGAACACGACGAACTGATACGGCGTCGTAAACTCGATTTCGTCGCTGGCATGCACGCGATATTCCCCGACGACGTAGGTGATCGCCGCCGCTGCGACAAGGATTCCCGCGATACACCACACGATCGCGACCGCAGCGATGCCCCGATCATTCTTTCTGTTCATCTTCGCGATTCCTGTCGGTTTGTCCCAAAAGGCTACGCGGCAGCTCTGTGCAACCGGAATTTAAGAATCCGCCGCCTCCCCATCAAGAAGCAAGCCAAACCGGCCAGCAGTAGCAGCCCAGTGGACGGCTCGGGGGTCGAAGGCGGAGAGCCGGTGCCGCCCGTGCCGCCGCCAGAGGAACCAATGTCGGCACCAAGGAACGGAATCAACGAGCCTCCGCAGGAATTCGTGTACGTGCCTTGGCTGCCTCCGGCAAGAAGACCGCTGTTGTCCGTATCGTTTTCGTCGTAAAAAATGGAGCCATCACAAATGTCCGCAAACGCGCTGAGGCCGCCAGCCAGGTCGAGAGAGTCCACGTAGAGGCCTTCCGAACCGGAGAGGAAGGTGATACTCCCGCCAGCATCCAAATCAAGGCTGCCCCAAACCAAATTGTTCGCGTTGAGGATGTCGGCAAGGGAGACGTCGTGCGCGCCGGTTCCGGTGAAATCGAGCGTTGCCGCTGACACATCCCATTCGGAGGCCAGAGATGTGTTAGCGATGTTGAAATTGTTGATGAAATTTCCGGCAACGTTGAAGCCGTCGCCGGCAACCGTCTCCAGTACGCCCTCTGCGCCTATCGTGAAGTTGCCCATGCTGATGACACTGGGATCTGTATGCAGCGTGCCGTTATTCACGAAATTAGGGCCGAATTTAACCGTGGTGCCGGAAACGTCCACCAAGCCGTTGTTCGTGAACGCTCCCCCGACGGTCAGGCTAACACTGGCCCCCGCCCCGCCCCCCCCCCGGTTGATGGCAAAACCGGCCGCCGAGCCGACCGTGATGTTGCCAACGGTGAGGCTCCCGTTTTGCAATGCGTAGGCGCCCGCAGCGTTCTGGGAACCAGAGGTGGCGCCGATGGTCAGCGTTCCGGATATGTTATTCGTCCCGCCTGTCTGCGTGAATGCTTGTGCGAACGCGTTGGCCGTCGTGGAATTAATGAAATTATTGCCGATAATCTCGTTGGTGGCATTCAGCGTGCCGCCGCTCAAGTTGTAGAAACCCGAACTCGTGCTGACGTTACCGCCGCCGACGGTGAGCGTCCCGCTGACGTTGTTGACCCCACCGGATTGATTGAATGTGCCGTTGCCGACGCTGTAGCCAACGTTTTCGGTCACGGCGTTCAGCGTTGTTGCGCTCGGGCCGGAGAGACTATATGTGCCGGTTCCATTTGCGCCGACGGTCAGGACTCCGGTGCCAGGGCTGGAACTTGCCGCGAGATTATTCGTGCCGCCGGATTGATTGAAGGTGGCCGTCCCGCCGAATTGGCCGATATTCTCATAAGTAGCGGTCAGCGTCCCTCCGTAAAGGTTATAAACGCCCTGGCCGTTCGCAGCGACGTTAAGACCGCCAGCGATTGTATTTGTCGTGCCGGCGTACTGGTTAAACGTTCCGACGAAAATCGTGCCAGTGGTCAATCCGATATTCTCGATTTGGGAGTTCAAAGCGGCTGGGCCGGTGCAGGTGGAGCAGCCGAGGTTATATGTTCCGTTGCCGTTGGTTCCGACGTTCAGGCTGCCGGCGCTCGTAAAACCCTGCAAAGTGAACAGCATGTTGACCGTGCCGCCGTTCTGGTTGAAAGATCCAGTGCCGTTATCGCCGACGTACATTGTGCCGACATCGAGAGTCCCGCCGGATAGAGCGTATGTACCGGTACCAGAATTTCCGAGAACGACCTCGAGAGTTTGATTCAGGCCGCCGGACTGGGCGAAAAAGCCGTTCGTGCCCGCCCCTTGGCCTATCTGCTCGGCGCTGCAGCAGTTGGTGAGCGTGCCGCCGTTGAGTTCGTAGACGCCAATAGGAGAGTACTGAGCGTTGCCGAATCCGATCAAGAGCGACGTCACATTATTGGTTCCCCCGTTTTGAATGAAGAGCCCGCTCGACTGGTCACCTACAATTTCGTCGCCCGCTATAAGCTCGCCTCCATTGAGTGTGTAAATGCCCTGGGAATTCAGCGCCCCGAAATTCCCGCCGGCGGAATTACCCTGATTGCCAACAATCAGTTCGTCAGAGACCAGATTCACGCCGGAATTCTGAACGAAATTCCCCGTCCCTGCGATTTGTTGACTCGTCGCACTGTCAAATCCATAAGTACCAATGTATTCGTAATCCGCGGTCAGCGTCGGGGTTAGCACCGAGCCGCCTGACACGCCGAGCGTGTAGTTACCCTGGCCCATATAACCTACGTACAGCTGCAGGATAGTGGACTCGGGGGATGAGACAGTTCCAATATCGAGCCCATTCGTGCCGCCGGTTTGATTGATCGTTCCGGCGCTGCCCGGACCGTACCCGACGTATTCGTTGGTATCTAAGACGTTCGCCACCGTCCCATTCGACAGGTTGTATGTACCGCTTCCCAAGTATCCAACGTAGAGATTTCCGGCCACCGAACCAGCATTTGGATTGGAGGGATTGGTATACTGCCCGAGTTGGTTCGTTCCCCCTGATTGGTTGAAGACGCCGTTGCTGCCCGCACTGTAGCCGATGTATTCGTTGCCGGTTGCTTGCAGCTGCGTGGTGGATGAACCACTGGTGTAATAGCCTCCCACCTGCAGGGCACCGCTCGACAGGTTATAGGTGCCCGCGCCGTTCACGCCTACGTACAGAGCGCTACTGAGCGTCCCTTTCGGCTGGTCTGCATCTTCGGAAAGGTTGGGCAGAATATTGACCGTCCCGCCTGTCTGATTGAACGTTCCGCCAGAGTCGACTTGGAGAATCGGGGCGGTAATCGTGCCACCGCTTAAATTGTATTGGGCGGCGTTTCCGGAAACGAGCAAGGACCCGACAGCGTCCTCCTCGGACATCACTGATCCGCAGCTCGTGTTGTCAGTGCCGCTGCAATGAATATGGAACACCGCTCCTTGACCATTGGGCCCTTCTCCATAGCTGACGAGCGTGTTCGTCGTGTCTCCGCTCTGATTCATGACGCCATTGACGACCTCAAAACCGGCCGTAAGAGTGCCGCCCTGGAGGTTGAATGTACCCGTGGTAGCGACTTGAAACGTGGAGGGCCAAGCGTAAAGATCGTAGGTATCCTGGATCGAATCATCGAGGTTGATGAATGTATAAGTGTAAGAATCCTGACCCAGCACGGTTGTCGCGCCGCTGGTCTGCGTTACTGTGCCGGTGATCACGTTATCCGAGTTCGTGCTGCTGGTCGACCAATCGGCCGCCGGCCCGCTGCAAGTCGGAAGCGTCGCGGTGCAGAAACTCTTATCAAAACTACAGATCGGAGGCGGAGTCGACGTGGCGGGACACTGCTGTGCTCTCGTGACTGTCGAACTCGACCCAACGACCAGAAGGAACCCTAGCAAAACCACAATGTGTTTTACTCGCACGGCGCCATCCTCCCTGTTTTCTCTCAGTTCCACGGCCTCGCGATCGAAACCTCCCATAGTTCAGGCAAATGCTTAGTACCAACCGCGAAGGGGGTCGCGTCGGCACCCTGGACCTCTGTGGGACGATGCGGCAAGATGCTACGCTTGCTATCATGGGTCAATGGACGGGCCCCGAACTATCTCCGAACTGTCTCCGGACATCTAACCCATTCAAAAGACATCGGTTACAATCATATCTTGAGGCGTGTTTCGGCTTGCTCAGTCCGAAAAGCGTGCTACGATTCAACTACGTCCTCGAAACGCAGGCCTGATGACAATGGACTCGTCGAAGGGGAACCCGTCGTCGTTTGCTTTCGGCCCGTACGAGGCGGACCTCCGCGCAGGAGAACTCCGCAAAGGCGGCACCCGTATCAAAATTCAGGATTTGCCTCTTCGCCTGCTGGGCATCCTCGCCGAAAGGCCCGGAGAGGTGGTCACTCGGGAAGAACTCCAGAGGCGCCTCTGGCCCGGCGATACCTTTGTGGATTTCGAGGACGGGCTGCACACGGCGGTCCGCAAGTTGCGGGAGGCCCTCTCCGACGACCCTGAAAAGCCACGCTATGTAGGGACCATTCCCCGTCGCGGCTACCGCTTCATCGCCGAGGTCGAGATCCGAAACGGCGGCAACCGCACAGCAATCCCGCCAACGGATCTCGCAGGTTCTATGTCTCCCACGGCAGATGAAAACGCGGCCCATCCGGGCGCTACACCGCCGAGTGCCGCTGTTTTCGCCGTTCAGGCGGCGACGCGCGCGGCGCCCACAACCTTGCGAAGACGGGCGAGCGACCACGTCAGCTGGCAAATCCGCTGCGTGTTCGGCGGGGCGATCGTCCTGGCGGCATTCCTGGTGTGGTGGTACACGCCGTTGCCGCCGCCCCAAGTGACGCGCATCGATCACCTCACGACCGCCGCCCGCATCGACACTCCTGTCAAGCTGGTCTCGGACGGCGCGCGCCTTTACTACATGGAGCGGGATGGCGACCACTGGAATTTGATGGAAACCACAGTCAGCGGAGGCGAGGGACAGCGCGTCGAAACTGGCGCGACCAGCGCGGTGGCGCTGGATGTTTCACCCGATCTTTCCGAACTCCTGATCGGAACTTTTGAGGTCCGCGGCGAGCCTAACCACCTCTGGACGATTCCCAGTCAGGGGGGCGCACCTATGCGCCTGGGTGATGTGATTGCGAACAGCGCTGTATTCTCGCCGGACGGGAAGCAGATTGCGCATCTCAAAGGCTCGGACCTATGGATGATGAATGCGAACGGGGCGAACGCCCATTTGATTGCTGCGCTGCCCGGGGCGCCGTCTTGGCTCGCGTGGTCTCCGGATGGGCGAACGCTTCGATTTACGCTCACGCAGATTCTCGGCCGTGAAGGGAACTCGATTTGGGAGATCTCAAGTGACGGAAGGAATCTTCACGAGTTGCTTCCAAACTGGACGCACCCCTCCTCCGAATGCTGCGGCTCCTGGACCTCCGACGGTCGTTATTTCATTTTCACTTCGTCTCGCGGAGGGCTGTCAAATCTCTGGGCCCTGCGCGAAAAAGGATCCTGGTGGCGCCGCAGTGCGCGAGGCCCATTTCAGTTGACGCTTGGCCCCGACAGCCCCTGGGGTGGCACGCCTAGTCGAGACGGTCGGCACATTTTCTTTTACAACGGAGCGCGGCGGGAGGACCTCGAACGCCTGGATCTGGCGACCGGGCAATTCTCGAACTTTGGGCCGAACTCAGGCGTCATGCAAGTCAGCTTTTCGCGCGATGGGAAATGGATCGCGTACGTTGACCCGCAGGATGGAGGTCTCTACAGGAGCCGCCTCGAGGGGACCGACCGTGTCGAACTGACCGGGCATGGAGAGGACGTCTCTTTTCCGCGATGGTCTCCCGATGGGAAGTGGATCTTGTTTGACGGAACAACGCCCGGTGATGTGAGTATGAGCTACTTGATACCGGCGATGGGTGGAGAGCCCGGGCCGCTGCTGGAGAGCCAAACGGAAGTGCGTGACGCAGATTGGTCGGCCGACGGCCGGAAAATCGTTCTTGCTCGCGCGCTTGGCTCGAAGGATTCCGACGGCCGGGAGCTGGAGATCGTCGATTTTGCCACCCGGAAGACGGAAACAATCCCGGACTCGGAGAACTTGGCGATGTCGCGTTGGTCTTACGACGGACGATTCATCGCGGCCACTCAGGACGATCAGAGCCAGTTAAAGCTCTGGGATGTCGCCCGGAGGCAGTGGCGTGTGATCGCACACGGCAGGGCGCTGGGAATCAGCGTTTGGTCGCCCGATAGCCGATACCTCTATTTTCAGGATCTACTCGGCAAAGGAGAGGAGGTATGGCGTTATAACATTCGGCTCGAGCGCGTCGAGCCGGTAGTGGAGTTCTCTAAAATCTTGAGATCCGGCTTTGGTCGGTGCGCCCTCTTCGGCATTACGCCCGATGGATCGCCAGTGATTGCGTTCAATCGTGGCGTCTACGATCTATTCACTGCCAGCGTCACTCTGCCTTAACTCGAATCGGAAGGGACCGCGACGCATCTGCGGCCGGTTCGCCCTGACGGAGGCTGTAATGCGGGCCGCGATTGGAATCAGGAGGGAATCTTGGGTCGACGTCTCGCGATTGCGATGGTGGCTATCGGCGCGGTATCGGCGCTCGCGTTGGCCGGCGCTTGTGCGGCGTAAATCATACCGAAGCAACAGACACCACTCCCGCTGCTCCGAAAGTCATGCGCCGAGGTAGCGCCGGTCGGAAGAGAAAAGGCGTCAGACCGCTTCCTTCGTCCGACCGGCGATTCGTTTGCGTGGCGTGCACGGCCAGCGTAGAATGAGGGCGATTTCTCCGACCCTCGAGACCTAAAGGAGAGAAAACCCAGGGCTCGAGGGCGACGCTCGCCACCGGCGAGCCGAGGGTTCGGGTGGAAACGCCCGTTCCTCCCGTTTACGGCGAGCCGATGTGCGGCGAAGCCGTCGCGGCCATGGTTTGATAGCCGCGTTGGAAAGGAGATGGCCTCAAGGTCTGCGCTTGCAACCCTGAAGCCTGTCGCCCAATTCCAAAACGTGGAGTTGGGCGTTTTCATTGGGGGGACACCGGCGAAACCGGAAATGCGACCCTCGCCCGGCGGCCAACATCCAAAGGATACCCGGACACAAAGCTAGAATGCCGCTGACCGACAAATTCGGAAGACAGATTACGGACCTTCGAGTGTCCGTGACGGACCGCTGCAACTTCCGGTGCGTCTATTGCCGATCCGCGGACCCGGACAACCATATGGCGCACGAGGAGCTGCTGGACTGGGAAGAGTATCTACGCCTCGTTCGAATCCTCGTGGGCATGGGAATTCGCAAAGTGCGCGTGACGGGCGGCGAGCCTCTGGTTCGCCCCGGCGTGGAAAGCTTCATCGGCCGCCTGAAGATGATCGGAGTGCGCGACCTCTCGATTACGACGAACGGGCATTTACTCGCGGAGCGCTGCCACACGCTGATCGCGGCAGGCCTCGATCGGATCAACATCAGCCTCGATTCGCTGGACCGGGCGCGATTCGAGCGCATTACGCGGACCAAGGCGTTCGACCAGGTGATGGCGGGCATCGACGCGGCGCAGAATTCAGTGCTGCGGCCGGTGAAAGTGAACGCGGTGCTGGTCCGAGGTTTTAACGACGACGAGGTGGAAGCCTTCGCTGAATTCGCGCGCGAGCGGAACCTGGTCATGCGGTTCATCGAATTCATGCCGCTCGACGCGGATCGCGCGTGGACGCGCGACGCATTGGTTCCCGCCGCAGAGGTGTATCGCCGGATTTCGGCGCGATGGCCCCTGGTGCAGATCGTTCACGAGCGCAGCGAAACGGCGCGGAAGTTCAGGTTCGCAGACGGCCGCGGCGAAATCGGGCTGGTGGCGCCGGTGACCCAGCCGTTCTGCGGTTTTTGCTCGCGCCTTCGGCTGACAGCAGATGGAAAGGTGCGCACTTGCCTTTTCAGCAAGGATGATCACGACCTGAAGTTTCTTCTTCGCGGCGGAGCAAGCGACCGGGAGATCGGCGACGAAATCCTCTCCATCGTGGCCCAAAAGGAAAAGGGACACCGCATCAACGAGCCGGGATTCGTACCGCCCTCGCGCACGATGGTGTATATCGGCGGCTGACACCGGCCCTCCTGGGAGCAATCGACAATGGCGGATGAAGAAGAATCCAAGCTCTTCTCGCTCACCGAGGCCGAACGCTTGCGCGTGCAAGTAGAGCCCATCCTTATAGAAGCGATGGAAGCTCGCCGGAAAATGGGAGAGTTCGACGAGCTGCTGGCGAAGCTGGCGGAGCGGATCCAGCGTTCCGGGGGAATGCAGGTGCCGTACGACAAAGTCGGGAAATGGCGCCTGGAGCGGAATCAGCTGGAAGATTCGATCCGGGAAGCCGTCGAAAGGATCCACGCGACCGGATGCCTCGTGAAGGATCTCGATATCGGGCTTCTCGACTTCCCTTCCCGCATCAATGACAAAGACGTGTATCTTTGCTGGCGGCTCGGCGAAGACCGCATCCGCTTCTACCACGGCCAGGACGAAGGATTCTCCGGGCGCAAACCGCTCGATCCGCGCGACGCCGACTATCACCATCCCATCCAGTGACGCAACAAACCGAAAACCGGCTGAAGCATTCGGCGAGCCCTTACCTGCGTTCGGCGGC
>Ga0335077_10009698_pt1 | contig 11962 bp, 6 predicted proteins | sample Lox_Sample_31_FD_207151 | JGI IMG/M metagenome (GOLD analysis project Ga0335077, IMG submission 207151) | Soil microbial communities from Loxahatchee National Wildlife Refuge, Florida, United States - Lox_Sample_3.1 | ecosystem: Environmental > Terrestrial > Soil > Wetlands | place: USA: Florida...
CTTCGTGACGGCGGTGAAATACAAGCTGCCGATCAAGGTCATAATCATCAAGAACAACACTCTCGGGCAGATCAAGTGGGAGCAGATGGTGTTTCTAGGGAATCCGGAGTACGGCGTCTCGCTTCATCCGATCGACTTTGCGGAGTTTGCGCACGCGTGCGGCGGAATCGGATTCACGGTTGAAGATCCTGGCGACTGCCGGCGAGTGATGGCGGACTTCCTTGACGCTCCTGGTCCGGCAATCCTGCAAGCCGTTGTCGATCCGTTCGAGCCGCCTCTGCCGGCGAGGGTCAAAGCGCAGCAGGCCATGCACTTTGCTGAGTCACTGGCGCGGGGAGAGCCAAATCGGTCGAAGATTGCGCTTACGGCGTTCGGGGATAAGGTCCGCGAGCTGATTTAGCACAGAGGGCGGATGGTGCGCGGGGAGTAGAGGGGCGTTGCCCCAGAAGTCGTAGCACGTCTGGGCGGTCACGAAACCGGTAGGGCTCTATCCTTTTCTGTCCAATTAAGTAACATTTTCCTCAGGCCCGCGTTGCGGCTGTAGCGGGAGAATCTCGTCTTCCCCCCCGAGAAATTGAAAGGCTGTTACGACTTCGAGGCTAGACCGCTTGGAGAAAACTATCGTCCAACAAACCGGCAGAGATTCGAAAGCCGGAGTAGTTGAGCAGGTAAACAAGTGCCTGCGATCGGGGGAGTACGCCCGCGCGCTCGATTTGTTGCGCGGAGCCACCATAGAATTCCCAAACGACGCCAAGCTCTCGGAACTGGAAAGGCTCGCGCACGATGGAGTCAAGCGGAAGTCCGAAGCTGACCGTCTGATCACCGAGAGCCAAGATCTGTTCGCGCAACAGAAGTCCGCGGAAGCCCTTCAGTTGCTCCGCAAAGCCTATGAGGTCGATAAGAGGAATACACTTGCCCGCTCCATTCTGGCCAACGCTCTTGTGGAGCACGCGCACGCCGTAGTCGAGACGAACTGGCTCGAAGCCGAGAAACTGACGAAGCAGGCGCTTGATCTCAACCCAGCACATCCGACTGCCAAAACGATCCACAACTTGATCGTCGAACAGAAAAAGAACAGCTCAGTCGAAGATTGGGTTGAACAAGCGCGAAAGCTACAGGCTTCGGCAGATTTGTTCGGGGCGCTGGCTTGGGTCGCGGAAGGTTTGGCGGTTCATCCCGATGATCATAAGCTGCTTCAGATTCAAGACTCCATCCAGCGCGATCAGGCCGCCCGGCGGCGGCAGGCGCGACGAGGCGATTTAGAAGATTTGCGGCGCATGGAGCGCGAAATTGATGAGGCCTCGGATGACGCCACAAAACAAGCGTTGGCTGAGCGCATACAAGGTTTGGCGGCCAAGTACTGGACGGATGGAGAGATCCTATCGATCGCTAACGGACTTTTGAACCGGCTGGGGTTGGCGCCGCAGGAGGGGGCAGGTCCGTCGAAACACGGAAAAGGCGCGCCCGTGATTTTTCATGTGCCGCGGCCCAGCGCTCCGAAACCGGCACTCGCGGAAAAGGCGGAGGTTGCCCCGGCCGCGGTTGCGATGACGAAAGCTCCTGCGGCACCGGTTAGTCCGATCGAAGTTCCATTGGAGCCGGCCGCGCCGACCAGCATTTCTGCCGGCAGCGTGCCGCCGCCGAAGGTTCCGCCCCGTCCGGTGAGGCCGGGGAAAATTGCATCTGCTCCGTTGCAAACCAAGCCGCTCCGGCCACAAGTCGCTCCGCTATCGGCGGCCGAGCTTTCGGCATCGGCGGTTAAAGTCAACCCCCCAGTGCTGTTGCCGACGCAGCCTAAGAGTTCCAGTTCGATGACGCTGGTCGTGGCCGGCGCCGCAGCCGCAATAATCCTGGTCGGAGCGACATTCTTTTTCACGCGAAGACATTACGTTCCGGCAGTTGTCAAGGCACCGTCCGCCGCGGTTTCTGTTCCCAGTACTTCAGCTCCGGTTGCATCACAACCAGCCGCGTCCGCGCCACCAGAATCTGCTCCGGTCGACTCGTCTGCCTCACAAACAACTGCCGAGACTGCTCCATCTGCTTCTCCCGATACGGGCGTGGAACAAGCCGCGATCCCTGGTCAGCCGGCTGCCGACTCCGCTCATGATTTCGGCACGCTTCTTGTGATGACCGGACAAGATGGCGCGAAGGTTTCTTTGAACGGAAAGGTTCAACGGCAACTTACTCGAGGCGGCCTGCTGCGGGTGCCGAGTCTGGAGCCCAAGGATTATGTTGTACAAGTCTCGAAGGCCGGTTTTCAGGATCCTCCCGAGCAAAAAATTCGCATTCGCAAGCGCGAACAAAGCATGCTTCTATTCAAGCTGCAGCTCCAGCCTCATCTTGCTACGCTAAGCATTCATGGTGCTACGCCCGGAAGTACCGTTCTTGTCGATCAGAGTCCCATGGGTGCCATTCAGCCGGATGGCACGCTCTTGGTCTCGACTGTCAATCCAGGAGACCACATTGTCGAACTGCGCAAAGACCGATTCAAGCCGCGGCAATTGAAGAAACACTTTGTTGCGGGTGCGACTGTTTCGCTTAACGCCGCGGATGCTGCGCTGGAAGCCGTCCCTGGGGAATTGAAGATTACATTTACTCCGGCAAACGCTAACGTTGCAATGGTGAAAGGCGATCTTCTGAAAGTAGTGAGCAGTGGAGTGCCGGTGAATCTTCCGCCCGGCAGCTACACTCTGACGGCGCGAACAGCGGAAAGGTTTACGCGCTCGTCCACTGTAGAAATAGTTGCCGGGCAACCGAGAAATTTGGTTTTGTCTCTCGCGCCAAACGGCATGTCGAAGTGGGAAGATCCCGGCGCCTGGAAACAGGAGAAAGAATCGTTCACCCGCAAAGGGGGGGGCTTCGTTTTGTACGGAGTTGTTCCTACCTCGGGCACTTTCGTTTTTTCTGCGATGCCGACAAAGGGTCGCACGCTGCAATGGGTGATCAATTACATAGACTCGCGCAACTACATCCTCTTCCAGATGGACGACAGTGGCTTCACCCGGACGGTCATTCGCAATGGAACGAAAACGGACGAGATCAAAGTTGCCGACAGAGGCGAGAAAAAAAGCTTCCGTACGCTGCAAATCCGCGTGACACCCACGGAGATCGACCATCAGATCAAGCACGGGAATAGTTGGAGCGTGCTGGATCGATGGACGCAGTCCGGCGTCAATCTCAGCTTGGGCAAATTTGGGTTTTACATACCCAGCAATGAGCAAATCGCGCTCTCTGGTTTCGCTCACTACGCCGATCTGAACGCCCGTTAGTTGACGTTTAGCCCAAAACTCCATAAACCAACGGTTGGCTGTTCGCTTCTGGACATCGAACGCCAACGGCGGACAGTCCTCAAACACGACATTTCGATCGAGGTATTCCCTTGTGCTTTGCCGCCAAGGGGTTATCTTTGCGGGGAGATTGGAAAAAGTCTTGCAGTCAAGAACCGATCTACGGTCGCTTCGAGTTCTCTTTGATGCAAGCTTTCTGACAGGGCGAGCGGAAACAGGGGGGTGAAACTGCGATGGGAGTATTAACTCAAGATCTTCGCTACGCGCTTCGTCAGCTACGCAAGAATCCGGGATTCGCGTCGGTCGCGATAATTACGCTCGCCCTCGGGATCGGCGCCACAGCGGCAATCTTCAGCGTTGTCTACGGCGTGCTCCTGCGGCCGCTGCCTTACAGTGATCCCAGCCGGATCATGGCGATTTTTGAGGTCACGAATAAGGGAATACCGAATCGCGTGGCCGATCCGAACTTCGACGATTTCCGCGACCAAAGCCGCAGTTTTCAGGCGATGGCAAAGTATAGTGCGTATATCTCGCCGGTATCGGTGGCCTCGCAACCGATCCGCTCGATGGTGGGGCACGTCTCTCCTGACTTCTTGAAGGTGTTTCGCATCCAGCCGATCATCGGTCGTGATTTCACGAACAGGGATGGTGAAAAGGGGGCCGCTCCAGTTGCCCTGGTCGGCTACGGATATTGGCAAGAGCATCTGGGAGCAACGACGGATCTATCGCAGTTGCATTTGAAAATTAACAATGAAGACTTCTCCGTGATCGGAGTATTGCCACCTAGCTTTCAGTTTCCGCAAGACACGGATCTTTGGGTGACGGCTGACAGGGAAGGCGAGAATCCGAGCCGGAGCTCACACAATTACTCCGCACTCGGTCGTCTCCGCGATGGCATTACCGTCGCGCAAGCGAACGCCGAAATCAGCGCGATCGGGCGCCGCATCCATGATTCTTCTGATCAGCAGGGTGATTATCTCCTGGCGGATGCCATGGTCGAGCCTCTGCAGGATTCAATGACCGGTCAGGTTCGTCCGGCATTGCTGGTCTTGCTCGGTGCTGTCGGATTTCTTCTGCTGGTTGCTTGCGCGAATGTGGCGAACCTGCTGCTTGCGCAGGCGTCCGCGAGAGAGCATGAGCTTGCGATCCGCAGCGCGTTGGGGGCAGCGCGCACTCGACTACTGCGCCAGTTCCTTACCGAGGCGTCGCTGCTGGCTTTAATCGGTGGTGGACTGGGAATGCTTGGAGCTTACTGGGGCGTTTCTGCCTTAATGTTGGCGGTGCCCGAGACTCTTCCACTTTCCGGCGGTGTTTCGATCAACCTCCCGGTTCTGATGTTCGCGCTTCTGCTGTCTTCCGGGGTTGCAGTCGGGCTGGGAATATTCACCGCGCTGCGTGCGACCTCCGGCAACCTGCGCAGTGAACTTGAGGAAGGTGGACGAAGCCAGGCAGGTTCTCACAGCCAGCACGTCGGCCGCAGCATTGTTGCGGGGCAGATCGCAATCACTCTGGTGTTGGTGATTGGAGCGGGATTGCTTGGCCGTAGCCTGATGAAGGTGCTGGAAGTCGATCCCGGATTTCGAGTGGACAAAATCGTCACGATGGACGTTTCTCTACCCTGGCCGGATTGGAAAGACTCCAAAGCAAGAGCTGCGCAGGGAATTTTCTTTAGCAGCGTCATCGATCGACTGAAGCAGATCCCGGGCATACGAGCGGTCGGGGCGACCAGTGGCCTCCCTCTGGATGGCGGGCTGCCGAATGGCTCGTTCTTGCTCATGAGGCCGGACGAGGCACCTAAAATTCCCGACAGCCTGCAAGGCCTTTCTCACTTGTTCGATAACCTGTTTGGCCAGAAGGATCGCTTTGGTTACGGCGAGGCGGATTTCTGCGCCGCCACGCCGGGATATTTCCAGAGCCTCGGGATTCCTCTACTTCGAGGACGTCTCTTCGACGAACGGGATGGTCCGGATGCGCCGCACGTTGCCGTCATCAGTGAGTCGCTCGTGCGCAATCGCTGGCCAGGACAAGATCCTATCGGGCACACTATTGAGTTCGGAAATATGGATGGGGATCTGCGCCTGCTGACGATCGTGGGCATTGTCGGCGACGTTCACGGATATGGTCTCGATGCTCCAGCCCGTCCCACTGTGTATGTGAACCTGTTTCAGCGGCCGATTCCATCTGTCACATTCACGATGCTGACCGGCGAAGACACGAAACTTGTCACGTCTGCCGCTCGCGGAATCGTGCATGAGCTCAATCCCCAGATTCCACCGAGATTCCGAACGTTCTCTCAGGTCTACTCCGCCTCGCTCGGTTCACGGCGGTTCAATGTAGTTCTCGTGGGATGTTTCGGAATTCTGGCGCTGGTGTTGGCCACTGTCGGAGTATTTGGAGTGATGGCTTACTCGGTCAGCCGCCGCACACGGGAGATTGGAGTGCGCGTGGCCCTTGGCGCCCGCTCCACGGATGTTCTCGCGATGGTGCTGGGGCAGGGAATGCGCACTATCCTGATTGGGATCGGGATCGGACTTGCGGGTTCGCTGGCGCTCACACGCATTTTGAAATCGCTGCTGTTCGATGTGAGCACAACAGATCCGCTTACCTTTGTTGCCGTGATCCTGTTTCTTGCGCTGGCTACGCTCTTGGCTTGTTACATCCCGGCGCGGCGCGCAGCTAAGGTCGATCCGATTGTGGCGCTGCGATACGAATAATCAGTGACGAATGGCGAAGAGAGAATATCTGTGGTCGGTCGTGGTTCGCGTGTCTAGGGAGAGACCCAGCTCTCAATCTGTTGCAATAGATGGCGGGCATGTTGAGATCCGTCTCCCGACGGTTCAGACTGAAGGTAAGCCTTGAGTTCGCTGATGGCTTGAGAATACCTTCGCAGTCCCAAAAGTGCATGCGCCTTTATGACCAGGCTTTCTCTTTCTTCTCTAACCTCTTTCTTCTCTAACCTTGCGAAATTATAGTAATGTCTGGCAGACTGTCAGGCGTCATACCACTCCATTTGTGCGGGGAATTCTGAATGTTTGACTCAATCCGATGAGCGATGAGACCCGTGATAGGAAGTTAGGAATGCATCGCCGCATTACGCGCCGCGACTTCCTCAATGGCGTTGCGGTGGGCGTCGGCGCTTTTGGTTATGCGAGCATGCCCAAGCTGGCTTTGGGTATGCAAAGCGAGCCTCACAGGCGGGAAGGCTCGGAGGAGGCATATCCACCGGGCCTGACCGGCATGAGAGGTAGCGCGCCGGGCTGTTACGATGTCGCGCATTCACTACGCGATGGGAATTTCTGGGAGACTGCGGGAATCCCAGTCGACAAGCACGAATCCTACGATCTCGTTGTGGTTGGCGGAGGCATCAGCGGACTCGCCGCCGCGTACTTCTACCGGAAGCAAGCGGGGAAGAATGCGCGGATTCTAGTTCTCGACAATAACGACGATTTTGGCGGGCACGCCCGGCGCAACGAGTTCCGCGTGGCAGGTCGCCTTCTGCTCAGTAATGGCGGCACTCAGTCGATTGAAAGTCCGTCAGAGTACAGCGAGATCGCCAAGGAACTTCTCCGAGAGCTGGGCATCCACACCAAGGAGTTCTACAAGGCCTACGATCGAAAGCTGTATTCGCATCTGGGCACGGCTTGCTTCTTCGATAAACAGACATTTGGCGACGATCGCTTGGTCGCAGGAATGGGTTCGACACCGTGGCCGGAATTCCTCGCAAAAAGTCCGCTGGAGGAGAAGCTTCGGCGCGAGATTGCCCGTTTGTACGATCAGAAGAAAGACTATCTCGCCGGACTTTCCATGCAAGAGAAACAGGAGCGTTTGGCGAAAATCAGTTACGCGGGATTCCTGACGGAAATCTGCAAGGCCGATCCCGCGGTGCTGCCGTTTTTCCAGAGCTACACGCACGATCTGTTTGCGGTGGGAATCGATGCGGTTTCTGCTCTTGCGTGTTATCGAAATCCGGACGACTACGGGTCGTTCCGCTATGCGGGGTTCGACGGATTGGGCCTCGGCGGGGATGAAGAGAAAGAAGAACCGTATATCTTTCACTTTCCGGATGGGAATGCGTCGATCGCGCGCCTGCTGGTGCGAAGCCTTGTGCCTAGCGCGATTCCCGGGCACACGATGGAAGATGTTGTTACTGCCCGTGCCGACTACAACAAGCTCGACGAGTCATCGTCTCAGGTCCGAATCCGGCTGAATTCAACAGCTGTTCGAGCGCAGACTTCAGAAGATTCCGACGCGGCGAAACAGATCGAAGTCTCGTATGTGCAGGCGGGGAAACTCAAGAAAGTAACCGGAAAGAGTTGCATTCTTGCCTGCTACAACAGCATGGTTCCTTATCTTTGTCCGGAACTTCCGGCGAAGCAGAAGGAGGCACTGCACTACAGTGTCAAGGAACCTTTGATTTACACCCATGTCGCCATTCGCAACTGGCGCGCATTCGATAAGCTCGGTATCCGACAGATCGTCTCGCCGGGAAGTTATCACAGTTTTACCATGTTGGATTTTCCAGTCAGCCTCGGTGCTTATCGGTTTCCCGGAAAACCGGATGAGCCGATGGTTCTTTTCATGTTGAGGACTCCCTGCCAGCCAGGCTTGCCACGGCGCGAGCAATATCGAATGGGCCGATATGAACTGATCGGTACGCCATTCTCAGATTTTGAACGCAACATTCGAGATCAGCTGAATCGCATGCTTGGTTCCGCAGGATTCGATTCTGCACGCGACATTGCTGCGGTCACCGTGAATCGGTGGGCTCACGGATATGCGTACGAATACGATTCGTTATTTGATCCACTTTGGGCTGAGAAAGATCGTCCCTGCGTGATTGGGCGCAAGCAGTTTGGAAGGATCTCGATCGCGAACTCAGATGCCGGGGCCAGCGCTTACACGAATGTTGCCATCGACCAGGCGTATCGGGCCGTGCAGGAACAAATCAGGGGTACATAGAAGCATCTCGACAGCGACGAATGGAACTTCGGCGGTTCTGTGATTCGAAAGACGGTCCCAGTCGCAAATAAAAACGCGTTCTGCCGGGGAAAGGTCAGTCCCGGTCAGAACGCGTGGTATGAAAGAAGGAAGATTGAGGTGGTGAAGGAAAGCGCCGAAAACAGCTAGGCAGTAGCCCGGGGGCTGGTGGCAAACGCGGTCCACGTTTTCTTTACTTCCAGAGATTGAGCGTCAAGCTCAATCGGAGTGCAGTATTCAGGGACAATGCTCTTGATTCTCATGCGCAAAACGTCGGGATTATTCGTTAAAAGCGCGTCCTCCAGTTCTTTCAGTCGTCGCTCAAGCCCGGTCCATGCCTGGGTCCGTCCACGGGCGCGTTTGATTTTAGGAAAGGAAGTATCACCGACCTGCTCGTGCTTGTAGAAGAGTTCTTCGCTCATTTTTTCTCCCTCGCGCAAGCCAGTGAATTGGATTTTTACTTCAGCTTCGTTTTTCCCGGACAGCCGAATCAACGTTCGCGCCAGATCGACGATGCGCACCGGCTCTCCCATATCCAGGACCAACGTATCGCCTTTTTCGCCAATCACAGAAGCCTGCAACACAAGAGAGACGGCTTCACGGATGGTCATGAAGAAGCGGTTGATCTCCGGGTGAGTGATGGTGAGCGGATGGTGTTGTCTGAGCTGTTGCTGCAACACCGGGATGATGCTTCCTTTCGATCCCAACACGTTTCCAAAGCGGACAGCGAGGCAGCGCATTCCATTCGTTGGCTGGTGCCCTATGATGAGCTCTCCGATTCGCTTCGTGGCGCCCATTACGCTGCTTGGGTTTACCGCCTTGTCAGACGAAATGAAGAGGAACGTTTTGCAGCCGCTCTCGCTCGCTACATTCAACAGGTGTCTCAGGCCGACGATGTTGTTCTGGACCGCGCCATAGACGTTCACTTCCATAAGCGGCACATGCTTGTAGGCGGCTGCATGAAAAATCGCTTCGGGATGCGAGGCTCGCAAAATGTGCCGCATTTCGCGGCGGTCTCCGGCGTCGGCGACGTGGCAGCGCAGGACAGTGGTCTTTCCGCTGCGCTTCGACAATTCGCGGTTGAGATAAAACATTCCGGTCTCATCTTGGTCGACGCAAACCAGCGTGGCTGGCCTGTGCTCCAGAATCTGGCGGCAGAGTTCGGATCCGATCGACCCTGCGGCGCCGGTCACAAGCACGTAACGTCCCTCGATCGTCCAACGGACCGAATCGAGGTCGATCTGCACGGGATCGCGGCCCAGCAGATCTTCGACATCGACCTCGCGAAAATCGCTTATGGCGACGCGACCGGCAAGAATGTCGCGCAAGGCTGGTACGGTCCGAAACTTCACACCAGTGCGCTCACAGATTTCGACAAAGCGCTGCATTTGCTGGGATGTGGCAGACGGGACCGCAATCAGAACTTCGTCTACGGGACAAGACTCGACCACTGCTGGGAGATCGCTGACAAAACCGAGAACAGGAAGGCCGTCAACTCGAAGGCCGAGTTTCGTTGGATCATCGTCAACATATCCGACGGGCGAAAACTCGTGTCCAATGCGCCGCAACTCGCGCACGACGGTCTGGGCACCCGAACCCGCCCCGATCAGCAGAACCTTCTTCGAGGACGCGATATCCCGACGAACCGACTCCGCGAGTACTCGCGAGAAGAGACGTACCCCGATCAGCATTCCGGCAGTGAGAACGGGTTCGAGCACAAAGATCGACCTGGGGAATCCGGTGATGCCGAGCATATATCGCCATACGAGAATAAAGACGATCGAGCCGGCTGCCACTGCCTTCAAGACGTCCAGAGTGTCGCTGAGACCCGTGTATCGCCACCAGCCATGAAGCAAGCCGAACAGGGCGATGGCTCCCATGCGGATAGTAATAAGAGCCAACGCTCCCGCCAGCAGTAACCGACGATCCGGCAAAGTGAAATCAAACCGCAGGAACCACGCCAGGACGATCGAAAAGAAGACGAGGAATGCTTGAAAGATGGCGACAAACCAGGAGTTCTTACTCAGTAAGGTCCTTGCGAAATGAATGAGCTTCATTTTGACTGCACTTTCTTTCTATGCCGCAAGCGGATATCCGCGTACCGGCGCGCTGCCGGAGTTCAGAGATTCGAATCGGCGAATCGGGATATGAAAGAGTTAGGAAGACTTACCGGTTTAGAAAAAGACTCTCGTTGGCTCGCTCCGGGCTTTTTGTGGCGCAGCGCGTGAGACGGCGGCTGAGTGATCTCGGGAACGCCACGACGGCGATGGTGTGGAAAAGCAGCCGCAGGTCGTAAGAAAAAGACATCTGTTTCAGATATTCGCGATTAAGCTTAACTTTGTGGGGCAGGACGACCTCGCGATAGTAAAGGTCAGCATCCGTTTTGCCCGCGAGTACGTTCTCCTCGTCGCGGTAGGCAATGGATGCCGGATCGGTGATTCCCGGGTTGATTGTCAGCACTTCCCGCTGCGCTTCGGAATAGGAATCGACATAGAGTGGAACTTCCGGCCGGGGGCCAATCAAACTCATCTCTCCGCGGACCACGTTCCAGAGCTGCGGCAGTTCATCCACTTTGGAGCGCCGCAGAATGCGGCCGAGCCGCGTGATGCGACGATCTCCCGCGCTGGTGATCAGCAAACCTCCGCGGTCGGCGTTTACAAACATGGAGCGAAACTTCACCAGCTGGAAAATCCTGCCGTTGCGGCCAACTCTCGCTTGCCTGTAAAAGATCGGTCCGCGAGACGTGGCCTTAACCAATAGAGCGACAACTGCGAAAAGAGGCGTCAACATCACTAGCGCAACAGAGGAGATCGCCGTATCGAAGATTCTCTTGCCAAACCTGCCGTAGAACGTTTTCACAAGCGTTTCGATCCGTTTCGTGAAAGGCCTGGGAGTGAAGGTGGCCATCAGTGAGGTTATCGGGACCATTCTGAAACCACATCTGACACGCAAGAAATCACGTACTCGATTTCTTCGTCGCGCATGCTCGAATAAATTGGCAATGACAAGCTTCGCTGATACTCCCGTTCCGCGATCGGATAGTCGCCTGCTTTATATCCGAAGTCTCGCTGGTACACGGGCTGCAAGTGCAGAGGAATAAAGTGAACGCTGGTACTCACGCCTCGCTCGGCCAATTCACGAATGAACTGGTTGCGATCGATTCTGAGGCGATCCAGGTTCAGCCGGAGAATATAAAGATGCCAGGATGTGGTTCGGTCCGAAGGCACGAAAGGAACTTGCAGCGTGGCGACGTCCTCGAACGCTTCGGTATAACGTTCCGCCACACGTTGGCGTTCCACGAACATGTCGTCGCACTTCGCGAGCTGCGCCAATCCCAGAGCGGCCTGCAAGTCGGTGAGATTGTATTTATATCCGGCTTCCAGAACTTCGTAGAACCATGAACCCTCGGCGCTGTAGCGTTTCCAGGCGTCGCGGGCAATCCCGTGCAGTCGCATCACCTGCAGCCGTTTCGCGCATTCCGCGTCTTCGGTCGTGACCATTCCGCCTTCGCCGGTTGTCAGGGTCTTGGTTGCGTAGAAACTAAACGCAGTCAAATCGCCGATGGAGCCGACTTTCTGGGTGTGATATGAGGAGGGCAGAGCGTGCGCTGCATCTTCGATGACGCGAATGCCATGTCGGCGGGCGATCTCGACAATCTCGCACATATCGCACGGAGTACCGGCCAGATGCACCGGAAT
>Ga0335077_10009699_pt1 | contig 11962 bp, 9 predicted proteins | sample Lox_Sample_31_FD_207151 | JGI IMG/M metagenome (GOLD analysis project Ga0335077, IMG submission 207151) | Soil microbial communities from Loxahatchee National Wildlife Refuge, Florida, United States - Lox_Sample_3.1 | ecosystem: Environmental > Terrestrial > Soil > Wetlands | place: USA: Florida...
TCGTGAGGGGAATTTTGCTCTGATTTGGTTCGAGGAGTTGATCGAAATTGCGGAGTGCGCTGCATCGGCTCCTGTTTATCCACTGTTGAAGCGAGCTGACGAACGGCATGTCACTATGCAGGCTTTTGACAACCCGGTCTTCGTCGAAGACATGGTCCGGAATGTTGCACTTGCGTTGAGGCCTGATGCGCGAGTTGCGTGGTTTCGAGTAGATGCAGTGAATCAGGAGAGCATTCACAACCATAGCGCGTTCGCCAATGTGGAGTGGACCCGTCCTCTTGCGGTTCCCGAATGCGCAGATCATCTCGAAGAAAAGACGTGCGCGTGATATCGCGTGTTTGTGTTTGGGCGTATTTGAGGTAGAGAGCTTCCATGGCCAGAACTGTGAATATCGTGGTGACTTGCACGAGCAGAAAGAAGCAACCGTCATCACCATTTCTCCGGCTCCGCAGTGTGCGCGAACGGGATATCGACACGCGTGCACGGAAGTGGATCGAGCGGTTACGGGTAGCTGGGCCTACTCGAAGTGCGTCCGACTTGTATTCCGGGGAATACTGGTCCATTGCCCGTCGCCTTCCGGTCGTTGCGCGAGAGTTAGGAATAACCGCGAGAGTCTGGATTTGTTCGGCCGGGTACGGTCTCATTTCGTTTGAGAGCCAGATTTCCTCCTACAGCGCAACCTTCTCTCCCTACGATGTGGACTCCGTGTCTCGCGGCGTTGATGCGGATCTTAGAGCAACTGCAGCACGACGCTGGTGGCGCGCTATGTGTGACTGGCGCGGACCTGTAGGAAACGGAATACGTAGCATCTCCGCTATCGCTAAGCACTATCCGAGAGTTCCGCTCCTCGTGGTCGCATCGCCTGATTACTTGCAAGCACTCGAACAAGATGTTCGCGAAGCAGCGGCGGCCCTCGCGGATTCCGATCTGCTATTGATTGCTTCGGCCGGGATGAGGAAATTTGGTTTTTTGACGAATCACTTGCTGCCTTGTGATGCCCGACTTCAGTCATGCCTGGGAGGGACTCGGGCCTCATTGAATATCCGAATAGCAAGGCGCGTTCTTGGGTACATGAAGGATGGTGTTATCGGTTTAAATCGGCAAAAGCTTCAATTGAAAAGACTACTAAGCAAGCAACCTCCGATTGAACAGTATGCGCGACGACCGATGACCGACGATCAGGTCAAGAGTTTCATTAATACAGAGTTGAAGCGCAACCAAGCAGCGTCCCGAAGTGGTCTGCTGCGAAAACTGCGGGATAGGGGAAGAGCGTGTGAACAGTCGAGATTCGGTGCACTTTATCGCGAGATGGTGAGCAATGAAAAGATCGCGTAAGCGCTTGCCAAAACCGTTTATCCAGAGACGAGCGCTGCGAATCGAACAAAACGATAAGCATCCTCTTTATACCTTTTGCTTGACCGGACGGGAGATTCTTTCCGTGGCAGACATTTCGCGGCTTTCTCGTGATGATGCTGGGAAGTTGATTGGCTATCAACGCCCGCATGTGAAACGGCACATTCAGGACATCGTGGAATATTTGAATAGCGAAGACATTCTCTTCCCGAACTCATTGATACTAGCCGTTTCATCAAAAGTGAAGTTTCGCGCGAGCAGAGGTCGGAGTGCCGACGATGGTCTTGTGGTTCCTGGGGTGATTGAGATACCACTTCCCAAGAACGGCCGCAAGCCTGCATGGATTGTCGACGGTCAGCAACGCGCACTTGCGATATCAAAATCAGCTAGGCAAGATCTGGCAATACCGATAAATGCTTTTGTGGCAGATGAGGTTGAACTCCAGCGTGATCAGTTCCTGCGAGTGAACAACACAAAACCACTACCCAGGGGACTGATAACGGAACTTTTACCCGAAGTCTCGACGCCCCTGCCGGCCAATCTTCAGGCCAAGAAGATTCCGTCTGCGTTGTGTGAACTTCTGAATTCCGAGCCACACTCACCGTTCTATAGGTTGATTTCTCGTGCTTCTACTGCCCACGACAACCGACGGGGGGCAGTCGTCACAGACACATCGATTATCAAGATGCTGCAGGAAAGTTTGGGAAATCCATCTGGGTGTCTGTTCCCTTACCGCAATATCGCTACCGGCGAAACAGACTTCGATACAATCTGGGCAATCCTGTTGACGTATTGGACTGCGGTTAAGAAGAGCTTCCCAGAAGCATGGGGAAAAACTCCCTCGAAGAGCAGGTTGATGCATGGTGCTGGGATTCGTGCGATGGGCAAACTCATGGACAGAGTTATGAATTCTGTAGACCCAGTCGGACACGGTGTGGTCTCGCATGTTCAACACGAACTGCGTCCGATCATTGCTGTCTGTCATTGGACAGAAGGTCGATGGTCTGAACTCGGCGATCTCCACTGGAACGAGATCCAGAATGTGCCAAGGCATATCCGAAACTTATCAAACGTCCTGGTTAGGACTTACGTACAGGCGCGAGGCGCTCACTGATGAAGTTTTTCTTTCCAGACAGCCAAGATCAGGTAGACCCGAGCTTCGACTTCAAAACGGAGGAACGATCCCAACTGAGACAGCGGCACCGGGACGACCACTACGCCCACGAGGAGTTCGAACAAATCCCGTTTGACGGCGTTCTTCTATCGATGGCAATGGTCGAGAGTGGTCGATACACGCTCCCACAAAAACATCGACTCTACCGGATGGGGATTCGTCGATTCTTTCGGATCGACGCTCGGCCGCTGGAAACAATGGGCGACTGTGGAGCATTTTCTTACGTTCGCGAAGATAAGCCACCATATTCGGTGGATCAAGTAATCAACTTTTATGACGAACTCGGCATTGACTATGGAATTTCAGTCGATCATGTGATTCTCGGCTTCGATGCCAAGGTGGACGAAAGTTCGGCCCCCAAAGACTGGAGGGAGCGACAAGAAATCACGTTGGAGTTGGCTGACGAGTTCTTGAGGGAGCACAAGAAGCGTGGCAGTCACTTTACACCTTTGGGGGTTGCACAGGGATGGAGTCCTGCCTCGTATGCCTACTCGGTCGAACAACTTCAAAAACTGGGTTTTTCCTACATCGCTATGGGCGGAATGGTGCCATTAAAAACGCCTGAGATTCTTTCATGCTTAGAACGAGTCAATGAAATCCGCAAAATAGAAACGAAGTTGCACTTGCTCGGAATCACGCGATGTGAGCAGATTCGCGAGTTCGCGAGATTCGGTGCGGCGAGTTTCGATAGTACGTCACCTCTGCGCCAGGCTTTTAAGGATTTGAAAGATAACTACTGGACTCTTGATAGAACGTATTCCGCAATTAGAGTTCCACAGGTTCAGGCGAATCCATCACTGCTCAAGAAGATATTGGCAGGCAAGGTGAATCAGGCTGAGGCTCGCAAATTGGAGCAGGAGTGTTTGAAGGTGCTTAGGCGGTTTGATTTGGGTGAAGCCTCAGTGCAAGAGACGCTTGAACCTCTTGTTCAGTACGAATCGCTCTACGATGAGGGTCCAAGCCGGATGGAAATCTATCGTGAAACGCTAGTCGACGCGCCTTGGAGATGTTGTGACTGCGATATCTGCAAGAGAATCGGTATACACGTGATCCTTTTCCGTGGAGCTGAGCGCAACCGTCGCCGAGGTTTTCACAACATTTTTGTGTTCTATCAGAGATTGCATCGGGAACTGGGTGAGGAGCACGAAGTCGGATGTCTTGTGTCCAGTTCGGGAGGATCAAAGTGATGGCGGCCGTTCGAGAACTAAAATTCCCTGCGCTAGAAATCAGGCAAGGATCAAATCGAATTCTTTACAGCTTCGCAGCGGATGGCAAAGACGTAAGCTCTTTTGCCACGGTGTCACGCATTCGACGCGAGAATCAGGGAGAAGTGTGCGGCTATCAGCGACCCGAAGTTCTTTCGCATATCACTGAAATTCGCAAGTACCTGGAATGCCCAGATCCGATGATTCCGAATGCAATCGTAATTGCATTCGATGAACGAGTGCGGTTTGAGCCTTCGTTCGATGGTGCCGAGGTTAGGTTTTGCCGTGCAGGTGTGTTAGTGGTGCCACTTGAAGATGGAATCAGTGATCACGAGAAACCAGGTTGGATCGTGGATGGACAACAGAGAATGGCGGCAATCCGAGAAGCCTCCATCGGATCTTTTCCGATCTGCGTTACGGCCTTCATCGCGAAGGATGAAAAGGAACAGAAGGAGCAATTTATTCTTGTAAATTCCACGAAACCGCTCCCGAAGGGTTTGATTTACGAACTACGACCCAGATTCGCCCTTCAAGGGAAAGATACGAACCGCCACGAATGGTGATGGCGTCGTGCAGGACAACTCTGTTCTGAAGATGCTAGAAAACAGCTTGAGCGATGGTGTGCTTTACAGGTTCAGAGATCCTGAAACTGGTTCTGGCGACGTGGAGTCAATGCTTGGTGTGCTGAAAGCATATTGGAGTGCAACCGCTGAGACATTTCGGGAGGCTTGGAATCTTCCACCGGCGCGTTCTCGCTTAGTCCATGGTGCAGGGATTGTGAGTATGGGCTTCATCATGGATGCGATCGGCGACCGGTACCACGACGAACCACGACTGAGCCGGGACTATTTCTATCGAGACTTGCAACCGCTGAGCAGGGTTTGTCGTTGGACATCTGGTTATTGGGATTTTGGTCCAGGTGTCCAGCGCAAGTGGAACGAGATCCAAAACACATCGAAGGACATCAAATTACTGGCGAATTTTTTGCTGCTTCAATATCGGGCAGCAGTGATGCACCGAACAGCCTGAAATACGGCCATGCCCTAAAACTGGTATTCGCCATGGCATCTAACGCTGAGACCGAACTGTATGCTGGTACATACCTAAAGGTCATCCGATTTTCTGAACCGACGAATCCGGATGGCTTTGTCATCCTGTATTTGCGACCCAACGGTCGTTTCCTATTCATCGGCTACTGGTTAGGATACGAACTTTCTGTCGTCGGCGGTACATGGACGATGGTCCCACCGACACTCCATCTTCGAGGCTACGGACAGATGACGGGTGACGCATTCGTCGATGGAAAGAAGCAGTTTTTGCGCATTTTCGAATTGGCGACCGTGCATGCGACACCGACCTTGACAGCCGAAGCGGAATTGAAGGGATGGAGTCTCTTATCGTGGACTGGACCCTTCGCTTACGTCGGCGAGCATACGATCATTAACCCCACCCGGCAATTGCCCGAATCTATTGCTGACGTGGATCGATGGACTACCCAATTTCAGCAATTTCAACTGCATCTGCCACCCCGGACTTTTTATAGGGCAGGGTTCGTACGTGCGACGAAGCATAGCTGACCACCGTCATATACAAAGTCCAAAACTCGTAGTAATCTACAACTTCCTTCCCCCACTCGTATCAGTCTAGAAGTTCTAGATCGAGCTTGCAGTCCCAGAAATTCGGCTTGCCAGCGACGGTACAAGAACAACTCCATGCAAGGACTCATCGTACGGCACGAACGCCTTGGCATCGGCAAGATTAAAGAGGTTGCCGGACACGCAATTAAGGTGCAGTTTCGTGGTGCGGACGGGAAAACTACCGTCATGGAGTTCGGCAAGGGATCGTTGCGCGATGGGATTCTTCGAAGGATATCGCTCAGCATCGGCACACCCTGTCTTTATGGCCAGCAAATTGGCAAGATAAAGTCGGTTCTTGGTACAACCGCTGATTCCAACTCGCTTTCGCAGTATGAATTGGTGATCTCGGAGGATCAGTCGGTCGTAGTGACCGAGACGCAGATTGAGCCATTACCAGTCCAGTCGAATATCTCTCCTTACGACGCGGTCTTGGAATCAAGATTCGATGAATATAGCCTCTTCCGGAAGCGCGAGGCTCTCGTTCGCGCGTACCAGGAACTTGTTTCACAAGGCGCTGGAATTCGTGCACTGCTATCGAGTCGGGTCGATTTGTTGCCACATCAGGCCTACGTAGCTGGAGTTGTGCTTGGAGATCCCGTGCGTCGGTACGTCTTAGCGGATGAAGTCGGTCTAGGAAAGACAATAGAAGCAGGAATCGTTGCCCACGACCTGCTAATGCGAAATCCTCGCGCAAAGATCCTTGTCATTTGCCCTGGGGCGCTCACACAGCAGTGGCTCTGCGAGATCTATAGCAAGTTTGGTGGTCACGTTTTCAGACTGATCGACCGGTATCCCACAAAAGAACTTCTGAAGTCCATGTTTGACCGTTGTATTGTCTCTTTTACAAGAACAGCTTTCGAAATACCCAGGTACATGGTACAGCGTGCCGCGGAAGATCCATGGGACCTTGTAATTGTCGATGAAGCGCATCAGTTGCTTGCGTCTAGTGTTCTCTACTCGGTTGTAAAGCAGATTTCAGCCTCCAGTCCTGCGGTACTGCTACTTAGCGCTATCCCAGCCCAGAAGCGGGAAGATGAATTTCGCCAACTGCTAAATTTGCTTGAACCCGGTCGATACGAGCAGGATACCGGGGCTTTTTCGATGCTGTACGATGCGCAACCGCAAATCGGCCGCCGATTACGAATTCTTGAGAGACGAATAGTTGGATTGAGCGACGGAGAATTCGAAACTGTAGACGTACTCGAAGCCGCAGGCAAACTGTCCGACACCAGCGTAGTCGAAGCTGACGAACAAGTCCGGGAACTCGTGCGCCGTATCCAAAACGCTCAATCGAAAGATGACGTAGCCAAACGTGGAAACGATCTTCTTCACTACGTCGCGGAAATGTACAGGATCAACCGACGCATCGTCCGAAACCGGAGGGATAGACTCGTCGAGAAGGATCAGATTGCCAAGATCGAGAGAGTATTTCTCCCTGTTCCATATGATCCAGACCAAGCAGAGATTGAGACTCTTGGTTGCATTGACACACTCGTCCAGAAACTCTGGGGAAGCAAGGCACACAATGTCGTAAAGATGTCTGCAATTCGTGTTCTCTATCATTCGGCGGTTTGGCCGACCACTCTCGTCGGGGTTCTGGAACAATTCGCCAGTGTTTCCGCCAGTGAACCCACGCCGGCCCAGTTGGACATTCTGCGAATAGGCTTTTCTGGTTCCTACCAGGAATGGCGGTACTATGTTGCCACCATCGCCTGTGGTTTGAGGGCATATTTGGACGATGGTTTAGTACGGCGAACGATTCGTACTGCACGAAACTGGTTCGAGCGCGGTAATTCCCAGCGGTACCAACGTCTGTTGCAGCTATTGAAGACGAGACTCAAGGAGAATCCACTCACTAAGTTTATCGTGTTTGCAGGGTTGGACGGGTTGGCACAGGACGTAGCAAGGGGCTTGAGGCAGGATCTAAACGAGTTTGGTTCTACGGTACTGACTGAGTTTCGGTATAACCTTCCGGACGAAGAAAAAGAGCGGAACGTCCGAGAGTTCCAGACGAAACCGGTTGTTCGAGTGATGATTTCAGATGAAAGTGGCGGTGAGGGTCGAAACTTCCAGTTTGCCGACGAGATTATCCATTTCGATACTCCATGGTTCGTGGGTCGAATTGAACAACGGATTGGGCGGTTAGACCGACTGGGAAGAGATGAGTATTCTAAGAAAGTTCGTTCGTCAGTTCTCTTCCCAACAGCAACGAGCGAATCATCCCTCATTGAGTGTTTCGAGCAGGGTTTCGGCGTGTATACCCACTCGATAAGTGGGTTGGAGTTTTCGCTGAGAGATGCTGAGGATGGGATGGCCAAGATCGTCGGTCAAAACGGACACCGCGGCCTGAGTGAATACGTTCTCGATTTACGAACGATCGCTCAAGAAGAACGACTGAAGGATGAGAGCGAAGCTGTGATGGATATTGCCTCGTTTGATAAGGCGCGAGCGGCATCAATTCTGGGCGATGGTGGAGGCCGACAGGTTCCAAGTCTTGAAGATTCCTTTGTTGAATATTTCAGGAGGAATTCCGCAGCTAAATCAGTTCGTGATTTCCAAATAGACGGATCCCACAGCCGCGGATGGGAATTTCAAGCTGACAGCCTGAAGTTGTCAAGTGTGATGACGGACCTCAAAGGCACAGCGGTACAATTTCGTGGTACCTTCCAGCGTAAGGTTGCGCAATTTAGACCCGATCTTCAGTTCTTCTGCGTGGGGAATCCGTTATTTGATTCTGTGATTCGTTCTCTGAAGAGCGACGTGGCTGGGCGCGTGTTTGCAATTTCGATCAGCCACTCCGAGTCTGACGCGTGGAGCGGTTTCGAACTAATCTTCACACCCAAACTATTGGGCAAGACTGAACTTGTCGGCAATTTTCTCACGTTGGACAATAAGTCGGTATCTGTGTTTATAGGTTGTGATGCAAGAGTAAGTGATCATGGAGAGGAGTTGCTGTTGCTTCGGCGCACAGCAAATCGAACTCAGGTGACGGACATTTCCGGCCGCGTGGATTCGATCCTTCCCACATTGATCGGAACTCCTCATTGGCAACACAGGATCTCGGAAATCTTTGATGCTGGACGTGAGGAGGCTGGAAGACGACTCGAATCCCGGATAAAACCAGAATTGGAGGCTGAGCGAGCGCGCTTGGCAGACCTGTTGACGAGACTCGGGCCAGACGCCTCCGAGCAATCTCGTTCTGACTACCAAAAAGCCATAGATGCGATGGAAAAGTGGGATGTGGAATTGGATTGTGTTGGGCTTCTCGCGGTAAATAGTCTTCCGGCTAACTCATGAGTTCAGTCGTTGGAAACCTCGACCTCTTGCGGACTGCACTTGAGACAGCGCAGCCGCCTGATGTGTTTTTTAGCAGGCCAGAAAGGCCCAATCCTCAATACGGAATTTGGCGCCTGTTCACTTCATGGAAGGCAAGAGGATTGTTCGGATCGGACGAAGCCGTTTTGCTGCGTCAGTTTCTTAGGTGGCTAGATGCGCCGCTTTTCCTAAAGCAACTTGGCCAAGAAGTCGAGTCGACCCTTGAACGGGCTGGTGTCGGACGCGGACCGGATGGATCGATCGTCGCAGCACCATATAGTCCCTCCTGGTTGCGAAATGCTTCGTTGCTGCCTCAGGGCATTGACCATCTGCCCGAGTGGCGCCGAACGGATGAGCATGTCCCGTGCGAGGGGTACCGCCCGGGAAGAAGCGACGAGTGGCACTCACAAGCTCAAAAGGAGGCAGTTTGGGCCGCGATTGCCGCTTGTCCGGGGGATACGTTGCTGGTCGCACTGCCGACTGGTGCGGGGAAAAGCACTTGTTTCCACTTGGTGCCCTGGACGAGTTCAGGACTCACCGTGGTTGTAGTTCCGACTGTGGCGCTCGGAATCGATCAATTTAGGCGTGCGGAGTCAGTCCTGCACAAGGATCCGTCTATTAAAGCACGATACTGTGCTAGCGGCGATCCAGATGGTGATCCTGTTTCTATTGCTGACGACATAAGGCACAAGCGAACACGGCTTGTATTTGCTTCACCAGAAGCGTGTGTTTCAGGCACTCTTAAGATCGCTCTTCATGAAGCCGCGCGCTCCGGTTGGTTGAACACATTGGTCATAGATGAGGCCCACCTTATAGAGACATGGGGGATGTACTTCCGCGTTGATTTCCAATTGCTCGCATCCGAGCGACGCCGTTGGTGGGAGGCGAGCGGTGGCCAACTTCGAACGATGTTGCTTTCGGCAACGTTTACACCAAGTTGTAGAGAAGTCTTGCAGGAATTCTTTGGCGGACCCGGCAAATGGAAAGAACTCGTCTCGCAAAGATTGCGTCCGGAGATTGAGTACTATGCGACGAAATTCAACACGTCGGCTGAACAAAATTCAGCCGTTCTCGATGCGCTTTGGCATTTGCCTCGTCCATGCATCTTCTACACCACCGAACCTGATCGCGCTGAAGAACTGGCGAACCTGTTTCGGGCAGAGGGGTTTGCACGTGTTGAATGCTTTCATGGCGAGACAGATGCGTTTCAGCGTCGAAAGATCATCAAACAGTGGACTAACGATGAAATCGATGTGATGGCCGCCACCTCCGCGTTTGGAGTAGGTGTCGACAAAGGAGATATTCGGACCGTCGTTCACGCCTGCTTACCCGAAAACTTGAATCGGTTCTATCAGGAAGTCGGGAGGGGCGGTCGTGACGGCTATTCCTCGTTGTCAATCCTAATGCCCAGCGCGCACGATTTCGAGGTCGCGAAAGGACTTACTCCAACCTTGATGAAGCCCGAATCGCTGAAAGACCGCTGGGACGCGATGCTCAATTCTGGGGAATATTTGGGAGATGGTAGTTGGAAATTGCGGCCCGCTGCCAAAAGAACCTCACTGGTCGGAACACGGACGGGCAACCAGAACGTACTGTGGAATAAGCGACTTCTCCTTCAGCTAAAACGGTCAAAGTTGCTTGAGATCCAAGAGATCGGATTCACGCACGACGAGGAGAATCCTTCCGAGTCAGACTGGGTACGAGTGCGCCCATTATTCGCACCTCATACCCCTGATCTGGGAACTTCAATAGAACCCGTCAGACAACGAGAACTGGCCGTGCTGCGCAATGGGCTAGAAGAGATGTATGCCGTCTTCAACACGGAGCGATGCCTGTCAAGACGCTTTCACGCTTTGTACGGGTCGGATACGGTGCGCGTGTGCGGGTCATGTGCAAACTGCCGCGCAACTGGTCGCCGCATTTCTGGTTGCCCACCGCTACCAATCGATGAAAGCCACTCGACTAACCCTGAGACTTTCGTCGTCGAAAACTGGCCTGACCCTTTTCGCAACGCGGAACGATATGCCGCCAGGGAGTTAATACGGTCTGCATACCTGCATAAGAAAATTCGCCGGTTCGTTTGTGACTCGACCCTACATGTTGCCATCATGAAGTTTATATCCGAGGCGCTTTCCAGCGATGTGATTCGACCGTTTCGAGTTGACGCCCTTGGAGCAGAGACGCCCGGCTTCATCGTCCATCCGGAAGAATCGCTATTGGTATTGCACATCGGATCGTTGGTAAGGGGGGCAGAAGGATTACGCGTTGGAAAGCTTGTGATCCATGCGATCTCCTCGATCGATGGTCGAGATGAAAATGGCCGTCATTTTCTTGAATCAGAAGGGTCACGACTACTTCACGATCCCAAGTTCTTATTTTGAGGCGTAGAAATGTTTACCGATAGCCCGGCAACGCCAGCAAGAGTGGAGGCGGTGGTCGATGTTGTGCGCTGGTTTGATGGAACAGTTGATACGGAAACGCTAGCAGGCGTTGTGCAGCCTCGCTGCTTACCAGGCGTAAAGACCTCAAGTAATCAAGGACGAGAGAGTATTCAAGCCGCGTCCGAGCTTGGCCTGATCAAAGCGAATCGTTCTGTCACTGAGGCGACTTTTGACGTTCGGGTCCCTACGAGTTCGCGTGCACTTGTTCTCTCATCGTTTGACCGGATCGTACTAGCGGGAACCCAAGTTGAACGTCATTTCGCACTCTTCTATGCATTCTTGCTTGGATTTGGATCGGCACTTGAGAGTTTGGGTCGTGAGGAACTGGTGGCTCGGTTTGAGACTGTAGTTTACCGAGGCAAACGCGGGGAGAATCCCTTCAACAGTTCAAAACTTAGCGGGCAATTGCGATGGATGCGTTATGCGGGACTCGGATGGCACGATTCTAAAGACAACTTCCAGCCCAATCCTTACAAAAGGGTATGGCGGCAATTACGAACAATCTTTAAGGGTACTCCAGATCTACCAGCGCAAGGCTTCATGGCTGCCCTGGCGAATCAGTGCCCAGAAGTGGACGGAGGAACTTTGTTCCTTCAAGCAAACCCGGATTACAAGATAGACCAAATGGCATGTACAGCTGGTCTGTCGCATGCGCTGATTGATCTTCATCATGATGGCATTATCAGACTTCATGGCTACCCGGATAGTGCAGGTTGGAGCCTTAAGGCCGCCGAACCGACATCTGACACAAAGACCTTCCAATCGGATCGGTTCGATCGTGTCGAATTGATTCAGTTGAATTCAGAGGAATCTATTGCTTAATAGACCAAATCGCGT
>Ga0335077_10009700_pt1 | contig 11961 bp, 1 predicted proteins | sample Lox_Sample_31_FD_207151 | JGI IMG/M metagenome (GOLD analysis project Ga0335077, IMG submission 207151) | Soil microbial communities from Loxahatchee National Wildlife Refuge, Florida, United States - Lox_Sample_3.1 | ecosystem: Environmental > Terrestrial > Soil > Wetlands | place: USA: Florida...
GTAGTAGCGCAAGGTCATGGCTTCCAAGAGAAGTTTGCGCATACCCAGATCAGCAGCCGCGAACCTCTCGGAGAGGAGCCTCACGAGGGGTTGTGGGCATTCGACCAGCGCGCGAACGCTTTCATGGCGATCCGGGGCATGCGGATTAGCAGCCATGTAGGCAAGGCGCTCTTCGAGTTGCTCGTAAACTTTGTTACGCGCTTGCTCGAACAAAGGCTGGTCGAAATAGCGATAACGTACCTCGCGGGCCAAGTCGGTGACAGCTGGGAAGAGTCCATTGGTCATCGCGATCATCCGATCGAGGAGCAAGCGAAGAGATTGCTCGCTCTGAGCAGCCACGGCACCGGCTCCGCGCAGGCGACGTTCCAGGGCGTGCATGACCACCGCTACCTGGTCTTCCACGCGTTGATGGGACTTGTAAATCCACAGCAGGCTTTCTTCCAATCGAGGCGAGCGATCCAGAGTCTGCACACCGTAGTGAGAAAGGGCGCGGCGAAGAGCTCGAACGAACGTCGCTGGCAGACCCTCGCCACAGGTGTCCAGCATGCGCAGATAGGAAAACAGGTAGGCTTCCGCGCTGGGCTCTTCACTGCTGGACTCGTGGCCGACGCTCGGCTCGTGCCGGAACAAAGAGCAGATATCCACAAAGATGTTAAGAAGCTGCTCTTCACACCGCGCGATCTCGTCGCTATTTGCGTTTTTTTCGCCGCGGCTCCATGCGGCGAGCAGAGAAGGAACCTGCTTCGGGTCCACATCAAAACCCAACATAAGCTGGCGGAGTCCTTCCAAGCTTTCGATGCAGCCACGATGAAACGCTTCGCTAGTTGCGATCGGAGCAGCGGATGCGCCGAAAACGATACGCTCCGCTTCGCCCGCGGTATCTTCTCCGGCAGCGGGTTCGAGTTGCAGCAGCGGGGCTCCCGTATCGACCTGCACGTTGGGAATCGTCATCACTTGACGGACTTTTCCGGAGAACGGGGCGACCACCGGCATTTCCATTTTCATCGCTTCCAACACCGCCAAGCGGTCCCCAGCCGAGACCTTGTCGCCTGGTTTGACGGCAATGGAAATCACAACCGCCGGGGCCGGGGCGTGCACTACTCCACCGTCATCGCGATCGATCTTGTGCGACACGCCGTCCACCTCGATCCGGTAGCTGAGGCCCTGCGTCGCGGAGAGAACGTGGAAGCGCCGCCCGAAAACACTAAGCCAATATTCAGACTGGCCCAGGCGCTCGATCTCCACGTCGATGCGCAATCCATTTAGTTCCACGCGATAGTGCTGGGGGCCGCATCGATAAGTCTTGAAGGAGTAGGACTGCCCGCGGTGACGCAGTGCCGCTGTCCGGCCAACTTCACTTCGCAGTTGCGGCCTTCCGCGTTTGGCGGAGGCATAGAATTGCGCCTGCTCCACGGCTAACTGCGCGTCGTAGACCTCGATTGCGGCGTGCACCAAAGCTACATCAGCGTAACGCCGCGAAAGGTGCCCGCCAGTTGTGGCCAAATGGTCCAGCCAACCCACATGCACTTCACCACGCTGCACTTCGTCGCGGTTCAACAATTCCAGCAAGAATGCCTTATTGCTGGCCCCGCCCTTGATGACAAGGACGCTTTCGAGCAATGCCCGCTGCAACCGCGACAGCGCTTCCTTGCGGTTTTGGCCGTAGGCGATGATCTTCGCGATCATCGAGTCGAACTCTGCTGGGATGGCGTCGCCTTCCGCCACGCCAGTGTCAACTCGCAGTCCTGGCCCGGTCGGCATCCTGAAACGCTCAATCGTGCCCGGTGCGGGAGCGAAGTTGTTGTCCGGATCTTCGGCGTTCAGGCGCACTTCAATGGCATGGCCGACGGTGCGCGGCGGTTCTCCTTCCAGACGACCGCCGCGCGCGACGTGAATCTGGAGCTTGACTAAATCCAGTCCCGTCGTGCATTCCGTCACAGGATGTTCGACCTGCAGCCGCGTGTTCATCTCCATGAACGAAAGGCTCTGCGTTTCCGGCTGGTACAGGAATTCCACGGTGCCCGTGTTGTGATAGCCGGCCTCGCGGCACAAGCGCATGGCGGCATCGCGCAGCCATTGATCTTGCTCGGGAGAGAGCGCCGGTGACGGGGCTTCTTCGAGTACTTTCTGGTGGCGACGCTGAATGGTGCAGTCGCGCACACCGACGGTCCAGATTGTTCCGCAGTGATCAGCGATAACTTGCACTTCGACGTGATGTGCTCCCGGTACCAGTTGCTCCAGGAAAACAGTAGGGTCTCCAAAAGCCTTGAACGCCTCAGACCGTGCGCTCTCAAAGGCCTTCGCGAGTTGGTTCGCGGAAGACACCCTGCGAATGCCGTGACCACCGCCTCCCGCGGTAGCTTTAACCAGCAGCGGATAACCCAGGCGTTCCGCATGGCGTTGCGCATCGACTGCCGTTTCCACGGGCCCGCCGCTCCAAGGCACTACTGGTACCTTGACTTGTTCGGCCAACTGTTTCGAAGCGATCTTGTCGCCCACGCGGCGCATGACGCTGCCGTCCGGGCCGATGAAGGTGATGCCCAGCTCCCGGCAAAGGTCCGCGAAGGCGGGATGCTCGGCGACAAAACCCCAACCCACCCAGGCTGCTTCGGCGCGCGCAGCCACCAGCGCCCGTTCGAGCGTGCCGTAGTCCACGTAGCTGCTTTTCAGTTGCTGGGTTTCGGGATCTTGGATTAGTGCCGGGCCGATGCATACGGCCTCGTCTGCTTCGCGAACAAACATGGCATGACGATCAGGCTCGGTGAAGAGCGCGATGGTGCGTAACGAGGTGCCGTGTTCATGGTTAAATTCACGTGCCGCATGAATGAAGCGCATGGCGCATTCGCCACGATTGACAATCGCCACACGTTCGAATTCGTGTTTCATAAGGCGCCTCGATCACTGCGCCGCCGCGCTCCCGCAAATTGCATTCATTACGCGGCCGCAACCGCATGGGTTGACATGAGGGCTTGTAGCACTTGCAATGGCGCGGCATTGACGTCGCTGGAAATCGCAGCCGTGCGGTACCCGCTGAGTTGCAGGTAACGGTTTCCCGCCGCGTCCAAGACTTCCGCGTCGAAGGTTCCTTGTTTTGCATCGGGAGTGATGAGGGCATACAACCTGCCCTCAGCCAGCTCTGGTGTGCTCAACAGACTGACTCGGTCGATGTGCTGAGGTAGCCCCATGCGGCCTTGAAGGCCCATTTCCCAGACCCCGGCGGCTTGGAAGCAAAGCTCGATCAAGCGGGGTGAGATCTGCGTTAGGAGCTCCGGCGGATGATGATTAGGCGGCAGATCCTGCGCCAAAAGCGCGACGATTTGGCGTCCGTTCCACCAGGCCCGTTCGATAACTTGGTACGCGGGGCCATGGAAGTAGAGGTGATAGATGTCGGCGGCCTCGACGAGTGATCCGGCCGGCGAGCCGAGCGCCGGCAACTTTACGCTTGGAGGGAGCTTTTTCGTTAGCCGCACGCGGGCGGTGAAGTGTGTTGTCGTTTGCGGATCGGCCTGATTCGCGAGCGGACGGCGTCCAATCAATCGGCAATCCGCCACGATGCCGTCGCCCAGCGGATGAATTTCTGCCTCGACGGTCAGCGTGCGAGGTTCGTTGCGATAAAACTTGAATGGCGCGAGGAAATCGACGTCCTCGATGGCTTCGACATGCCAGTCCGGAAGCAAGCACGCGGCAGCTTCGGCAAAAGCCTCGAGGCCCATAACGCCGGGCAACACTGGGGTGCCGTCGATTTGATGGTCATACAGGAACGGCTGAAGCTTCGGGTCGAGAACAGTCTCAATGGTCAATGGACGGTAGACGCCCGCGCCCACAATCTTGCCGATCATGGGGCCCTGTGCCGGGGCGAGTTTTTGATCAGAGAATTCCAGGGTAGACGCTGGAAGCTCGCCGGTCTCGTCCCATTCTTTCAGCAGAACCCCGAGACGCTGGCCGATCACAACTTCACCTGACGTCGCGCCCGCGGTGAGTTCGCGGCGGATCAGAGGAACGCCCGCCTCGGGCGACAGCATGTCGATGCCGGCCATTTCCATCACCTTCGGGATGGAGCCGCGCGAGGCCATACCAATCTGGCCCCACGCCGTCCAATCGATGGCGATGCCGCGTGTCTTCGGCCGCGCGCTGCGGAAGCTAGAGGTGATTTTGCACAGCAGGTCGTTGGCCGAGCTGTAGTCCGTCTGCCCGGGATTGCCGAATCGCGCGGCGATCGAGCTGAACGCCACCGTCGTTCCCAAAGGCATGTCGCCGATGGCGTGCAGAAGGTTGAAGAAGCCATCGCTCTTGACGTCAAAAACCAGATCGAATTCGCGCGGGTCCTTATCTGGGAGGAAGTGGCTGCGTTCGATGCCGGCAGCATGCAGCAAAACATCAACGCGTCCGCTGCGTTCTCGAACTTCGCCGATTACTTTGTTGATGGCGTCCGCGTTTGTGAGGTCAACGCTGAAGTAGCGCGCCGTGCCGCCGGCAGCGCGCACTGCATCGATCGCCGACAGAGCGGCTTGCGCTCGTTCGAGTGCGGCCAATTCTTTTTCTACTTGCGCGGGAGTGGCTCGCTCGCCGCGTGCCTGCATGCGCGCGAATAGGTCGCGCTTGAGGCCTTCTTTGTCGTTCACGAACCGCTTGAGGTCGGCATTGTGGGGATCAGGCTCCGGCACAAGATCAAGCAGGTAAAATACGCCGCCCGATGCGGCTGCTAAATCAGCGGTAATGGCCGAGACAATGCTCCCTGCCGCGCCGGTGACGACGAAAACAGTGTGGCTATCCAGCGTAAAGCCGGGCCGGCCATCCGCTGCGGGTTGTTCTTGTAAACCAATCGTCCAGCGCAAGCCGTCCTTGCCGCCGATCTCCACCGCGCCGGGATCGCGCAACGTCTCTTCGATGAGGAGTTCGGCAACATCCGCAGCGTTGCGCCCCGCCTCGAAATCGACCACTTTGACGAGAGCATCCGTGCGTTCGCGCTTGTAGGTCTTCGTGAAACCAGCGACTGTTCCGCCAAGCGGCGCAACCGCACCGGCTTCATCGTAGCCATGCTGTCCGCCAAGTCGCGTTGCCGTTACGAGGAACGTGCCTGGCCGCGCGATCTGTTCGTGGAGGAGGCGCATCGTAGCGTAGAGCGATTTGGCGCGTACCCGCACAGCTTCCCGCCACGCAGTGAGATTCATTTCCGCAAGGGGAGCTTCGATATCCAGCGCGGAGAGCCAGTAGACCCCGTGTACGGGGCTCGTCCGAATCCAATCCTTCACGCGACTGGTCAACGCATCGGAATCCGGTGTGCCATCGATACAAAGGACTTCGACACCCCTTGTCTCCAGCAGTTGAGCTAGCGCGTTTCCCACGCCGCCCTTGTCGGCCACAACCAAAACGCGACGGCCGCGGTCCAGAGTGACGCCCGTCGTCTTGCAGATACTTAGGGGAGGGCGCAGGATTGGCAGAGGCACGCGACGTGGAATGTTGTTCGTAGCGTCGAGGCTGCGGAGAGCTGGGCGCGGCGTTCCTGCGAGCATTGGAGCTGGAGCCGATAGTGACGAAGCCGGGAGCGTCTTTGCTGACCCCTCGTCTGGCGTTGCAGCGGGCGAGACGACAGCAGGTGCCTGCAAGCTCGACCTGTCATGCGCGAACTGAATGATGTGAGCCAGGGTTGGGAAGTCGCGCAGCTTCAGGTTTTCATCCCGTGGGATGTTGTAGGCGGCTCGGATCGCAGCGAACATCTCTGCCTGCTTCACCGTGTCAATGCCGAGGTCCGCTTCCAGATCAAGGTCCAAGTCGAGCATGTCTTTCGGATATCCGGTCTTTTCGACGACCAGAGCCAGAATGCGCTCTTTCACCGGGTCCTCGGCAGCTTTCGCAGACACTTCCACGGGGGCAGGTACGCTGGCCTTGATCGCTTCTGCGGCAATGGCAGGCTGCGTGGGTGAGGGTGCTCCCGCCAAATCGGGGCGCTTCTCATACACGAATCGGATGACGTGCGCTAGTGTCGGGTAGTCTCGCAGCTTGCGGTTTTCGTCACGCGGTATGCTGTAAATCTCTCGAATGGCCGCGAACATTTCTGCTTGCTTGACGGTGTCCACCCCGAGGTCCGCTTCGAGATCGAGGTCCAGGTCGAGCATGTCTTTGGGGTAGCCGGTCTTCTCGCCGACGAGCGTGAGAATGCGCTCCTTCACCGAATCACTGACGCTCGCCGTGGGGCGAACTGTCTCAGCTGCGGGTTCCACAGGGAGCGATTTTTGCTTGACAGCATCCTTTTCCCCAGGTGTCGAAGGACGCGGAGGTGCACTGGCCAGCTCGGGGCGCTTCTCGTACACGAATCGGATAACGTGCGCCAGGGTCGGGTAGTCTCGCAACTTCCGGTTTTCGTCACGCGGTATGTTGTAAATTTCCCGAATGGCGGCGAACATTTCTGCTTGCTTGACGGTGTCCACGCCGAGGTCCGCTTCGAGATCGAGATCCAGGTCGAGCATGTCCTTGGGGTAGCCGGTCTTCTCGACGACCAGCGCGAGAATGCGCTCCTTCACCGAATCGCCCTCGACCGCTGAAATATGCGCCATGGGCGGCGCGGCTGCAGCGGCTTGTACTTTGGCCTTTGGCAGTGTGCCTTCTGGAGGCGCGAGAGGCACCATGGGTTTTTCAAGAACTGGCGCAGTCGCGAGCCCCGCGGGTTTTGCACTGACGACTGGTACACGGGGCGTTGGTTGCGGTGCCGGAGATGGAACCGACGCCGTTTGGATTTCTGGAGTGGCTTCGGCGATGCGCCCGGCTGCTCCTTGGTCGTGCACCCGCAACGTGCGTCGAACCACTTCCAAATCCGCCGATGGCCGGCCCGCCACCCGGGTCAGCCAACCGTTCCATGCGTCGGCGTCGACGATGCGGTAGTCGTAGCCGAGCGCATTGGGGCTCTTGCGCACGCCACTCTTTGTCGCTACCCAACGCAACAGCGTCATGCTGATTTGCGAGCCGAATCCGGCTCCCAGCCGCAAGGCATACTCGACGGGATACGCGCCGCCTTTGGACAGGTTCAGCGTGCCGAGTTCAGGATCAACTTCCCTGAAGTTGGCCACGGGTGGGACCGATCCTGTTTCCAGCGCTTTCACCGCGAGAACGTCTTCGACGCCCGCACCCATGGCGTGGCCGGTGAACCCCTTGGTGTTGGCGATGACAATCTGATCGGCAGTGTGGCCGAAGACTTGGCGCAGGGCGTGAATTTCGGCGGCGGCGCTTCCGCCGCGCGCCGGCGTGTAGGTTTCGTGGGAAACAAAAACGGTGCGCGGCGCGATCTGATGACGCTGGATTCCGCTACGCGCCTCCGCTTTAGCGACCAACTCTTCCATGACCTGGCTGATATGCTGGACATCGAGACGCGTGCCATGGAAGGCGCTGTTGGCGGTAACTGCGCTCAACACTTCGCAAATCGGCTGAAGTCCTCGTTCGCGCGCGGCTTCTGCGCTTTCGACCACCAGGCCCGCCGCGCCCATCCCCACAATCATCCCATGACGACGGCGATCAAACGGGATCGCAGCTTCTTCGACTACTTCGTCGGTGGCCGCGGCTCCACTAGCCAAAAATCCCGCGCCCATCCACTCCATCAGGTTGTCGGTGGTAACGTCATCTGCCGCGACCACAATTACTCGGCGGCATCGTCCGGAACGGATCCAATCCTCCGCCAACGCTGCGGCTTGCGTGGTGCTCGCGCAAGCCGAGTTGATTTGCGTGTTAGGCCCTCGCGCGCCGATGAATTCGGCAAATTGCGAATGTCCCATGGACAGCACTCGGAAGAGGTAGCGCCGGTCGAAGACATACGGTTCTTTCTCTATGGCGTCGCACAGTTCTTCGATGCGGCGGTCAATCTCCTGTCCGAGGATAGAATTGCCGTTCGCCTCAGCCGCGCGGACGCGCAAGCTTTGCAACATCGCAACCTGCTCGCGGCGCGCGTGGTCTTCGTGGTACCGGGTCAATTCGTTGGCGAAGGAATTGTAGCCAGGAAAGGCCGAGGCAAAGACGATGCCGGTGTCATCGCGCAGAGCGTCGGGCAATGCCCAGCGGTCCGGTAGTTGCGTACCTTTGCTCGTGCTCTTGTAGCGTAAGACCAGCGGAATGCCAGCATCCCGCAAGGCGTCGAGGCCTACTGCGATTGCCAGTTGGGTAACACGATCGAGAGAAGCCAGGCGATCGGCGGAGACGCCGAATTCTTTTTCGAGATCGAAAGCGCCGCCACGTCCCGCGAGTTTGATCACGTCCGCAACATTGGTGATCGTCTCAAACGCGCCGCCGTCGTCGTTCTTCACCAGCCGCGTGATGTGCTTGTCGAGCATGGCGCGGCGCAAACGCGTCGGAATGGCATCGATGAACTGATCACCGCGCAAGAGACGGCCGACATTGGAATCATCAAAGATGTGCTCTGTTCCAGGCAGACCCAAAGCCGCACCGGTGATCACGACCGGAGAGCTGCTTGGCGCACGATTCTCGCCGTGGGTAATCTGCCAGCCACGCTCAAGAACATCGGCGAACATGCGACCAAGCTCGACGTAATGGTCCCCGTTCAATCGCGCCGGGTTGGTCGGAGCGCTCGGCGCCTGTGCAACCACTGAAATTGGTTTAGGAGTTTCCGCTGAGACCGAAACCGCCCGAACCAAAGCGGCTTGCTGCGCAGTCTCTGCATCTTCAATAACCCCGCGGCCCAGTCCTGCCGCATAGAGGCAGCACAATGCCTGGTTGAAAGCAGCAACGTCCCCGACTTTCGGATGATTGGTGAAAATGGAGACGACGTCGCCGCGCTCGGCGAGCACATCCTCTGCGAATCCCTGCAGCGCTTTCTTCGGTCCTACTTCGATAAACAGGCGCGCGCCAGCGTCGTACAGTGTGCGCAGGCCCTTGATGAATTGCACAGGAGCAGCCACTTGCTGCGCGAGAATGTCCAACATCTGCGGGACCACATTTGTACCGGTGGGATAAAACTCGCCGTTGATGTTCGCGATAATCGGCAGGCGGGGAGATTGCAGATGTAGCCGCTCCAGCACGCGCCGCAGCGGTTCGCTCGCCGGTGCCACAATCGAGGTGTGGAAAGCGTGGCTGACCGGCAAGGGAGAAACTTCGTAGCCAGCTTTCTGCAGAGCTTCCATTGCCTGCTCCACGGCGTTGCTGGCTCCCCCGATGACCGACTGGTGCTCGCTGTTGATATTTGCGATCACTACGTAGCCGTTTACGGTCTTCAGGATCTGCTCGATTTTTTCCAGCGGAGCAAACACCGCGGCCATGCGGCCTTTGTCATCTGGTGAAAAGCGGGTCATCTCGCGGCCACGCGCGCTGACGGCTTCGAGTGCATCCGCAAACGGAAGACCGCCAGCCGCAACAAGCGCTCCGTATTCGCCTAGGCTGTGTCCCATAGCGAAGTCAGGTGCAACGCCGTACGCGGCCAGCAGCCGGGTCAGCGCGAGATCGACGGCTAGCACGGCGGGCTGAGTGATGGCGGTCTGCCGGAGGTCATCTTCGGCTTTTGCGGCGGCGTCGGCGTCACCCTGATCCACAAAGATAAACTCGCTCAGCGGCTTGCCAAGAATGGGTGCCATGATCCGATCGGCTTCGGCAAATGTCTCGGCAACAATGGGTTCAGTCGCGAGCAGAGGCTTGAGCATATTCACGTACTGCGAACCCTGGCCGGGGTACAGGAACGCCACTTTGGGTGCCGCTCCGTGACCGCGAAAGATGCCTTGCGCGCGCAAAGCTTTCCATATTGCCGGTTGATTAGCCGAGAGTGCCTTGAGCGTGCTCGTTGCTTTTTCCGCCAGTTCGGCGGGGCTGGCATAGTCAATGGCTAGGCGTTCCGGCGCCCGCAGTTCTGTTTCTTTCGGCGGAGCCGGAGCAGGTGCATGCCCTGCCCTTGCTTCCTTCTCTACCGCGCGCAACCGCTCGGCAAGTAGGGATTCTGAGGTGGCGCCAATGACCAGTGCGCCGCGTAACGGCGCCTTATAAGAGGATGGTGAAGCCGATGCGGGACTTTTTGCGTTCATGGTTGTCTCTGTCAGTCTCGGCGGCATCTGATCGACCGCCACCAATCGCTTGCCGTTTCCGTTAAGCCGGTGCGGAATGTATTCTTCAAGAACCGCATGAAAATTCGTGCCACCAAAGCCAAAGGCGCTGAGTCCGGCGCGCCGAACGCCGTCCGGCGGAATACTCCACGGTTTCAGTTCAGTGTTGACGTACAGCGGCCCATGGGCGAAATCAATTTCCGGATTCGGATGTTCACAATGCACGCTCGGCGGAAGCACCTTGTCTCTAAGGGCCAGCGTAAGCTTCAGCAGTCCCGCCGCTCCCGCCGCTCCCTTTAAGTGTCCAAAGTTGGATTTGACCGAGCCGAGCGCAACCGAATGCGGCGGAAGGTGAAAACTGCTCAGCACGTCCGCTAAGCTCTGCACTTCTACGACGTCGCCGACGCGCGTGGACGTGCCGTGACCTTCGACGTAGGTCGCGGTAGCTGGCGACAATCCGGCATTCTGCCAGCCGCGTTCAATGGCGAGCTTTTGGCCGATCGGGTTGGGCGCAGTGATGCCTTTTCCTTTGCCATCGCTGGAGCCGCCGATTCCCCGCAGCACCGCGTAAATCTTGTCTCCGTCGTTCTCGGCGTCGGCCAGACGCTTGAGCAAGAAGATTGCTGCGCCTTCGCCCATCACGAACCCGTCCGCTCCTTCCGCGTACGGACGAGTACCTGTCGCCGAGAGCGCACCGATTTTGCAAAACTTCACGAACGTTGAGGCGCCCATGTTGCGATCAATACCGCCGGTGACTACCGCGTCAAAATCTTTCTCGACCAACCCTTCGATCGCCGAACTCATCGCCGCCATCGCCGAAGCGCACGCAGCGTCACAAACGTAGTTCGGACCATGAAAGTTGAAGACGTTCGCAATTCGTCCGGCAATGCAGTTGGACAGTTCGCCGGGCATACTGTCTTCAGTGATCTCCGGAAGATGCTTGCCGATGCGCTCACGCAGTTGGCGGGTGATCTCGCGGCGGAGGGCTTCCGGAAGTGCGGCGAAACTGCCAACTTCTGACAGTTCCCGCGCATACTCCGGCATGTAGATGCGCAACGCAGTAAGGTAATGCTTTTCCCCAGCCATCGCATTGCCCAGGATCACCGCGGTCCGATTGGGGTCCAGTGACCGCTGGGGATAGCCGTAATCCTCCAACGCTTCGCGCGTGCAGGCGATGGCCCATTTCTGCGCGCCATCCATCGCATCCACCACTCGCGGCGGAATCGGCAAATGCCACTTCACGGGGTCCCAGATATAGTCGCGAACCCAGCCGCCAATCTTCGAATAGGTTTTGTCGGGAGCTGCGGGATCGGAATCGTAATAAAGTGCCGGGTCCCAGCGCGTGGGATCTACATCGGCAACGCTATAGCGTCCGTTCTTGACGTTTTCCCAGAATGCCGACACGTTTGGCGCATCCGGCAGAATCGCTGCCGTTCCCACAATCGCGATGGCTCGATGTGCTGTGCTTTCCATGGTCCCCTCCTGCAGTGAGAGAGACATCAGGCCTTCGCCAGGCCCGCCCCAACTACGTCTCCTATTTCGCTAGGCAGCCAGCTCTGCTCGTTTGGCTGCGCGACCGTAAAGTGCGTCTGCCACGTAATCCATGTCTGAGATCAGGCCCACCTGCGCGCGGTGAATCGCAGGCAATCCAAAGCTCGCTTCAAACGCCGGCATCTCTGAGTCGTTCACGCCTCCCGCTCCCATGACCCAGCGCAAAACGCCTTCGGCAACTTTGAGCGCGGCCTCACGTGCGAAGACGCGACTGAGCGCCGCAAGGGCCGCTGCATCAAAGCGCTTGTTGGCTTTTTCATTGAGCTTGTTTTCGGCCATGAGCGCCGCGCGGCGCGCTAAGCTGCCCGAAGATTCGGCGAAGGCAATTAATTCGCCGAGACGGAACAGAATGTGCTGATGGCGCGTCAGGCGCGCAACGCGA
>Ga0335077_10009701_pt1 | contig 11960 bp, 15 predicted proteins | sample Lox_Sample_31_FD_207151 | JGI IMG/M metagenome (GOLD analysis project Ga0335077, IMG submission 207151) | Soil microbial communities from Loxahatchee National Wildlife Refuge, Florida, United States - Lox_Sample_3.1 | ecosystem: Environmental > Terrestrial > Soil > Wetlands | place: USA...
CGCCAGCTTGAAAAACGACGGCCCATCCAAAACCCTGATATCCGGCACCCGGTGTATCGCCGAAAAATCTGACGCCACATCGTCCAGGTGATGAATCACCCAGCCGACCTGCGCCATCCGCTCACGAACTATTTTGGGGCTTCCACACTGCCGAGGGCCAACTGGGAGGCGATGGTCACGATCTGCTCGAACTGCTTCTGATCCAGCCCATCGAACTCCCGCAAAGCCCGGTACCCGTCCTCACCCAGCAGCTTCCCCAAAAGGTACTCGATCGCCGCAGGCTCACCCTGCGTCTGCGACAGATGCAGGTACTGCAGGCCCACTTCCATCTGCGGCCGGATCGCAACCGTATACCCCACATCCCCGATGTAAAACAGCACCACCCGCCGATCATCCTCCGTCGGGGTCAGCTTGATGACCGGGATCTCCGGGAAGTCGGGGATCGGCACATCCTCAACAGACTGGTTACCGTTGACGGCGCGGCTACGGCCGGCTCCCTTGGCTGCCAAAAGATGCTCCTGACGTGCGGCGGCGGGTAAAACAAAACCCCGGCACCACACGGATGCCGGGGCCCAATGACCAGGAAAATTACGCCAGCTGATCGATAATGTGGACCGGGTTGATCGAGCCGCTGACGTAGTAGGCCTGCAGGGTGGTGCCGTAGGAGGCCTGGCCTTTCTTGTCGTACATCAAAGCGACTTTCACCTGCGAGAGGACTTTGCGGACGATGATCCGGCGCAGGGCGGGGTAGCCGGAGGTGAGGTAGGGGGCCCAGCCGTCGATGATCCAGCCGGTGTAGATCGGCTGGGTGGAGGCGGTCTGGACGACGATGTCGAGGCTGGAGTAGCCGGTTCCGGCGCCTTGCTGGGTGATCTGGTTGAGTACGTAGTTGAGGTTGTTGAGGGTGACTTCGGCGAGTTTGGTGGCGATGCTCATCTTCATCGCGGTGAGGCGGGCACCGACTGGCATGATGATCTGGTCGACGTCGAGCTGGGTGTAGGTGGTTTCGGCTTCGAAGGAGATGCCGCCTTCGGTGCCGCCGATGTCGACCCACGGGGAGGGTGGGGGGACGAGGGTGCCGTTGGGGGTGACCGTGGAGTCGAGCGGTTCGGTTGAGCCGAACGGTGCGGTGTAAAGCCTTGCAGGTCCCAAAACGAGGTTTGATGCAGAGACGGCGATTGGACTCAGCTCCTTTATCAGATCCGTCTACCGGATCGCTTTAAGCGTGGTAGTCTTTACAGTCATGAAGACCTGTAAATATGGTCATCTACTGACCGATGAGAATCGCGCGCCATCCGGCAACGGATACTTTTGCTGCCGGATCTGTAAGAATGAACGCAACCGGATTAGGTACGCGGCGGATCTGGAAGCGAGTCGTGAATCAGGACGTAGGAGAATGCGTAAGCACCTGGGTCCTTTGCGCGGGAATGCCAATGCGCGCAAGACGCACTGTCCGCAGGGTCACGAGTACACCGAGGAAAACACGTACGTAAGCCCTGATGGAGTGCGCCAGTGCAGAACGTGCCGGAAAGTTCGCGTGATGGAATCTTGGTGGCGCCACCGGGCTAAACGCATGGCCGAGAACAAGGCGTGGCGTGAGGAGAACGCTGACCGTGTCCGCGAGAATCTGCGCAGGTGGAACGAGGAGAATCGGGACCGGGCAAATCTGTTGCACCGCTTGAAGAAGCAGCGGCGCCGCGCGGCTGGCACGCTGACTGCTACGGATTGGGAACTGGTGCTTGATATTTACGGTGCCGCGTGCCTGGCCTGCGGTAAGCCGGAGGTCACGATCGACCATGTGGTCCCGGTGTCGGAAGGTGGCCTGAACACGATTGTCAACGTGCAGCCGCTGTGCTCATATTGCAACACCAGCAAGGGGACGAAGACAATCGACTACCGGCCGGACGGTGGTGCGGCAGTCGCGGATGCGGCCTAGATGGCGCCCGGGATGTAGAGCAGGGCGACGCTGACGCTGATCGACTGGGAGAAGTCGACCTCGACGTCAAAGGATCCGTCGGTGCGGTCGAACTGCACCGGCCACGGGCCGAGAAGGTTGATCATGGAAACGGAGAGTGCGCCGGACGATACGCCGGTCACCGGCTGGCCCTGGATCGTGACGCCGATCTGGGAGGTGGCGGTTGTCGCAGTGGTGCCGAGCGAGACGGCGAGCACGACCCGGCCATTGTTGGTGAACAGTACCCCGGTGTTGGAGCCGAGCGGCGTGAGCGCGGAGGAGAGGTCCACCGCCGACGTGCCGCCGAGAACCAGGTTGGTGGGGGTGAGGGAAAGCAGCTGAGCCATGAGGGCTGTCCTTTACTCGGTGGGCGCTTGCGGCGCCGACGGGTTTTCCTCACCCTGGACACTCTCTACGAGGCCCTGGGCGCGGAGGACCGGAATCTCGTCTTCCGGTATTTCGCGTTCGTCGTGGAACATGGTGAGTTTCACCTTCGGCATTGCCGCCTCCTGTTATGGGAACTGGTCGCCTGAAGTAATCCAGGTAAGCGCCAAGTCAAATTGGTATCTGGCGAGGTCTCCCGGATCCTCATAAAGCCTTCTGGGTGGCGTTGTGAGATAGGCGGTGAGGACCGTCGCCGAGGGATAGGTGATTCCTCTGGCGGTGATGGTGAGCAGCCGGTTGATGCTGCGCCGTTCCCAGCAGCCACGCTGTATGATCATGGCGAGGTTGTTGGCCATGAACCAGGGCGGCTTGTTCGACCCGGGCACCACCGCATAGCAGTCGACCTGCAGCACCGGCAGGCTGACCGGCATGTAGGCGTCGATGATGCCGCCCACCACGGTCACCACAACGAATCCGGTTTTGGCCCATTTGGTCACGTCGTCGGGGAGCTGGGTGGCGACCATCTGGGTGGACAGGCCCGGTAGCGAACCAAGCCAGGCCACCGCTACCAGCTCTGTATTGACCAGCAGTGGGGTTGTCATTGGCTATCCCCCATAGCTGCGGGTGATCCGCTCCAGGTATTGGACCGCACGTTCGGCCCGCAACGTCACCTCGTGGTGCGCGCCGTAGCCTTCCCGGGCCTTGCTGGCGTAGTGCCGGGCCTCCCGCAGCGCCACCGCAGGCGACGGGGATTCGCGGAGCAGCGCGGCGGCCATGTTCGGCGCGATCTTCTCCTCGTGGTAGAACGCCGGGGTCAGATGCGCCGGCTGCGAATGCGGCGCCAGGTGGTAGCCGGTGGCCAGATGCTCGGCCTGCGCATGCGCCTCGCTGTACCGCGCCCGGTTCCCCACATCTATCCCGGTGCCGTACAGCGCCGGCCGCAGGAACGGCTCCGGCGGCACCACATCCGGCCCGGCCTCATGTTTGGACGGGTGGTAGATGCGGTGCCCGAGTTCGACGAACGCGGCGTACGTTTTCTCCCCGTCGCCGGTGGCGGACACGACCAGGTTGACGTCCTCGAGGTGGTATTCGATCGAGTTGGCGAGCGCGCCGGTGCGTTTCGGGCAGAACCGTTTCGCGTCGCCGGCGATTTTCGGACCGAGGTGGGTGGTGAAGTAGCTGCTGGTGGCGAGAAGCAGCTGCTCGTCGACGTCGGGTTCGATCACGACACGCGCCACCGCGGCCCCCTCTAGTAGTGGAGGTGGACCGGGCGGACGTCCCAGCGCACCGGCACCTGGCCGTATTCGCTGTGATGCCAGCGGGAGAAATCGGTGTCGCCCTCGTTGAACGGATCCGTGGCTAGATAGTGGTGGACAACCGGCAGCGGGAAGTAGATGAATCCGAACCCGAACCAGTCACAGAACGGGTCGCCTTCGCTGATCCACGGCTGGACGCCGCCGTGGTTGTACCGGTGCGCCCACACCGGACCCGGCCACATCGTCGAACGCGGGTACAGCCGGTAGGGGGCGACCTGCACCCGGCCGGGCTCCCCGGCGACGTGTTTCTCGAACGCGGTGATCTCTTCGGGGCCGAACGCGATGTCCCATTCGACGATCACTGTGTCGCCGGTCAGCTGGCGGAAGACGGGGACGTAGTCGAATTCCATCTCGACACGGGGCAGCTGGTCGACCACGTAGTTACGCGGGTAACCGGACGGGCCGTCTACCGGGGGCATTTTGGCCGGCCAGGTCCGGATCCACCGCACGCGCATCCTCCCGGTCGGCGACTGCTTCGAGGTCGCAGGTGCAGATGCCGTAGCAGCGGGTTTCGCAGAACGGGCAGGTGTGCAGTTCCCGGCTACCCCACGGCGCGCCGCACCCGAAGTAGGTCATAGGTTGGTGATCTGCAGCAGGCCGTAGATGGCGGTTTTAGTCTGGCCACCGGCGACGACGTCGACCCGGTAGAACCGGGCCACCGGGGTGTGCATATCGACCAGCGGGATTGTCACCGTCGCCAGGCCCCCGGTGGCGTTGGTGACGACCACCCCGCTGGTGGTGGTGGATAGCTGGATCACATCCACGTCGGTGTCGGCGGACATCGCTGACGGTTTGATCCAGAAGTTCACCACCGCACCGGTCAGGTTGTACGGCGTCACCCCGTCCGGCATGAACAGGGTCAGGTTGACGGTTTCATCGTTACGCTCATTCAGCTGCAGGTTGATTTGCGCGGTCACCAGGTCACCCCTTCGCGGCCGTGCCGGTGATGTTCTGCGCCGCCGCCGTTCCGGTCAGATCGGCTGGCGTGGTCGTTCCTGCCAGGTTCTGCGGTACGGCGGTGCCGGTGACACCCGGGACGATCGGCGGCGCCGGTGGCGGCGGCGTCACCACCTGCGAGGCGATACCGCCTGCGATAGTGCCCGCGCCGACCCGGGCGCGGGTGATCTTCGGCGGGAACAGGGGGACTTTACGCGGCGGTGCCAGCGAACCGAGCGGGGTGACGATCCGGGACGCGACACCACCGCGTGGCATGATCCGCGCCCGCGCCGGGGCTGGGGAGCGGAAAACAAACGGATACGGGCGGCTAGGCGCACCGGGCGGCGCTGGCAGCCCTGCGATGCCGCCGGCGACGCTGCTGCGGCTGCCAGCCCTGCCACGCGCTGGGGTCGGCGGCCGCCACACGAACGGCCTCGGCGGCACCGGGCTGCCGAGTGGCGTGACGATCTGGGAGGCGATACCACCTGCGGTGGCGCCGCGCGGGCCAGTTATTCCGCGTGCCGGTGCGGGCCGTTTGATGTATGGCTGCGGGCGGAGGTAGGAGCTGGCGGCGGCCGGCTGGTTGATCAGGCCGGCGAAGCCGCCTGCGGCCGTGTTCCGGGGGCCGACAGCGGCTCGCGCCGGGGACGGCCGTTTGATGTACGGTGCCGGACGCTGGTACGACGACGCCGCTGGGGGCAGGTTTGCCGGGCCGCGTCCACCGGCCCAGGTGGCGCGTGCGGGGGCTGGGCGGCGTGCCTGCGGCGGCAGCGGCTTCGGCAGCGCAGGCGGCGAACCGAGTGGGGTGACCGTCTGAGAGGCGTAGCCGCGCCAGACGGCGCGGGTGGGCGGCGGTGGCCGGAACTCGACAACCGGCAGCGAAACCTGCACCGGCCCCAGCGGATGCGTACCTACGGCATTTCGCCAGATACCCCGCGCCGGGGCTGGCCGCTTGATCCGGCCGAGCTTCTGCGTGTAGGTGTACAGCGGCGCCGCGGGCGGTGTGCCTGGTGCCCCGTGCCAGATGCCCCGGGCCGGGATGGACCGCTTGATCCGGCCGAGCTTCTGCTCGTAGGTGTAAGCCGGCGCGGCGACCGCCGCTGATGGTGCGGCGCCACTCCGCCAGATTGCGCGGGCCGGGGCGGGGCGCCTGATCCGGGTGAGCTGCTGCTGGTAGGTGTAGATGAACAGCGGGCCCGGTGCGGGGTTGGTGGGGCCGTAGACGCCGCCGCCGGTGGTGCTGTAGCCGGTCGTGGCCCGGGTTGTCTTCGGCGGGAAGACCGGGACTTTACGCGCCGGTGGCAGCGACCCGAGTGGGGTGACTGTCTGGGAGGCGACACCGCCGGCCAGCATGCCCCGGCTGCCGAGTACGGCACGCGCGGGCGCTGGTCTTTTGACCTGAACTGGTGGCCGCTGGTAGGCGGTGACGGCCATGTTCGCCGGCCCGGTGACGCCGCCCCACGGCTGCAGCCCGAACCTGGCCCGCGCTGGAAGCGGGGCACGCCACACAAACGGACTCGGCGGTCCCAGGCTGCCGAGCGGTGTGACCACCGGTGAGGCGATACCGCCGGCGGCCAGGTGATTCGGGCCGAGTGACGCCCGCGACGGCGCCGGGCGCTTGATGTACGGCGCGGGGCGCTGGTACATCTGCGGCCCGGCCGGCAGGTTCCCTACCGATGCGATACCGGCGCCGACGGCGGAACGGCCTACCCAGGCGCGGGTGATCTTCGGTGGGAAGATCTGAACCTTGCGCGGTGGGGCGATGACACCGAGCGGGGTGACAACCTGGGAGGCGATGCCTGCGGCTGCTGTTCCGCGCTGGCCTGCCTGCCCTCTGGCCGGGGCTGGGCGCCGGATCTGCGGCGCGGGACGCTGATACGGCTGCTGCGTAAGGTTTACCAGCCCGGCGACCCCGCCGGCGGCGGTGCCGAGGGATCCCAGCCGGGTCCGCGCTGGGGCCGGGCTGCGGAACACGAACGGCCTAGGCGGTCCGATACTGCCGAGCGGGGTGACGATGGCGCTGGCGGCACCGGCACCGGCTAGGCCGCGCGTACCCAGCCTGCCGCGCGCCGGGGCGGGGCTGCGCCACACGAACGGGCGCGGCGGCCCCAGCACACCTAGCGGGGTGACGACCTGGGAGGCGACACCGGCGCCGCATTGCAGGCTGCTGCCGGTGCGTGCCCGGTGCGGCGGCAGATGCTGGATAACCGGGCGGGGCAGCGGCGACGGCGGCGCACCCAGCGGCGTGACGATCTGGGAGGCGTAGCCGCGCCACAGCGCCCGCGCCGGGGCGGGGGAACGGAACACCCACCCCGGCTCGGTACGGGACGGTGCGCCGAGCGGGGTGACAACCTGGGAGGCCAGGCCGTGCCACAGTGCCCGCGCCGGGGCGGGGCGGCGGACCTGGACTGGTGGCCGCTGGTAGGCGGTGACCGCCGGTGGCGGCGCGGCAGCCAGCCCGCGCCACACCGCCCGCCGGGACGGCAGATGCTGGATGACCGGCTGCGGGGCGGGCTGCGAACCGGAACCGAGCGGTGTGACAACCGCAGATGCGACACCGCCGCCTGTCCGCAGCCCGTTCCCGAGCCTGCCACGCGCCGGGGCCGGTGGCCGGAAGATGAACGGCCTGGCCTGATAGGCGGTCGCAGGCTGCGGGTAGTTCTGGGTGCCGCCGCCCCGCCACAAAACCCGGTGCGGCGGCAGATGCTGGACGACTGGGCGGGAGGCAGGCTGCGACGGTGAACCCAGCGGGGTTGTGACCGCGCTGGGGACACCGCCCGCAGCCTGACTACGCAGGCCAAGCCGCGCCCGCGCCGCCGGGACGTGGACGATGACCGGCCGGGGCGGCGGCTGCTGCTGCAACCCCAGCGGGGTGACAACCTGCGATTCGACACCGGCGGCCAGGTAGGTGCCGGGGCCGACTTTCGCCCGGTGCGGCGGCAGGTGAACGATGACCGGACGCGGCGCAGGTGACGGCCCGGCGCCGAGCGGCGTCACCACCTGCGAGGCGACACCAGCAGCCGCGTTTGAACGCGGCCCGCAGCGCGCCCGCGCCGGCGCCGGGCTGCGGAACACAAACGGATTCGGCCGGGACGGTACAGGAACCTGCGCCGGGAACGGCGCACCCGCGCCGGAGCCGCAGAACAGGTTACTGCCGAGCCGGGCCCGCGCCGGTAGCGGCCGGTGGATAGCGACGACTGTCGGCGGCAGTTGCGGCGGCACCTGGCGCGGGATGCCGAGCGCGAAAATCACCGACGCCGTGTACAGGGCCGGTGCGGTGAAACTCCAGGTGATGCTCGCGCTGACCGGCGCGCTGGTGATCTGCCAGGCGGCGACCGTGAAATTAGGGTCGAACGAGGTCCAGCCCGCCGAGACCGAGGACAGTGTGCCGTTGTTGTAGTTGCAGGCGGCGAGCACATCCGCGCTGCCGGTCACATTGATCGACGGGCTGGTGTCCGAGCTGGCGGTGGCCACCGTGTTAGCTGCGGCCGATCCGTCGATCGTCGCCTGCGGCGGCACCCCGGAAAATTCCGACACCGCCGCAAAAACACTGGAGTTCGCCGAGACGCCGGTGGTGGTGACCGTGACCGACGTGACCGCTGCCGCGTTGATGCAGTAGGCGAGCGCCGCGATCTGGTACACCGAGACGCCGTTGTAGGCGCCGGCGACCGGCGGGGCCTGGCTTTGCTGCTGGGTGCTGTAATGCCAGACGTTGGTGCCGGTGGAGTCGGTGACCGTGGCCAGCGCGAACGGGTTGTTCCCGTTTTGCGCGCCGAGGACATACAGGACGAGGGTGTTACCGGCCTGGCTGTTGATCGCTACCGTGGCCGTGTTGCTGGACCCGGCCTGCGCGGTCTTGTCCTGGATGTGGTGGATGCCCGGTGCCGGGCCGGCGACACCGCCGCCGACGCTGCGGGGCCCGACCCGGGCGCGCGGCGCCGGCGGCTGGTAATGCCGGCCGGGGGGTGCCTGCCGCAGCGTCCCGGCCTGCATGGCGAATGTGACCGGGGTCTGCCGGGTGTAAAGGCTGCGGGGGTAGGAGCGCTTAAACCGGGCCACGGCGCGCCCCCCTCAACCCGTCCGTCAGCCCAGCAGCATCAGCCGATCTGTATCAGGTACGATCCGCCGCTGTACGTGTTCCCGGTCACCGCTGACGGGGTGTAGTTCACCACCACCCCGATCGCATCCACATCCATGACAGACGACGTCGTGTTCGCTTTCGTCCCGGTGATCCGCACACCCAGCCCCGCAAGGTTCGCCCAGGCCGCGACCCCGGTGAACGTCAAAGCCTGGCTGAAGGTAGCGGTCGTCGACAAAGTCACCGTGGTCTCGGTAGCGCCGAGTGCCGTGGCCCCGTCCATGAGCCGCGCGGTCACCGACGTCCATCTGCCGGTCGCGCCGGTGACATGGACATAGACCGTGGCCACAACGGAATCGACGCTGGTGGGAATCTCCATGCCGAGCGCGGCGTCCGCCGCGTAGCCGGTGCACAGGATCGTGCCCACTTCGGCGGTGGTGACCGAGGTGAACCCGGCGTAGACGCCGTCGTTGGCGCCGGCGGCGTTGGCTGCACCAGCCCAGGTACCCGCGCCGGAGGCGGTGGTGGCCGGTGTGCCGGACGCCCACAGGGTGGCGGTCGCAACCATCCGGCCTCCCCCATGCTAATGCCAGCGGCTATTCGGGCGCCGGTTCTGCGCCTGCTCCAACCGTGACGCCCAGCGGACGCTTGTTTGGTACGTGCGTCAAAGGTCTATTCTTCCCACAGGATATAGGCCGCCATGTTGCATGTAACGCTCGCGGTGACCCTGACCCGCACATACGTGGACAGATTGGACTGGGGCTCTCGCCCAAGCGGCCATTGTTTAACAAATTGGGCGGGTGGGACGATGAGTTGCCAGTCGAAGGGCCGGTAGGCGGATGGGGTGGTTTCGGTGAAGGCGCCGCCGCTTGCTACCTGGCATGTGGTGAGGGATGGCACGGCGCTGAAGGAGGCGTATTCGAGTGCGGTGTAGGTGACGTCAGTGTTGTGGGTGAGGGCGGTGGTAGTGCCGAACAGTTCGCAGGCGATGATCGACGCTGAGGCGGGGGTGTCGAAAGAGCAGCCCCATTCGACGATCCGGACCGCAACCGTGGACGGGACAGCGATCTGGATCATCGATTTGATTGTGGTGCCGGTGGCTACCTTGACGGGGGCGGCGGCGCCACCTTGGGCGGTGTTCTGTACCCAGTAGAGGGTGCCGCTCACGCCGAGGCCCCCCAGGTGAGCAGGTAGGCGGCGTCGCTGGACAGGCCGGCCGGGATCGTCGCGACGGTGCCGGAGACGGTCACGGTTTCGGTGCCGGCGACGGTGGTGCCCATGATGGTGGCCTGCTTGACGATCGAGAAGTCAGCGGCCAGGTCGCAGGTGTCGCCAGTGGTGACGTTCCGCAGCGCGTACAGGGCGGCCTTGTCGGACATGCCGTTAGACCACACCAGCGCGTAGTGATTCGGGGGGAGTGCGGCCACCGGCTGCTCCTTACCATAGGGAGGCGCGTTTCACGGCCTGCCCGGTTTGCACGATGTGACTGCCGAACGTTGTCAGGTCCGCTACCGAGACGTCGAGCCAGTAATTCTGGTTACCGGAACTGGAGACCGGGAAATATGGGCTCGCCGACGGCTCGTTGAATGAGCACTGCGCATTGTTGAGCGTGTTAGTGGAGTTGGGGCACACCAGCGGGCCGTTGACAATGTTGCTGGCGCCGCCGCCGCCGGTGGTGAAATAGCCGGCGGTGGAGCTGTACCAGTTGACGCTTGTCTGCGTCGAAGTGATAACCGCCCGGTAATGCGTGTTGGCGGTGAGCGTCGGCGGCGACGCGACGGTGAACGCATTCCAGGCGCCTGCGGTCAGGGTGCCCGATCCGGCGACCGTGCCGGCGGTTATCGCCGTGCCCGACGTCCCGTTCGTGGTGGAGAACAGGCGGAACGTGAGCAGGCTGGTCGCCGTTGAGGCGCTGGTCGCGCACCACCAGTAGTAACCCTGGAACGTGCAGGCCGAGGTGACGTAAAACTCGACACCCAGGTCTGCCGTGTTGGTGTCGCCCGCGACCGTGCCGCCGTTGGTCGACGGCCAGATCCGGTGCGTCGCCACTAGACGGCGCCGCCGTTGACCACCTGATACACCGGGACCGGCGGCAGCACCGGCGAGAACGACATCATCGCGATCGCGTAGTCGACGCTGCCGGCGGTCCAGGTGAAAGTCAGCGGCCCCGCCACTCCCGGCAGCTCGTACACGTTCCCGGTTGTCAGGTCAGACGGGAACTCGGTTGCACCGGCCGGGGCGGAAGGCAGCCCGGAGATGCTGTCGGCCGCGGCCACTACCAGCTCCCCGGCGTCGAACAGTGACACCGTCGCCGACGGGTTGTTGACCGGCCCCGGGGAGGCGCTCGCGGTGCCGGCGTCGGCGACGACGATACCGGACCATTCGGAGACGATCACCCGCCAGAAGTCGGCGTTGCCGGTCCCGTCTTTGACGGTCACCGACGTGACCGCGGACGCGGCGATGGTCCAGGCGACGAACACGCCGTAATAGTTGCCGCCTACCAGGTTGTGCGCCGACGGCGGTTTCTGGCTGTCGGACGTGGCGTACTGCCAGATGTTGCCGGCGCTGTCGGTGACCTGGGTGATGCCGGCGTTGACGGTCGCCCCGGCGTACCAGGACCCGGAAGCGATCAGCGTGTTCCCGCCGGTGGAACTGTAGGTGACGGTCGGCCCCGGCGCGGCCTGGCTGCCGGATGCGGCGGCGTCCCCGACGTGGGTGATGGCCATGCGCTCACCGCCTCACCTGTCAGGTCCAGGAGCCGCCGTGAGCTTTCCTGGTGGGATACATGCCGTACCAGCCTTGCCCCAGCAGCGCCGGGTCGCCGATCGCCAGGATCGCCGACGAGGTGGTCGAGTTGGAGGCCGCCTGGAAACTGGTGCCGGACAGGCCGGCTGTCGAGGTGACCGTCCACGCCGTGAACGTGGAGGTGTCCAGCGTGTAGCCGTTCGTCACCGACGTCCACGGGAACTGCGACGTTATCGCCGTCACCACCAGGTCAGCGACCGCGGTGGTGGTCACGTACGGGGATGCGGGGCTGGCTATAAACGATGCTGAGCCGTCCAGCACCGACCCGGTGTGCACGCCGGTGAACTCGAGCACCGACACGACGTACTGGGTGCCGAAAGAGGTGTTGACCGCCTCGTTGAGGGTGCAGGTGACGCTTCCCACCCCCGCTGCGGGGGTGCAGTAGCCGATGGCGGTGAACCCGTACCAGTTCTGGAACGAGTTGTAGGAGCCGTTCACCGGCGGTGACTGGCTGACCGTCGCGGTCGAGTAGATCCAGGTGTTGGCC
>Ga0335077_10009702_pt1 | contig 11960 bp, 9 predicted proteins | sample Lox_Sample_31_FD_207151 | JGI IMG/M metagenome (GOLD analysis project Ga0335077, IMG submission 207151) | Soil microbial communities from Loxahatchee National Wildlife Refuge, Florida, United States - Lox_Sample_3.1 | ecosystem: Environmental > Terrestrial > Soil > Wetlands | place: USA: Florida...
CATTCCATCGATATTGGTCGAAACTGCCTTCATCAGCAATCCACAGGAAGAGAAGAAGCTATCCAAGCCGCAATACCAACAGAACATCGCCGCGGCGATCCTGCGCGGAATCCGGGGTTACTTCGGCAAGAACCCGCCGCTCGCACGCGACAAGATGGCCGCGAACCCCTAGCGGCACATCGGCCTCAACGCGCGCGCGCAGGCGCGCGCCTGCCCGTTCTGGCCCGCATATGGCCGCTGGGAAAAGGTGGTTGCACCGCCTCCGCCGACGCTTTAGGATGGGCGCAAGCGACTGCGCCAAGAGCCAGCGCCGGTTCTGGCGCTTTCATCGCGCGGATCGAAGGGGCGGATCGCCGCTGCGGAAGGGATGACCGCGGCGATACCCGCTCAAGGAACTGAAATGGAACAGCTCAGAATCACGCTCCCCCCGCGCGACGCGGCCAATCCTCTGGTCCGACTGCTGTTTGGGCTGGGGGCAACGGTGGTCGGGCTCGCCGCCCTCGCGATGGTGTTATTTGTCTTTCTACCACTGGTGGGGATCATCGTCTCGGCGGCGGTCGGCGGGGTAATCCTCGCGCTCGCCGGCGTGGTCATGATGATCCCGTTCCTCTTGCTGGCGGCCACCGTTCTGGTGCTCCTCTCCCGCTCGCACGCGCGACGGCACGCGAGCGTGCGCTCCCATACCTTCGGCCGGTGAGGCCGCGGGACAGCTCCGCGTAAGGTTGTCTCGAGGCGCCGATGATCTCCGGCATCCTGTTGGCGGCCGGGGCAGGCGTTCGCTTCGGCGGCCGGAAGCTCTTACAGCGGCTACCCGACGGGACACCCATTGGCGTGGCAAGCTTGCGCACGCTGCAGGCCGCGCTTGTTCGCTCGGTAGCGGTGGTACGAGCCGGCGACACGGAGTTGCGCAAGCTGCTGTCGGCGGAAGGCGTCCCGGTGATCGACTGCGCCGATGCCGTCTTGGGCATGGGCCACAGCTTGGCCGCCGGCATCGCGTATGAGTCTGGATCCAGCGGATGGGTCGTCGCGCTCGGCGACATGCCGTGTATCCACCCCGGCACGATCACGAAGGTTGCACTCGAGCTCGAACGCGGAGCGGGCATCGTAGTTCCGATCTTCGCCGGTCGCCGCGGCCACCCGGTGGGGTTCTCCAGTGTATTCCGGGAGCAACTCGTGGGGCTGCGCGGGGATGCGGGCGCCCGAGGGATCTTGTCGGCCCATCCGACTTCGATCCGTCAACTCGAGGTGGACGACCCGGGCATCCTGCAAGACGTCGACATCCCGGAGGACGTTCAACGCCTGACGCAGCCCTGATCAGCGCAAGGCAAGGGGTGTGAGCCGCCCCATGGCGCGTCCCGCGGTCTCACGGCCTGAGGACCATAGCCTTCGGGTCGCCGAGGATACGGAAGTTGCCTCTCACGACATTGGCATTAGAGCGCAGCTCGACCGAGGCGCGGCCGCTGATCTCCTTGTTCGCTGCGACCTCGCCGCTTGCCGTTGCGTTTAGCAGGCCCGCGGTCACACGCACGTTGGAATACGCATAGCGTGAGCCGACGATGGACAGGTTGCCGCTCAGCTCGTCGAACTTGGTCTTGCCGCCCTGTATACCCTCTCGGCTCGGGGATTGCAGCGCGCGGACGAAGTCGAGACCCGCCAGATCGCCCTTTTGCACGCTGAAGGCCACCTCTAGCCGGGGACTCTCGAACAAGGACTCCAGGCTGTTACTCTGCATGGCGTAGCGGCCTTTCGCGGACAGGTTGCCGTCCGAGGTGATGTCGATGTTGAGCGCCTTCATGGCCGACTCCAGATCCAGGTGTTTGATCTCGAACTCACCCTCCAGCGTCCACTTCTCGCCCCAGGAGATGAGGCTCTGTCCGGTGACCTGTCCGTTATACAGGTATAGATCCATCTCGGTCAGGCGGATCTGATTGCCGCTCAGCACACCCTTGGCCTGCCCTTCGGTCAGGTCGAGAGATAGCCCGAGCGGGAAAGGGGTGTTCTTGGCTTGCACGGTGAGGTCGGCCTGCTGACCCTTCGGGAACAGCTCAGCCGAAAGCCGTCCGTCGGTAGACTCGATCGTCACGCGGGTCAGCGTGCCGTCCGCCGCCAGATACAGCTGCGCGTCGAACGGGGGCAGCGTCGCACCCTTGACGTCGAGCTTCGCGCCCTTGAACTGGATCCGTTGGAGCTTGATCCTGCTGTCCTTGGAGGTGCCGGCGTTGAGCCAGCGCGGCAGTCGGGGAAGCACATCCTGCGTCGCCTGCAGCTGCTCGATCTGCAGTGTCTTGATCGCCTTTTCGCCTCCGAGCACGGCTCCCAGATCCATGTAGGCCACGATGCTCGGGACTCGCACGTCCTGCTGGATGCCTACGGTGACGCCGTCCAGCGTGAGATGGAAGCCCGGGAACACCGATGCGTGCACATGACCGATCCGAACCGGCTCGCCGATCGCGTCTGAGGCAAGCTTTTCGATTGCCGGTGCGTACGCGGAAAGCGGAGCGACCTGGATCGCCAGGATCACCAGCCCGATGAGGACCCCCACCGCGACCGCGGCGATGCGTCCGGGTCCCCAGGCCCGCTTGGTGGCTTCGCGCGCGAGCCGCTCGCGTTCCGATTTCTTGCGGTCGCGTTCTTGCTGCTCGGCACGCTGGCGGGCGAGGGCCTCTTCGCGCGCCCGTTGCTCGCCTTCCCGCCGTTCGCGATCGCGCCTCTTGCGCTCCTCTTCGGCCTTCTTCTTCCGCTCTTCTTGGTCCCGGATGCGCCGCTCCTTCTCCTCTTGCTGACGGCGGATCCCCTCCTCCCGCGCCCGTTGCTCGGCCTCTCGACGTGTGCGCTCCGCCGCCTCGGCGAGCTCCCGGGCTTCGCGGTCCGCCTTCTCACGCGCCTCCCGCTCGGCGCGATCCATCGCGATCCGGGTTTCCTCTTCTAGCCGGAACCGGCGTTCCTGCTCCTCCAGCGCCTGGCGAATCGTCTCTTCCTTGGCCAGGAACTCCCTCTCGACCTCTGCTTCGACACGCTTCAGCGCCTCCAGGTCGGCGTCGAAGTTCGAAGAGACCTCCGGCCTGGATGCAGGCGTCCCACTGAAATCCAGGGTCGGGAACGCACTCGAGGCGCGTTGCTGCTCGCCGTTGCGCTCCTCCTCCGCCCGACGCTTGCGCGCCCGCTCCTCTTCGCGTCGCTGCCGCTCGTTTTCCTCACGCCGCTGGCGCTGTTCCTCATCGCGGCGACGATGCTCTTCCGCTTCCCGCTGCATGCGGTCGGCGTCTGCTCGCCGCTGGCGTTCCTGCTCTTCTTCCCGCCGGCGGCGCTCCTCTTCTTCCACCTGCCGGCGCGGCTCTGCATCGCCCACAAGACGCTCCCGCTCGAGGCGCGCCCGCAACTCCTCCTCTTCGCGTCGGTGACGCTCTTCCAATTCTTTGCGCAGCCGGTCCTCCTGTTCCTGCCGGCGGCGTTCTTCTTCCTCCTTGCGCTTGCGCTCCTCCTCCTCGCGGCGGCGATGCTCTTCCTCTTCCTTGCGCCGGCGCTCTTCCTCCGCGCGACGCTTGTGTTCCTCCTCTTCGCGGCGGCGGCGTTCCTCTTCTTCCCTGCGCTTGCGCTCCTCCTCCTCGCGACGCTTGCGTTCCTCCTCTTCGCGGCGGCGACGCTCCTCTTCCTCCTTGCGGCGACGCTCTTCCTCCTCCTTGCGCTTGCGCTCTTCCTCTTCCTTGCGCCGGCGTTCCTCCTCCTCCTTGCGCTTACGCTCTTCCTCCTCGCGCCGCTTGCGTTCCTCTTCCTCGCGACGGCGGCGCTCCTCTTCCTCCTTGCGCCGACGCTCCTCCTCTTCCCGCCGCTTGCGCTCCTCTTCCTCGCGGCGGCGACGCTCCTCTTCCTCCTTGCGGCGACGCTCCTCCTCATAGCGTTTACGTTCTTCTTCTTCCCTGCCGCGACGCTCTTCGTCCTCGCGGCGCTTGCGCTCGTCCTCTTGCATGCGGCGGCGTTCAGCGTCCACGCGAACCAGCGCTTCGGCTTGAATCTTCGCCCGGCGGTCCGACTCTTCACGTGCCCTGCGCTCGACGTCCTCCTTGGCCCGCTTCTCTGCCTCCAGCTTCTCCCGAGCGCGCACCTCCGCCTCTTCTTTGGCCCGCTTTTCCGCCTCCATGCGGGCGCGCACGTCCGCTTCCAGCTTCTGCCGCAGCGCCTCTTCTTCCTTGGCGCGGCGTTCGGCCTCGGCGCGGACGCGACGGGCCGCCTCCTCCTCGCGGGCGCGGCGCTCGTTATCTTCCTGGGAACGGCGCAAAGCATCCTCGCGCACCTTGGCAGCCGCGGCTTCGGAGGCCTTGCGCTCGGCCTCTTCGCGCTGGCGCTGCTCCGTGGCCGCACTCTGGTAGATGCTAGGCTTGGTTGGTTTGGCGGGGCCGAGGATCTGCGTGAAGTCGAGATCGTCGACGTAGGCGGCGCTGGGCGCTACCGGGGGAATCGTTACGCTTGCGTAATCGCCCCCGGCCGTCGGGTTCGTGAACTCCTTGATGAAGCCGCCGTCGGACAACAGCGCTAGGACCTTGCGCAGCTCGACTTCGCTGATCCGGCTCTTTTCGACCAGATCGTCGAGACTGGCTTTGCCGTCCACCAGGTTCAGCACCCGGAATTGATCTCGGGATAAACGGTTAGACTTGTTCTTGATCTCCAGAAGCCCCTTGCCGGTCTTGGAGAATACCGTCGCCTTGTTCATCGCCCTAGATCGCTCTCGCGGAGTCATACCGCCCGACCGGCGGCAGTGGCCTTAAGGGGCGGCGCCCGGCCTCGGCAGCCTGCCCCGACTTCGGCCACCCAAAGAAGCACCGGGCGTGCCAAGGCGACGCAGAAAGGGAGCCGATTCCGAACCCGGCGGCCAACACCGTCTAAATAGCGCCGGGAGGGTACGTCCGAGGAGCGGGAAAGCTCAGGGAAAGGGCAGACGCCGGGGGGAAGCTTCTGCCTGGATCGGGTGACACGGGGCGACTCGCCCGGGAGCTAAGTGTCTCGGGCAGGACGGGTTTCAGAGGCGATCCGAGAGGCCCCCAACGCAGTCACACGTCGCAACGCGGGACCTGACGTGTGCAGGTCAGGAGAGAGCCTTGATCACGTCCTCGACGACTTTTTTCGCGTCTCCGAACACCATCATGGTCTTGTCGAGGTAGAACAGCTCATTGTCCAGGCCGGCGTAGCCGGCCGCCATGGATCGCTTGTTCACCAGCACGGTTCGGGCCTTATAGGCCTCCAGGATCGGCATGCCGAAGATCGGGCTCCCAGGAGTCTTGGCCGCCGGGTTGACGACGTCGTTCGCACCCAGGATCAGGGCCACGTCCGTGGTACCGAACTCGCTGTTGATGTCGTCCATCTCGAACACCTGGTCGTACGGCACCTCGGCCTCGGCCAACAGGACGTTCATGTGACCCGGCATACGCCCGGCGACCGGATGGATCGCGTAGCGCACCTGCACACCCTTGTCGATGAGCTTCTGGGCCATCTCCTTGACCGCGTGCTGGGCGCGGGCCACCGCCAGCCCATAGCCTGGCACGATGATCACCGACTCGGCGTTCGACAACAAGAACGCCGCATCGTCCGCGCTGCCGCTGCGTACGCTCTTTTGCGCGGCTCCGGCCGCCGCAGTGCCTTCGGCCGCACCGAACCCGCCCAGAATGACGCTGAAGAAGGACCGGTTCATGGCCTTGCACATGATGTAGGACAGGATCGCCCCCGAGGAACCCACCAGGCTGCCGGCGATGATCAGCATGCGGTTGTCGAGCGAGAAGCCGATGCCCGCGGCAGCCCAACCCGAATAGCTGTTGAGCATCGAGATGACGACCGGCATGTCGGCGCCGCCGATGGGGATGATGATCAGCACCCCGAGCACGAACGCGATGGCGGTCATGATCAGAAACGGCGGCCATTGCCCTTCCCCACCCGAGAAGAAGAACCCGAGCCCGAACCCGACCATGACGATGGCAAGAAGCAGGTTGAGCCAGTGCTGCCCCTTGAACACGACCGGTGCGCTGGAGAACAGCCGAAAGTGCTTGCCCAGTCCCGCCAGCTTGCCGAAAGCGATCACCGAGCCGGAGAACGTGATGGCGCCGACGAAAGTGCCGATGAACAGCTCCAGCCGATTGCCCCTGGGCAGTGGGGCAGGAAGCTGAAACGCCGCCGGGCTGTGAACCACCGAGACCGCAATCAGCACCGCAGCCATCCCGACCAGCGAATGCATAGCCGCCACCAGTTCGGGCATCTGCGTCATCTGCACGCGCCTGGCCACCGTCGCGCCCACGGCACCGCCGACCGCTATGGCGGCGAGGATCAGCAGCCAGTTCCGGGTGACGAGCAGCGTGGTCACCACTGCGATGACCATCCCCGCGACCCCAAACAGGTTTCCGCGCCGGGCGAACAAGGGGGAGGACAGACCCTTGAGCGCCAAGATGAACAGCACCGACGCAACCAGATAAGCGAGAGCGACCTGGCTTACCGACATCTATTCTTCCTCACCGGCGAGATCGGCGTTGGGGGATGGCAAGCGACCATGCTGCGAGCAGCGCGACCTGCTTCTGCCGGGTCACTGGTGCCCCTTGCCTGCCTTGGGTGCTTTCTTCTTGAACATCTCCAACATGCGCTGGGTCACGAGGAACCCGCCGAACACGTTCACCGCGGCCAATCCTACGGCCAGTGCGCCCAAGCCCGACCCGAAATCGAGCTTCTCGGCGCCGGCGGCGAGGATGGCCCCGACGATGATCACCGAAGAGATCGCATTCGTTACCGACATGAGTGGAGTATGCAGCGCGGGCGTAACGTTCCAGATCACGTGATAGCCGACAAACACCGCCAGCACGAACACGGTGAGATTGACAACGGTGGGGTCGATCGCTTCGTGCATGATGCTCCTCGCTAACTCGACAATGAACTTCTGGTGCGCGCCCGATGAAAACAGTCGCCCAAGACCACGGATCCCGCGCTGCCGCGCGCTCAGGATCGCTTGACCACTTCCCCGCCGATGCAAACCAGGCTGCCGGCGATGACTTCGTCCTCACGGTTCAGGTTGAGCTGCCCGGTCTTGGCGTCGACCAGCAGGTGGAAGAAATGAAGCAGGTTGCGCGCGTACAGGGCGCTCGCGTCCGCGGCCACCATCGCCGGCAGGTTCGTGAGCCCGATGATCTTGACATCATGCTTCACGACGATCCTGCCGCGCTCGCTCAAGGGGCAGTTGCCGCCCTGCTCCACCGCCAAGTCGACGATCACCGCGCCCGGCTTCATCGCCTTTACCGTCTCCTCCTTGAGCAACACGGGCGCAGGCCGCCCCGGAATCAGCGCAGTGGTGATGATGATGTCGGCCTGCTTGGCGCGCTCATGGACCAGCTCCGCCTGGCGCCGCATCCAGTCGGCGGGCATCGGACGGGCGTAGCCGCCCACCCCCTGCGCGATCTCGCGTTCTTCGTCGGTGAGGAAGGCGACGTCGAGGAACTTGGCGCCGAGCGATTCGATCTGTTCCTTCACCGCCGGGCGAACGTCGGAAGCCTCTACCACCGCGCCCAGGCGCTTGGCGGTCGCAATCGCCTGCAGACCGGCCACCCCCGCGCCCAACACGATTACGCGCGCGGCCTTTACCGTGCCGGCGGCCGTCATGAGCATCGGCATGAAGCGCTGGTATTCGTTCGCAGCCAGTAAGACGGCCTTGTAGCCGGCGATGTTGGCCTGCGAGGAAAGCACATCCATTGCCTGGGCCCGGGTGATGCGCGGCAGCCACTCCATGGCGAAGCCCGTCAGACCCTGCTTGGCGTAGCTGGCGATGCCGGCGGAATCATACGGGTTGAGCAGACCGATGACGATGGTGCCGCTTCGCATCTGCGCCACCTCTAGGGGCTGCGGCGCGCCCACCTTGAGCACGATCTCGGCCTGCTGGAACACTTCCGCTGCGCTCGGCACGACGGTCGCACCGGCGGCGGCATATTCCGAATCCGGTGCGGAAGCGGCTACGCCCGCGTCGGCCTGGATCAGCACCTGGTGATGCCCGCCTGCGAGAACCTTCTTCACGGTTTCGGGCGTAGCCGCGACTCGCGACTCGCCCGGATTGATCTCGGCCGGTATGCCGATCCGCACCTTGACGTTCTCCTTGATCGCCGCCCGTTCCTGATCTCCCCGACGCGGCGGCCTCACCTGGGGATTTCAGCGTGAGTTGAAGCGCAGCCGCGGATTATAGGGAAGTCGCAGCGGTCAAGCCAATGCCGAGGCTATAATTGCGCAACTCTCCGCCTTTCCCTCCATGCCGCCGATCCAGCGCCTGTCCGATCTCCTCATCAATCAAATTGCCGCCGGCGAAGTGGTGGACCGCCCGGCCGCGGCGCTCAAGGAGCTGTTGGAGAACAGCCTCGATGCGGGTGCCACCTCGGTTCACGTCGAGCTCGCAGGCGGCGGAACGCAACGGCTCAGAGTGGTCGACGATGGCGCCGGCATCGCCAAGGAAGAGCTTCCGCTGGCTCTCGCGCGCCATGCGACCAGCAAGATCGCGACGCTGGAGGATCTCGAACGCGTCGCGAGTCTCGGGTTCAGGGGCGAGGCCCTGGCCAGCATCGCTGCGGTGTCGCATCTGTCGCTGGTGAGCCGCCGGCACGCGGAGCGTCACGCCTGGCGGATCGAATCCAGTGGCGGCCGGCTCGCGCCGGTCGAGCCTGCAACTGGAGCCGAGGGCACTAGCGTGGAGCTGCGCGAACTCTATTTCAACACGCCCGCCCGACGCAAGTTCCTGCGCACCGAGGCCACCGAGCTGGGCCACTGCGAGGAGGTGTTCAAGCGCATCGCCATGTCCCGGCCGGAAGTGGCGATGAGCCTGCAACACAACGGCCGCGCGCAGTTGCGAGTTCCCCCGCAGTCGTTCACCGACCGGGCCCATGCGCTGCTCGGCGCGGAGTTCGCATCCGCCTGCATCAGCCTCGACGAGCGCTCCGCAGGTCTCCGCTTGCATGGGCTGCTCGCCTCGCCGACGTTCAACCGCAGCGCCCGCGACTATCAGTACTTCTTCGTCAACGGCCGGTTCGTGCGCGACCGCCTCGTCGCACACGCAGTGCGCGAGGCGTACCACGACGTGCTGCATGAACAGCGCTTTCCCGCCTTCGTGTTGTTCTTCGAGCTCGATCCAGCCAAGGTCGATGTCAACGTCCATCCGACCAAGACCGAAGTGCGCTTCCGGGATCCGCGCGCGGTACATCAGTTCCTGTTCCATGCGATGTCGAAGGCCTTGGCGCCGGCCGCGGTTTCCGCGTCGCCGTCCGCGTCCGAGCTGCCAGCGCTGCGGCTAGGCTCAGCACCGCCAATATGGCAGCCGGGGCTGTCCAGTGCCGGCGCGACCCACCCAACGGCCGTCGGCTTCATGCCGCGGCGTGAGCACATCCCGCTCGCGTCACGCCAGCCGACCGGGCTCTACGACGTGCTATTCCCCAGTCATCAAGGGTCCGCCGTGCCCGAGACGAGCGAGACGCCGCCGCTCGGGTACGCGCTTGCACAGCTCGCGGGCGTGTATGTGCTGGCGCAAAACGCGCAGGGCCTGGTGATCGTCGACATGCACGCAGCCCACGAGCGCATCCTGTACGAAAAGCTGAAACGCGCGCTGGACCACGACGCCGTGCCCACGCAGAGCCTGCTCATCCCGGCAACGCTGCGCGCGAGCCGCCTCGAAACTGGGCTGGTCGAGGAACACGCCGACGCGTTGCGCCGGCTGGGATTCGAGCTGGCGGTGGTGGGGCCCGACACTCTCGCAGTACGCTCGATGCCCGCCCCGCTGGGAGACGCCGATCCGGCCCAGCTGGCACGCGATGTCCTGCTGGAAATCGAAGAGTACGGGGCCGGCAACGCCCTGCACCAGCGGCGCGATCAGATCCTCGCCACCATGGCCTGCCACGCGGCTGTGCGCGCCAACCGCTCGCTCACGATTCCGGAGATGAACGCTCTGCTGCGCGATATGGAGGCGACGGAGCGCTCGGGCCAATGCAACCACGGCCGCCCGACCTGGACGCAAGTGACGATCGCGGAGCTCGACCGGCTGTTTCAACGCGGCGAATAGGCTCACCGCAGTCAACGCAGCCCGTGCCGGCCGACCACGCGACCGCGCCGCATCTAGACGTGGGCTGGCCCGCGCCATGCCGATGCCATCCTCCGGCTTGAGCCCCGGACCAGCTCTGGAGTGGCCGGGTGTAATCCTGCTGATGGGCCCGACGGCCTCCGGCAAGACCGCGCTCGCGGTCGAGCTCGCACGCCGCTTCCCGGTGGAGCTGGTGAGCGTGGACTCGGTCCAGGTCTATCGCGGAATGAACATCGGTACGGCGAAGCCGGACCAGGCAACGCTCCTGGCCGCCCCGCATCATCTCATCGACATCCTCGATCCCGACCAACGGTACTCGGCCGCACAGTTCTGCGCCGACGCGATCACAGCCGTCGCCGACATCCACGGGCGCGGTCATGTGCCACTGCTGGTGGGCGGAACGATGCTCTACTTCAAGGCGCTCATCGAAGGCTTGAGCCCGCTGCCGGCCGCCGACCCGGACATCCGATCGCTGATCGACTCGATGGCCGAAGCCTCCGGCTGGCCCGCACTGCACGCCGAGTTGGCGCGCGTCGACCCCCAGACGGCCGCGCGACTTCAACCCAACGACGCGCAGCGCATCCAGCGGGCGCTCGAGGTCTACTACGTGGCCGGCCAGCCCATGTCCGCGCTCACGACCCGGGTAGGACGAACCGCGCCCGACTATCGCACGATTGCGCTGGCATTGGAGCCAAGCGACAGGCATGCGCTGCACGAACGCATCGAGCGGCGCGTCGAGAAGATGCTGGAGCTGGGCCTAATCGGCGAGTTGCGCGACCTGCGCGAGCGCTTCGAACTGCATCCGTCGCTGCCTTCGATGCGCGCAGTCGGATATCGCCAGACCTGGCAATACATCGACGGCCAGTTTGGCCTGGCGCAGTTGCGCTTGAAGGCTGCTGCAGCCACGCGTCAGCTCGCCAAGCGCCAGCTCACGTGGCTGCGTGGCTGGAGCAACGCCGCTCGGTTCGACTGCCTCGCCGATGATGTCGTCGAACAGGTCGCGACCTATGTGGCGGCGGGCCTCGGCTGAGCGGCTGGCGCTCAGCGCCGACTGCAGTCGTCACCGGCGGCGTGCACCTCTGTGGCCGTGTCCGCAACGGTCGCGAGTGCGCGAGCCCTCAGTTCATGCCCGCGAGCGCATCGGCGCCGGCCTTCGCCACCTGTCCATCTTGCTGCGCGGTGGCCCCACTTACCCCGATCGCGCCGATCATCTGGGTTCCCACGGCGAGCGGAATCCCGCCTTCCAGCGGGAGCGCGCCATGCAGACCGATGAGCGCGTTGCGGCCGCCGGCGATGGCGTCCTCGAATACCTTCGTGGGCCGCTTGAACGCGATCGCCGTCTGGGCTTTCTTGATGGCGACGTCTACGCTTCCCGTCTGCGTACCGTCCATGCGCTGCAGGTAAATCAGATGACCGCCGTCATCGACGACGGCGATCACTACGTTCCATTTGTTTTTAGTCGCCTCGGTCTCGGCGGCTGCGGCGAGCTTCTTCGCGGCCTCGAGCGTGAGCGCTTTTTTCTCGGCGAGCTGCGCCCACGCGGGCAACGAGCAGGCGGCGAGCACACCCACCAGCGAAGCGATCGCGACAGTCTTCAGCTTAAGCATGACTCCTCCTCGGTTCAGGTTGGATGCAGCGTAGCGGCGGTGTGGCGAGCGGGAGCGGCTCCGGCGCTCCGCGCGTCGAGACGATACTCCCGCGAGCTCAACTGCGCAAATTAGTCGGCGACGCCGCGCGGTGAAGGCGCGCCCTTCCGGGCGGCCAGCTACGAGCGGGTGCGCTCGACGCGCGCCGAAGCGCCGCCCCGAGCGAACGTCAAGCCGACTTCATCGCCGGCCTGCAGCTGCCGCGCATCGCGCACGATGCGCCCGTCTGCGGCCATGAC
>Ga0335077_10009703_pt1 | contig 11960 bp, 8 predicted proteins | sample Lox_Sample_31_FD_207151 | JGI IMG/M metagenome (GOLD analysis project Ga0335077, IMG submission 207151) | Soil microbial communities from Loxahatchee National Wildlife Refuge, Florida, United States - Lox_Sample_3.1 | ecosystem: Environmental > Terrestrial > Soil > Wetlands | place: USA: Florida...
GCCTGGCTTTTTCGTGCTGCTCGGCATTCTGCTGATGTTTTCCTGGGTGCGGCTCGTCGGCCTGGTGCGCGCCGAATTCCTGCGTGGACGAAACTTCGAATATATCCAGGCGGCGCGCGCGCTCGGGGTGTCGAATGCCGTGATCATGTTCCGCCACCTGCTGCCGAACGCCATGGTGGCGACCATGACATTCCTGCCGTTCATCATGTCATCGTCGGTGATGACACTCACCGCGCTTGACTTTCTGGGCTTCGGCCTGCCGCCCGGCTCGCCTTCGCTCGGCGAGCTGTTGTCGCAAGGCAAGGCCAATGTGCAGGCGCCGTGGCTCGGCCTCACCGGCTTCTTCACGGTGGCGACCATGCTGTCGCTGTTGATCTTCGTCGGCGAGGCGGTGCGCGACGCCTTCGATCCGCGGAAGACCTTCGCATGAGCGACAATCTCTGTCTCTGCATACGCGATCTTTCCATCGTGTTCCGCTCCGGCCCGCGCGAGACGCTGGCGGTCGATCGTGTCTCCTTCGACATCGTCAAGGGCGAATGCCTGGCGCTGGTCGGCGAGTCGGGCTCCGGCAAGTCCGCGACCGCGCTGTCGGTGCTCAAGCTGTTGCCATACCCGGCCGCACATCACCCTTCCGGCAGCATCCAGTTCCACGGCCGCGATCTGATGAAGCTTTCGGAGCGCGAGATGCGCGCCGTGCGTGGCGACGACATCACCATCGTGTTTCAGGAGCCGATGACCTCGCTCAACCCGCTGCACACGATCGAGAAGCAGATCGGCGAAATTCTGCTGCTACATCGCGGCCTGAGCGGTGCCGCGGCCCGCGCCCGAATCCTCGAAGTGCTCACCCAGGTCGGAATTCCCGATCCGGAGACGCGGCTCAAAAGCTATCCGCATCAGCTCTCCGGCGGCCAGCGCCAGCGTGTCATGATCGCGATGGCGCTCGCCAACGAGCCCGATCTGCTGATCGCCGATGAGCCGACCACCGCCCTCGACGTCACCGTGCAGGCACAGATCCTCGCGCTGCTCAAGGACCTGCAGCAGCGGCTCGGCATGTCGCTGCTGTTCATCACCCACGATCTCGGCATCGTGCGGAAGATCGCGGACCGCGTCTGCGTCATGAAAGGCGGCGAGATCGTCGAACGCGGCACCGTCGAAAGCGTGTTCGCCTCGCCGCAGCATCCCTATACGCAAGCCCTGCTCGCCGCAGAACCCAAGCCCGATCCGGCACCGCCGCAGCCGGACGCGCCCATGGTGCTGCAGGTCGAAGATCTCAAAGTCTGGTTCCCGATCCTGCGCGGCGTCATGCGCCGGGCGGTCGGCTATATCAAAGCGGTCGACGGCATCAGCGTCGAATTGCACAAGGGGGAGACGCTCGGCGTTGTCGGCGAGTCCGGTTCGGGCAAATCGACGCTCGGCCGCGCCATCCTGCGCCTTATTTCCTCGGATGGCCCGATCGTCTTCATGGGCAAGGAATTGCAGGACTTGCGCTTCAAGCAGATGCGCCCGTTCCGCCGCGACATGCAGATCGTATTCCAGGATCCTTACGGCTCGCTGTCGCCGCGCCTTTCGGTCTCCGAGATCATCAAGGAAGGGCTCAAGGTGCATCACCCGCATCTGACCGAGCGCGCGCGCGACGAGCGCGTGGTCCAAGCGCTGGTCGATGTCGGTCTCAATCCCGATACGCGCTTCCGCTTCCCCCACGAATTTTCCGGCGGTCAGCGCCAACGCATCGCGGTCGCCCGCGCCGTCGTGCTCGAGCCGAAATTCATCGTGCTCGACGAGCCAACCAGTGCGCTCGACATGCTGATTCAGGCCCAGATGGTCGACCTGTTGCGCGACCTGCAGAAGCGCCATGAACTCACCTACCTGTTCATCTCGCACGATTTGCGGGTGGTCGCGGCGCTAGCGAGCCGGCTCATCGTGATGCGACACGGCAAGGTCGTCGAAGCGGGCCCGGCAGCGGAACTGTTCCGCAACCCCAAGACCGAGTACACACGGGCCTTGTTCGCGGCCGCGTTCAAACTCGAAACCGCGCCCGAAGGCGTGGTCGCGCAATGACGACCGCGCGCGGCCGCACTGCTATTGCCACCCTCCTGCTCGCCGCTGCGATGTGGAGCGCTCACGCGCTCGCCCAGGACCGCGACCGCTCGATGCAGCTCGTCTCCGAGTTTCCGCTCGCCGGCGACGAGGGCCAGCGCGTGCCCAACCATTCAGTCAAGGTGCCGGGGCCGATCGACCAGTTGCCGGGCGTGGTGACGGTCGCCAATCCGCAGGGCAAGACCACGCTGATCGAGTTCTACGACCTCAACTGCCCTTATTGCCGGATCGCATCGACCGACATCACCGACATGGTCGAGCTCGACCCGAATTTGCGGCTGGTGCTGGTGCCGTTCCCGGTGCTCGGCGTCGCCTCGGTTGCTGCCGGCCGAGTCGAGCTTGCCGTGGCGAAGCTCGGCACGCCGCAGCAATTCTACGATTTTCATCACAAGGTCTATGCGCAACGCGGCGTCACCGACGGCGCGCGGGCGCTCGAAATTGCGCGCGGCCTCGGTTTCGATCCGGCGCTGCTGGAAAAGGTCGGCGACAGCGACGAGACCACCGAGATCATGAAGTCGCATCTGCGGCTCGGCAACGGGCTTGGCTTGGCGGCGACGCCGTCCTTCATCATCGCCGGCGTCGCCGTGCTCGGCTATCCGGGCCGCTACCGTCTGCAGGCGATCGTCGACGCCGCGAGCACCTGCGGCAAGGTCGTCTGCTGAGCGGCTGCTACTTGCCCTCGAGCTCGTTCACCGGCTCCCAGCCGGCGGCGGGTGGATGCTCGGCGAAGGCCTTGGCACGCCGCAGCAGCACCGCAGACGGTGGATCGCTGACGGCAAAGCGCGCCAGCAAGCCTGCAGCACCAGCGAAATCGCGCGACCGCCAGCGCGCCAGCGCGTCGGCGTAGGTCGCGGCCCGCGCGACCTCCTCGGGCGTCGCCTTGCCGGCCTCTGCCACCGGCTCATAGATGCGCACCGGCTCAGCGCGGCCCTGCACTCGGATCGCATCGAGCTCACGCCAGACGAAGGCAGAACCGGAACGATCGACCGTGCTCTGCGCCACCAGGATCGAGCTGCCGAAATATTTGTTGGCGCCTTCGAGCCGCGACGCTAGGTTCACGGCGTCTCCCATCACCGTGTAGTTGAAGCGGCTGCGTGAGCCGATATTGCCGACCAGCACATCGCCCGAATTGACACCGATGCGCTGACCGAGCCGGCGGCCGAGAAACGCGGTAGGCGAGCGGTTGAGCTCGGCGAGCCGCTCGCGGCAGCGCAGCGCCGCCTGCACCGCGTGGGCGGCATGCTCCGGATCGGCCAGCGGCGCACCGAACACCGCAACGATGGCATCACCGATATACTTATCGACGAAGCCGCCATGCGCCTGGATGATGTCGGACATTTCCGACAGATATTCGTTCATCAGCGTGACGAGGTCGGTCGGCGTCATCGATTCGGCAATCGAGGAGAAACCGGCGACGTCGGAAAAATAGATGGTGACATTGCGCGTCTCGCCGCCGAGCGCCGGCAGCTCGTCCGACGCCATCATCTTCTCGATCACCGGTGGCGCGAGATAGAGCGCAAAGCTCTTGCGCAACAGACGCCGGTCGCGATCCGCCACCACGAAGCGATACCCGGTGGTGGCGGCGAGCGTCAGGAACGCGGCGGTTGCCGGCTCGATCAGCGGCAGCGCCACGGCGTGGCTGAAGGCGATCGTCGCCAGCGCGGTCCATGCCGCGACGATGACGAAAAAGGAAAGCGTTGCCACCGAGAGCGGCAGCATCAACGCTGCGAGCGAGACAGCCGCAGCAATTGCGGTGGCGACGGCGCCGCGGCGGACGCGGCCAAGCTCGCGCAGCGCATCACGCCGCAGCAGATTGTCGACCGCGGTCGCCTGGATATAGACGCCGGCAATCGAGTCGCGCGCGAAGGCTGCGCCGGCAGGCGGCGCCGGCAGCGTGCAGCGCGGCCCGGTCGGATTTTCCGGCGCGGTGGCGAACCGCTTCGACGTGATGTGGCGGTCCTCGACATCGAGCCGCGTTCCGATCAGCACCACCTTGCCGTCGAATTGCCGGTGGAAGAAGTCGGCGTCGCCCTTCTCCAGGCAGGCGCGCAGATCGGCGAGCGAATAGGTCGGGATATCGTCGGCGCCGCCGTCGAAATTGAGCGTCATCGTATTCGGGATCCGCGACGGAATGCGGTAACCGGACAGCAGCACCCTGCCGCTGGCGGCGATGACGGGCGGCATGCCGAGCGCGCGCGCGGCCAATTCGAGCGCCATCGCCGGCACCGCAACGCCGTCGGTCTGGAGCGTGAGCGGAACGCGGCGCACCACATCGTCCGGATCGGTGTAGAGATTGAGTGCCCGGATGTTCTGTTGCTGGCCGACGGCGATGCGCTCACCTGGCGCCGGCAGGATCGGCGAGCCGCTATGCTGGACCTCGCCCAGCACGACCCTGCCGGCGCGTGCGCCGATCGCAAGGTCGCGCATGAAATCGCGGTCGAAGCCACGCACTTTGGCGCCGAGCGTGTCGTCGCCGAACGGAATCTCCGACTGCTCGATCGAAGTCGGGAAGATGATATCGAAGCCGACCACTTTGGCGCCGCCTGCGATCACCGCGGTCAGCACGCGGCCAATTTCGCGCGTCCAGGTGATGTTTGGCGTGCCGGCAAACGGCGCCGTGCGATAGGTCTCCTCATCGAGCGCGATGACGACGGCGGGCGAAGAGGCCGGATCGTAGCGATGGCCGAGGGCGCGCCAGCGCAAGGCCGTGAGCGCGTCGATCGACAGGCCGCGCGCCACATCGAAGAACGGTAGCGCGGTGGCGGTGCCGGCGATGGCTGCGATGAGGAGCGCCGCCGCAGTGTCGCGAAAGCGTTTCGAGACCATCGCGGCCGGCGGAGCGTTCGATCAACTCGTCGGTGGGAAGCGCAATAAACGGCCGACGATGGGCGTTGCACCGGAATCGGCGCCACGATCGACTCTGAAGACGAGCTCGCGGTCGCCGTCTTTCGCACGATAAAGGCCGCCTGCGGCAAGCATGATATTGGCCCGGGCGAGATCGATGAAGCCGCCGTGCAGAAGCCGCCTGCCGCCGATGAAAATGTTATGCCGCTCGCCCGGCATGTCGAGGCGGTCGAGGACGACGGTGTCGCCCTCCTTGGCCTCGATGATCGGCGACAGGCCGTAGATGGTAAACTGCGGCTGCGGCAATTGCGGGCCGTTTTTCAGGTCGCGCACCACCGCGGCGCCACTCTGGGCGGCAAGCTGTGCCGTGAGCAGCATTTTGCCGCCGTCGCAATCGACCCGGCTGCGCACGACATTGCCGCCGCGCACGTCGCTTTGATCTTGGCCGACAATGACTGTGCCACCAGTAATGGTCTCGCGGACGCAGGATTTCAGATAGCCGATGGTGATGGAGTCCTGCGGACCGAGCTTGATGACCTGATCGGGGTCGACATAGTCCATGAACTGGACGCCGGCCGTCCGGCCGGTGACGTCCTCGACCACCGCAGTCGGCGCCTGGCTCGACGCCGCCAACAGCAGTGCGCCCGCACCAACCACGAAAGAAGTCGGCAAGCCCATCATGATACGCCCCCCGAAAGGCTCATGCTCCGTTTGGCTATCCGGGCGGCGGAAGGCGCCGTGGCCGGCGGATAAGCGCTGAACTTTATCATCCTAGCAGATTCGTCGGCAGAGCCTGGACCATCGTTCAATGATGGTAAGGAATGGCCGAATTCCGCGCCAATGCGCCCAGCCCGCCGCGAAAATCGGGCTTCCACCGCGCGAACTTGGCGATCCAATCGAGCTGTCACGACCTAGGATTGACGCCGCGGCGACCGTTCGACCCGGTCAATCGCAGCGCACCGTCATGCCCCCATCGACGACGATTTCGGTGCCGGTAATGAAGCGCGCCTCGTCAGAGGCAAGAAACAGCACCGCATAAGCCGTATCGCGGCCGTCGCCCATGAAGCCGAGCGGGATGCGGGCGACGCGCGATTGCAACAGCGCCTCGACGTCGCCGCCGGTGCGCTGCCTGGCGAGCCGCGCCTCGACCATGGGCGTGTGCATCTGACCGGGCACAACGGTATTTACCCGAATGCCGTTGCTTGCATATTGCACCGCCGTCACACGCGAAAACTGGATGACCGCGGCCTTCGACGAGGCATAGCCGACCTGCGGCGCGCCGGTATAGCGGATACCGGACGACGAGGCGGTGTTGACGATTGCGCCGCCGCCCTGCTCGATCATCACCGGAATGACATGGCGGCACGTCAGAAACACGCTCTTGAGATTGTAGTCGATCTGGCGATCGAAGCTCTCCTCCGACATTTCCGCGGCACCGCCCGCAGCCGAACCGCCGACATTGTTGACCAGAATGTCGATGCGGCCGAATTTCTTGCGGCAGGCTTCCATCATGGCGGCGACCTGCGCATCGTCGGTGACGTCGCAGACGTGCGTCGCGATCTCGCCCTCATTACCGACGCGCGTGACGGTCTCGGTCATGGCCCCGGCGTTGAGATCGACAGCGAAGACCTTGGCGCCCTCGCGCGCGAACAGCACGGCCGCGGCGCGGCCGTTACCCCAGCCGGGACCGACGCAGCCCGCGCCGGTAATGAGCGCCACCTTGCCCGCAACCCGTCCCGCCATCGTCCGCCGTCCTGGGTCGGATCGAACCTTAGATCATGAGCCGGAAAAGTGGAAACCGGCGTTCGGCAATCCGCGCGACCGCTGACGCGGGCGCCGGACGCGCTCGCGCGCCGCCATCAACACCATCGGTCCGACGCGACTTGCCTTCGCGCGCCGCTTGCCGCAACATCGCAGCGATGGGAGCTTTCGCTCGGGGCAACTGGGGCCGATCGCGCGTGCCGTTTACGGGACGCGACCGGAGTAGCGATCGGTGAGGTGGAAGAGAGACAACATTGTCGTCTTTGCGCTGGTCCACCTGATCGCGGCGCTCGCACTGCTGCCATGGCTTTTTAGTTGGACCGGCGTCACGCTTTTTGTGGCCGGCCTTGTCGTCGTCGTCCCGCTCGGCATCAATCTCGGCTACCATCGGCTGCTCACGCATCGCGGCCTGTCGTGTCCGCTCTGGCTCGAACGCGCGCTGGCGTTTCTCGGCGTCTGCTCGATGCAGGACTCGCCGCAACACTGGGTCGCGGTGCACCGCCGCCATCATCAATTCGCCGAGGAAGAACACGATCCGCACAGCCCGATCGGCGGATTTCTCTGGGCCCATATGGGCTGGCTCCTGGTCAAACGCGACGACATGGGCCGCGGACCGTTGATCGCGCGCTACGCCAGAGACATTGCCCGCGACCCGTTCTATGCCTGGGCCGAGCAGCGCAACAACTGGATCAAGATCGGGCTTGCGTCCTGGCTTGCGTTTTTCGCCGGAGGCTTTGCCGTCATGGCGCTGAGCGGGCATTCCTTCTATGAGGCCCTGCAATTCGGTTTCAGTCTGATGGTCTGGGGCGGGGTGCTGCGCACCGTGGTCGCCTGGCACACGACATGGTCGGTCAACTCGCTGTCGCACGTTTGCGGCTACCGGAATTACGAGACGCCAGACGACAGCCGCAACAATGCGTGGGTTGCGCTCACCGCGGCCGGCGAAGGCTGGCACAACAATCATCATGCCGATCCGCGCTCGGCGCGGCATGGGCACAAGTGGTGGGAGCTCGACCTGACCTTCTTCTACATCCGCATCCTGATGGCGGTCGGCCTCGCGCGTGACGTGGTGCTGCCGTCGCCGGGCGCGGCGGCGAAATACGCTTTGGCGCGCGCTGCGCGCGAGGCGCCCGACCCGATCATCGATCCGGCTCCGGCCGGCGATCACGCCGTGGCGCCGTGATCGCGCGGCGCTGCAGCGCCCGATCCGGCCTCAGCCCCACAATTCCTTGGTCGCGAGCTTGGCGCCGTCCGACAGGGCCTGCAGTTTCGCCCAGGCGATTTGCGGATGAATGCGGCCGCCGAGACCGCAATCAGTGCCGGCGATAACATTTTCGCGGCCGACGATGTTGGCGTAGCGCACGATACGGTCGGCCACCACCTGCGGATGCTCGACGATATTGGTGGCGTGGCTGACCACACCTGGGATGAGCATCTTGCCGTCAGGCAGCTTTGCCTCCTTCCACACCCGCCATTCGTGCTCGTGGCGGACATTGCCGGCCTCGACCGAATAGGCGCCGGCATTGACGCTGAGCACGAGGTCGACGATGTCACGCAGCGGAATGTCGGTGGTGTGCGGGCCGTGCCAGCTCCCCCAGCAGATGTGGAAGCGGATGCGGTCGGCGGGCAGTCCCCGGAGCGCATGATTGAGCGCCTCCATGCGAACCGCTTCGAATTTCTTGAATTCGCCGAGCGGCGGTTCAGGATTGATCATGTCCCAGTTGTCGGGAAGGCTCGGGTCATCGATCTGCAGCACGATGCCGGCATCGACGATTGCCTTGTACTCCTCGTGCATCGCATCGGCCGAAGCGAACAGAAACTCCTCCTCGGTCTTGTAGTAAAGGTCGATGCCGCGAGCGAAGCTGCCGGGTCCGATCGAGCACATGAAGCCTTCCTCGACGCCGGCCGCCGCCATCGCTTTCTTCAGATTGTCGATGTCGGCCTTCAGCGCCGCATGGCCGGTATATTTGATCGGGCCGGTGCAGGCCGGACGGCCGACCGGCCGGCGCGCCGCGCTGCCCATCAGGCTGCCGCTCGATTCCGGATCGAGGTAGAACTCGCCGAACTTCTGCCAGTCGCGGCGATTGGCGAACGAGGTGAGCGCGACATCGGCGACAGTCGACTTCTTGTGCTGGGTCTCGTGCGCCGCGGCGGCCGGGCTGCCGGCCGGCGAAAATCCCGACATCCGCGCGAAAGCGTAATTCCACCACGCGCCGTAATCGTAGGAGCCACCTACCGGCTTGCCGAACTCGCCGTCATCGGGAATATCGATGCCGAGTTCGCGCTGCTTCTTCACCACGCCGGCAACGGATGCGGCGAGCACCCGCGCGTAGGCCGGGTCGTCGCCCTTGGCTTCGCCGACGGCAATCGATTTGCTCAGGGCGATCAGGTTCGCCGGCCGCGACAGGCTGCCGGAATGCGTAGTGATAATCCGATCGGTGCTGCGCTTCATGACCCCACTCCACTGAAAGGCAGCGCGAATGTTAGAGCATGATCCGGAAAAGTGGAAACCGGTTTTCCGAAATGATCATGCTCCATCAAGACGCTAAAGCGAGAATCGATTCAATCCGAAGCGATTTTGCTCAAGTGGAGAGGCAGCGGCCGCGCCGGCGTGCGCGCTCAGTGGGCAGCAACCACCGGCAGGATCAGGCGCGAAGCGTGGGCGGTGTCGTGATGGAAGGTGTCGGCACCCATCAGCGAAGGATGATAGGGATGCGAGAACACGCCGTCGGTCGCCGGTGAATCGCCGTTGGCAAGTTCGAGCCGGATGCGGTGGCCCTTCTTGAACACGTAGCAGGCCGGCAGCACCTCGATGTCGAACTCGTAGATTTCTCCAGGCGTCAGCGGCTGTGGATTGGTGTGGGTGTAGAATGGCCGCTCCGGTGTCGATCGCAGCGGATCCTTCTCGCGATGCGAGGCCTTGAGCCAGCCTTTCGACACGACCGTATAGCCTGGCTGCTCGCCTGCGCCGCGCGACGCCGCGTCCTGCGGATGCTGATCGCTGAGCTTGACGATGAACTGGGTGTCGACCGCGCTCGAAGCGGCATAGAGCTTGAGCACGATCGGGCCGCCGATTTCGAGGTCGGCGGCAAGCGGCGCACTCGTGAACGTGAGCACACGACGCACCGGATCGACCCGTCCATCGCCGCCGATCACTGCGACGCCGTTGATCCATTGCCAATCAGGATAGCTGTAGCGCGTCGGCGTCTCGTCCGCCGTCGGCGGTTCGGTCGAGAGCGCACCGTCGTTGAGCGAGGTCACGCTGCCGGAGGGACCATGGCGCAGGTAATAGCTCGTCGGCACCGCCGGCGGCGGCCACGCTTCCGGCGCGCGCCAGACATTGGTGCCGCGCACGAAGAGCTTCACCGGTTCGCTGTCCATGAAGGCATTATTGGCGCCCTTGAGGTGCAGGTCGTAGAATGGCTTGAGCTCTTTGTCGTGGAATTCGACCTCGTCGAACATGCGGTGCGCCTCGAACGTATTGCGCGCACCGGTGACGACGAGCTTCTTCGGCGCGGTGACTTCTTCATAGCCGAGGATGTTGCCGCGCAGATGCAGGCCCATCTTGCCCCAATGGCCGATCGACAGCACCGGGCACCTGATCTTGTCGAGCCGCCAATAGGACGAGCGCACCCGCCAGAATTCGTCGTCGAGCGGATGTTCGATGATGGCGCCGACCAGATCGAACTTCATCGCCGGGCGGCCGTGGCGGTCGGCGAGGCGATGCTGATTGTCGGCGCGCAGCGACGTGTACCAGACCGAGCGATACGAACAATAGATGCCGCCGTGATAGTTCGAGCCGCGATACTGATCGACCAGCCCGTCATAGGGCACGATGCAGGCAAGGCCAGGCGGGTTCAAGGTCGCCATCAGCCACTGCGCCATGGCGTAATAGGATTGGCCGATGCCGCCGACCCGGCCGTTGCACCAGGGCTGCTTCACGATCCAGGCGATCAGTTCGACATAGTCCTGCTGCTCGTTCGGCCCCATGAACTCGAACTCGCCCTCGGACCGTCCGGAGCCGCGCACGTCGGCATGCACATAGGCATAGCCCTCCCCGACATACCATTCGATCGGCCCGGTCTCGCGCCACAGAAACAGCGGGAAAGCCGGCACCGTGTCCATCTCGTATTGGTATGGCGAGGCCGCAAACAATGCCGGGAAACGCCCAGGCGCATCCGGTCGATAGACGCAGAGCGAAATCCGAACGCCGTCTCGCATCGTCACCGCGATGCCCGGTTCGATCTTCATTGCGTAGTCCGCCACGCAACGTCTCCCCTCGCCCGAGCCACCCGCGCCGCCGCTGCGGCACGCTAGTGACTTCTGCGCGCTTAAGCCGCATGCTGCTGCGCACCGACCCTGCGGCATTGTTCGCCATCAAGACAATAGGACAGCCGGGAGGAAATGACATGCTCCGCTGGTATTGGATCTTGGCGGCGCTCGCGCTTGCCGCCGTCGTGCCGCCGGCGGCCGCAGAGGATTATCCCAGCCGACCGATCCGGGCGATCGCGTCGCAGGGGCCGGGCGGCCTGAGCGACCTCTTCATGCGCGCACTCGGCGATCAGATGGGGCCGGCGCTGCGAACCTCGATCGTGGTCGAGGATCGCGTCGGCGCCGAAGGCACGATCGGCGCCAAGGCCTGCGCCGAAGCGGCGCCGGACGGCTACACGATCTGCATCCTTCCTGGCGAGGCGGTCACCATCAATCCGATCATCCAGCCATCGGATTTCGATCCGGCCAAGAGCCTGGCTCCGGTGGCCCGGCCCTACTACCTGACGCAAGTATTTGCGGTGAATACATCGCTCAACGTCAAATCCTTCGCCGATCTCGCGGCGCTCGCAAAATCCAAGCCGAAGACTTTCAACTACATGGCACCTTCGCTGTCGAAGGTCGCTTTCATGGAGGAATTCAACAAGGCGAACGGCACCGACATCGTGCGCGTGCCGTTCAAGGGCGGCGGCGACGCCGTCAACAGCATGCTCAACGGCACGACGCAGATCGCGATCTTCGGCATTGGCAATCTCGTCTCCTTCATCCGCGACGGCAAGATCGCCGGACTCGCCATCGACGGCGATACGCGCTCGCCACTCGCGCCCGACATTCCGACCTTCAAGGACGTCGGCTACAAGGAGCACATTTCGGCGACGTTTTTCGGCATCTACGCGCCAGCCGGGACGCCGAAGCCGATCATCGACAAGCTCAACAAGACGATCGTCGACATCGAGTCGAAGCCTGATTTCCAGCAGAAGTTTCTGATC